>Ga0209675_1000058_pt1 | contig 185426 bp, 160 predicted proteins | sample AraplaCol_mLB_r2_2_FD_184280 | JGI IMG/M metagenome (GOLD analysis project Ga0209675, IMG submission 184280) | Arabidopsis root microbial communities from North Carolina, USA - plate scrape MF_Col_mLB_r2 (SPAdes) (version 3) | ecosystem: Host-associated > Plants > Roots > Endosphere | place...
TCAGGGCGTGGATGCGATCGAGCAGCAAGGCCCGGCTCTGGGGCGAGCTGACCGACCAGGTGGCGAAGGCGCGCCGTGCGGCGACCACGGCGGCGGCGACGTCCCGGGCACTGCCCAGCGCGATCTCGGCGACAGGTTCTTCGGTCGAGGGATCGATGACGGCGCTGCGCGCCTTCGTGTCGGGCAGGACCCATTCGCCGTCGACGAAGATGCGGTCCAGGTGGCCTGCGCGCCGGAGGCATTCAATGATCGGGCCCCCTTCCACAAGGGCGGCAGGCGTGGGCGATGCTGAAGTCATGGCTGGGAGTCGAGTTGGTGCGTGCAGTATCGGAAGGCCGATACATGCCGTCAAATACAAGTTTTCGCAGTATTCATACAGCTTGGATATGAATTGCTTTTGCACACTCGATGGACATGACCGCGCCTGCCTTTGTCCGCGGTACATCGGACTTGCATATCAAATCCGAATGAACGACCTCTGAATTTTTATTCGACCGCATGTATCCATATGCCCATACTCGACTGCATGAAGTTCGCCTCCACCGCAATCGCAGTCGAGCCCGCGGGAGTCACAGCCGCAGCCGTACTGCGCCCGTTCGAGTCAAGCGACTTGCCAGCAGCGCACGCGCTGTCCAGCACCTTGAATTGGCCGCATCGGATCGAAGACTGGCAGTTCGCGCTGTCGCTCGGGCAAGGCGTCGTCGCCGAACGCGACGGGAGAGTGCTGGGGACCGCGCTGTCGTGGCAATTTGACGCGAACCACGCCACCATCGGCCTGGTGATCGTCGCGTCTGAACTGCAGGGCCAGCGCATCGGCAACCGCATGATGGAAGCGCTGCTCGATCGCCTGGCCACGCGAGATGTGCTGCTGCACGCGACGGCAGCAGGCCGTGGCCTGTATGAGCGCCTGGGATTCGTCGCCACAGGGGAGATCGACCAGCATCAGGGCGTGCTTGCGGCCTTTCCGGCGCTGGCCATGCGCGAGAGCGACCGGCTGCGGCCGTTGGCAGCTGCGGACGTCGAATCCCTGATCGCGATGGACACCCGCGGTGCGGGCATGGCCCGCGGCGAACTGCTTTGCCGGTTGTTTTCCCAGGAGAAAACAGTCGTCCTCGAGCGAGGCGGCCATGTCGCCGGCTTCGCGGTGCTTCGCCGCTATGGCCGCGGCCATGCCGTAGGACCGGTGGCAGCGCCCGATCTCGATGCCGCACGCCTGCTGATCGCCGAATGCTGCCGTCGCGCCGAAGGCTTCATGCGCGTCGACGTTCACGCTAGGGGTGGCTTGTCGCCGTGGCTGGAGAGCCTGGGGCTGCCACGCGCTGGTGGAGGGACCGTCATGGTCCGTGGTCGCGTACCGGAGCGCGGGCCTGCCCACGGCGGCTGGGCGCTGGTCACGCAGGCAATCGGCTGACCTTCTTGTGCCCCATGTTCTCGGGGCTGCGCGTCACGACGCGTATGGCCTCGAGGAAGTCTGCGACGAGCGCCTGCGCCGGCTGCTGGCGGGCAAGCACCAGATGGCATTCGATCTGGATCGCAGGCTCGAACGCCAGCGAATGCACGCCCGTGAGCGCAAGCTCGCTGAGCATCGCCGGATTCACGATGCTCACGCCCAGCCCGCGCGCCACCATCGCGCAGATCGTGGTGCCAAGCGTGGTCTCGATCTCGAGCCGGCGCACTTCGGGATTGAAGACGCGGTCGGTGGCCGCACGTACCACGTCCGGAGACGCATGCGATATGAACGACTCGCCGGCCAGGTCCGAGGGAACGACCTTGCGCTTGCGCGCGAGGCGGTGCCCCCGCGGCACGATGCATACCGCGCGATCCGAATGCACGAGCGTGGTGTCGACCTCCTGCGGCAGCGCGACATAGCCGACCAGGCCGAGCTCGTAATACCCGGACGACACCCACTTGCAGATGGTCGCGGAATCGGCCGTGTGGACCACGACCGGAACGCGCGGGCGCATTCCGCGAAAGACCTGCAATATGCGCGGCACCGGGCTGACGCCGATGCCAGGTGATACGGCGATGCGCAAGCCTTCGACCCCCAGCGTGCGGATGCGGTCCGCCGCGTCGCCGATGGACTGCAGGCCGACGTAGACGCGGTCCACTTCCTTCAGCAGTGCGTGCGCTTCAGGCGTGGGGACCACGCGCTGTCCAACGCGTTCGAAGAGCTTCAGCTGCGTTTCGCTCTGCAGCAGCGCAATGGCACGGCTCACGTTCGGCTGAGACGTGTGCAACTGCGTCGCGGCAAGGGTCATCGAGCCTGTGTGCATGACGGCACGGAAGCACTCGATCTGGCGGTAGTTCATATCGGTTCTGCATCAAGAGCGGCAAAACCTGTATTTGACCGCATAAATCCGCGTTCCGATACCGTGAGCGTTTGCCAGGGTATGCGGTGTGCAACCACCGCCGGCGGGAACTACGCAGTCGCAGTTGCCAGCAACACCTCGGAAGGTTCCCCGTCCAAAGCCACCGCGCAATGTTCAACGCCATGCGGTACGACGATGAACTCTCCGGTCTCGACGATCTCTTCACGGTCTCGAAATTTCATGAGCAGGCGTCCCCGATGAACAAAGAACAGCTCATCGTCGTGCTGTCTGAATGACCAGCGAGAGGCTCCCTCGAACTTGGCGACCTTGATATGCACGTTGTCGCCCTGCCCCTCGACCCGGCCGGCGAACGCAGTCGACAAATTCTCCTTCGGAATGGTTGAAAGGTGCTTGTTCAGAGCAGCGACGTCGCGAATGATCGCGGCGAGTTGGCTTGGCACGTCATTCCCACTGGCCGGGTATTTGCCGTCCAGTGCCGCGGTCCCAATCGTAAAACCAGCTGCACCAGCACGCTGGACGATCGCGATTCGTTCAGGGCTGGCGATCGAGCCTGCAATGTAGACAGGCCTGGAAACTGCGGCACAGACGGCCTTCATCAACTCGGGCACGTTCTGGGCCGACCGATAGGCCAACAGGTCCAGGCCATGCACGCCATCACGCGCTGCAATCATCCTGGCACTTTCAACGATTTCCTCGATGGTGCCCTCGAGCACGCTCGGGTGGCCGGTAATCCGGCCAGGGAACGGGAAGTATTGGATGCCGGTGTCCTTGATGATCGGCAGCACGTCATCGACCCGCGTGCCACCCAGAAGAACGTCAACGCCGATTTCGGCGGCTGCCTTTGCCGAAACAATTTCGCTTTCACGGTCGAGCGACACCACTTCCAGATAGGAGGTTGCGCCGCCGGCCTTGATCGCCGCATTGAGACCCTTCAGCTGCTTGAGCGGCAGGCCGATGTCCTTGAACCCGATGTGCCGCACGCCAAGGCCGAGGGCAGTCTGGAGTTGCTGCGACGCGTCCGCAACCGTGCGGTCGTTGCGCGTAAGCATGAAGATGAAACGTAGACCCATGATGGTGGTTCCTTTCGAAGTTAGTTCGTCTTGGTTTGCGCAGCGACAAGGCGCTTTGCATAGGCAAGCGCCGTTTCCAGGCTTGCGTGGTCTGCAATGCCCTGACTCGCGATGTCGAACGCGGTGCCGTGGTCCGGGCTGGTGCGCACGAACGGCAGGCCCAGCGTGATGTTCACGCCCTTTTCCAGCCCGAGATACTTCACGGGGATCAGCCCTTGATCGTGGTACTGGGCGACGACGACATCGAATCGACCTTGACGCGCTTGCATGAAAACCGTATCGCCCGGATGAGGGCCGCTGGCATCGATGCCTTCGGCGCGGGCTGCTTCGATGGCGGGTCGAATGATCCTGATTTCCTCATCGCCGAAGAGTCCGCCTTCGCCTGCATGCGGGTTGAGACCCGCTACGGCGACGCGCGGCGTCGCGAAGCCCAGTGCCTTCCCACCTTCGTGGGCAAGCCGGATGGCGGACATCTGGGCATCGAAATCGCCATGTTCGATTGCCTTGCGCAGCGACGTGTGGATCGTGACAAGAACCGTGCGGATGTCGTCGTTCGCAAGCATCATCGCCACGAGCTTGGCGCCGCCGAAGTCGGCCAGGATTTCGGTATGGCCGGGGTAGCGGATTCCTGCGCTGGCCATTGCCTCTTTGTTGATCGGCGCCGTGACGATGCCGCTCACTTCCCCGGACTTCGCTGCCGCGATCGCTGCAACGATGGCATCGAAGGCCGCTTGGCCGGAGATTGCGCTGATCTTCCCGATGGGTGGTGGCTCGGCAATCCGGGTGGTCTCGATGACTTCAATTGTCTGCGGTTGGAACCGGGCCGCATCGGGCGCATCGATGCGTCGCACCTCGATGTTCAGCCCGAGCCGGCGCACGACGTCCTGCATGACGACATGGCTGCCGAACACGACCACGCGTTCGCCGCCCTTCGCAAGTACCTTCGCCACGATCTCCGGCCCAATGCCGGAGGCATCACCCATGGTCAGGGCAAGCGGGGGAGTAGTGTTCTTCACTGTGAATCCGTTCGAAGGTTGGAGTTGTTCCGCGTACCCGCGCGACTGCGCACCGCAGAGCGTCGTCGCTGCCAAAGCCGCCGGCCTTCATGGCGAGCAGGAGCAAGCGTCCATCGCCGAGCCTGGCCCGGCCCAGGGGGAATCCGGCATCGAGCTCTTGCAGGATCTCGAACTCCCGGACGTCGAGAAGATCCAGGATGGCTTCCATCGTGTCGCCGCCGGTGGCGATCAACGCGCCGAAGCGCGGGTCTTGAAGTTCTCGCGCGGCCTCTTCTGCAATGCGGCGCAGGACCACGGCTGGATCCCGCTCTCGCGCCTTGGGTCCGCGCAGCAGCACGACGCCGCTCGCCCGTTGGAGTTGATCGGCCTGTATGTGGCTGCGCAGATTCGCGCTCCCGACGGCGACCAGGACATCGTTGCTGATGGGATCGACCGATGACGGTGCGGTCTTCTCCGGCACAAGACGCCGCGACAGGGCCGCCGCCATCCCTGGAGAGCCAACCCACAGGATGGACTCTGGATCCTCGATGGAAGCAATCTGCGAGTCGAGTTCTTCCTGCGTTACCGCGTCGAGCAGCGTGACATTCCTGATGCTGCCCGGGATCAGCTCGGCCAGCGCAGAATGCCGCGCAGGGTGCACGGGGTCATGGCCATACGCGCTCTTCGAAACCGGGATGCCGTCAACGAACTGGATGCCACCTACCGTCGTGCGACCGGCCTGGGGGAACGCCGGTGCAAACACCAGTGACGTGCGGCCGCTCGCGGCAAAGCATGCGTCGAGCTCCTGCGCTATGTGGCCGCGCAGCGTGGAGTCCACAGTCTTGTAGAGCACGGAGCAGCCGGCAAGCCGCTCGGTCAATCGAGCGACCCGCTCGAATGCCTGCGCCGCAGTCGCAGACCGCGAACCGCTGTCGACCGCGACTACGGTTGCCGCTTGGCGCGGAAGCTGGCCCCTTCCTATCGACGCCGCCAGGCCTCGGGCGACGAAGGGTGCCGCGCCATCTGCGGCACTCGTCAGGTCATCGGCGAGGACCGCGATGTTGGGTTGATGATCGGTGCGCATGCATCAATTATCAAAACCTCATTAGCATAGGAAAAGCGATAGTTTCTGAAGATTACCGGTGATATATTGTCACCAATGGATCGCTCGGACATACCTTCGCTCGATGACCTGCGAGCGTTCGAAGCCACGGCGCGGCTGGGCTCGGTCCGCCTCGCCGCAAACTCGCTTGCGCTCACGCACGGCGCCGTGAGCCGCCGCATCAACAAGCTCGCCGATGACATCGGAGTGAAGCTGTTCGAAAGGAATGGGCGAGGCCTGCGGCTCACACCTGCCGGCGAGACACTCAACTTCACCCTTGGAAGGTTCTTCGGCGAGTTGGCCGTCACGCTGGAAAGCCTGCGTGCTCCCAGTGCCGAGAAGACTTCCCTCGTGCTCTCCTGCGAGCCTTCAGTTGCCGCGCGGTGGCTCATTCCGCGGCTGGGGGGTTTTCAGGTGGCGCATCCGGACGTTGCCCTGCACCTGTCGGTGGGTGGGGGCCTTGTGGACTTTCGCAAGAACCAGGTCGATCTCGCTGTTCGACGGCTGGACTTTGCCGTGCCCGAAGCGTGGAACGTCCGGCCCCTTTTTCCCGAAAGGGTCGGGCCTGTGATGAGGCCGGAATGGGTGCCGAAGTTCGAACGCGGCGACTATCTCGCTCTCGGATCGAAGACGCGGCCGGATGCGTGGGCGCAATGGCTGAAGACCCATCCGTCGGCGCGCCGGCCCAAGGAGGTCCGGTACTACGACCATCACTCACTGATAGTGGAAGCTGCGTCTGCAGGCTTGGGCGTGGCGCTCAGCCCGCTCGTACTCGCCGTGGATGATGTGGAACGAGGAAGCCTGGCGGCACCTGCCGGCTTTGACCCTGACGGCAGCCAGTATGGGTTGATATGTTTGGGATCGAGTGAACTGGAAGGTGTGGAGCTTGAGCTCGCAGAATGGCTGCTGGCGCAGTTCAGCCGCCTCGCCTTCACTCCCAGCGCTTCTGAGCCGCGATGATGCCCAGCGGATACCCTCGACGCGCCGATGACTGGCGCAGGACGATCCGGCTCGCGAAGCGTTCGATGCCGATGTCGTCCTCCAGCATCTTTTCCATCAGCGCCTGAAAGTAGCCGACGCCCGGTGCCACGATCTTCAACAGATAGTCGTAGCCGCCGCTGACGTTGTACCACTCGACGATCTCCTCGTACTGCGAGGCGGCTTGCTCGAATTTGCGGAAGTCATGCGGCCGGTGGCTGCCGATGGTGACCTCCGAGAACACGACGACGTGATCTCCCAGTTTTTCCAGCGCGATGTCGGCGCCGTAGCCGCGGATCAGCCCGCACTCCTGCAGCCGCTTGGTGCGCAGCAGACACGGGCTGGGGCTGAGTCCGAGCGACGCCGCCAGATCGACGTTCGAGCAGCGTCCCTCGCGCTGGAGATGCACGAGGATCTTGAGGTCAAACCGGTCGAACGGAACTGCCGAGCTCATGGCGCGATGGTACGGTCAAGACGGCGGCATGCGCTGCGCCTCGGCAAGCGATTCGTCGAGTGCTTCGATCACCATGCCGGCCTGCTCCGGCGAGAGCACCAGCGGCGGACGGATCTTGAGCACGTTGTGCCCCTGCGCGCAGGCGCTGAGCAGCACGCCCTTGTCGCGCATCAGGTTGACCACGCGGCTGGTGAGGCCGCGGTCCGGCGCCCGTGTCGTCCGGTCCGATACGAGTTCGACGCCCACGAAGAGCCCCGCCCCCCGCACGTCGCCGATGGCTTCATGCCTGGCAGCGAGCCCGGAAATGCCGTCGAGCAGCAATTTGCCGACCTTGGCTGCATGCGGCACCAGCCGCTCCCGTTCGATCGTCTCCAGCACCGCAAGAGCCGCCGCGCATGAAACGGTGTTGCCGGCAAAGGTGTTGAAGTAGCGCGAGTGTTTGCCGAACTCCGCCAGCGCGTCGGCTGTCGCGAGGAGGCCCGCGATCGGCTGCCCGTTGCCCATCGGTTTGCCCAGCGTGACGATGTCGGGAACGAGGCCGTGGCGCTGGAAGCCCCACATGTGCTCGCCGGTGCGGCCGAAGCCCGGCTGAACCTCGTCGGCAATGAACAAGGCGCCCGCGCGCTTGATCGCCTCGACGGCGCCCTTCAGGAAGCCCGCTGGCCCGGGCAGGATGCCGTCGCTGGTGAATAGCGAATCGACGATCAGGGCTGCCGGCTTGATGCCGTGGCGCTGCAGGTCGGCAATGGCGGCCGCCACGTCGCGCGTGAAGCGCTCGCCAAGGTCGGCGCCTTCGGCGTGGTACTGGCGCGGCGCCGGCACCAGGCGAACGTGCGGACCGAGGGCGACGGTCACGCCGAGCGATGGCGAGAACTGCGACACGGCGTCGGTGATGCCGTGGTAGGCCGTGTCGGTGACGATCACGCCCGTGCCGCCGGTGCGCACCTTGGCGATGCGATAGGCCAGGTCGTTGGCCTCGCTGCCGGTGCAGGTCAGCATCAGGTGGGCAAGGTCCGTTCCGGGCACGCCCGCGAGCAGGCGCTCGGCCAGTTCGAGAATCGTGTCGTGAAGGTATCGCGTGTTGGTCGCGAGCGTCTGCACCTGGCGGCAGATTGCTTCGGTCACCGCGGGATGGCAGTGCCCGAGCGAGGTGACGTTGTTGTACACGTCCAGGTAGCGGCGGCCCTCCGGATCGATCAGCCACACGCCGTCGCCGCGCACGATGTGCAGCGGGTGTTCGTACATCAGCCGGTAGGCCGGGCCGAGCAGCGCATTGCGCCGCTCGATCATTGCCTCGGTGGCGGGCCCGACATTGGCGCGGCCGGGGATGTAGGCGTTGACCATGTTGAAGTCAGCGGTGGTTTTCATGAGGAAGTTCCATTGGGTGCGGGGTTCAACAAGCGGTCGCGCGCTTCGTGGCGCGAGAGGTCTGCCATCTGCGACAGCGCCTCCCAGGCCGCGGGGTTGTGGCGCATGATGTAGGCGCGGTTTTCGGGATAGCGCAGGGCGCGCCACTCGGAGATCAACGCCGTGATGAGGTGGCGCGTCGCCATGAGGTCGGCGACGACCTCCTGCTCCGGCCCGGTCAGCGGCAGAACGGCCTGGTACGCGGCGACGAATTGCGCCGGTCCCTCGAAAGGATCGGCGTTGCCGGTCATGTGGAAGGCGGCAGCCGTCGCCACCTCGCCGACCAGTGGCGCGTGGAGCATGTCGCCGAAGTCGATGATGCCGGTGATGCGCGCCGGGTCGTTGGGCGCGACCAGCACGTTGTAGAGGTGATAGTCGTTGTGGATCACCTGCGCCCGGAGCGACGCAAGGCGGGGCAGCACGTGGTCGGTGAAGCGCGTCATGAACGAGCGCGCCAGCGTGCGTCGCGGGCCTTCGGCCAGGCTGCCGAGCTGCACGGCGAGGCGGTGGGCGGCGGACACGTTCCACAGCAGGTCGTGCGAGGCCGCAGGGTGCGTGAAGCCCTGCAGGGCGAGGTTCAGCTCCGCGAGGCCCTTGCCCATTGCCACACGCTGCGCGGCGGTGCGCGGCGTTTCCCGGATCTGTATGCCGTCCAGGTAGGTGAGCATGCGCACGGTGGTCCGGGTGCCGTCGGCGAGTGCCACGGTGCCATGCGCGCGCCCGTCCAGCATCCGCACCACGCGGGGAACGGGCTGGCCGGGCGACGTGCGCGCGATGTGCTCGATGGCGGCCGACTGGAAGTCGACCAGCGATACCGGCTCCGACGGGTTGCTGATCTTGAACACGTAGCGCGTGCCGTCCGCGGCTTCGACGGCGCAGTTCTGGTCGCGCTCGCCGGCCAGTGCGGTCACGCCGGCGTCGATGCCGTAGAGGCGCGCCACCAGCGCCTGCACCTCGGCGGGCGCCAGGTTGGGCGCCGGGGTGCTCAGCGCGGCGGCCTGCTCCGGGCGTTCCTCGGGCGTCGTCCCCTGAGGTCCGGGACTGGGGTCGGGGGTGAACATCAGAGTCCGAGCAGTGCGGGGAGCTGGCGAACGTCTGTCAAGCGGCTCACGCCGTATTCGGTCGATGTCGGTTCGTGCCCGCGGTCGATGAATGCCTTGGCCATGAAGCCCAGGTCGGATGCGGTCATCAGGTCATACCGGAAGCTCGACGAGACATGCATCATCTGGTCGGGCCCGCAGCCGAGCCGGTCGAACATGTGCTCGAAGGCCTGCATGCGCGGCTTGTACGCGCGCGCTTCCTCGGCGGTGTAGACCGCATGGAAAGGTGCCTTCAGGTGCGCGACGCTGCGGGGGATGAGGTCGGTCATCGAGTTCGACAGGATCACGAGCGGCACGTGCGGCGCGATGGCCTCCAGCACTTCGACCACGTTCGGGTGCGGCTGCCAGGTGGGCACGGCGGCGTACAGGGCCGCGCCATCCGATGCCAGGCATTCGATCCCGTGCGCCTTGCAGGCGCGCTGGATGGAGTTCTCCACCACCTCGAAAAAAGGCTTCCACTCGCCCAGCACCTCATCAAGGCGATAGGCGCGGAAGCTGTCGAGGAAGGCCGGCATCCGGTCGGCCGGTACGCGGTCCTTGAACAGGACTTTTGCCGTCGGACCCATCTCGAAGTTGATGAGCGTTCCATAGCAGTCGAAGCTGATGAATTTGGGTTTGAAGATCATGGTTGGACCTGCTGCGTTGAGGTGAAACAAGTCTAGGACGACCCCCTTTGCAGGAGATGCCATATCGCAGCGGAAGCCAAGCAGTTTCTTTGTCAATCTTCGGGGGCTCCGGCATTTTTGGCGGCATCTTTCCGGGGATTTGCGAATCATTGATAAACGATCGTCATGCTATGATCGGCGCGCCATCACCAGAGAGAGAGTAGAGCCATGCGCATCTGGAAGACATCCATCTCGGTCGAGGAAATTACCGCGGCCAACAAGGACACGGCGGCCAGCCACCTCGGCATCGAGTTTCTCGAAGTGGGTGACGATTTCATCCGGGGCCGCGTGCCCGTGGACGCGCGCACCCGGCAGCCTTATGGCCTGCTGCATGGCGGCGTCTCCGTGGTCCTGGCTGAAACGCTGGGCTCCGTCGCGGCGCACTTCTGCTGCGGCGAGGGCCAGCGCGCCGTGGGGCTGGACATCAATGCCAACCACTTGCGCGGCGTGACGCAGGGCTGGGTCACGGGCACCGTCCGGCCGGTTCACATCGGGCGCACGACCCAGGTCTGGCAGATCGACCTGACCAACGACGAAGGCCAATTGACCTGCGTGTCGCGCATCACCATGGCCGTCGTCCAGGCGAAGTAGCGCCCTTGTGGGGACCGCCGCACTTACGGCGGAGTGGGTTTCTCGCCGTCATCTGAAAAAAATACACAAAAGACCAATGGTCTGCTATATTGGAGACCACTGGGCTCTTATGTGCCCTGGGGCAGGCACCACAGGAGTATGGCCATGGTTACCCGAAGAACAGTATTGCTCGGCAGTGCCGGCGTCGCGGGGGCGCTCGGCGCGCTGATGGTCGGCTGGACGGCGATGCCGCCCGAGCCGCGCCTGGTCACGGCCAGTCCGCTGCCCGTCGGCCCGGGCCAGTCGGCGCTGAACGGCTGGGTCAAGATCGGCGCGGACAACACGGTGGGCATCGTGATGTGCAAGGCCGAGATGGGGCAGGGCATCCACACCGGCCTGGCCATGGTGCTGGCCGAGGAACTGGACGCCGACTGGGCGCAGGTTCGCGTCGAGCGCGCGCCCATCGACAAGATCTACCAGAACATCGCCGGCGTCATCGAGAGCCTTCCCTTCCACCCCGATGACGACGGCACGCTGAAGGCTGTTGCCGGCCGGATCACCGGCAAGGCAATGCGCGAGTTCGGCCTGATGCTCACCGGCGCGTCCTCGAGCATGAAGGATCTTTGGCTGCCGATGCGCCAGGCCGGCGCGTCGGCGCGCGCCATGCTGGTGGCCGCGGCGGCGCAGCAATGGAAGGTGCCGGCCGCCGAGTGCCGTGCGGAGGCGGGCCGTGTGCTGCATCCGTCGGGAAGGAGTGCTTCGTTCGGCGAATTGGCGGCCGTGGCCGCGAGCCAGCCGTTGCCCGATTCCGTGGTGCTGAAGTCGCCCAAGTCGTTCAAGCTCGTCGGCCAGCCGCGGCGCCGCCTCGAGGCCGCGTCGAAGATGGACGGCAGCGCGCGCTTCGGCATCGACGTGTTGCAGCCCGGCATGCAGTACGCCAGCGTGGAGATGTGCCCGACGCTCGGCGGCCGCGTCGCCAGCTTCAATGGCGCGGAAGCGCAGAAGCTGCCGGGCGTGAAGAAGGTGCTCGCGGTGCCCGGTTTCAACGGCGGCACCGGCGGCGTCGCGGTGATCGCCGACACGCCGTACCACGCGATGCGCGCGGTCAAGGCCGTGCGCGTCGAGTGGGACCACGGCCCGGCCGCCGCCGTGTCCACCGACGTCATCTATCAACGGCTGTCGCAATCGCTGGACACGGACGATGGGTTCAGCTTCTACAAGCACGGCGACGTCGATGCCGCACTCCAGCGCGCCGCGAAGACCCTCAAGGCCGAGTACCGCGCGCCGTACCTGGCCCATGCAACCATGGAGCCGATGAACTGCACCGTGCAGTTCAAGGACGGCCGTGCCACCGTGTGGGCGGCCACGCAGGTGCCCGACCTGGCGCGCAGCGCCGCGGCCAAGGTGCTGGGGCTCGCGCCCGAACAGGTCGACGTGCAGATGCAGCTGCTCGGCGGCGGCTTCGGCCGGCGCTGCGAGGTCGACGTGATCGCCCAGGCCGCCGCCATCGCCCGCGAGGCCGGCGGCGCGCCGGTGCAGACGATGTGGTCGCGCGAGCAGGACATGACGCATGACTTCTACCGCCCGGCTTGCGTATCGCGCTTCCACGCGGGGCTCGATGCCTCGGGCCAGCTGGTGGGCTGGGTGAACGCTTCGGCCGGCCAGGCCATCGTGCCGCAGGTCATGAAGCGCATGTTCGGCCTGCCCGGTGCCGGGCCCGACAGGACCACCTCGGAAGGGGCCTTCGACCAGCCCTACGAATGGCCCTCGGCGCGCATCGGCCACGAGGTCATGGACCTGCCCGTGCCCGTGGGTTTCTGGCGCTCGGTCGGGCATTCGCACAATGCATTCTTCAAGGAAAGCTTCCTCGATGAAGTGGCAGATGCGGCCGGCCGCGACCCGGTCGCCTTCCGCGCCGCGCTCCTCAGCAAACACCCCCGGCACCTGAAGGTGCTGCAGCGCGCCGCCGAGTTGTCCGGCTGGGACAAGCCCCTGCCTGCAGCGGCCGATGGCACCCGGCGCGCTCGCGGGGTGGCCCTGCACCAGTCCTTCGGCTCCGTCGTGGCGCAGGTGGCCGAGGTGTCTGTGTCCGCCGACAAGCGCATCCGCGTTCACCGCGTCACCTGCGTCGTCGACTGCGGGCTCGCCATCAACCCGAACCTGATCCGCCAGCAGATGGAAAGCGCGATCGTCTACGGGCTGTCGGCCGCGCTGAACGACGAAGTACGCATCGAGAACGGCCAGGTCCAGCAGACCAACTTCCACAACCATCCGGTACTGCGGCTGGATGAATGCCCGGTGATCGAGACCGACATCATCGCCAGCGACGCGAGCCCCGAGGGCGTCGGCGAACCCGGCACGCCGCCGATCGCCCCGGCGGTGGCGAACGCGGTATTCACCCTCACCGGCCAGCGGCTGCGCAGCCTGCCGCTGAAGCTCACCTGACACGGAGAAACCCGATGACCACGTTGACGATCAATCGCAAGCCCGTTGAAGTGCGGGCCGAACCCGACACCCCCCTGCTGTGGGTGTTGCGCGGCGAGCTACAGATGACCGGCACAAAATTCGGGTGCGGCATGGCGCTGTGCGGCGCCTGCACGGTGCATGTCGACGGCCAGCCGACGCGCTCCTGCGTCACGCCGATCTCGGCGGTGGGAAGCCGCGAGGTGACCACCATCGAGGGGCTCTCCGGGCCGCAGGTGGCCGTGCTGAAGGCGGCGTGGCTCGACGTGGACGTGGTGCAGTGCGGCTACTGCCAGAGCGGGCAGCTGATGGCCGCTGCCGCGCTGCTGAGGCAAACCCCCAAGCCGACCGATGCGGACATCGACACGGCCATGGCCGGCAACATCTGCCGCTGCGGCACCTACCCGCGGATCCGAGCGGCCATTCACCAGGCTGCGGGAATGGGCGCCGCCTGAGATCACGGCCCCGGCAGGCTCGCCGCGCCTTCCGGATGCCTGTTGACTGAAAATAGAAGACTGGCGGTTTTCCATCATGGGCGACCGCCGCTTCCCATGCAGTTTTCAAGAACCCTCGAATGAGCCACCCATCACCGTACCTGCGCGCGCGCTCTCCCGAGCAGAAGGAGGAGCGGCGGCGGCACCTGCTCGACACCGCGAAGTCGCTGCTGCTCGAAATTCCCGATGCGCACGCGCTCGGCATCAACGAGCTGGCCCGGAAGGCCGAAATGACAAAGTCGAATGTCTACCGGTACTTCGAGAGCAGCGAGGCCGTGCTGATGGATCTGCTCGTCGACGAATTCGCAGCTTGGCACGCGGAACTGAGCGCGGCGCTGGCGCGCGGCGGCAAGTCCGGCGCGCGCATCGAACACATTGCGCGCGTCTTCGCCTCGACTATTTCAGCGCGGCCGTTGCTCTGCCGGCTGACCAGCATCCTGCCCTCCATCCTCGAGCGCAAGGCGTCGTTCGAACGTGTGGTCGATTTCAAGAGCAAGCTGATGGCCGTCAAGCAGCGCGCGGCGCAGGACTTCCATGCCCGGGTGCCTCAACTGCCGGTGCGAGATTTTGAACAGGTTCTGAGGCATGCGGTGCCGCTCATCATCGGACTCTGGCCGCTGAGCAACCCCGCGGAGATCGCCGCCCAAGTGGTCGAGCTGCCTGGCCTGGAAAGCCTGCGGTACGACTTCGAGCAGGACCTTGAACATGCGCTCCTGGCGTTGATGCGCGGGATGGGCCGGGCGTAGAAGGCGCCGGGCTTGCAGGCGCCGCATCTGCTATTTACGCAGGATCTTTTCGATCTTCCTGCCCTTCGCGAGCTCATCGATCAGCTTGTCCAGGTAGCGGATCTTCCGCATCAGCGGATCGTCGACTTCCTCGACGCGCACGCCGCATACGACACCCGTGATCAGCGAGGCGTCCGGATTCATGGCCGGAGCCTGGGCAAAGAACGTCGCGAAATCATTCTCCTGTTCGATCTGCCGCTGCAGGCCTGCCTGGTCGTATCCGGTCAACCATCGAATGATCTGGTCCACTTCCTCCTTCGTACGATTCTTGCGCTGCGCCTTTTGAACGTACAGGGGATACACCTTGGCGAACGCCATCGTGAAGATGTGATGCTTTGGCATGGTCACCGCTCAAGTGCGTTGCGGGGCTTGCCGGGAATGTCCATCTGCATATTTGCCCTTCGTTGCGAGGTCGGCAGGGCTGGACCGCGCCGCCGCGGGACAGGAGCCGCCTGCGACCATTTTCATGCCACTGCCGATTCCGGAGAACAGTACGTTCCTTTCCCGGCTGTCCTGTTGACGAGGGCGCATGCGCGGTTCACCATGGGACGTTGGGCTGTCCAGCGCTTCAAGGAGTTCTCATGACTCAAGGCGACAAGGTCTTCGCGGGTTCGATTCCGAAGTTCTACGACACGCTGATGGTCCCCCTGATCTTCGAGGCCTATGCCGCCGACATGGCGGAGCTTGTCGCGGCCTCCTCGCCGGGGTCGGTGCTCGAGACGGCGGCGGGCAGCGGCGTGGTCACGCGGGCGCTGGCGCCGAGGCTCGGGGCGGGCGCGCGCTACGTGGTGACCGATCTCAACCAGCCCATGCTCGACTATGCCGCCACGCGGCAGGGCGCCGACAGCCGTATCGAATGGCGGCAGGCGGACGCGCTCGACCTGCCGTTCGGCGATGCCTCGTTCGACGTGGTTTGCTGCCAGTTCGGCGCCATGTTTTTCCCGGACCGGTCCGCCGGCTACGCCGAGGCGCGCCGGGTGCTGAAGCCGGGCGGGCGCTTTGTCTTCAGTGTCTGGGACCGCATCGAAGAGAACGCCTTTGCCGACGACGTCACCAACGCCGTGGCCACGGTGTTCCCGGACGATCCGCCGCGCTTCCTGGCCCGCACGCCGCACGGCTATCACGATGTGGCGCTGATCCGCGCGGATCTGACCCGCGCAGGCTTCACCAATATCCGGATCGAAACACGCGAGAAGACGAGTCGCGCCCCTTCGGCACGCGATGTGGCCATCGCCTACTGCCAGGGAACCCCCCTGCGCAACGAGATCGAGGCGCGCGATGCCAGCTTGCTAGAACTGGCGACCGACCGCGCGGCCGAAGCGATGGAGAGGCGCCACGGCAAAGGCCCGGTGGCCGGGAAGATCCAGGCGCATGTGATCTTCGCGGAGGAGTAGGCCTCCGGCGTCAGGCCTTCGGCAGGCGCCGCCGCGCCTTGACCGCTGAAGCCAGGCCTTCCAGCACCGGCACCGTCTGGGCAAACCCGATGCACGCATCGGTAATCGAGACGCCGTGCTTCAGCGGGACGCCGGGCTTCAGGTCCTGCCGTCCTTCCTCGAGGTGGCTTTCGATCATGAGGCCGGTGATGCGCCGCTCGCCGGCGGCGATCTGCGCCGCCACGTCTTGGGCCACCACGATCTGCCGCTGGTGCTGCTTGCTGCTGTTGCCGTGCGAGACGTCGACCATGACCTGGGGCCGCAGGCCGTTCGCCACCAGCGCATCGCAGCTGGCCGCGACATCCGCGGCCGAATAGTTGGGCGCCTTGCCGCCGCGCAGGATCACGTGGCAGTCGTCGTTGCCGCGTGTTTCGAAAATGGCCGCCATGCCCATCTTGGTCATGCCCATGAAGGCATGCGGCGCGCGGGCCGCGAGGATGGCGTCGGCCGCGACCTTGACGCTGCCGTCGGTGCCGTTCTTGAAGCCGACCGGGCAGCTCAGGCCCGATGCCAGCTGCCGATGGCTCTGGCTCTCGGTGGTGCGGGCTCCGATGGCACCCCAGGCGATCAGGTCGGCAATGAACTGCGGGCTCAGCAGGTCGAGAAACTCGGTGCCGGTCGGCAGGCCCATCGTGGTCAGCTCGAGCAGCAGCAGCCGCGCGCGCTCCAGGCCTTCGTTGATCGCGAAGCTGCCGTCCAGGTGCGGGTCGTTGATGTAGCCCTTCCAACCCACGGTGGTGCGCGGCTTCTCGAAGTAGGCCCGCATCACGATGAGCAGGTCGTCCTGCAGCGAGTCGGCCACGGTCTTCAGGCGCTGTGCGTATTCGATGGCCTGGTCGTGGTCGTGGATGGAACACGGCCCGACCACGACGACCAGCCGGTCGTCGCGGCCGTGCAGCACGTCGGCGATGGCGGCGCGGCTGCCTTCGACCAGTGCCAGCGTGTTGTCGCGCACCGGCACGCGCTCCTGCAGCAGCGCAGGGGTGATGAGCGGTCGAACGGCGCCGATGCGCACGTCGTCGATCCGTGTGGTGTCGAGCGTGCTGTCGCGGGAGCCGACTTCGGCATCGTGGAGGGGGTCGTCGAGGCGGGGCATGGTCGTGGCTGTGGTTTCGAACTGGGCTTTTCCGATTGTCGCCTCGAAGGTGCACGCTCCCCGTGACTGCGTTTCGGGGCACGCATTCGATGCGGGGGTGGCTTCGGCGCACCGTCCGTGCGAACATCCGCGCCCATGAATGAAGACTTCCATTTCGGCATCGAGCGCTTCTCGCACTTTCAGGGCGTGTTGCGCTTGTCGGGCCATGCCTTCTCGCGCAGTGCCGAGGTGCGGACCATCGAACTGCTGCTGGGCGACGGGCAGGTCGCGGGGCTGGAACGCATCCGGTTGCCGAGCGTGGATCTCGCAGGGCGCCATGGCCGCGTTGCAGTGGCGTGCCGTTTCGACGAGACGTTGGTGGTGGGGGAGAACCTGACGCCGCTGCTGTCCGCGCGCATGCGCATCCGGCTGAGCGACGGGGCCGAGCACATGATCGACGCGCCTGGCTCCCTGAGTGGCCAGGACCGAGTGTCGGCGTTGTTCGATCGCTTCAAGGCCCTGGTCTGCGAGCGGCCGCCCGGCCATTTGCTGGAGGTGGGTTCGCGCGCGGGTGGGTGTGACGCGGCGCGAATGGCTGCCCGAAGGCTGGCGCTACACCGGCATGGACGTGGTGCCGGGACCGAACGTGGATGTGGTGGGAGACATCCACCTGGCCAGCAGCTTTCTGCCGGCGGAGGGCTTCGATGCCGTGATGTCGCATGTGGTGTTCGAGCACCTGGTGATGCCCTGGAAGGCGGCGGTGGAGATCAACCGCGTGATGCGCATCGGTGGCGTCGGTGCGGTCCTTGCGCCGCAGACCTGGAGCCTGCACGAAGAACCGTGCGACTACTTCCGGTTCTCACGCCATGCGTGGCAGGCGCTTTTCAATGCCGCAACAGGCTTCGAGATCATCGAAGCGCAGCACGACATGCCGGCGTACATCGTCGCGCGGCACCTGGTGGCGGAGACGGCCTTCCGCGAGCTGCCCGGGATGCTTTCGTCGGGCGTGCTCTTTCGCAAGACCGGGCCCAGCACGGTCGACTGGCCCGTGGACCCGCGCCAGATCAGCGACGATCGCTATCCGGTGGAGTGAGCCGTGCCGCGCTGCGGCGCTGCGCGAGGATGGAGAGCGCGGGGCCGCCGGGGTGGTCGGGTTGTTCGTGCGCAATGCGCAGATCGTCGAAGCCGAGCGTGCCCAGCACGTGCAGCAGCGCATCGCGTTCCATCCACGCCGGCGCATGGACCAGTCCGCCGCAGAAGATGGGATCCTGCTGCTGCCCCGGACCATAGGGCACACGGCGGTGATAGCGCAGCGTGCGGCCGCGCCATGCGATGTTCTCCACGCCGGCCACCAGGCCGCGGCGCGCATCGCCCTGCGGCATGGCGGCATCGTCGATCACGTGTGTCCAGAGGAACAGGGTGTCCGTGCGCTCGGCCAGTGCCTCGAGCAGCCGCAGCGGATCGGCCATGTGATAGAGCACGCCGCTGGCGACGATCAACGGCCAGCGCCGCGCATCGCTCGCTAGAAAGCCCATGAAGTCGCCGAGCATGAAGGAGGCATCGCGAAGCCCGCACAGCTCCTTGACAATCAGGCACTTGAGAAAGGCCTGCTTGTTGGCTTCGATCGCGAGCACCGAGCGCGCGCCGGCCTGCAGCAGCGCCGCGGTGTGCGCCGCCTCGAGCGGGCCGAGCTCCAGCACGTCGCGGCCCTGCAGCCCGCCGAGCGTTTCGGCCAGCCAGCGCATGCGCGCGTCGTCCCACAGGTCGGTGCGCGTGCCGGCGCCCAGCCCGAGGGCGGGCGGCAGGCTGCCGACCCAGCCGCCTCGCATCAGGTCCAGCGCGTTCTGAGGGTGCGGCGGGCGCGGCTCGTAGGTGGCCTGTCCGGGGGCGCCGCCGTCATGCTCGATGTTTTCGCGCATCGCCTGCTCCGCCAGTGCCAGCCGGTTCAGGCCGCTGCCGCGGGCTCCGCGCTGCAGCACCATCAGGAACTCGCAACCGACGCAGTCATGGAAGAAGGTCTCGCCCAGCGAAATCAGGCCGAGCTCCCGCAGTTCCTGCATGATCAGCCTGAAGCTGGCGGCCGTGAACACCCAGGCATGGCAATCGCGGTAGGTGGCGGGGTCTGCGCCCAGCGCGTTGTCGTAGCCCGCGTGCGCGACACCGGCCATGCCGAAGTCGCCGGGAGAACCCGGCCCCCAGACCGCCGCGCCGGCACGGGTGGCGCTGTAGGCGGCCTGGTCGTACAGTGCGGCCACGTTGTGCCGGCGGCGTCCTTCGACGAAGGCCTGCAGCACCTGGCCGGTGGTCGAAGCGGGGCGGAAATAGTCGAAGGTGTAGCGGCGGTCCGGAATCAGCAGGTACAGCCGGCCGTTCTCCGACAGCGCGCGCTCGCAGCGCTGCAGGAAATGGACCGGGTCGGTCAGGTGCTCGAACACATGGCTGGCCACGATGTGCCCGAAGCGCTCGCCTGCCGGCAGCAGCACGTCGAGCTCGGCCCCGTCGTCGATTGCATCCACTTCCTCGATCATCGCGATGTCCACGTTGGGATCGTTCGCGTACTTATGGCGCAGGTCGTCCGCGCTCGCGTGGTCCACCACCGACACGTTGAAGCCGGCCGACTTGCGCAGGATGGGCGAATAGGAGGCGCCGAATTCGAGCGCCCTTTCGCCCGGGGCGATGTGAGAACGGATGTGGTCGCGGAAGTTCATGAGGTGAAGCACGACTGTGCGCAGGTCGTTTCAGGATGTATAAAACCCGCAGTGTGGCCGAGAGTGCCCACTTTGACCAACCGGTGCCAGGAGACCCCATGCGATTGATCCATTCCCTCCTGTCTTTTGCGCGCCGCCGCATCGTCCAGACGGTGCTCGGGGTTTACACCGTGGCCTCCAAGCTGCTGCAGCAGCCGGGCGTGCGCGCCGAGCGCCAGCCGCGCTTCGAATCCGACGAGATCGTGTCGCCGGCGCGCGGCCAGGTGTATGCGATCGTGGTCAAGTACGCGGGCCATGGCGAGTCGGCCAACCTGCATGTGCTGCTGGATGCGTTGCGGCACGCCCGCGTGAACACGGTGCTCGTGTGCAATGGCGAGGTGCCCGCGGAAGAACTTCGGGCGCTGTCGCAGCGGGTGCACCGGGTGATGGTCCGCCGCAATGTCGGGCGGGACTTCGGCGCCTACCGCGCCGCCACCCTCAGGCTGCTGTCGCAGGGCCTGAAGCCCGAGCGCGTGCTGTACTTCAACGACAGCCTGCTCTACATCGAAGGCACCGAGCTCGACCGCCTCATGGCCGAGTTCATCTTCAGCGAGTTCGACGTGGTCGGCCTCGGCGAGAACCAGTACCAGCATCACGTGGGCTCCTATGCCCTGTCCGTGAGCGGCGTTGCCTTCATGCATCCCAGGTTCCGCGCGTTCTGGCAGGACTACGTACCCTACGAGCTGCGCAAGCACACGATCCATGCCGGCGAGCTCGGATTGACCGCGATGCTCAAGAGCCTGGGCTGCTCGATCGACGTGGTCTACGACGCGACGCGGCTCGCCCGCAAGCTGCGCGACATGCCGCTGCACGAAGTGGTCGATGCGATGCGGTGGCTGCCCTTCGGCTTTCGCCGGCACGCGCTGATGGACGTGCTGGGCCAGTCATTCAGCGCGCGCGGAATGATCCTCGAGGCCGTCGTGCCGCCCGGAGCCCCTGCATCGGGTTTGTCGGCGGCCCATCCCGCGCCCGCCGGCACGCCGACACTCGGTGCAATGCGCAGCCTGCGCGACGCGGACGGAGGCGTTGCCTTGCTGAGCCGCGAAGAGGCGGCCGTGCGCGCCACGCCGCAGATGACCGAAGCCAGGGGCATGGAGCAAAGCGCGCAGCGGCTGTCGCGCCAGCTGCTGATCGATCACATCCTGGAGCACGTGACCGTCGGCAGCCAGCTGCATTTCGGCTTCGGGCTCTTCTATCGCCTGCTGGGCTGCCCGGTGGTCAAGCGCGACCTGTTCTCGCGCGGCCTGTACCGCGAGCACGACTTCGCGGACATTCTGGACAACGTGCCCGCACCGACCCGCCAGCGCCTGCTGCGCGACCTCATCAACCGCGGCCGCATGGACATGCAGCTGGGTTTCTGGCGGGGGCTGCTCTTTCGCAACGGGATGCTCTGAGCCCGGGCCGGCTAGTCGCGCCGCCGTTCGTGCGGGCTTTCGCGGTAGTGCCTGGCCTTGTCCTCATACATCGCGTGGTCCGCGCGCTGCAGTGCCAGGTCGAGCTGGTCGCCGGCGTCGCACGTCGCCACGCCGATTGCAAGGTTCAGCACCCGTCCGCTCTGGCCCGCATAGAACTGGTTGTTCAGTTCGACCATGGAGGAGATGCGGTCGCGCATCGCCTCCGCGCCGCGCTCGTCCGTCTTGGGCAGCACCACGGCAAACTCGTCGCCGCCGATGCGCGCGGGCCAGCCCGGCTCATCGACCGCCTTGCCCAGCACTTCGCCCACGCGCCGCAGCAGCGCGTCGCCGGCGGCGTGTCCTTCCTCGTCGTTCACGGGCTTGAGGCCGTTCATGTCGATCACCAGCACCGACACCGGCCAGGGACCCTTGCGAGAAAGCCGGTTGAGTTCTTCGGAGAAGAAGGTGCGGTTGCGCAGTTGCGTCAGGACGTCGTGCTTGCCCAGATACTCGAGGTAGGCCTCGGCCTTCTTGCGGGCTGTGATGTCGATCAGCGACACCAGCACGAGGTCCCAGCTGGCGAGCCGGTCTTCGAGCACCGCGAACTGCATGTGGATGTTCACCAGGTCGCCCGCCAGCGCGTAGTTGACGACCTCCCGCTGCTGCAGCATCTTGCCGTTCCACAGGTCCAGCAGCTGCTCGGCGAAGGAGTCGTGCATCTCGTCGCGAAAGATGCCGGAGAGGTTGTCGAGCAGTTCGCTCTTGTCGGCCGCGCCGAACATGCGCAGCGTCTCGCGGTTGACGTCGATCACGCGGATCTCGCGCATGCAGCGCGTGACGAACTCCGGGTGCACCTTGATGAAGGTGGTGAAGTCGGTGATGCCGCGCTTGCGGATGTCGTCGAGCAGGATCTTGACTGCGCTGAAGTCTTCCACCCACAGCGACACCGGCGAACGCTCGAACAGCTCGCGCGCATAGCGCTCGCTCTCCAGGCGCAGCCGCTCGGCGCGCACGCGCTCGGTGATGTCGTCGAGCGACACCAGCACGCGGTCCCATGAGGCCTCGTGGCCGGGCAGCACCTGCACGCGCACATGCACGTCGAGCCTGCGGCCGTCGAGTGCGTAGTTGACCGTCTGGTTGTCGAAGCAGAGCTTTCCGCGCCAGAGCTGGTCCAGCTCATAGATGACCGGGGCGGTCATGTCGTCGCGAAAGACGCTGTCGAGCCTGGACAGCAGCTCGGCCTGGTCCCGCGCGCCGAAGAGGGCGAGGGTGCTCTGGTTGACGCTGAGCACCTGCAGCTGCGCCATGCATTCGCGCACGTGCGCCGGTTCGGCATTCAGGTGGCCCACGAGATCGACGACGCCGGCGCTGCGCCAGGATTCGAACAACCGGTGCAGCCCGCTGTAGTCCTCGAGCCAGAGCGACATCGGCGCAAACTCGAACATCGATTCGTAGTCGGTGGCAGGCAGCATGGATTCTCTTCCTTGGCGCGTGGGTGTGCCGCAATGATGCACCCTTCGGCGCGCCGGGACGCTGCCGCGGCCCCGGACCGTTGCGCCGACTCAACGCGTGAAGTAGAGGCCGCTGTACACCGGCACGCAGTGCTCGGGAAATCCCGGCAGGTGGATCGAACGCTCGGGCACCTGCCACTGCTCGCGCAGCGTGTAGCCCAGCGCCTCGACCTCCTTCACGAAGCGACGGCGGTTATACACGTGCATCGGTGCGAAGCAGCCGGCGCCGATGTTCTGCGTCGTCACGTAGTCCTCGCCGCCATAGAGCGGAACCTTGTTCAGGAGAATGTGCCGCGGGCGTTCTTCGCACTGCTGGAGCAGCTGTGCGGGGCGCGCATTGTCCAGGTAGTGCAAGGCGCCGGCGGAGATCCAGACGTCGTTGCCGGACAGGGCCGGCGCCAAGTCGTCCGCAAAGCTCAGCGCGCCCGCTTCGGCGTCAGGCTGGCTGGCCATCTCGCGGCCGATGGCCGCAATGGCGGGCACTTCGACCACGCGCCAGGACAGGGCCTTCGGCATCTCGAAATAACGGCGGTAGGCATAGAAGTGCACGCCCACCGAGCCGCCGATGTCGAGCACCTGGGTGGCGCCGTCGCGGAACGCGCGTTCGAGCCACCACATCACCGGATAGTCGTAGGCAAAGATCTTCTTCGTGCGCACGTCCACGTACTCGGCCGCCAGTGCGGCGTGGTCGAACTCGGGGCTTGGAGGCAGGGAGCTGCGCGCTTCGGCAAAGCTCTTGAACAGGCCGAAGCAGCCCGCGAAACCCGCCTCGGAAAAAAATCGCCGGCGCCGCCAGCGCTGCAACGCGGGCCGGGCGACCGGCCCTTCCAGGATTCGTTGGACGATGTGCGGAGCACCGGAGTAAGCCATGCTGGGTCCCATCCTCTTGACGATCGTCGCCTGCGGCGATTCTGTGCACAGCAGGCGTTCTGGCTCGAAAAGGCCGGCAGGCGCTTCCATCGATCTCACGCACTTCGCGCTCGAGCGAATGTCTTGCCAACCGGGAATATCGTCAGCATACGTCGAAAGTAGTAATGACACATCACTTTTTTTTGGCCGGGAGCCGCGCCCGGACTCTCGCGCCGTCAGCTTCCGGGTGCAATGAAATCCGGATGGCGCGCGCAGATTTCCGGCAGCGAACTCAGCGTGCCGGAGAGGTGTTCGCGCAGCGCCTCTTGCGCCGCCGCGCCATCGCCGTTGGCAATGGCGCGCACGATGGCACGGTGGTCGCGCAGGATGGCCTCGGTCTTGCCCGCCGTGGGCAGGTGCAGGCGCCGGAGGCGGTCCACATGGCCCGAGACGCGGCTCACCAGGTCCCACAGGCTGGGCACACTCGCGGCTTCGTACATCAGGTGGTGGAACTTGCGGTCGGCGCCGACGAACTCGCCGTATTGCCGCGCCGCCGCCAGCGTGGACTGCAGCGCAATCTGCGCTTCGAGCTGCGCCACGAGCCCGGGCGGGGACTCCGCGGCCAACTGGTGGACGATCTCCAGCTCGATCGAGCGGCGCAGAAAATGCGCCTGCCTGGCCGCGTCGATGTCGATGCGGCTCACGAGGGTGGCGTGCTGCGGAAACACGTCCACCAGGCCTTCTTCGCAGAGGCGCAGCAAGGCCTCGCGCACCGGCGTCTGGCTCACGCCGAAGCGGTCGGCCAGCTCCTGCCGGACCAGCACGGTCCCGGGCACGAGGTCGAGCGAAAGGATGGCATCTCGCAGTTTTTCGAGCACCTGCGGTGCAGCCAGGCGCGTGCGGTCGAGTCGGATCCGGGGGAGGACAGTCATTCGCTGGAATTCTCGTTCGGCGAAGTGATATATTAGTGTTTTAATGTAGTCGACTCCACGCAAGAAACCTGGTTCAGCCTTCGATGCCACGCCCTTACGACACCCTGCGCAGCGCCCGCTGGTTCGCACCCGACGACTTCCGCTCCTTCGGCCACCGCTCGCGCGTGATGCAGATGGGCTACGCGCCCAGCGATTGGGTCGGCAAGCCGGTCATCGCCATCGTCAACACCTGGAGCGACGCCAACCAGTGCCATTCGCACTTCAAGCAGCGTGTGGACGACGTGAAGCGCGGCATCTTCCAGGCGGGCGGCTTTCCGCTCGAGCTGCCGGCCATCTCGCTGTCGGAGAGCATGGTCAAGCCGACGACCATGCTCTACCGCAACTTCCTGGCCATGGAGACCGAGGAGCTGCTGCGCAGCCATCCGATCGACGGCGCCGTGCTGATGGGCGGTTGCGACAAGACCACGCCGGGCCTCACGATGGGTGCGCTGAGCATGGGCCTGCCGTTCATCTACCTGCCGGCCGGCCCGATGCTGCGCGGCAACTGGCGGGGGAAGGTGCTGGGCTCGGGTTCGGACGCCTTCAAGTACTGGGACCAGCGGCGTGCCGGCCAGCTCGGCGACCAGGCCTGGCAGGAGATGGAGGCCGGCATTGCCCGCAGCCATGGCACCTGCATGACGATGGGCACCGCGGCCACCATGATGGGCATCGCCGAGGCGGTGGGCTTCACATTGCCGGGCGCCTCGAGCATTCCGGCGGCCGATGCCAACCACGTGCGCATGAGCGCCGAATGCGGCCGCCGCATCGTCGAGATGGTGTGGGACGACCTGACGCCAGCGAAGATGCTCACGCGCGCCAACTTCGAGAACGGCATCGCCTGCGCGATGGCCATGGGATGCAGCACCAATGCCATCGTGCACCTGATCGCCATGTCGCGCCGCGCCGGGCATCCGGTCACCTTGGACGACTTCGATGCCGCCAGCCGGCGCGTGCCGGTGGTCGCCAACATCCGGCCGAGCGGCGACACCTATCTGATGGAAGACTTCTTCTACGCCGGCGGCCTGCCCGCGATGCTGGAACGCATCCGCGGCCACCTGAAGACCGAGGCGCGCACGGTGAACAGCTGCACGATCGGGCAGAACATCGAAGGTGCCGAGGTGTTCAACGATGACGTCATCCGTCCGCTCGACAACCCCATCTATGCCGAAGGCGCGCTGGCCGTGCTGCGCGGCAACATCGCGCCCGACGGCGTGGTGATCAAGCCCAGCGCGTGCGCACCGCATCTTCTGCAGCACACCGGGCGCGCACTGGTGTTCGACGACTACCCCAGCTTGAAAAAGGCGGTGGACGATCCCGAACTCGACGTGACCGGCGACGACATCCTGGTGCTGCGCAATGCCGGCCCGCGTGGCGCGGGCATGCCCGAGTGGGGCATGCTGCCGATCCCGACCAAGCTCTTGAAGCAGGGCGTGACCGACATGCTGCGCCTGTCGGATGCGCGCATGAGCGGCACCAGCTACGGCGGCTGCCTCTTGCACTGCTCGCCCGAGTCGGCCGTGGGCGGTCCGCTGGCGCTGGTGCGCACCGGCGACCGCATCCGCGTCGACGTGCCGCAGAGGCTCATTCACCTGGAAGTGAGCGACGAGGAACTGGCGCGCCGCAAGGCCGCATGGACGCCGCCCCCGCCACGCTACGAGCGCGGCTACGGCTGGATGTTCGGCCGCCACATCCTGCAGGCCAACGAGGGCTGCGACTTCGACTTTCTCGAAACCACTTTCGGCCGCCCCGTGCCCGAGCCGGACATCTTTTGAAGACCAGAACGGAGACCCACTTGAATCCCCAGACCCGCGACAAGCTGATGAAGGTCAGTACCGCCACGCTGTGCACCGCGCTCTTCAAGCGCGGCTTGCGCAACCAGTTCATCCAGAACGTGCATCCGCTCAACCCGTCGCTGCCCAACATGGTCGGCGAGGCCTTCACGCTGCGCTACATGCCCGCGCGCGAGGACCTGAACCCGATCACCGTGTTCAACGACCGCAGCCATCCGCAGCGCCAGGCCGTGGAGCAGTGCCCCGAGGGCGCGGTGCTGTTGATGGACAGCCGCAAGGACGCGCGCGCCGCATCGGCCGGCGGCATCCTGGTGAGCCGACTCATGAAGCGCGGCGTGGCCGGCGTGGTCACCGACGGCGGCTTTCGCGACAGCCCCGACATCGCGAAGCTGGGCTTTCCCGCATACCACCAGCGCCCGAGCGCGCCGACCAATCTCACGCTGCACCAGGCCATCGACATCAATGTGCCCATCGGCTGCGGCGACGTGGCCGTGTGGCCCGGCGACGTGGTGGTGGGCGATGCCGAAGGCGTCATCGTCATTCCGGCCGACATTGCCGACGAGGTCGCGGCCGAGGCCACCGAAATGACAGTGTTCGAAGACTTCGTGCAGGAGAAGGTGCTCGAAGGCCGCTCCATCCTCGGCCTCTATCCGCCCACCGAGGAGCAAAGCCGCACCGAGTTCGCCGCCTGGCGGCAGGCCCGCGGCCGCTGAAGGCTCGCCTTTTCACCGCGCAACCGACAAAGAGAGACAAAACCATGCCCTTCATCCAGCGCGCCGCGCGACTGCTGTTCGCCGCCTCCGCATCCGTCTTCGCACTGGCGCCCGCCGCGGCGCTGGCGCAGGCCGAATGGCCCGCCGCCAAGACCATCACCTACGTCGTGCCCTTCACGGCCGGCGGCTCGACCGATATCGTGGGCCGCATCCTCGCCAACAAGCTGCAGGAGAGCCTGCACCAGTCGGTGGTGGTGGACAACAGGCCGGGACAGGCCGGCGGCATTGGCGCGGCCTACGTGGCCAAGGCCGCGCCGGACGGCTACACGCTGTTCGGCGGCACCATCAGCACGCATGCGATCAACGCCAGCCTCTACAAGAAGCTGTCCTACGATCCCGTGAAGGACTTCGAGCCCGTGTCGCTGGTCGGCCGGCTGCCCAACGTGCTGATCGTCAACAGCCAGCTGGGCGTGAACTCGGTGGCCGAGCTGATCGCGCTGTTGAAGAAGGACGAATCCAAGCGCACCTTCGCTTCGTCGGGTGCCGGCACCTCGACGCACCTCGCGGGCGAGATGTTCGCCGACATGATCGGCGTGAAGCTCACGCACGTGCCGTACAAGGGCACGCCGCCCGCCATGACCGACGTGGCGTCGGGCCTGGTGCCCTTCATGTTCGACCAGGTGACCGCCGCGCTGCCGCTCGTCAAGAGCGGCAAGCTGAAGCTCCTGGCCGTGACCACCGGCAAGCGCATTGCGCTGGTGCCCGAACTGCCGACCATGATCGAGTCGGGCGTGGCCGGTTTCGAGATGTCGTCGTGGCAGGCCGTCTATGCCCCCAAGGGCACGCCCAAGCCCGTCATCCAGCGCCTCAACGCCGAGATCGTGAAGGCGCTCAAGCAGCCCGACGTGCAGGCCAAGCTCTCCGGCCAGCTGGCGATGGACATCGCTGCCAGCACACCCGAGGAACTGCGCGACCACATGGCGCGCGAGATCCCGCGCTGGGCCGAGCTGGTGAAGAAGTCGGGCGCGACCGCGGACTGACGTGGCGCTGCGGGCCTTCTAGCCGATCAGTACGAGCGACCCTTGCGGATATTGCGCACACATGAAATCGACGAAGGCCCGGACCTTGGGCGCGGGAAGCCGCCGCGATGTATGCAGGACCCAGAGCGCGGGCTCCGCGCCCGAGACCATGCCCCACTGAACCAGTTCGCCGCGCGTGAGCTGGCTCCAGGCGATGGACTGCGGCATGAGCGCGGCGCCGGCACCGGCGACCGCGGCATCGCGAATCATCAGGAACGAGGAAAGTCTCAGCTTGGCGATGGGCTCCACCACAAGGCGGCCGTCGTCGAGCGTCCAGTTCCCGCCCTGAAAGTTTGTTGAAACGACTGCGGGAACCGGGCTGACCTTGCCCTTGCCTGGCTTCGGCACGGGCACGGAGGGCGCCGCCACGACCACCAGCCGGTCCTTGGCGAAGCACCGGCCCACCAGGCTGCTGTCCGGGCTCGGGTTGATCCGGATCGCCGCATCGAACTGCTCCTCGACGAGGTCGACCAGGCGGTCGTCCGCCACCACCTCGCACGTGACCTCCGGATAAGCCGCGCAGAAGCCCGCACAGATGCGCCCCATCGCCAGCTGGGAGAACAACACCGGCGAGGCGATGCGCAAGCGACCGCGCGGCACCGAGAGGCCCTCGCGCGCGGACGTCATGGCCTCCGCCACCTCGTGCATCGGTCCTTCGGTGCGATCCATCAGCAGCTGGCCGGCTTCCGTGAGCTTGAGCCCGCGGGCGCTGCGCTCGATCAGCCGCACGCCGAGTTGCTCTTCCAGGTCCGCGATGCGCCGGGACAGGGTCGCCTTCGATCTCCCGCTCGCGCGGCTTGCCTTTCCGAGGCCTCCGTTGGCCGCGACGAGCGCGAAGTCGTTCAGTGCATTCAGGTCCATGTGTTCCGCTGTTGAAACGAGGTGTCTTCATTTTTGCATCTTCGTTTTGCGGATGCAACGGCCTATCTTCTCCTCATCGCAACTTCTGAACGAGGAAATTGAAATGACCACTACACAACGTGCCGTGCTGATACGGGCCTATGGCGGTGTCGCCGCCGCGGAGCTCGCCGAGATCGCGAAGCCCGCAGCCGGACCGGGCCAGGTCCTGGTTCGTGTCCGGGCCGCAGGCGTGAACGGCATCGACTGGAAGGTTCGCGAAGGCTTCGTCCGCGAGGCTTTCCCGCTTCAGCTGCCTGCCGTGCTGGGGATCGAGCTTGCGGGTACCGTCGAGGCGCTCGGCACCGGAGCCTCCCGCTTTCGCGTGGGCGATCGCGTCATGGGGCCGCGTGGCGGGCTGGGCGCGTATGCGGACTTCGTGGCGGTGGACGAGGCGAACCTGGTGACCACGCCGCCGGGGCTCGATGACGTCCATGCAGCCGGCGTTCCCGTCGCGGCCGTGGCGGCCTGGCAGAGCCTGCACCATGCGGGCCCGATCGTCGCAGGTCAGCGCATCCTCATCCACGGTGCTGCAGGAGGGCTGGGCGGCTATGCCGTGCAGTACGCCAAGCGGGCAGGCGCCGAAGTCTTCGCCACGGCGTCGACCGCGCACGTCGACTACGTGCGCAGCCTGGGCGCGGACCACGTCATCGACTACAAGACCGAACGCTTCGAATCGGCCGCGCGGAACATCGACCTGGTGCTCGACTACGTCGGCGGCGAAGTGCTCGATCGCTCTTGGCAGGTGCTCGCGAATAACGGCGCAGTCGTCGGCACGTCCTCGCCCGACATCCTTGCCCGCACGCCCGTCGGCCGCCGCGGACTGTGGTTCGTCAACCAGCCCGATGCCGCCCTCCTGGAGCGGCTGGCGGCGGAGATCGCCCAGGGTTCGCTGATCTCGAAGCTCGGCGAAGTCGTGGGCTTCGACGACATCCCCGCGGCCATCGAACGCAATCGCACCGAGCCTCGCATCGGCAAGGTCGTCGCGGACTTCTCGCGCTGATCGAATCCCCTTTTTTCCCGACCACCACCAACCCCCGGAGATTTTTCATGAGCATTCTCGTCACGGGTGCCACCGGCACCATCGGTTCCCTCGTCGTCCAAGGCCTGGCAGCCGCCGGCGCCGAAGTCAGCGCCTTCGTCCGCACGCCCGGAAAGCAAGCCTTTCCGGCGGGCGTCACGGAGGTCGTCGGCGACCTCACCGACGTGCCTTCGCTGCGCGCGGCACTGTCGCCCGTGCGCACGCTGTTCCTGCTCAACGCGGTCACGCCCGATGAAGTGACCCAGGCGCTGGTCGCGCTGAACCTCGCACGCGAGGCCGGCATCGAGCGCATCGTCTACCTGTCGGTCATCCATGCGGACAAGTTCACCGATGTGCCGCATTTCACGGGCAAGCACACGGTCGAGCGAATGATCGAAAGCCTCGATATTCCGGCCACCATTCTTCGGCCCGCCTACTTCATGCAGAACGAGCGCATGGTCCAGCAGGTGATCCAGGGCTACGGCGTCTACCCGATGCCGATCGGCTCCAGGGGCGTCGCGATGATCGATGCGCGAGACATCGCGGAGGCCGCCGTTGCCGAACTTCTGCGCCGCGACCGCGCGGCCGCACCGTCGCCGCGCGTGACGCTCGAACTGGTCGGGCCCGAGCTGTTGACCGGAGCGTCGGTGGCCGGGATCTGGAGTGCCGCGCTGGGCCGCGACATAGCCTACGGCGGAGACGACGTCGCGGCCTTCGAAGCACAGATGGCCGCGATGGGGCCGTCCTGGCTTGCCTACGACATGCGCTTGATGATGGCCGGCATCCAGAAGTTCGGCATGCACGGCGCGGACGGCGCAGCCGATCGCCTGCAGGCGCTTCTCGGGCGTCCCTTGCGCAGGTACAGCGACTTCGTCAGGGAGGCCGTTGCCGCATCGTAGACGGCGCGTGAAGGCGCAAGAGGGATTGACGGGCGGTGGCCGGCGCTGGCAACCTGCGCCGCGCGCCGACCCTCGGCGCCGAAAAGGAACGCTCACGATGACCATCACGATCACCGCCTTTGAACGGTCGCCCGACGGCGGCAAGGGCCTGGCGCGCGACACACGCGTGCGCTGGGCACTGGAGGAAGCCGGGCTGCCGTACGAGGTGCGCCTGGTCTCGTTCCGCGCAATGAAGGAAGCCCCGCATCTGGCGCTGCATCCCTTCGGGCAGATCCCCACCTTCGAGGAGGACGGCCTCGCGCTGTTCGAGACCGGCGCCATCGTGCTGCACATCGCCGAACGGCGCCCGGGCCTGTTCCCCGCCGATGCCAACGCAAGGGCGCGCGCCATCGCGTGGATGTTCGCGGCGCTCAATACGGTGGAGCCTCCCATCCTCGACCTTGTCACCGTCAAGCTGGCGGAGGGCGACAGGCCCTGGAAGGCCGAGCGCCTGCCCCTCGTGCTGGAGCGCTTGCGCGCCCGGCTGAACCAGCTGGCCGCGCGCCTGGGCGACGGCGACTGGCTGGACGGCGGCTTCAGCGCGGGCGACCTGTTGATGGTCTCGGTGCTGCTGCGGCTGCGACCCTCCGGCCTGCTGGACGAGTTTCCCGGCTTGGCGGCCTACGTCGCCCGCGGCGAAGCGCGGCCGGCCTACCAGCGGGCATTCGCGGCGCAACTGGCCATCAACGCCGCTCCCCTGGCGGCGGGCGAGCGCTGAAGCTCCGCGTCGCGGAGAGCCGGAATTGCGGTGGCCCATTCACGACGGCAGCGCCACTGGGTTCAGCGCTCTTCGGCTATAACCTCGGTTTTCCCACTGCCGTCCAGGCCAAGGAGTTCTTGATGAAGAGTTTGGACTTGCCTTTTGGCCGCATGGCACTCGCCTTCTGTTTCGGTTCGGTGCTTACCGCGACTTCTGCGATGGCCGGGGAGACTGCCGGCCAGGCGACAAGTGAGCGTCTCATCGTCGAAGCTCCTCGCACGGGGCCGGGGAGCGTTGTTGTCGAGAGGGTGGGGCCCTACGGCGTCGATACCGAAAGCATCCGGCGCCATCTTGCCAACACCTTGGCAACGGATTCGGCGCTCACACCTCTCCCACGCAAAAACGAGCGGTATAGCTTCGACGGGAAGGTTCGCACCTACGTCGTGCCGGTGCGCCCGGCCATCGACAACCCCATCAACAGCTATTCACCCTACGACAGCAGCTCGTTCCGCCGAGATACCGTGGCCGCGGATGCCTCGAATCTCGGCTTGCTTCAAGCCGTGTTCAAGCGCTTCGCTGATTGAACGAACGCCGAGCCTTGATCGTTACAGCGACACATTCGAACGATCCGGTTCCGGACGAAGAATTCTTTGCGCAGGTTTGAAACGGCGTTGGCGTTCTTCCATACCCAGCAGGATGCCGGGTACAAACCGGGGCGCGTCAGTTCATCGCCTTTACGAATTGCGGGTCGTCGAGCAACTGCTCGACGCTGAGTTTGACGGTCTCGTTCAGTGCGCCAAGGGGATTGCCGAATTTAGCTGTCTTGCGCTGAATGTTTTTGGTGTCGGTGAACAGCACCTGTCCTGAATCTTTCTGTGTCACGCTGTACTTGACACGATAGGTCCAGTCAATGCTGTACCCGAGATCGTCGATGAGGAACTCTTCAACGTCACCAGTGAGGATCTTGCTGCCCGCGGCGGTCTTGACGCCGACCAATCGTAGTTCCGAGAAGACCGCGTCGCGCACGAACTTGGAAACCTCCCGATCGATGATGATCTGGCCCATCGCCGTGTTGCGGATTTGATTCGATGGCACCGCTTTCCGCGTTCGGGGATCGACTGCGCTGTATTTGAAATCGCCTACTTCGACCGCACCCTCCGCCGATTTGATCGAACTGGGCGAGTAGTTGAGCGTCAGTCCCTGCGGCGTTCCGCAGGCTGTGAGAAATGCAATCGAGCTGAGCAACGAAAACTTGATAAGCACTGAACGGAGCCCGAACATGGTTTTTGTCTTTCTGGAAATGAAAAGACTCACTATAGCGGAGCCGACGCGTTCAGTTACATTCATGCGCCACAGTTGTGCTAGGCAAGGCGTGGAGCAGTGTGATGAAGCTGACACATCTGCACTCCACTGCAGTGATCCGCAAAGTCGGTGCCGGGCAATGCGCATCTGATCGACAGGTGCTGCGCACGCGGCTTCAGCTACCCCCTGCGATTGCAAGCCATGCGCTCGTGAGCAGCGTGGCACCTGCGGCCGCAAGCAGCCCGCCGACGAGCCACTTCAGGGTGCGCGGGGCCAGCTTGTTGGGCAGCCGGTGATGCATGCGCGTCACGCCCCAGACCACCGGCATGGCGCAAGCGGCCAGCAAGGCCGAACGCCAAGAGAAGTGTCCCGTCGGTACCACGATGACCAGCCGCACCAGCGAGTTGAACGCGAACATCAGCAGCAGTGCGCGGCGCACCAGTTCGCGCTCCAGGGGCTGGCGGTACATGTGAAAGACGATGGGCGGGCCGGAACTCGAGAACAGCCCGCCCAGCACGCCCGACAGCGCGCCGACCACGGCAAAGCTCGCGGGACCCGACACAGTGGCCAGCGGCCGGCCCTGCGTTACCAGCAGCACCGCGCAGAGCAGGATCGAGACGCCGAGCAGGCCGCGCAGCCAGTCGACCGCGCCACCGCTCAGCCATGTGAGCAGCATGAGCCCCGCGATCACGCCCACGGTGCTGCCGTTGAGCGCCGGCTTCATCAACTGCCAGGGCACCACGCCGGGGCGGGCGCGAAAGTAGGTCCAGGCATTGATCAGGCTCAGCACGGTGGCGGCGTTGGCGGTATCGCTCACGCTCGCAATGTGGAGTACCGAGACCAAGCCCAGCAGGATCAGGCTGAACGCGAAGCCGGTGAGGTTCTGGGCATAGGTGGCCAGTGCCACGCAGGCCATGAAGACCAGAACGGGGCCGGTCTCGGAGAGCAATGCTTGCACCGGATTGGGGATGGGTCAGTAGTGCACGGGAAGTGGAGCCGCGCGGCATGCGGGGCGGCGGGAAGCCGCTCATGAATGCGTTGAAAAGAAACCGCTGAAACGGATATTTTGTGAGCAGGCAGCGACACTGACATTGTCCCTGAAAATGCAAAGCCGGCCCCCGCGCCGCAGCCCCCGCAGGGCTGCAGTGTCAGCCGCGCCGCCCTCGCGACATGACAACCCCCGTATTCCTGTTGCTCGTTCATGCCGACCCACAGCAGGCCAAGCGCTTGCTGCGGAGGCTTGTTGCGCATGGCCGCTGCTTCGTGCATGTCGATGCCAAGTCCGATCTTTCGGCGTTCCGGATCGACGACCCGCGCGTGTTCTACCTGAGCGACCGCATCGACGTGCGCTGGGGTGCCATCTCGCAGGTCGAGGCCACACTGCGACTCATGCGTACCGCGCTCGCCGAATGCGACGCGGCGCAGGTGAGCCACTTCGTGCTGTTGTCTGGCAACTGCTATCCCGTGCGTTCGCTGCAAGAGTTCAGCGACTACTCGCGTGCGCATGCACACACCAACTTCATCCGGCTGATTCCATTGGCGAGCACGCGCAAGCTGCACCAGCGCGTTCGCCATTTCTGGTTCTACGAGGATCTTCCGGTGAACGGAAGGAAACTTTCGCCAATACGGTTTCTGCGCGGTCTCCTGCAATTCGCCGGCAAGCTCGGCCGCCGTTCGTTCCCGCTTTTTGCGCAGTGGCACTTCGGTTCCCAGTGGTGGGCGCTGACGCCCGAAGCCGCGAGGTACCTCGTTTCATACCCCCATGAAGCGCCGGTGAAGCGCTTCCTGCGGTTCTCCAAGGCGCCCGACGAGATCTACTTTCATACCCTGCTTGCAAATTCTCCCCTGCAGCACACCGTGGAGCCCGTCACGGGATCCGGTGTCTGGGATGCCGCGAACCTGCACCTGATCGACCCTTCGCTGTCGCGCTGGTTTAACGCGTCGGACTATGAGGAGATCGTCGCGTCGGGCAGGTGGTTCGTTCGCAAGGTCGGCAGCGATGTCTCCAGTGGCCTTTGCGACAGGCTGGACGGCAAGGCACCCATACCAACGCCAGCAGCAGCAAGGCCAGCAGCAACGGGAACCGCAGCGGCAACCCGGCCATGCCCGCCGGTGACGAAAAAGCGCTTGACCCTCTCGTAGCGGCAGAGTCTAGGATGCCTTCGACTTGAGAGGGAAGGCATGTTTCTGAAAATCGGCGAACTTGCCCGGCGCACCGGGCTGACCGTGCGCGCATTGCGGCACTATGACGACATCGCACTGCTGGTGCCATCGGGAAGATCCGGCGGCGGCTACCGGCTGTACGACCGCAAGGATGTGGCGCGGCTCTACCGGATCCAGGCGCTGCGGCGGCTCGACCTGCCGCTGGCGGACATTCAAGCCCTGCTGGACAACCCGGCGGGCGGAATCTCGGAAGTCGTGGCGCGCCAGGTGGCGCAGCTCGACCGCGAGATCCTGCAGGCATCGTCCCTGCGCGCGCATCTGCTCTCGGTACAGGGACAGTTGCAGGCCAGTGAAGAGCCGGCCATCGACGACTGGCTGCTGGCGCTCGAAAGCATGGTGGCGGGCGCAAAGTATTTCAGCGACGACGAACAGCGCGCCCTCAAGTCGCAACGCGACGGGTTCTCCGACGCGAGAGCGCCCGAGCGTGCCGAGCTGGCGGCGTCGCTGCACAGCCTGGTCGCGGCGGGCGCATCGCCCGAGAGCCCGCAGGCGCAGGCCCTGGCACAGCGATGGATCGCGCTGCTGCTCGAAGAGGCCGGTGGCGACGAAGGCGTCCTCATGAAGCTCTACAGCATGCACTGGAACGAACCCTCGCTCCACGCGCTGACGGGCGTGGACCGTGCGGCCATCCGGTACATCTCGCACGCGATGGCCTTCGCGCGCCTGCAGCGCTATGCGCCGTACTGCAGCGCGGCCGACATGGCCACGCTGCACAGGCACTACGTGGCGCAGACCGACGCCTGGCCGCCGCTCATCGCCGAGGTCCGGCAGCAGAAGCTGGCGGGCGCACCCGCCGACGGGGAGGCAATGCGCCCGCTGGCGCTGCGCTGGCAGGCGCTGTCGCTCGCCAAGGCAGGCGGAAACGGCGCGCTGCACGCCAAGCTGGAACAGGCGTTCCGGCAGGACGCGTCGCTGCGCGCCGGCTCGGGCATCGACGAGGCGCTGGCCGCCTACGTCGGCAAGGCCATCGCGCACCTGGACGCCGCATCCGCCCACTCCTGACCGAACTGCACAAGGCACCCTCGTGAACGCTTCACCACAGACGAATCCCCATTTCTTCAGCGGCAACTACGCTGCGCTTGCCGAAGAACATGACATCGAGGCGCTGGACCTCGAAGGCACGCTGCCGTCGGGCCTGTCGGGCAGCCTGTACCGCGTTGGCCCGAACCCGCAATACGCGCCGCGCGACAACAGCTACCACTGGTTTTCCGGCGACGGCATGGTGCACGCTTTCCACATCGGTAGCGGCAAGGTGTCGTACAGCAACCGCTGGGCGCGCACGCCGAAATGGGAACTGGAACATGAAGCCGGCCGCGCGCTCTTCGGCACCTTCGGCAATCCCGCCACCAGCGACCCGCTGGCGCAAGGCCGCAACGGCGGCACGGCCAACACGAGCATGCTCTGGCACGGCGGCCGCCTGTTTGCCCTCGAAGAGTCGCATCAACCCTTCGAACTCGATGCGATGACGCTGGCCTCCAGGGGGCACCAGAGCTTCGGCGGCCGGGGGGGTTCGCGATGCACCGCACATCCGAAGGTCGATCCCGACAGCGGCGACCTGCACTTCTTTGCATACTCCCCGGACGGTCCTTGTTCGGCGACCATGCTGTACGGCGTGATGGACAAGCAATGCGAAGTCACCCGGCTGCAGTCGTTCACGGCACCGCATGCCAGCATGGTGCACGACTTCATGGTGACGCGCGGGCATGTGCTCTTTCCCGTCACGCCGCTGACTCTCAGCATGGAGCGCGCCGCTCGCGGCAAGCCACTGCTGGCATGGGATGCCACCAAGCGCACGCATGTGGGCGTGATGCGCCGCGGCGGCACGGACAGCGCCCTGCGCTGGTTCGACACAAACGCGTGCCATGTCTTCCACGTGATGAATGCCTGGGACGACGGCGAAACCATCGTGGCCTACGTGATGCAGTCGGAGACGGCGCCCGGCCTGCCCGACGCCGAGGGCCGCCCTGGCGACCCCGACGCCATGGCCGCGCGGTTGTACCGCTGGACTTTCGACGTGGCCGGCGAGGGCACGGGGTTCCGGCGCGAACGGCTCGACGACCTGGTGGCGGAGTTTCCCCGCATCGACGACCGCTACACCGGCCGGCGCAACCGGTATGGCTTCTACACGTGCCACGCGACGCCGCGCGCGCGGGATGATTCGGAAAGCGTGCTGTACGACAGTCTTGCGCGTTTCGACTTCGAGATGGGCCAGCGCAGCATCCACACGCTGCCGCGCGGCGACGTCGTGTCCGAGCCGGTGTTCGTGCCGCGCGATGCGGTCGCGGCGGAAGGCGAGGGCTGGCTGCTGGCCGGGCCTGGCGCGAACACCAGAGGCGCAGCGACCTGCTGGTCTTCGATGCCATGGACCTGCCCGCCGGTCCCGTTGCTGTCGCCCGGCTGCCGCACCGCGTGCCCTTCGGCTTCCACGGAAGTTGGCGGCCCGGGCTGTAGCTCCTGGCCCTTCCCAGGCATGCCGCGTCGATCACCCCCCGACCGGAGGTGCCGAGTTGCGCAGCAGCCGCAGCAGGTCGGTCTGCCTCGACGTGCCCGTCTTGGAATACATGTGCTGCAAATGGGTGCGCATCGTCGCCTCGCTGATGCCGAGCATGTCGGCGGCCTCCATGCCGCCCAGCCCTTGCGACAGCGCCAGCAGCACGCGCAGTTCCCCGCCCGTGAGCTTGTGCAGGCGTGCAAAGGCCTCGCCCGGGACGGCGGGCGCCTGGATCGGGTCCTGCATGAAGATGGCGACCGATGCCGCGAACGGCGCCAGGACACCGCTGCGCTGGCCGCTCTCGATCGGAAGAAGGGTGGCGATGTGCCCGCCTCCGGTGCCGTCCGGAATGGCCACCGAGTATTCGCTCGCACGCAGGTCGGAGGCTTCGCCGCTCGCCGCTTCGCTCGTCGCCTTCGACAATGCCGCCCGCGCGGCGAGGTTGGTCGCGGCCAATCGGTTGTTCGCAAGCCGCACCGTCGTGCCGGCGCGCACCTGGGCTTCGGCGGCGCGGTTCATGTAGACGACGCGGCCGTCGCGTGCCGTGAGAAACACGCCGGCGGCCAGCCCGTCCAGTGTCTTTTCAAGCATCTGCGAATGCAGCGCACGGATGTCGAGCGCATCGGAGATCGCAAGCGCACGGCATACGTGCGGCGCGAGAAGGTTGAACAGGCCGACGTCGTGCGCCTGGTATGCGGACGCTGCGCCGCTGCGCGAAGCGTGCAGCGAGGCCATGCGCCCGCCCGTGCGCAGCGCGGGAAACCACATCATGTCCTGCAGGCCGAACGGTGCCAGCACTTCGTGGAAGAACCGGCCTTCGCGCAAATGGAACTGCGCCATTGAAAGCGCGCTGACGTCGCCGATGTCTGCGACCACGTCCGCAGCCGCCATGGGGCTGTCCGCGTACCCGGCGCCCAGCTTTTCCAGGAATTCCGGCTCGTAGCCGAAGACGAACAGCTGGTCGCTGTGCATCTGCCGCAGGTCGTGCACGCAGATACCGCCGCCGGTGCTCTCGCAGAGGGCGGCAATTTTTCGGCAAGCGGCCGGCCAAAGCAGCGGGTCGAGCGCGCAGTCGTAGACGGCACCGATCAGCTCGGACAGTTCTTGCGCGGAAACCCCGGACGGCGCGGACTGGGCCGGAAGGGCGGAAGCAGACATGCTCGTTGGCATCTTTCGCCCTTCGGATTGAGTGAAGCGGTGCCGGAAAGATACAGTGAAAAGTTCTCAAACACCATACGTCGATTGGCGCTTGACTTTCGGTGCGCCCGGCCGGCGGCCAATAGGCTCATTCCTTCCGATGACGCGCAGCGGCGCTTGGCGGCATAGGCTCGGAAAGCCGATCCGGCGCGAGGCGTATCGATGTTCAGTCTCTCCAAACCTTATCAATTCGCCGGTTCGTTTGTCGCCGGCGCCTTCGTTGCCGGCGCCCTCATGGCGTTTGCGATGAACAGCCCGGCCAGCCATGTGGCGGCGGCGCGCAAGCCCGCACAGGCGGCCACGGGGGAGTCTCTCGACCGGCTGCGGCGCGAGGCGGCGTCGGGTGACGACTTCTCGAACCGGCAACTCTCCGGCGCCTTGCTGGACAGGTACGACCTGGCCGGCAATTCCGACGATCTCTACGAAGCGTTGGTCTGGATCGACAGGCAGTGGGACGGGTCAGGGAGCGGCGAATTGCTCGGGCGCGTTGTGGCGCGCTATTGCGACCAGCGCGTCGTGCGGTGGCATAGGCTCTGCATTGCGGGCGAGTGAACCCGCGCCCACCATGGAGGCCCTCGGCGCGTGAGCCTACTTGCACTCCATTCACGAGGAGCGCATAGGAATCTCGATCGATCTTCAGGGCCGCGTCATCGCATCCGATGACGCATCCGGCCTGCCTCGAGGCTTACCGTCGGGCTGTCCCCGAATCAACGTGGGCGCTCGACAGAGGAGATGGATCATGCATTCGAACAGATATGGCAGGCGGCTGGTTGCGGTGCTGCCGTTGGCACTTGCCGCAAACATGGCCTTGGCCGAGACGGAGAAGTTCGCGTCGGCTCCGATCGACGAACTCAAGCAGACCTACCTGGCCTGCGATCGCGCGGCATCGCGGCAGCTGCTGGACGCCGCCACAGCCGCGCATTGTTCCTTTGTGGGCGAAGCGCTTCAGAAGCGGGCCTTCGAGGGCAGCTTCGACCGGCTGCTCGCATGGTGGCGCGCCGAAAAGGACGTCGCGTCCGCGCAGCTCACCGACAGTCGATGAGCTGCAGGGGGGGAAATGCGCGCCGGCACCGCGGCGCGCAGGGCCTCAGAGGCCGCCCTGGCACAGGTACTTGGTGTGCATGTAGTCGTCGAGCCCATGCACCGAGCCTTCGCGGCCGTAGCCCGATTCCTTCACGCCCCCGAAGGGCGCGGCCTCGGCCGCCAGTGCACCTTCGTTGATGCCCACGATGCCCGATTCGAGCGCGTCGGCCACGCGCCAGATGCGCCGCACGTCCTGTGAATAGAAGTAGGCGGCCAGGCCGAACGGCGTGTCGTTGGCTGCGGCGATCACCTCGGCCTCGGTGTCGAAGCGCGTGACCGGAACCACCGGTCCGAAGGTCTCCTCGCAGCTGCACTCCATGGTCGCGTCGGCATTCACCAGCACGGTGGGCGCGTAGTAGTTGGGGCCGTCGCACCGCGCGGAGCGCAGCCGCTCGCCGCCGACCACGACGCGCGCACCGCGCGCAACGGCGTCGCGCACATGGCGTTCGATCTTCTCGACCGCGCGCGCGTTGATCATCGGCCCGATCTGCGAATCGGGTTCGGTCGCGGGGCCGACCTTGAGCGCGCCGACCCGCGCCGCGAGCTTGTCGACGAAGGCGTCGTGCACCTTGGCCTGCACGAACACGCGGTTCGGGCACACGCAGGTCTGGCCGCCGTTGCGGAACTTGGCGGCCATCAGGCCTTCTACCGCGGCGTCCACGTCGGCATCCTCGAACACGATGAAGGGGGCGTTGCCGCCGAGTTCGAGCGAGAGCTTCTTGAGCGTGTCGGCCGAGGCGCGCGCCAGGTGCTTGCCCACCGGCGTGGAGCCCGTGAAGCTGATCTTGCGCACCCGCGCATCGGCCAGCCACACGTCGACCACTTCGGGCGTGCGTTCGCGCGAAGCGGTCACGATGTTGAGCACGCCCGGCGGCACGCCGGCTTCCTCGGCGAGTTTCACGAGCGCGAGCGAGGTGAGCGGCGTGTCCTCCGCCGGCTTGCACACCACGGTGCAGCCTGCGGCCAGTGCCGGCGCGATCTTGCGCGCGATCATCGCGGCCGGAAAGTTCCATGGCGTGATCGCGGCGACCACGCCGACCGGTTCCTTCACCGCGAGCATGCGTCGGCCCGTGACCGGCGCGGGAATCACGTCGCCATTGGCGCGCGTGGCTTCTTCGCCGAACCATTCGACGTAGCTGGCCGCATAGGCCACTTCGCCGCGGCCTTCGGCCAGCGGCTTGCCCTGTTCGCGCGAGATGAGCCGGCCCAGGTCTTCCTGGTGCGCCAGCATGAGGTCGTTCCAGCGCTTGATGATCTGGGCGCGCTGCTTGGCCGGCACGGCCCGCCAGGCGGGAAAGGCAGCGTGCGCGGCGGCGACCGCGGCGCGCGCGTCGGCCGCCGTGCCGTCGGGCACGGTCGCGAAGACGCCATCGGTGGCGGGGTCGGTCACATCGAGGCGGCGGCCATCGCTGGCGTCGCGCCATTCGCCGCCGATGAGCTGGCGGCCCGGGAGCAGGTCCTGGCGTTCAAGTGTCAGAGTCATTTTTGAGAACGAGTTCGTGGATGGTTCGGGGGGTCAGGCGGCGGCGACGCGTTCGGCAATGGCCATGCCCAGTTCGGTGGTCGAGGCTGTGCCGCCCAGGTCGCGCGTGCGTGGCCCGTCGCGCAGCACCGCTTCGATCGCGCCGAGGATGGCGTCGTGCGCCGCGCGGCCTGCGCCCTGGCCCTGCGTGAGGAAGTCCAGCATCAGCGCGCCCGACCAGATCATCGCGATCGGGTTGGCGATGTTCTGGCCATAGATGTCGGGCGCCGAGCCGTGCACCGGCTCGAAGAGCGACGGAAACTTGCGGTCGGGGTTCAGGTTGGCCGAGGGCGCCAGGCCGATGGTGCCGGTGGTCGCCGGGCCCAGGTCGGACAGGATGTCGCCGAACAGGTTGCTCGCCACCACCACGTCGAAGCGCGTGGGCTGCAGCACGAACCGCGCCGACAGGATGTCGATGTGCTGCTTGTCCACCGTCACCTCGGGGTAGTCGCGGCCAATGGCATCGGCGCGTCCGTCCCACCACGGCATGCTGATGGCAATGCCGTTGCTCTTGGTGGCCACCGTGAGGTGCTTGCGCGCGCGGCTGTTCGCCAGTTCGTAGGCGTAGCGCAGCACACGGTCGGTGCCGTGGCGCGAGAAGACCGATTCCTGGATCACGATCTCGCGCTCGGTGCCTTCGTACATCACGCCGCCGAGCGAGGTGTACTCGCCCTCGGTGTTCTCGCGCACCACCAGGTAGTCGATGTCGCCCGGCTTGCGATGGGCGAGCGGGCAGGGCACCCCTTCGAACAGGCGCACCGGGCGCAGGTTGATGTACTGGTCGAACTCGCGGCGAAACTTGAGCAGCGATCCCCAGAGCGACACGTGGTCGGGCACCGTCTGCGGCCATCCGACGGCACCGAAGTACAGGGCGTCGACCCCGCGCAGCTGCTCCTTCCAGTCGTCCGGCATCATCTGGCCGTGCTTGGCGTAGTAGTCGCAGCTGGCCCAGTCGATGGTGCGGCAGTCGAGCTCGAAGCCGAAGCGCTCGGCCGCGGCCAGCACCACGCGCAGGCCCTCGGGCATCACTTCCTTGCCGATGCCATCGCCGGCGATCAGTGCAATGCGGAACGTGGGGATCATGCGTGTATCTCCCTGGTTGAGGGGGCCGCCGCCGCTGTCGCTGCTGCGTGGTCCATGTCGTCGAGCCAGCCGCGGCGCAGTTCGGGCACCGAGCGCGCGAGCAGCTGGTAGTAGGGGTGGTGCGGCCCGCGGTCGTAGTCGGCCCGCGCCACCTGCGAGAGCTTTCGCCCGTGCTGCATCACCACGATCTCGTCGCAGACCGAACGCACGGTGTGCAGGTCATGGCTGATGAACAGGTAGGACACGCCGAGTTCGCGGCGCAGCTCGGCCATGAGGTCGAGCACCGCCGCGGCCACCACGGTGTCCAGCGCCGAGGTCACCTCGTCGCACAGGATCAGGTCAGGCTCGGCCGCCAGCGCGCGCGCGAGGTTCACGCGCTGCTTCTGTCCGCCGGAGAGCCCGCCCGGCAGCCGGTCGGCCACCGTGCGCGGCAGCTTCACCAGGTCGAGCAGCTCGTAGATGCGCTGCTTGAGCGGCTCGCCTCGCAAGCCCTTGTAGAACTGCAACGGCCGCGCCAGGATGCGCCAGATCGTCTGCGAGGGATTCAAGGCCGTGTCGGCCATCTGGAACACGATCTGGATGCGGCGCAGCTCCTCGGGGCTGCGCTGTTGCAGCGTGGGCTTGAGATCGTGCCCGTCGAACATCACGCTGCCATGGCAGGGCTTGAGCAGCCCCGCCACGGCACGCGCCAGCGTGGTCTTGCCCGAACCCGATTCGCCGATCACGCCGATGGCCTGGCCGCGGTAGAGCTTCAGGTTGATGTCTTCCAGGATCAGCTTGGCCGGCTGGCCCTTGGCATCCACGGGGCCGTAGCCGCACGAAAGCTCTTTCACCTGAAGCAGCAGCGCGGAATCGCCCGAGGCCTGGCCCGAGGCGCGCACCGCGGGCCGCGCCGCGGCCAGCAGGCACTTGGTGTAGTCGTCCACCGGAGCCGAGAGGATCTGCTCGGTCGCGTTGAGCTCGCTCATCTTGCCGTTGCGCAGCACCAGGATGTGGTCGGCCATCTGCGCCACCACGGCCAGGTCGTGGCTCACGTACACCGCGGTGGCGCGCCGCTCGCGCACCACGCGGCGGAAGGCGCGCAGCACTTCGATCTGCGTGGTCACGTCGAGCGCGGTGGTCGGCTCGTCGAGGATCACGAGGTCGGGGTCGCCGATCAGCGCCATCGCTGCCATCAGCCGCTGCAGCTGGCCGCCGGAGACCTGGTGCGGATAGCGCGAGCCGATGTTGTCCGGATCGGGCAGCGCCAGTTCGCGGAACAGCTGCACCGCCTTGGCCTCGGCCTCGGCCCGCTTGCACAGGCCATGGATGACCGTGGGCTCGACCACCTGGTCCATGATCGTGCGCGAGGGGTTGAAGGAGGCGGCCGCACTCTGCGCGATATAGGAGACCGTGCGGCCGCGCAGGCTGCGCTGGCGCGCCGCGTCGAGTGCCAGCACGTCGGTGTCGCCGATCTGTACCCGTCCGCCCGAGATGCGGCAGCCGCTGCGCGCATAGCCCATCAGCGCCAGCGCGGTGGTGGTCTTGCCGGAACCGGATTCGCCGATCAGCGCCAGCACTTCGCCGGGCTGGACGGAGAAGCTCAGGTTGTCGACCAGCGTGCTGTTGCCGGCCACGATGCTCAAGCCCTGGACAGTGAGTGGTGCGCCCATCAACGTACTCCTCGTTCGCGCGCGGCACGGCCGGGCAGGTTGTCGATGACGAGATTGACCGCGATGGTCAGGCTCGCGATGGCCAGCGCCGGCACGATCACCGAGGCGCCGCCCATGGCCAGCGCACCGATGTTCTCGCGCACGAGCGAGCCCCAGTCGGCTGCGGGCGGCTGGATGCCGAGGCCCAGGAAGCTCAGGCTCGCCAGCAGCAGCACGACGTAGACGAAGCGCAGCCCCAGGTCGGCCAGCATCGGGCCCAGGATGTTGGGCAGGATCTCGCGCAGCATGATGTAGAGCGTGCCTTCGCCGCGCGTGCGCGCCACGGTCACGTAGTCGAGTGCGTTGATGTTGACGGCCAGCGAGCGCGCCATGCGGTAGGCGCCCGGCACGTAGATGATGCCTGCCGTGACCACCAGCATCGGCACCGAGGAGCCGAAGCCCGCCACCATGATGAGAGCGAACATCTTGCTCGGGATTGCCGTGAGCGTGTCGAGGCCGCGGCTCAGCACCGCGTCGATCCAGCGGCCGCTGGCCGCGGCCAGCAGTGCCAGCACGGTGCCGGTGCCGCTGGCCAGCAGCGTGGCCAGCAGCGCGACGCCGATCGTGTAGCGCGCTCCTTCGATGACGAGCGCCAGCATGTCGCGGCCGAGGTAGTCGGTGCCCAGCCAGTGCGCGGCGCTGATCGGCGCGAACACGTTCGAGGTGCCCATGGCCGCCGCGCTGCGCGACAGCAGCCAGGGGCCGAGCATGGCCGCAAGCAGCCAGAACAGCAGCACCGCGAGCCCGAGCAGGCCGGAGGGGCCGAAGCCCGCAAGCCAGCGCAGCGGGCCGCTGCGGCGCTTTGGCGCCGCGGGCGGCGGCAAGGCCGCGGCGCTCACGGCTGTTGGAGAGGTGGAGGTTTCCATGAAGCTTCCTTCAGCGGTGCCGCAGCCGCGGATTGGCGAGGATGCCGCAGATGTCGGCGGTCGTCACCAGGATCAGGTAGGCGCAGCAGAAGATCATGGCGCAGGTCTGCACCAGTTGCATGTCTCGCTGCGAGACGCCGTCGACCATCAGCTTGGCGATGCCCGGATAGTTGAAGATGGTCTCGACGATGATCACGCCGCCGAGCAGGTACGACAGGCTCAGCGCCACGGCGTTGGCGATCGGTCCCACCGCGTTGGGCAATGCATGCGCCAGCACCATGCGCATCGGCGAGGCGCCCTTGAGCCGCACCATCTCGATGTAGGGCGCCTCGAGCTGGTCGATTACCGCGGCGCGCGTCATGCGCATCATCTGCGCGATGATCACGCAGCACAGCACCAGCACCGGCATTGCGAAGGCGCGCAGCAGCTGGCCCAGCGATTCGATGTCGTTGACGAACGAGAGCGCCGGCAGCCAACGCAGCTGGACCGCGAACACCAGCACCGCGAGCGTCGCGACCAGGAACTCCGGCACCGACACCACGCCCACGGCCGTGGTCGAGGCGGCGCGGTCGAACCACGAGCCGCGCCACACCGCCGAGGCGATGCCGAGCGCGAGCGCGATCGGCACCGAGAACAGCGCCGTGACGGCGGCCAGCAGCAGCGAGTTGGGCAGGCGGCTCGCGACCAGCTCGGCCACCGGCATCTGCGTGGTCGCGGAGCGGCCGGGGTCGCCCTTGACCATGCCGAGCAGCCACTTCGCGTAGCGTTCAGGCGCCGGCACGTCCAGGCCCATCTGCGCGCGCAGCGCCGCCACGGACTCGGGCGTCGCGTCCTGGCCGAGCTGCTCCTGCGCGGCATCGCCGGGCAGCACCGCGGTGATCGAGAACACGACCACCGACACCGCCAGCAGCGACAGTAGCGCCAGCGCAATGCGCTGGGCCAGAAGCTTCAGGATCACATGGTTCATCTCGATGCTCCTTGGAACGGGAGGCGCAGCCGCGGACGCGTTATGCCTCCAGCCATACGCTCTCGGCGAAGTTGTAGCCCATGAGGCCGCCCAGCGGGATGGGCGACAGGCCCTTGAGCTTGGAGGAGTGGCCGTCGAGGCTGGAAAGGAACAGCGGGATGCCGATGCCCGCGTCCTGATGGATCATGGTCTGCATGTCGGCATACATCTGCTTGCGCTTGGCCAGGTCGGTCTCGGCGCGCGAAGTCAGCAGCAACTGGTCGAACTTGTCGCTCTTCCAGCGCGACTCGTTCCACGCGGCGCCCGACTGGAAGAACTGGGTCAGCAGCACGTCGGCGCTCGGGCGCGGGTTCACGTTGCCAAATCCCACATGGCTGTTGAGCCAGTGGTTCGACCAGTAGCCGTCCGCCGGCATGCGCTTGATGTCGATCTCCAGTCCCGCGCGCTGCGCCGTCTGCTGCAGCAGCAGGGCCATCTCCACCGAATACAGCGCGGCGGGCGAGGCCACCATCGGCACCTTGCCGGTGATGCCGGACTTCTGCAGGTGGAACTTCGCCTTGTCCAGGTCGAACGGGCGCTGCGGCAGGCCGGCAAAGTAGAAGCGGTTGGTCGGGTCGATGGGCTGGTCGTTGCCGACCACCGCGTAGTCCAGCGCAATGGTCTTCTTCATCTGCTCGCGGTCGAACAGGTGCTTCATGGCGAGCACGAAGTCGGGGTTGGCGCCAGGGCCCACGTCCTTGCGCATGATGAGGTCGGAGTACTGGCCCGACTGGGTGACCAGGATGCCGAAGCCGGGGGTGCCCTTCACGCGCTCCACCGAACGCGGGTTGACCGAGCCGACCAGGTCCACGCCGCCCGACAGCAGCGCGTTGACGCGTGCGCTCTCGTCGCCGATGCCCACGAATTCGATCTCGTCGAGGTAGGGCTTGCCGGGCTTCCAGTAGGCGTCGTTGCGCACCATGAGCGAGCGCACGCCGGGCTTGAACTCCTTGAGCTTGTAGGGGCCGGTACCGATGCCGGCGTTGAAATCGGTGGTGCCTTCCTTGACGATATGGAAGTGGAAGGTGCCCAGGATCACCGGCAGGTCGGCGTTCGGCGAGGAGAGCACGAAGGTCACTTCATTGGCGCCGGTGGCCTTGGCGCTGTCGATCTGTTCGGCGAGCACCTTGGCCTTGGAGGCGGTCGCCGGGTCCTTGTGGCGCATGACCGAGAACACCACGTCGGCCGGCGTGAGCGCCTTGCCGTCATGGAAGGCTACGCCCTTGCGCAGCGTGAAGACCCAGGTCTTGGCGTCCTTGGTGGTGAACGACTCGGCCAGCGCGGGCTGCGGCGTGAGGCTGGCGTCCAGCGACGTGAGGCTGTTGTAGATCATGTTGCAGCGCGAGTAGTCGGTCTGGTTCGACTGCTTGGCCGGATCGAGCGTGTCGGTGGCGGCCGCAGTGGCGCCTGCCACCCGCAGGCGCCCGCCCTTGCGCGGCGTCTGCGCATGCGCGGACACCGCCATGCCCGCCAGCCCGCCGGCCAGCGTGGCCTGCATGCCGCCGGCCATCAGCATCGCGAGGATGTCGCGCCGCGATGCGCCTCGTTTCAGCGATTCCATCACGCGAAGGCTTTCGCTGGGACCGACGAGGTTTTCGAACCTCTTGTTGCTGCTGTCGCTCATGGTGGGGTACTCCTGTGGGACCGGTGACTGAGGGTTGAAGAACAAACAAACACGGAACGAAAAAACGGGGCGGCTCGCGCGGCGCTCAGGCCAGCTTGTCCTTGAGCGAGTAGTAGAGGCCGATCGCCGGCAGAAACCATGGCGGGCCGACGTGGCCGGGAATGGCGGGCCAGTCGCGGTCTTGCCACGGGTTGGCGCGGGCGTCGCCGTTCATCACGGCGGCCATGCGCTCGCCCATGTGAACCGACATCTGGGTGCCGTGCCCGCTGTAGCCCATGGCGTAGTAGAGGCCGTCGCGCTCGCCGGCGTGCGGCAGGCGGTCTTGCGTCATGTCGACCAGGCCGCCCCAGCAATAGTCCAGCCGCACGGCGCCAAGCTGCGGAAAGGTCTCGGCCAGCCCGGCGCGCAAGATCTCGCCGCTCGCGGCATCCGCCTGCGGGCTGGACACCGAGAAGCGCGCACGGCCGCCGAACACCAGCCGGTGGTCGGCCGTGAGCCGGAAGTAGTGGTGGATGTTGGCCACCGTGGTGTAGGTGCGCCGGGCCGCGAGCAGCGCCTGCGCGCGCTCCGCGCCGAGCGGCTCGGTCACGACGATGAAGCTGCCGATGGGCACGATGCGCCGACGCAGCCAGCCGAAGCTGCCGTAGCCGCCGTGCCGCGTGGCACCGGTGGCCAGCAGCACCTGCTGCGCGCTGACGATGCCGCCCCCGGTGTGCAGCCGGTGCGCATGGCTCTGGCCCACGCGCTCGATGCGGTTCACCGTGGTGCCCGTGTGGATCTGCGCGCCGTGGCGCTGCGCGGCTTCGGCCAGGCCCCGCGCGAAACGGCCCATGTGCATCTGGCCGCTGCGCTTGTAGAGCAGGCCGCCGTGGAAACGCTCGCTCTGCACTTCGCTGCGCACCCGCGCCGCATCGAGGATCTCGACGTCGGTGTCCACGCCGTCCGCGACCAGGCGCTGCGCGCTGCGTTCGAGGGCGGCCATCTGGTTGGGGCGCGTGGCGAGCTTGAGCTTGCCGTGGCGCATGAAGTCGCAGTCGATCGCCTCCTCGCGCACCAGCCGCGCCACGGTGTCCACCGCGTCGTCGTAGGCGCGGTACCAGGCGCGGGCTTTCTCGATGCCCACCTTGGCCGCCACTTCGGCGTAGTCCACGGCCAGCCCGTTGTTCACGTGGCCGCCGTTGCGCCCCGACGCCTCGGCCGCCACGCGCGAGCCGGCCTCCAGCACCGCGACGCTCGCGCCGCGCTTGGCGAGCGCCAGCGCCGCGGACAGCCCCGTGAATCCGCCGCCCACGATCGCGATGTCGACCTGCGCCGGCAGCGCCTGCCTTGCGGGCGAGAAGGCGGGCGCGGAATCGGTCCAGTAGGAGTCGAGCTTCATGGCGTGGGCAGTCGAAGGCGTGGCAAGAAGAATCAGAGTCCGACGACGCCGGGCAGGCCGCCGATGTCCTGGATCTCGGTGTAGCCGTAGGCCGGATTGCCCGGGCCGTGGCCGCGGTTGACGAACACCTTGTTGACGATGCCGATGTCGTTGGCCGACATCAGGTCGTAGCGCAGGCTCGACGACACGTGCAGCACATCTTCCGGGTTGCAGCCCAGCGAGTCGAGCATGTACTCGAAGGCCTGCAGGCGCGGCTTGTAGGCCTGTGCCTGCTGCGCGGTGTAGACGCGGTGGAACGGTGCGCCGAGCATGGCCACGTTCTTCTGGATCTGGTCGTCCGAGGCGTTCGACAAGATGACCAGCGGGATTTCCTTCGCCACCTTGGCGAGGCCTGTGGCCACGTCGTCGTGCGGGCTCCAGGTGGGCACTGCGTCGTAGATCTTCTGCGCGTCCAGGTCGAAGTACTGGATCTTCCATTTCTTGCAGAGGCGCCGCACTGCGTTCTTCAGCACCACCTCGTAGGGCTTCCAGTCGCCCAGAACCTCGTCGAAGCGATAGGCGGTGAAGTCGGCATGGAACTCGGCCATGCGCTCGGCCGGAACGCGGTCGGCGAAAAGGTCGGCGGCCATCTCCTTCATGCGGAACCGGGTGAGGGTGCCGTAGCAGTCGAAGGTCACGTATTTGGGACGGAAGGTCATGGTCTCGGTTCCTGTTTAAAGGGTGGTGAATGCGACAAACTCATTACGAAGCGATTGCAGCACGGTGTCGATCGGGGCATGTAGGGAAAAACGGTGCCTGACGAAGCGAAGCTGCGGTTTGCGGGGCCGGCGACGGCATGCCGTGCGGTGTGCCCTGCGTGCGTGCGGCCATGCACCGCGCTGCGTCGCGGCAGGGCCGCAGAGCACGCTTTTGAAGCGCGAATCGGCCTGTGCGGCGCCGCGCCGGAAGCTTGTGCCCGAGGGTGTTTGGCGGATCGAAGGCTTGCATGGCGGCAGGGTGTGGAAGGGGCCGTCGATCCTAGGCAGGATGCCTCAGCATTTGTGTGCGTATGCGGGCGCGCCGCCGCAGCGAATTGCGAATCCGGGCCGTGCGGCAGTCGAAGCTTGCAAGTTGCAGAAGTGGCCGAATTCGGTCTGGTGCGGTGCCGCAATGTCGTCCAAGATGGAGACGCCATTTCTTCTCAAAAGAGAGTTTCCCCATGCCCGAACCTATTTCGAACGCACCCGCCGCGGATGGCGTGGTGCTCAGGCCGATGACGGCCGCCGACCTTCCGAAGGCCTATGCCTTGTCCGCCGAACAGCGCTGGCCGCATCGCCCTGCCGATTGGGAGCAGGTGTTCGCGCACGCCGAGGGCATTGCGGCCGAACGCGACGGCGAGCTCATCGCGACCGGCCTGCGCTGGCTCTGGGGGAAGACCCACGCCACCATCGGCCTGGTGATCGTCTCGCCGGCCTGCCAGGGCCGCCGCATCGGGCACCGTCTCATGAGCGCACTGCTCGAGGGACTGGACGATCGCACGGTGCTGCTGCATGCCACCGCCGAAGGGCGCGGCCTCTATGAGCGGCTGGGCTTCGTGCGCACCGGCGAGATGCGGCAGCACCAGGGCATTGCGCTGCCCGCACCGCTGATCGCGCTGCGGCCCGGCTGGCGCTTGCGGCCGGCGGGGCTCAACGAACTGCCCGCGCTGCAGGCGCTCGATGCCGCGGCGCGGGGCATGCCGCGCGACGCGCTCATCGCGGAGCTGCTGCAAAGCGCGGATGCCTGCGTGGTGCTCGACCATGACAACGCGCCGAAAGGCTTCGCGATGCTGCGGCGCTTCGGACGCGGCCATGCCATCGGTCCGGTGGTCGCACCCGATACCGAAGGCGCGAAGGCACTGATCGCGCACCTTGCGGGCATGAACGCGGGCAACTTCACGCGCATCGACATCGACTTCGACAGCGGCCTGGCCGAATGGCTCGAGAGCATCGGCCTCTTGCGCGTGGATGCGCCGACGACGATGGTGCGCGGCGAGCCGCTTGCGGCGCCGGCGGATGGGCCGTCGCTGTTCGCCATCGTGACGCAGGCCGTGGGCTGAAGGCGGCGCGATGACGAAGACCACCACCTTTCTCTACAAGTCCGATCCCGTGCGCGGGCGCCAATGGGCCGAGGTGTTCGGCCGCCAGCGGCCCGACATCGACTTTCGGATCTGGCCCGACGTCGGCGATGCGGCACATGTACGCTTTCTCGCGGCCTGGGAGCCGCCCGCGGACCTGGCCGAACGCTTCCCCAATCTCGAGGTGTTGTTTTCCTCGGGCGCCGGGGTCGACCAGTTCGACTTCGCGGCGCTGCCGGCGGCATTGCCCGTGGTCCGCATGGTCGAGCCCGGCATCGTGCGCGGCATGGTCGAGTATGCGACGCACGCGGTGCTCGGCCTGCACCGCGACATGCCGCAGTACCGGCGACAGCAGCAGCAAGGGCAGTGGAAGCCGTTGCCCGTGCGGCCCGCCGGCGAGCGGCGCGTTGGCGTGCTGGGGCTCGGCTCGCTCGGCCAGGCGGTGCTCGCGCAACTCGTCTCGCTGGGATTCGACTGCGCGGGCTGGAGCCGCTCGCGCCATCAGGTCGAGGGCGTGCAATGCGATGCGGGCGCCGACGAACTGCCGGCCTTTCTTGCGCGCACCGACATCCTCGTGTGCCTGCTGCCCCTGACCGACTCGACACGCGGCTTCCTCGACGCGAAGCTGTTCTCGATGCTGCCCCAAGGCGCGGGGCTGGTGCATGTGGGCCGCGGTCCGCACCTGGTCGAGCGCGACTTCCTCGATGCGCTGGCCAGCGGGCAGATCGGCGATGCGGTGCTCGATGTGACCGACCCCGAACCGCTGCCGCCCACGCATGCCTTCTGGCGCCATCCGCGCATCGAGATCACGCCGCACATCGCGAGCATGACGCAACCACTGAGCGCGGCCGAAGCCTTGCTTGAGAACCTGCGCCGCTTCGAAGCCGGCGAGCCGATGGTCGGCCGCGTGGACCGAGACAAGGGCTACTGAAAAGGTCCGCCGCATGATGTGCTGTGGCGAGGCGCATTACCGCAGCCTGCTTTGCGCAGCGCCCCCAAAGCAGCACCACGCCATGCGGCGCGCCGCCTAAGCTGGAGGCATCGAAAGAAAGCTTCCTCCGCTCTCGCTTCAAACCCCACACCGCCATGACGCATCCCACCGCACTGCCGCACCACGCCGCGCTCGACGCGATCGACCGCGCCCACCTGATCCATCCCGTCTCGCCCTGGCGCACGCATGAACAGCGCGGCCCTACCGTGCTGGCCTCGGCGCGCGGTTCATGGCTGACCGATAGCAACGGCCATGAGCTGCTCGACGCTTTTGCGGGCCTCTGGTGCGTGAACGTGGGCTACGGCCAGGAGAGCGTGGTGCAGGCTGCGGCCGAGCAGATGCGCCGCCTGCCGTATGCCACCGGCTACTTTCATTTCAGCAGCGAGCCGGCCATCCGCCTGGCGGAAAAGCTGGTGCAGATCACGCCCGCGTCGCTGACACGCGTGTACATGACGCTCGGCGGCTCGGAGGCCATCGATGCCGCCGTGCGCTTCATCGTGCAGTACTACAACGCGATCGGCAAGCCGTCGAAGAAACAATTCATCGCGCTGGAGCGCGGCTACCACGGCTCCTCGTCGACCGGCGCGGGCCTCACGGCGCTGCCCGCCTTCCACCGCGGCTTCGACCTGCCGCTGCCCACGCAGCACTACATTCCGTCGCCCAACCCGTATCGGCACGCGAACAGCGGCGATCCGCAGGCGCTGATCGCCGGATCGGTGGCCTCGCTGCGCGCCAAGGTGGCCGAGCTTGGCGCCGACAACGTCGCCGCCTTCTTCTGCGAGCCGATCCAGGGCTCGGGCGGCGTCATCGTGCCGCCCAGGGGCTGGCTCAAGGCCATGCGCGATGCCGCGCGCGAACTCGACATCCTCTTCGTCGTGGACGAGGTCATCACCGGCTTTGGCCGCACCGGCCCCATGTTCGCCTGCGAGGCCGAAGGCGTGGAGCCCGACCTGATGACCATGGCCAAGGGCCTCACGTCCGGCTACGTGCCGATGGGCGCGACGATGATCTCCGAGAAGGTCTACGCCGGCATCGCCGACGGCGCGCCCGCGGGCGTGCCGGTGGGCCACGGCGCAACCTACTCGGCGCACCCGGTGAGCGCCGCCGTGGCGCTCGAGGTGCTGCGCCTGTACGAAGAGGGCGGGGTGCTCGCCAACGGCCAGCGCGTCGCGGCCGACTTTGCTGCGGGGCTCGATGCGCTGCGCGCGCATCCGCTGGTGGGCGATTCGCGCCACCGCGGCCTGCTGGGCGCGCTGGAGCTGGTCAGCGACAAGCAGAGCAAGCGCGGCTTCGATCCGGCGCTCGGCCTGTCGGACCGGATCTCTGCCGCCGCCTACCGCAACGGGCTGGTGTTTCGCGCCTTCGGCGACAACATCCTGGGCTTTGCACCGGCGCTCACCTTCAGCCAGGACGAGTTCGCCCAGATGTTCGCGCGCCTGAAGAAAACACTCGACCAGGTGCTGGATGCGGCCGACGTGCGCGCGGCGCTGGCGGGCTGAACCGGGAAAGCACTGTCCCGGAGTTCCGCCGGCGAAGCAGAATCGGACCATCTCCGTTACTCAGGACCGCCATGTCTGAAGCCTTCAAGATCGACCGACTCGACCTGCGCATCCTGGCCCAGTTGCAGCAGAACGGGCGCATGACCAACGTCGACCTCGCCGATGCGGTCGGCCTTTCGCCCAGCCCCTGCCTCATCCGCGTGAAGCGGCTCGAGCAGGCGGGCTACATTTCCGGCTACGGCGCGCACCTGCGGCTGGAGAAGCTCGGCGACACCCTCACCGTGTTCACCGAGGTCACGCTGCAGGATCACCACCGCGAAGACTTCGTGCGCTTCGAGACCGCGATCCGCGATGTCGACGAGGTGCTCGAATGCCACCTGGTCAGCGGCGGCTACGACTACCTGCTGCGCTTCATGACGCGGGGCGTGAATCACTACCAGGAAGTGATCGAGGAACTGCTCGAACGCAACATCGGCATCGCGAAGTACTTCAGCTACATCGTGATCAAGTCGCCGTTCATCAAGACGCATTGCCCGATCGAGCGGCTTTTTCCCCACCCGCGCTGATTGGCCCTTCAGCGAAAGCACTGGCCGGCATACGCGCTGCGGCGACAGGCTGCCGTTCGTGTTGCCACGTCCGATGTCCGGTTCAGACGCCAAAGCGACCATCCGACCACAGACTCGACGTTGATGCCGCAGCTCTTCTGAATGCCTAGAACGACTGGCCTTCCCGCGGTACTCCCGTGACAGTGACAGGCGAGGGGGCACGTGTGGCTCGCTTGAAAATCGAAGGCGATATCCCGGTGTGCTCTTTGAAGAAGCGCGAGAAGTTGCCGGGCGCTGAAAATCCCAGGTCGAGTGCCACGTCAGTGAGCTCGCCGCCTTCACTGACGCGCCGCATCGCTTCCTCGACTCTCACCCCGCTCCAGAACACCTGCGGCGTCGTGTGCAACTGGTCGCGGAACAAGGCGAAGAAATGTGCGCGGGAGAGGCCAACCTTGGCCGCGATCTCGTCGATCGTCGTTTTCTCGGACACATGGGCACGCATGTGGGCGATGGCGGCGCGCAGGCGGTGGTCCAGCGTCACCCCGATGCCGCCCGCAGCAGCGGCGGCGGCGTCGCCGCCAGTCGTGGAGGCCGCAATGGCCGCCTCCAGCAGGCGCTCCACCTCGTTGTCGATCTGCTCGCGTCCGCTGCCGGCTGAAATCATCAGGTCGAGCACGCGCCAGCATGAACGCCGCAATGCGTCGCCGATAGGCACGCGCGGCGAGGGAAACCGGAAGCTGCGTTCCTTTGCGTGGCTGAGCTCGTCGAGCCAGTCCTTCTTGATCATGAAGACGATGAACAGGCTCGATCCGCTGTCGTCCAGGCGCACCATGTCGTGCGCCTCGAACGCGTTCACCCCCAGCGCCACGCTTTCGCTGTAGTCGACGGTTTCAATGCCGACGTGCGCGCAGGCGCGCGCTCCGCCCAGCCAGAGGGCGAGCTGGGTTTCCGAGTGCGCGTGCGACACCAGGTTGGCGCTCGCCTCCAGGACGATGGCCGTGCCGAACGCGCCTTCATGGAGTGCATAGGCTTCCTGCATCTGCGTACTTCATCGAGGTCGTCTGCGGCGATTGTTCCTCCGCACGTCCCTGGCCGGCACGGCGCCCCGGGTAAATCCTTAGGAGCACACCAGACGATCTGATACGCCGCCGGATCGGCCGATAAGCGCCCCCGGCTCGTCATTCCTAAGGTTGGCACATCGCCAAAACACAGGAGCAAACCTTCATGCGAATTGCCACTTTCACGAGCGAAGGCCACCGCAAGGTCGGCCTCGTCTCCGCCGACCGGAAGACCATCACCCCCCTCAAGCTCACGCAGGCCCAGGCCGACAGCGGCGTGCTGACGCTGATCGAATCCATGGCCGAGGGAGGCTCGCTGCCGGAGCCTGCCGGTCCCCCGGTCGGCCTGGCCGACGTGGTGCTCGATGCGCCATTGCCCAAGCCGCGCCGCAATCTCTGGTGCGTGGGCCGCAATTACCATGCGCACGCCAAGGAACTGTCGACCTCGGTGTTCAAGGACAACGCCACCAGGACCGACGAGTGGCCCATCGTCTTCACCAAGGTGCCGGAGTGCGTCGTGGGCCCGCATGACGAAGTGCTCGTGCCTTCAGAGGTGTCCACGCAGATCGACTACGAGGCCGAGTTGGCGGTGGTGATCGGCAAGGGCGGCAAGAACATCACGCGCGCCGCTGCAATGTCTCACGTGTTCGGCTACACGGTCGTCAACGACGTGACGGCGCGCGACGTACAGATGCGCCACGGGCAATGGGACCTGGGCAAGTCTTTCGACACTTTCTGCCCCATGGGCCCGTGGATCGTGACCGCCGACGAGTTCGACGGCACCAGGACGCGCGTGCGCTGCTGGGTCAACGGCGAGCTGCGCCAGGACGGCCCGACCGAAAACATGATCTTCGACATCCCCACGCTGATCGAGAACATCTCGCGCGGCATCACGCTCTATCCCGGCGACGTCATCGCCACTGGCACGCCTGCCGGCGTTGGCATGGGCATGAGCCCGCCGCGTTACCTGCGTGCCGGCGACGTGGTGCGCGTGGAGATCGACGGGCTCGGCGCCATTGAGAACAAGTTCGTCTGAAGGGCTGCCCATGACGACTCAAGTTCTGAATGGCCTGGCCGTCGAGATCGACGGCGAAGGCGCGGCATTGCTGTGCATCCATGGGCTGGGCGGCTCTTCGAACAACTGGACGCCCGTGTTGCCGGCGCTCGGCAGTTTTCGGCGCATCCGGCCGGACCTGCCGGGCAGCTCAAGGTCACCGCTGCCGGCGGATGGCCAGGCGTTGTCGATCGCGCAATACGTGGACGCGATGGTTCGGTTGCTCTCGGCGTTGGGCGTCGTGTCGGTGCATGTGTTGGCGCATTCGATGGGCACGATCGTCGCCCAGCACCTGGCGGTTCGCCGCCCCGCCCTTGTGAAATCGCTTGCGCTCTTCGGCCCGCTGGCGGCGCCACCCGATGCGGCGCGCGCCAATATTGCGGCGCGTGCCCATGCGGCGCGCGGCGGTGTGGCGGCCATGCAGGAGATCGCCGATGCCATCGTGAAGGCCGCGACAAGCACGCAGACGAAGGAACAGCAGCCGGCAGTGCTCGCGCTGGTGCGGGAGAGTGTCATGCGCCAGTCGCCCGAGGGCTACTCGCAAAGCTGTGCGGCGCTCGCCGATGCAGAGGCGGCCCCGCTCGAACGCATCGATGTGCCGACGCTGCTGGTCACCGGCGACCAGGACGGGGTAGCCCCGGTGGCCAATGTCCGCGCGATGCAGGAACGCATCGCCGGCAGCCGCCTCGTCGTACTCGAGGGATGCGGCCACTGGACCACTTTCGAGCAGCCGCAGCGCTGCGCGCAAGAACTCGACGCCTTCTACGCGGCACTTCGCTGAAACGGCGCCGAGCCCCCATTTCGACAACCCATTGCCGGCCGCACGAGCCGGAGGAGACAACGATGACCCGTATTGCATTCACCAACGTCCGCATTTTCGACGGCTCGGGCGAGGATCCCTACGCCGGCGACCTTCTCGTGGAGGGCAAGCGCATCGTCGAAGTGGCGCGCTTCCCCAATCGCGTGAGCACCGACGACGCGCGCGTGATCGATGGCAAGGGCCGCTTTCTCATGCCGGGCATGACCGAGGCTCACACGCATTTCTCCTGGAACGACCAGCCGTCTCTCGCAGCCATCCAATTCATGCCGCCCGAAGAGCACATGCTCTGGTGCGTGCGCGTGGCCAAGCGCTATCTCGACATGGGGTGGACCTCGGCGATCGGCGCAGCAGCGGCCAAGCCGCGGCTGGACGTGGTCTTGCGCAATGCGATCGACGCTGGCGAGTTCCCCGGCCCGCGCTATTTGGCGGGCAGCCAGGAGATCACCACCATCGGCGCACTGGGCGACAACACGCTGCCGCACATGAAGTTCGAGGAACTGAGCTTCGGCAGCGTGTGCAGCGGACCCGAAGAGATCCGCAAGTCGGCCCGCACCTTCATCAAATACGGGGTCGATCACCTGAAGATCAACCTGTCGGGCGAGTACATCGCCGGCCTGCCAGCCGAGATGTCTCCGTTTGCGGAAGACGAAGTGGCCATGCTGGCCCAGGAAGCCAAGCGCTACGGCAAACGCATGGCTGCGCATGCGCGCTCGAGCGAGTCGGTCAAGCAGTGCGTGCGCCATGGCATCGAAATGGTCTACCACGCGAGCTTTGCCGATTCGGAGGCACTGGACATGCTGGAGGCTGCCAAGGACAAGCACTTTGTCGCGCCCGGCATCGGCTGGTTGATCCGCACGACCTACAACGCGGCCGAATACGGCATCACCGAGGCCGTGGCGACGCAGATGGGCTACAAGCGCGAACTGGAAATTGCCTCGGGCTCATTGCGCGAGATGCACAAGCGCGGCATTCGCATCCTGCCTGGCGGAGACTACGGCTTCGCATGGATGCCGCACGGCACGAATGCCAACGACCTTCAGTACTTTGTCGATTACATCGGCATGACGCCGAAGGAGTCATTGATGGCGGCGACGCGCCTGGGCGGGCAGATCATGTTGCGACCCGATGAACTTGGGCAGCTGAAGGCGGGCTTTCTTGCCGACATCGTGCTCGTCGACGGCGATCCGCTCGAGGATCTGTCGCTCTTGACGGACCCGGCCAAGGTGCAACTGGTCATGAAGGATGGTGTGATCCACAAGGACTGCGCGACGCCTGTTCCCTCGCACGCGGCGCTGCATCTGCAAGGCGCTGACACACCGCTGCAGGAACAAGGCGTCAAGGAAGCCTTGGCCGAGATGCACTGACCGCGGCTGGACCGGCTGCACTCCATTGTTGGGCGCCACCTATTTCCTTGCGACAACTTGTCCAAGAACGATCCGCCCTTCTTGGAGGTTTCGCCCTTGATTTTGTGCCATCGCCTGAAAGTCAGCCCCGAGGAGCAGATGGAATCCCAGGGGCGGAAAGCCCTCCTTGCGGATTTTCTCGGCCAGGGACACGAACCACGTGCGCGCTGCCTCGGTTGTGTCCATCCAGTCGGAAATCGTGAATCCGGCGTGCTCGAGAAGTGTGCGCAACTCGTCCGGCTGCACGAGGAAGCTCGTATCCGGCGTGCGCGCCCATGGGACGGGAAACAGCACCGGTCCAGAAGGGCCGGCCAATATGTCGTAGATGGCGAGCGTGCCGCCCCGCTTCAGAACCCGATGCATCTCCTTGTACAGCCGGGGTTTGTCCGGAATGTTCATGGCCACGTGCTCCGTCCAGACGACGTCGAACACGCCGTCATCAAACGGCAGGCTGGTGGCATCACCCTGGCGATAGTCGACCAGGTCCGCGAGCCCGACCCTGCCAGAGAGCATTGCAGCGGCACGGCAGTATTCTTCTGTGAGGTCAATGCCAGTGACGTGGCAACCGAATTCCCTTGCAAGACAGCGCGAAGTCCCGCCAACTCCGCTGCCGACATCGAGTACATACTTGTTCGCATCGAGGCCCGCGGCCCGGGCAAGCTCAAGCGTCGCTGCCCGGCCCCGGATATGAAACTCGTCGACAGGTGCCAAGTCTTCCGGCGTGAGGCTGTCCAGGTCTTTGCCCGCCTTTTCCAGGGCGGTCAGAATGACGCTTCCCACATCCGAGCGGCCGTAATGCGTCTGGATGGCCTGGTTGATTCGATCCGGCATAGAAATCCTCCAGTACCTGTTGGCGTTGCCCAGCGAATGAAAGGGACCTTTCCGTCCCGAACCGGCCGCATGGCGGCGACCGGCGGCGAGCGTCACGACGAGGCTGTGAATCTCAAGCCCGCCTCGAGGTTGCCATGCGGCATCTTGCGCCACCTCACGCAGCGTTGCAACGGCTCGCGCTCACTGCGCGAGGCGGATGTTCGCGTCCTTGATGATCTTCGCGCAATGGCGGCATCGGCGCGCACCACCTTCTGGAACGCTTCGGGCTTGCTGCCGACCACCTGCAGGCCCAGCGCCTCGATCTTGGCGCTCACGTCGGGCAGGTGCACGATGCGGTCGATGGCGTCGGAGAGCTTTTGCGCCACCGTCGCGGGCGCGGCGGCGGGCGCATCGACTTGAGGTGTGGCCGCGCGGTGGCACTGTCGAACACCCGATAGCAGTCACTCAAGACAGGGCGCCGAAACCAGTACGAAACAAGCGTCGTCAAGCTCCAGTCGTGCCACTCGATTCACGCGCGGTTCGGGTGGTTCAACTGCGTGAAGCGCTCACGGCAGAGAGCATTCCCAAGACGCTGCCATACGTACCATTGGCTTCCGCATACCGGATGAATTTGGCGCGCTCTACGACAATTTCCTGCGCCTCAGGATCGGTGCGGAGAAGCGTCATGGTTTCTGAGAGGAAATCTTCCAGCGGCATGGATTGCTCGTCGTTCTGCTGGCCCAGCAAGGTTGTTCGCACGCCCGGTGGCGCTACTTCGATCACTTGGACAGGGGCGTCGGCGACCTGGATGCGCAGGCTCTCGGTGAACGAGTGAAGGGCGGCTTTGGTTGCGTTGTAGGTGGGCGTGGCCGGTAGCGGGACAAATGCCAACGAAGAGGTGACGTTCATGATCACCGCGTCGCTTTTGTTCACCAGTTGCGGCAGGAAGGCGTAGACCATGCGAATCGTGCCAAGCAGGTTGACCGACACGGTGTCCTCCGCGATCTGGAGGGAGGTCGGTTCGAGGAGGTCTTCCCACAGCATGATGCCGGCGTTGTTCACCAGCACGTTCAGGTCGGGATACTTGCTCGCCACCGTCTTGCTCGCGCGGGCGATGGATGTGGGGTCCGCGACGTCGAGCTCGAGCGCTTCAATACCCGGGTGTTCGACGGTGATCTGGTCGAGCAGGTCCTTGCGCCGGCCAGCGACAATCACCTTGTTGCCCGCCTCATGAAAGCGCAGTGCCAAGCCAAGGCCGATGCCCGAAGTGCCTCCGGTGATCAAGATCGTGTTGCCTGTGAACTTCATAAATTCCTAGTGGATGAATAGATAAGATGAGCGTAAGCGGACATGTGTCCACTTACTGGACCATACCGGACAATTGTCCGTTTTGCAAGTGAACTTGGAGAGGGAGCACGAGTGCCGCAGAAGATCGACCCGCAATTGCGCTCGGACGCGCTGCAGAACCGCGAGCGGATCCTGCAAGTGGCGATTGCCGAATTGACACGATCGGTGGATGTTCCGCTGAGCGCAATCGCCAAGAAGGCTGGCGTTGGGCAAGCGACCTTCTATCGAAACTTTCCCAGTCGAGATGCGCTGGTGTGGGAGGTTTATCGCCACGAGATGGCGCAGGTCGCGGACCTCGCCGAGCAACTGCTCCAGACCAGCCCGCCGCAACAAGCTCTGCGGGAGTGGATGGACCGGCTTGCCCGGTACGCCATGACCAAGGCTGGCCTCGCCGATGCCCTGCGTCAGGCTTCCAGTGCGCCGGAGTGCTCGGAGGAGTCCAGATATGCGCCAGTGATCGGCGCTGCTCAACGCCTGCTTCAGGCCAACGAGAAAGCCGGAACCATTCGGCCCGGCGTCACCACGGATGACTTTTTTCTGGCCATTGCGGGCATTTGGCAGATCGACTCCAAAGGCGACTGGCAACCACGCCTGACACGACTCATGGATCTCGTCATGGATGGACTGCGCGCGGGTGCGCCCGGGCGCGCTTCCTAGTTTCTATTCGCCTTCGTGCGAACATTTCGCGCTGAAGCCAGGCCCTCAGCCTTTGCCCGGCAACCGGCCGATGATGAGTTCGGCCATCGGCGACGGTGTGCGGCCCCGCAGCGTCACGACACCCATCTCCGATGATTGCGCTGGCAGGCCCGTGACTTCCAGCAGGTGGAGCCGGCCGGCCGTGACTTCCTTTGCGACCGCGGCATGCGGCGCGGCAAGTACCGAGTCACAGGCGAGCGCCACTTCTTTCAGCACCTCCACATCGTCGCACTCGAGGGCAAGCGAGAGCTCGGCCCCTGATTCGAGGCCGAGCAGGTGCGAGATCGCGGCCCGTACACCGGCTGGCAGCCGCACCGAAAGAACACCGTGCGACCAGAGCTGCGGCAGCGTGACGGACTTGCGCTTTGACAGGGCGTGGCCCGCACGCACGTAGAAGCCACCGGGTTCGCGGCGCAGGGCGCGGACATGCAGATTGGGGTCCGGCGGCAGGTCCCGGGTGTCGGCGACGAAGAATTCGATGTCTTCCTCGAGCAGGCGCTTCAGCAGCAGTTGCCAGTTGCTGATCTCGACGCGCAGGTTGATGCCCGGGAACTCACGCCGCATGTCCGCCATCAGCTGCGACAGGAAGGTGGCCGCGGGAAACGGGCCGACGCCGAATGCCGTGTCGCCCAGGCTGCGGCTGCGATAGAGCTCGACGTCGCGCTCCAGGCAACGGCTGTTGAAGACAAGCTGGCGGGCGCGCGCGATGACGAATTCGCCGGCCGGCGTGGCGACCACTTCGTTCGTGCCGCGGTCGAACAGCTGCAATCCCAGCTCGGCTTCCGCAGCCTGGATGCTGCGGGTCAGGGCCGGTTGGCTCAGATGCACCTGTTCAGCGGCGCGAATGAAGCTGCGCCGATCGGCGAGGGCGACGACATGGGTCCAGCGCTTGAGGTCCATGGGACTGTCCTTCGGATGCAATTGCATGCAGTGCATTGATTCTGGCTTCAATATGCATTGGACTCAATTGGTGTTCCCCAGAAAAATCGGGGTCACGCGGAGGAGCGGTGCCCGGACACGGCCACCGCTCCTCCGCGATCACAACCAAGGAGACAACCTGGTGAACCTCGTCCAGAACATCGTGCTGGTCACGATCATTCTCGTTTTTGCGCTGCTGGAGATTCGCTCCCGCAAGCATGAACACTTCCACGCCACGGCGGATGACACCAAGCTGGAACTCTTCATGTTCCTTGCGCTCTTGGCGGTGTCGCAGCCCTTCATCTTCGCGGTCACGGCCAAGCTCAGTGCGCTGGCGATGCCTGAGCAGCGCAACGCATGGGCCCATCTGCCGTGGTGGGCCATGGGCGCAATCCTGCTGGTGGCCGACGACATGACGCAGTACTGGTGGCACCGGGTGTCGCACTCCCCGCTGCTGTGGCCCCTGCATCGTGCGCACCACACGGCGCACTACATGAGTATCCGCATCACCTACCGCAACAACTTCTTCTACTACCTGATGATGCCGGGGCTGTGGGCTTCCGGCGTGCTCATCTACCTTGGCCTGGGCAATGCGTATCTCGTCTACATCGTGATCAAGCTCACGGTGATCCTGGGCGCGCACAGCGCCGTACCGTGGGATGCGCCGCTGTACCGCGTGAAGTGGCTGCATCCACTGGCCTGGGTGTTGGAGCGGACGGTGTCGACGCCCGCCACCCATTGGGCGCATCACGCGCTCACCAATGAAGACGGCATCGGCCACTACAAGGGCAACTTCGGAAACCTCCTGTTCATCTGGGACCTGCTCTTCGGCACTGCCAAGATCACCCGCCGCTATCCGCCCAAGGTCGGCCTGCAGGACGACCTGATCTTCGGCAAGGAGCGGTGGTTCGTGGAGATGTTCTATCCCTTGGTCCGTTCAAGGCGCGCGCACTCGGCCCTGGTGCCGGGCGGCCGCGCGTACGAGGAGGCGGACGCCGACGGCCACGCAGCGCAGCAGGCCGCCGTCGCGCAGGCATCGGCACGGGGCAGGGCGACTGGAGCCTGAAACAAATGCGCTCCGGCGCTCGCAAAAGAGTAGCCCGCGGATCACCCCATCGGCCTGATGCCGCTCATGGTCAGCGTCCCGCCTCGACGGCATCGGCCAGTTCGGCCAGCGTGTGGAAGTGGTAGTCGGGTTCGGTGCGTTTCGACTCGATGGTGCCGCCGGATCCCTTCTGCGCGTGGCGGCGCTCGATCCAGCAGGTGGCGATGCCCAGCTGCTTGGAGATGCCGATGTCGTGGTATTGGCTCTGCGCCACGTGCAGGTTGTCGGCCTGCTTGTAGCCCCATGCGCCTTCGAAGCGGCCGCGTGCATAGGCGAAGTAGCGCGCATCGGGCTTCTCGCACATGGCGTCGTCGCAGCTCAGCAGCATGTCGAAGGGAGAGCCCAGCGTCTTGTTGAAGTGCGCCAGCGCCCAGTGCTGCGCGTTGGTCATGGTCACCAGCTTGAAGCGCTTCTTCAGCCGCTTCAATGCCTCGATCGAATCGGGGAACGCCGGCCACTTCTCGACGGAATCGCGCAGGCCTTGTGCGAGCGCATCGCTGTCGGGCAGGCTGAGCGCGGGTGCGATGACGTGCCAGCAGCGCTCCAGGTCGTCGGGGTACCAGCCCGCTTTGCCGTCGGCGCGGGCGGCGCGGTAGGCGGCCAGAAACTCGTCGTCGCTCACGGCCGTATCGGGCACCGCGGAGCGCAGGTAGGCGAGCATGCCGCCCTCGAAGTCGATCAGCGTGCCGACCACGTCGAAGGTGAGGACCTTGAAATCTTGCGGGGACATACGAGGGGAACTCCAGTGAGGCTGATGAAACGCTGCAGCGGCGACAGACGAGGGCCGTCCATCGGGTGTCTGTCTGCTACGAGCATAGAAGCCTCGCGGGGTCTGCCCGGATCGAATTGGGCGCACGATCCAGCACAGGATTTCGCAGTCGTGCCGAAGTCGGCATCTTCTTTGGCGGAGCGTTCGCGCGCCGGCGGCTGGGCGGTGTTCAGTGCTGCAGGATTTTCGAGAGGAACTGCTGCGCGCGATCGGAGCGCGCAGCCGGATTGCCGAAGAACTCTTCCTTCGGACAGTCCTCGACGATGCTGCCGCGGTCCATGAAGATCACGCGGTTCGCCACTTTGCGCGCAAAGCCCATCTCATGCGTCACGCACATCATGGTCATCCCCTCGCATGCCAGCTGCACCATCACGTCGAGCACCTCGTTGACCATCTCGGGGTCGAGTGCGGAGGTGGGTTCGTCGAACAGCATGGCGATCGGGTCCATCGCCAGTGCGCGCGCGATGGCCACGCGCTGTTGCTGCCCGCCGGAGAGTTGCGACGGGAATTTGTGCGAATGAGCTTGCATTCCGACGCGCTCGAGCAACGCCAGGGAGCGGGCGCGCGCCTCGTCCGGTGAGCGCTTGAGCACCTTGAGCTGCGCGATCGACAGGTTCTGCTCGATCGAGAGGTGTGGAAACAGCTCGAAGTGCTGGAACACCATGCCCACGCGCGAGCGCAGCCGGTTGAGGTCGATCCTGGGATCGCCCACGGAGGTGTTGTCGACCGTGATGCTGCCCTGCTGGAATGGCTCGAGCGCGTTCACGCACTTGATCAGCGTGGACTTGCCGGAACCCGATGGCCCGCAGACCACGACAACCTCGCCCTTCGCAACCCGGGTGGTGCAATCGGCCAACACCTGAAAGGCGCCGTACCACTTGCTCACTTGATTGATTTCGATCATTGAATCTCCCTTGGCAGCGCCAGGAGGTGCAGCAGTGTGTTGGCGACTACGACAGTGGCCTTGCGCAGCTCATCGAGGGGCACGCGTTCGTCGGCGCGGTGCCCGTTGGCTTCGAGCAGCGACTCGGGGCCGGCGCCGTACATCACGGTCGGAATGCCGGCTTCGCTGTACAGCCGCGCGTCGGTATACAGAGGCACGCCGATCGGCGTGACAGGCTTGCCCATGACCGCCGTCGCCTCGCGGCACATCAGCGCGGCGAACTCCGCGGCGCCGGGCGCAGGCGCGAAAGGGCGGGCCAGCAGGATCTGCCGGATCTCCACCGAGATGCCCGGCAGTGCGCAGGCATCTTTGATGACCTGCCGCAGCTCGGCTTCGACCGCTTCGGGTACCTCTTCCGGCACGATGCGGCGGTCGATGCGCAGGCTGAGCGTGTCGGCCACCACGTTGGTGTTGATGCCGCCCTGGATCAGGCCGACCACCATCGTCGGATGCGTGATGCCCGGGGTCTGCGAGGGCCGTGCGGCCAACTGGTCCCGATAGCGGTAGAGCGCGGGCAGCAGCGTTGCCGCCGCCTCGATGGCATCGGCGCCCGTGTCGGGCCGCGCGGCATGCGCGGATTTGCCGCGCAACGTCACTTCCAGGTGCAGGCAGCCGTTGTGCGCCACGACCACGTGGTGCGAGAAGGCGGCTGAAATCACATAGTCGGGTCGGCTCAGGCCCTGCGACAGAATCCAGCCCGGGCCGGTCATGCCGCCGGTCTCTTCGTCATAGGTCAGGTGCAGCTCGACGGTGCCGGCCAGTGGAGTGCCGCTGGCGCGCAGTTGCTTCAGCGCGCGCAGTGCGAAGGCATAGGTGGTGAAGTCCGACTTGGACACTGCGGCACCCCGCCCGTACAGCCATCCGTCGCGCACTTCGCCGCCATAGGGCGAGCCGGTCCATCCCGAGCCCGGCGGCACTACGTCGCCGTGCGCGTTGAGGGCGATCACGGGGCCGTCGCCGAAACGCTCGCGCACGATCAGGTTGATCACGCTTTGCATTCCGTTCTGCTGTGCGAACGCCTGCGGCACCGCATGGCGTTCGACCACCAGGTCCATGCCCTCCAGCAGGCGCGCCGCGAGCTCGGCGTGCGGCGCGCAGTCTCCGGGTGGGTTGTCGGACGGGCACTGCACCAGCTGTGCCAGTGTCTCGACCTGTTCCTGGAAGTGGGTGTCGATGAATTGGCGCAGCACGTCGCGCGCTGGGGCTTGGGGGTGATCAGTCATGGGGTTCCATCAAAGAAATCGGTCGATTCGGAAAGGCGTGATGTCGAAGTCCGTGCGCCCGTGCACGATCAGGCTGGTGACCAGGTGCGCGGCGATGGGCGCCAGCGTGTAGCCGTTGGAGGTGACGGCGTTGTAGAAGCCGGGCACACCGGGCACGTCGCCCAGAATCGGTGCGCCGTCGATGTTGACGTTCATGCCGGCCCAGCAGCGCACCATGTGCAGGCCGCTCACGGCGGGCAGCACCTGCCGCGCGACCCACAGGCCGCCCTCGATGCTGGCGCGCTCGGCGCGGTTCAGCCGCATGCCTTCGTGGAAGGCCGCGGTCCAGCCACCGCCGATGATCAGGCCGCCGGTGGCCGCCTGCTTGAGGCTCAGGTGCCGATCGGCGTGCGCCACCAGGTGGTTGACCAGCGGCGGCGCAGGCTCGGTCACGATCATCTGCAACGGTGCGCCCTTGACCGGGATCTGCACGCCAAGCATGGCGCCCACCTTGCTGGACCAGGCACCGCTTGCATTGACCACCCGGCCGGCATGGACGATGCCGCGGGACGTATGCACCACGAAGCCGGCACCGTGGCCCGCCCGCCGCTCGATCCGGTGCACGTCGCAGCCACGCAGGAAGCGTGCGCCCTGCTGTTGCGCGAGCGAGGCCACGGCATAGGTCGCGCGCAGCGGATTGATCTTGCCCTCCATGGGACAGAGTTCGGCACCCAGGAGCTGCGGCGACAGGGCCGGAGACAGGCGGCGCAGCGTGGCCGCGTCGATCACCTGCGCGTCGATGCCATGGCTGCGTTCCAGTGCGGCCTTGGCCTCGATGAAGCGCATGCCGTCGTCGGTGTCGGCCACCATCAGGCCGCCCGTGATCTTGATCTCGAGGTCCTCGCCGGACTCGGCTTCGATCTCCTGCCATAGCCGCACCGACATGGGACCCAGGGGCAGCGTGGCAGCGGCCGGGCCGCCGCCTTCCTGCGCCTTGGCGCCGAAGTCGAAGGACAGCAACTGCACGTGCAGGCTGCCCGCGTTCGCGCCGGAGGCCTGGAGGTTGATGTCGTCGCGGTCGACCACCGTCACATCCTGGCCTGCCTTCGACAGATAGTGGCCGAGGCAGGAGCCCAGCACGCCGGCGCCGATGACCAGCACGTCGGTGTGCAGGGTGCCGAAGGGCGCGTGTTCGACCGGTCGCGCGAGGTTCGGCGTGATAGCCGGCTTGTGGCCGCCCCATTCGGGTTTCTCGAAGCCCAGCGCCCCGGCCGGGACCGGCTTGGCGGGCGGTCGGGGCGCGAAATACTGTTCAGCCTCGAGCGGCCGGCCCGTCATCTCGCTCACCAGCCTGGCAGCCGTGACCGCGCAATAGCGGCCCTGGCAGCGGCCCATGCCCAGCCGCGTGTTGCGCTTGAGCGCTGCGAGCGTGTCGCGGCCCGCGCGGATCTGCTCGCGAACGGAGCCGAAGCTGATCTCCTCGCAGCGGCACAGCAGCGTGTCGTCGCTGACCGTGTCCAGCGCCACGGGCGGTGCGTCGTACAGCGACCAGAGCGCTTGCTGAAAGCACTCGGCCCGGCGCAGCTGCGTCAACGTCCGGGCGGGAGACGGCATCGTCGCGGCCGGCAGGCCGATCCTGCGCGCCGCGGCCTGGCCGGCCAGCGTGCCGCGCGCCAGGGCGACCCGCGAGCCACCCAGGTCGGCACCGTCGCCGACCACGAAGACATCCGCCACGCTGGTGGCCCCGTCTTCGGCGGTCACGGTCGCCAGATAGCCGAGATGGCGGTCGACGACGCGGTGCTCGCAGCCCAGCATGCGTGCAAGTTCGGTCGACGGGATGAAGCCGTAGCCCAGGCACAGCGTGTCGGCCTGAAAGCGCAGCACCGGCGATGCAGCCGGTTGGCCTTGCGCATCCAGTTGAACAGCCTGCACGGCCTGCAGTTCGCCGTCGCCTTCGGCGGCCACGACCCCGTGGCGCCAAAGTACCGGGACCTTGCGCGCGCTCAGCTGCCGCAGGTAGCCCCAGCCCTGGCGTACCAGGTCGGGAGCGGTGCGGGCGGCCGTCAGCAGATCACGCCAATTGCGCACCGACGGACGCGCCGCGGATTCGAGTACCGCAACCACGTGCGCACCGCCGGCCAGCAGTTCCGCGGCGAGCTGCAGGTTGAGCGGGCCGTTCCCTGCAATCACCACGCGTCGGCCCGGCGCCACCCGGTAAGCCCGCGCCAGCGTCTGCGCTGCGCCGGTGGTCATCACGCCGGGCAGCGTCCAGCCGGGAATGGGAACCGGCCGCTCGTAGGCGCCCGGCGCGATCACCAGCTGCCGGCAACGGATGTGGGTGGCCCGCCCCTCGATCAACGCGCTGACTTCATGTGCGGAGAACGCGGCCCAGACCTGCGCACCCTGCACAACGGTGACACCGGCCGCGAGCACATCGCGCTCGAGCGCCAGGCCGTCGGCGAACTGGCGGTCGGCAGGCCGGGCCGCGTGCTGCGAAGGAGCCAGCGGCTTGTAGAACTGGCCGCCGGACTGCAGCCGCTCGTCGAGCACCAGCACGCTGGCGCCGGCCTGCCGCGCGGCCAGCGCCGCCGACAGGCCGGCCGGGCCGGCGCCCACCACCAGCACGTCGACCTCGAACTCGGCCGGCTTCACTTGCGCGGGTGGGGCCAGTGGCTGCAAAGGGTCCGTCGGCGTGCCGGCAGGCATTGCCGAACGGATCTGCTGGCCGTCCGCCGCCTTGGTCAGGCAGGCGCGCTGGCTGGCCATGCCGTCCACGGTCACAAGGCAGTCGAAGCAGGCACCCATGCCGCAATAGAGCCCGCGGCGTTCGCCGCCGCGCGTGTGCCGCATCTGGCGGATGCCGTTCGCCGCCAGCACAGCCGCAACCGTCTCGCCTTCGAGACCGTCGACGGCCTGGCCGTCGTACCAGAAGCGGATCGGCCGGCCGCCAGCGGCAATGGAGCAATGGGTCAGTCTGGCGCTCATGAACAGAGATGCAAGGCAAGAAATCGCTTGAATATACGCAACGTATACGTATACTAATCGCACACAAGCATTTCGTCATCCGATTTTTCACCGAGGACCGACCCATGACAGCGTTCCGAGGCACCTACACGGTGCTGATCACCCCAATGACCGCCGACGGAAAGCACGTGGACGTGCCCGCGCTCAAGAAGCTGGTCAACTGGCAGATCGAAGAGGGCATCCATGGACTGATCCCTCTGGGCAGCACCGGGGAATTCCTGTCGTTGACGCCCGACGAAAGGCAACTGGTGATCGAAACCTGTGTGCAGACGAGCGCAAAACGCGTGCCCGTTTTGATCGGCACCGGCGCGGAGTGGACCGACGAGTGCGTGCGGCTGAGCCGTGAGGCCGAGACGATGGGCGCCGACGGCGTGATGATCATTCCGCCGTTCTACAGTTCGCCGACCGACGATGAACTGTTCGAGCACTACCGCAAGGTGGGCGAGGCAATCAATGTGCCGATCATGGTCTACAACAATCCGGCAACGGCCAATGTGGATCTCAAGCCCGAACTGGTGGCGCGCCTTTCGCGCATCGACAACTGCAAGTACATCAAGGAGTCGACGCTCGAGGTCACGCGGGTGCGCGACATCATCGAACTCTGCGGCGACCGCATGACGGTGTTCGCCGGCATCCTCGGGTACGAGTCCTTCTGGCTCGGAGCCCAGGGTTGGGTTGCGGTCTGCTCCAACCTCATCCCGAAGATGTCAGCCCGTCTCTTCGAACTGGTGGCTGACGAGCGGGACATGCCCGCCGCGCTGGCCCTCTACAAGGAAATGCTCCCGATCGTGCGCTGGGTCGGAGGCCACCGCTATGTCGCGGCCTCGAAGGACGGTCTTTCGATGATGGGCCTGCCCGTGGGCAAGCCGCGCGCACCCCGCCTGCCCCTGCCCGAGGCCGATGCCGTCGATCTGCGGCGCGCACTCGATCGCCTCGGCCTGCTCGACTCCATCGCGCGCTGAGCGCCGATTCTTTCCGCACCCTCCGCCTCGTTCCATCTCCACCAGGAAATCACCATGAAACTGCTCTCCGCTTTCGCTTCGGCCGCTGCCCTTTTCATTCTCGGTATGGGGGCGGCGAATGCCCAGGCCTGCAAGTCGCCGGTGCCGGACGCGGCGCTGGTCAAAAAGGGCGCGCTGATCATGTCGATCAACCCGACCCTGCCGCCGATGCAGTTCGTCGACCAGACCGGGGCGCTCAAGGGCATGCGCGTGGAACTGGGCGAAGCCGTCGCCAAGCGCCTGTGCCTCACGCCCGAATACGTGCGTATCGAGTTCTCGGCCATGATCCCCGGACTGCAGGCCGGCCGATGGGATGTCATCAACACCGGCATCTTCTACACCGACGAGCGCGCCAAGCTGATGCAGATGCTGCCCTATGAAGACCAGGCCATCAGCATCAGCACCACCAAGGGAAATCCGCTGAAGATCAGCAAGCCCGACGACTTGTCGGGCAAGAGCATCGGCGTGGAGATCGGCGGCTTCGAGGAACGCAAGGCGCGCGAGCTCGACAAGCAGCTGACCGACAAGGGCATGAAGGGCATGACCATCCGCACCTTCGAAAACTTCGCGATGGCCTTCCAGGCGCTGCGCGCCGGCCAGGTCGAGGTCGCGCTGTCGATCGACTCGACCGGCGCCGAATACCAGAAGCGCGGTGACTTCGACCGCGTGCTGAACGGCCTGTTCCCCACCCCGGTGGCCCTGGCCGCGAAGAACAAGGAACTTGCCCTTGCGGTCGCCAAGGTGCTCAACGACATGAAGGCCGACGGCTCCTTCAACAAGTTGCTGGACCAGTACGGCGTCAAGGCGACCGACGGCGCCGTGGTCGTCAAGGGACCGGCGAGCTGAGCGCGCGGCGCTCTCCTCGTCATCGACGTCGTCAACCAAGGAACTTCCATGGGACAAGGCTGGAACTGGTCGGGCTTCTTCGACTATCTGCTCAATCTGTACATCCTGAGCGGTGCACTCACCACCCTGTGGCTGACCCTGGCGGCCATTGCGGGCGGCCTGGTCGTGGGTTGTGCGCTGGCCCTGGCCCGGTTGTCGCACAGGGGCTGGCTTGCAGCGCCGGCACACTTCTACATCTGGGTGTTCCGCGGCACGCCGCTGCTGGTGCAGCTGATCATCATCTACACCGGACTGCCGCAACTGGGCGTCAAGCTGTCGGTGGTCGAGTCGGCGCTGCTCGGGCTGATCCTCAACGAGGCCGCCTATCTCGCCGAAGTGGTGCGGGGCGGCATCCAGTCGGTGCCGGCCGGCCAGACGAATGCGGCGCGCGCCGTCGGCTTCAGCAGCGCACAGAGCATGCGCTACATCGTGATGCCGCAGGCGATGCGACTCATCATCCCCACACTTGGCAACAGCATCAACGGCCTGCTCAAGACCACATCCATCACGTCGGTGATCTCGATGGAGGAACTGCTGCGCCGCACCCAGGTGCTGATCCAGGAGAAGTTCATGGTCCTGGAGCTGTTCATGGTGGCCGCCATCTACTACCTGCTCATGACCACGGCGTGGGACTTCATCCAGCGCCGGATCGAACGCCACTACGGCCGCGCCTACGGCAACGCGAGCGAGCCGGTGGCGACGGCCGCGGCGGACGTCGTGCTCGAGCAACGCTAGCGGGAGAGAGGCCCCATGCAGCACTACGACCTGATCCTTCGCAACGCCGACATCGCAACGGTGGGTGACCGCTACCGCGCCGACATCGGTGTTCGCAGCGGCCGCATCAGCGCGATCGCCCAACAGCTCGACGGCAGCGCCGCACGGGAGATCGACGCCGCGGGCCGGCTCGTCACGCCCGGCGGCGTCGACGGGCACTGCCACCTGGACCAGCCCACCAGCGACGGCTCGCGCTTCTCCGACGACTTCTTTACCGGGACGCGATCGGCGGCCTGCGGCGGGACGACCACCGTGCTCCCCTTTGCCGCACAGCAGAAGGGCGGCAGCATCCAGGACGCGGTCGACGACTACCACCGCCGTGCCGGCGACAAGGCGGTGATCGACTACGCCTTCCACCTGATCGTCTCCGACGCCACCAAGGACGTGACCCAGCGCGAGCTCCCCGCGTTGATAGAGAAGGGCTACACCTCGTTCAAGATCTACATGACCTACGAGGACCTGAAGCTGGATGACCGGCAGATCATCGAAGTGCTTGCGGTGGCGCGCCGGCAGGGTGCGATGACCATGATCCACGCAGAGAACAGCGACTGCATCGCCTGGCTTACGGAGCAGCTGCTGGACGCGGGGCTCACGGCGCCGCGCTACCACGCCAGTTCGCGCCCGATGGCGGTGGAGCGCGAAGCCACGCACCGCGCGATCGCGCTGGCGGAGCTGATCGACACGCCGATTCTCATCGTGCACGTCTCGGGCCGGGAGGCGGTCGAGCAGATCCACTGGGCGCGCGGGCGCGGGCTGCCGATCTTTGCCGAAACCTGCCCGCAGTACCTGTTCCTGAGCGCGGAAGACCTGGGCATCGACCCGGACGATCCCATGCATGGCGCCCGCTGCATCTGCAGCCCCCCGCCGCGCGACAAGGCCAACCAGCAGTTCATCTGGAACGGGCTCGCGAGCGGCCTCTTCACGGTCTTTTCGTCGGACCATGCGCCCTTCAACATCGACGGCCCCGACGGCAAGCGCGTGGCGGGCGATGAGGCTTCCTTCGACCGAATTCCCAACGGCATCCCGGGCATCGAGACGCGCATGCCGCTGCTGATGAGCGAAGGCGTGCTGGCGGGACGCATCGATGTGCACCGTTTCGTCGAACTCACGGCCACCAACCCTGCCCGGATGTACGGCCTGTACCCGAAGAAGGGGACGATCGCGGTCGGCGGCGATGCCGATTTCGTCGTCTGGGACGTCTTCGACGCCGGCCGCGAGAAGGTCATCGCCAATGACATGCTGCATCACGCGGCCGACTACACACCGTACGAAGGCATGCGCCTGCGCGCCTGGCCGGGGATCACCGTTTCGCGCGGACGCGTGGTGTGGCAGGACGGCGTGTTCTCGGCCGAACCGGGCTCGGGGCAGTTCCAGCCCTGCCTGCGGCCGCGCACGCCGAACGCCGGCAGCCCGCTGGACAAGTGGCTGTGAGACCATTCACACCCCAGCGGCCAGCCTGCTAGGCTTTTCGCCATCCGTCTGTGGAACTCCCTTTTTCTCGCATGCCAAGTCTTCCCAGCCCGGCCCAACCCGCCACCATCACCATTGCACCGCTCGAGGTGCGCTCGGCCAGCCTTGCCGAGCAGGCCTACGCGAGCCTGCGCACCTTGATCCTGGACCGCAAGATTTCGGCCGGCAGTCCCTTGCAGGAAGGCCGCCTCGCGGAGGAGCTCAGGATCTCGCGCACGCCGATGCGCGAGGCGCTGGTGCGTCTCGCCGGCGAAGGGCTGCTGGTGCGCCGCGATGCGCGTTCCTATGCAGTGCGCGCACTGGGCACCAAGGAGTACTTCGACTGCATGCGAGCCCGCGAGATCATCGAAGGCGAAGCCATCGTGCTTGCCATCGACAAGATCAGCGACGCGCAGATCGATGCGCTCGAAGCCGACCTCAAGTCCCTCGATGCCGGTGAGCACGACGAGACCGAGCACTGGCATTTCGACGACCGGTTCCATCAGCTCATTTCAGCGGCCAGCGGCAACGTCGTACTGCCGCGGCTGGTCGAGGAACTGCGTGTGAACGCGCGCCTTTTCCGGCTGCACAGCCCACTGCATCGCCAGCGCGAGAACCACGACGAGCACGGCGCGATCATTCGTGCGCTGCGCGCCCGCGATCCGGTCATGGCGCGCAACGCCATGTGCGCACATTTGCGTAGCCTTCAGGAAGACGTCAAGCGCGCGATCGTCGGTTGAAAGAGCGGCGGCGGCTCGTTGGCCGCCATGCCGCCTTGGCGCGAGGCAGGGCTGACGAGGCCCCGGGCATCCCGGCATCACGCCCGTGTCGCACTCCGCCCCCCCACGACGGGGGGCGCACACCGCGCCCGCACTCCGTAACCTCCTCGGCCAGATGGAGCATCTGCGGCTACCGTGCGGCTGAAAGCGAAGAGCGTGTTCTTTGCCGGCACTTTCGTCGAGCCGGGGCCCACTGGGCCATCCATTCGCAGTTTGAGTTGGTTCGCCCACCTGCGGCGATGCGCGAGCGTGGGCGCTCGATCGTGACGTCTTGACATTGCGTCCCATACCGCCTCCGTGCCGATCGCCCGGGGAGCCCGGATCCCAACTCACCGGGTCCCTGCGAAAAGGTGGTCTGTCGGCCCACGCCGAATCGACCGTGCGCCCGGCCCTGGATCCAGCTTCAAACATAGCGCCTCGGATTCGCTCCAGGCACAACGAGGAGGAATGAAATTCATGTCACACAACAACGTCGCCGAGCAGCATCCCTACCGCCGGACCCAATTGGCGTGTGAGATGGCGCTTGTCATTGCCCTGCTTTCGTCAACGCCTTTGGCCAACGCGAATGGAGGCAATGGCGGGCGTGGCACCGGGACGGCGGCCGCTGCCTTGGGTGGAGCAACTGGAAGCCCGGGGGGGGCCGGCATCCGGTCTCCGGGCAACGGCGGCTCCGGCGGCGGTGGCGGCGGTGCCGGCGCCGCTGGCGGAAAAGGCGCCGATGGCAGTACCAACGGAATTGTTCCTGGTGCTGGCGGTGCCGGCGGTAGCGCAGGAACGGGGGCCGCAGGCGCCAATGGGGGGAACGGGGCCAACGCTGTCAGTGGCGTCGGCGCCGGCGGCGGCGGTGGCGGCGGGGCCACGGGCAACGGTGCAGGCTCGGGCGCTGCTTCCGTCGTGAATCTCTCTGGAACGACGCTGCTTGGCGGCAATGGAGGAAATGGCGGCAGGGGGAACACGGTTACGACCGGCAATCCCGGAAGCGGCGGTGGCGGCGGTGGCGGCGAGGGCGGACAGGGAGCCCTGATCACGGCGAACACTGTAAACAGCAATGCGGGCGTGATCCGCGGGGGAGTGGGCGGCGCTGGCGGGGCCTCGGGAACCGTGCAGGGCACCCCCGCTGGCGGCAATGGCGGGGACGGCGGTATCGGGGTTCACTTCACCGCAACTGGTGCGAGCCTGACGAACAGCGGGACGATCATGGGCGGCGCCGGGGGTGCCGGCGGCACCGGTATTGTTTCCGGCGTTGCGGGGGCCGGCGGCGCGGGCATCAGGGGCGCCGGCAATACAGTCGGCAACTCCGGCGCCATCTCGGGCGGAGCGAGTGTTGGCTCCAGCAGCAATGGCACCAACGGCATGCTGACCGGCGGTGCGGGGATTTCGGCCGGAGCCAATTTCATCGTCAACAACTCCAGCTCCGGCACGATTTCGGGCGGCGCGGGTACGGCCACCAGCGGCACCGCCGGCGCGGTGATCGGCGGCGCCGGAATTTCGGTTGCAGGAAATGGTTCCACCTTGACCAACCTTGGCAGCATCACCGGCGGAGCAGCTGCTGCCACCGGTGGCAATGCGGTCGTGACCGGCGGCGCCGGGATTTCGGGTACGGGCGACCTCAGCATTGTCAACACCAGCACCATCACGGGTGGCACGGGTACGCGCTCCATCGGCACTGCGGCCGTGACCGGCGGTGCCGGAATTTCGGGTGTAGGGGGCTTCAACATTGCCAATTCCGGAACGATCTCGGGCGGAGCCGGTACTGCCACCGGCGGCACGCCTGCCCTGACCGGCGGTGTCGGGATCTCGGGTGCAGGCGGCTTCTACATCACCAACTCCGGCACGATCTCGGGCGGAGCGGGTGCGGGCGGCGCGTTGGCCAATGCGATTGCCTTCACCAGCGGCAGCAACTCGCTCGAGATCCGCGCAGGTTCGATCATCAACGGCAATGTGAGGGCACAGTCGACGGACACGCTGCTGCTGGGCGGCACCGTCAATGCAACTTTCGATGCGGCGCTCATCGGGCCAACGGCGCAATACGGAGGCTTTGGGCAATACACAAAGACAGGAAGCAGCACCTGGACGCTGACCAACGCGACCACCGCGTTGACGCCGTGGCAACTCAACCAAGGCACGCTCAACGTCTCCGCTGATGGCGCGCTGGGCGCATCGACGGGTGGGATCACCTTTGGCGGCGGCACGCTGCAATGGGGAAGCGCATTCAACCTGGCCGCGGGCCGCGCAATCCTCCTCAACGTCAGCGGCGGCACGTTCGACACGCAGGGATTCAGCAGCACTGTCGCGCAGGGGGTCACCGGAGCCGGGGGGCTGACGAAGGCGGGCGCCGGCACATTGGTCCTCTCCGGTGACAGCAGCTATACGGGCGGTACAACGATTGCGGCGGGCACGCTGCAACTGGGCAATGGCGGCACGGGCGGCAGCATCGTCGGCGACGCGACCAACAATGGCACGCTGGCTTTCAACCGCTCGGGCGTCTCCACCTTCGCCGGTACCGTATCCGGCACGGGCAGCCTCGCGCAGATGGGCCCTGGCACCACGATCCTCACCGGCGCGAACACCTACGCCGGCGGCACCACGATTTCCGGCGGTACGCTGCAACTGGGCAATGGCGGCACGGGCGGCAGCATCGTCGGCGACGTGACCAACAATGGCACGCTGGCCTTCAACCGCTCGGGCGTCTCCACCTTTGCCGGTGCCGTATCCGGCACGGGTGGCCTTGCGCAAATGGGTCCCGGCACCACCGTCCTCACGGGGGCCAGCACCTATGCCGGTGGCACGACCATCAGCGGCGGCACGCTGCAACTGGGCAACGGGGGCGCCAGCGGCAGCATCGTCGGCGACGTGACCAACAATGGCACGCTGGCCTTCAACCGCTCGGACGTCTCCACCTTCGCCGGTGCCGTGTCCGGCACTGGCAGCCTCGCGCAGACGGGCCCCGGCACCACGATCCTCACGGGCGCGAACACATATGCCGGGGGCACCACGATTTCCGGCGGCACGCTGCAGGTCTCGAGCGACATCAACCTTGGCGCAGCCACCGGTGCGCTCACGCTGGGCGCAGGCACGCTCAGGACCACGAGCGACATGGCCACCGCCCGCGCCACGACGCTCAGCGCCCCTGCGGGCGGAACCATCGAGACAGCCGCGGGAACCACCCTGCTGCACACGGGCAGCGTGGGAGGCGCGGGCGCCCTCATCAAGGCCGGGGCCGGCACGCTCGTGCTGACAGCCGACGCCACTTACGCCGGCGGCACCATCATCAGCGGCGGCACGCTGCAACTTGGCAATGGCGGCACCGGCGGCAGCATCGTCGGCGACGTGGCCAACAATGGCACGCTGGCTTTCGGCCGCTCGGGCGTCTCCACCTTCGGCGGTGCGGTATCGGGCAGCGGCGCGCTGGTGCAGATGGGTCCCGGCACCACGATCCTCGCGGGCGCGAACACTTACGCCGGCGGCACCACGGTTTCCGGCGGCACGCTGCAACTGGGCGATGGCGCTACCAGCGGCAGCATCGTCGGCGACGTGAACGTGGCAAACAACGGAACGCTTGCCTTCAACCGCAGCAACGCCTTGACACTCGCAGGCGCGATCACGGGTGGCGGAACGCTGTCGCAGATCGGCAGCGGCACCACGATCCTCAGCGGCAACAGCGCAGCGTTCTCGGGCGCCGCCAGCGTCACCCATGGCGTCCTGTGGGTCAACGGGGTGTTGGGCGGCGCAGCGAGCACGATGACCGTCTCCAATGGCGGCACCTTTGGTGGCACCGGAAGCGTCGGAGGCAACGTGGCGATCACCAACGGTTCGCTGGCGCCCGGCAACTCCCCCGGCACCCTGACGATCAACGGTACCCTGTCACTGGCCGGCTCATCGGTGCTCAACTACGAATTCGGGCAGTCCAACATCATCGGCGGCTCGCTCAATGACCTCACCGTGGTCGGCGGCAACCTGACGCTGGACGGCACGATCAACGTTGCCACGGCGGGCGGAGGCGCCCTCGGCCCCGGCATCAACCGGATCTTCAACTATGGGGGCGCGTTGACCAACAACGGCCTTGACATCGGCACTCAGCCGTCCGGCGGCACGCTGCTCGTACAAACCTCCGTGGACAAACAGGTCAACCTCATCAACACGGCGGGCCTGACGCTGAACTTCTGGGACGGCGGCACTGCGGCGCGGAACAACTACGCCGTCAACGGCGGCGAAGGCGTGTGGCAAGCTGCGGCCGGCAACGACAACTGGACCGAGCCCAACGGCGACATCAATGCGCCCTACGCGGCGGGTTCTTTCGCGATCTTCACCGGCACTGGCGGCACCGTGACAGTGGATGGCAGCGCCGGCGCGGTGACTTCCGGCGGCATGCAGTTCGCCAGCAGCGGCTATGCGGTCCAGGGCGGGCCGATCACGCTCGCGGCCGGCAGCAACATCTTGCGGGTGGGTGACGGCACGGGGCCGGGGGCGAACTATGTGGCGACCATCGCCGCGGAGCTGACCGGCTCAGGCGGCATCGAAAAGACCGACCTGGGCACATTGGTACTCAGCGCTGCCAACTCCTATGCCGGTGGCACGACCATCAGCGGCGGCACGCTGCAACTGGGCAACGGGGGCGCCAGCGGCAGCATCGTCGGCGACGTGGCCAACAATGGCACGCTGGCCTTCAACCGCTCGGACGTCTCCACCTTCGCAGGTGCCGTGTCCGGCACGGGCAGCCTCGCGCAGACGGGCCCCGGCACCACGATCCTCACGGGCGCGAACACTTACGCCGGGGGCACCACGATTTCCGGCGGCACGCTGCAGGTCTCGAGCGACATCAACCTCGGCGCAGCCACCGGTGCGCTCACGCTGGGCGCAGGCACGCTCAGGACCACGAGCGACATGGCCACCGCCCGCGCCACGACGCTCAGCGCCCCTGCGGGCGGAACCATCGAGACAGCCGCGGGAACCACCCTGCTGCACACGGGCAGCGTGGGAGGCGCGGGCGCCCTCATCAAGGCCGGGGCCGGCACGCTCGTGCTGACAGCCGACGCCACTTACGCCGGCGGCACCACCATCAGCGGCGGCACGCTGCAACTGGGCAATGGTGGCACCGGCGGCAGCATCGTCGGCGACGTGACCAACAATGGCACGCTGGTCTTCGACCGCAGCGATGCGCTGGCCTTCGGGGGCGTCATCGGCGGCAGCGGCAATCTCACCAAGCTCAATGACTCGAACCTCACGCTGACCGGTGCCAACAGTTACAGCGGCGGCACGAAGCTCAAGGGGGGCCAGATCACGGTGGGCCACAGCGCCGCCCTTGGCACCGGGACCCTGGCGATGGACGAAGGCACCACACTGGGCTTCTCGGCAGGCGGCCTGAACCTGCCGAACAACGTGGTGTTCACCGGCACGACCGATCCCATCATCGACACAGGCACCTTCACCGAAACGATGTCGGGCGCTATCTCGGGTGGCGGGGCTCTCACCAAGAATGGCAGCGGCACGCTGGTGCTCTCGGGGGGCAACACCTATACCGGCTCCACCAACATTGCGCAGGGAACGCTCAAGGCCGGCGCCGCCAACACCTTCAGTGCGGCTTCCACGCACAGCGTGGCCCCGGGCAGCACATTCGATCTGGCGGGCTTCAGCCAGACCCTCGCATCGCTTGCCAACAGCGGCACCGTCTCGCTGCTCGGCACGAGCGCGGGCACCACGCTGACGATCAACGGCAACTACGTCGGCAACGACGGTGTATTGAAGCTCGGCACAACGCTCAGCAGCACCGGTCCCTCGGACCGTCTGGTGATCAACGGCGGCACAGCCAGCGGCAAAACCAGCGTGCAGATCACGAACCTGGCTGGTCTGGGTGGGCTCACAACCGGAGACGGCATCGAACTGGTCACGGCGAAAGCCGGTGCGACGACCACTGCCCAGACCACGAAGGATGCGTTCACGCTGGCCAATGGCCATGTGGATGCCGGCGCCTACGAGTACCGCCTGTATGCCGCCGACGCCCGCGGTGCGGGCGAGAACTGGTTCCTGCGCTCAAGCATCGCTGCGGGTGCGCCGCCCGGCGCGCCCGTTGGACCCGCCGGGCCTGTGGTGCCGGCCGTACCCGTCGTGACCTACCGGGCCGAGGCATCGCTGTACGCCGCGCTGCCCGGCCAGCTACGCCAGGCCAATGTGACCATGATCGGTGACCTGCGCAAGCGCGAGGGCGATGACGACGCCAAGAGCAGCGCGGCCATCCCGGCCGATTCCGTTCGCCGTGCCTGGGGCCGCGTGCTCACCACCGGTGTCGACATCGAGCAAGGCGGTACCGTCTCGCCCGACAGCAAGAGCCGCCTCACCGGCTTCCAGGTCGGCACCGATCTGCTGACCACACGGAACTGGCGGGCAGGCATCTACGCCGGCCAACTCGACGGCGATGCCAGTGTGAGAGGCTTCGCCAGCGGCATCAAGAACCTGGCCGTGGGCCGCAACGACATGCGCAGCCAGTACGTCGGGGCGTATGGCACCTACACCGGCGACAGCGGCTTCTACGCCAATGCAGTGGTGCAGTCGGGTCGTCACCGCTACACGGTCGCGCCGCTGGGGAGCCGGGGTGTCGACGGCAAGGGCAACAGTCTGCTGGGCTCCGTCGAGGTGGGGCAGGCGTTCCCGCTGGGCGGCACGGCATGGAGCGTCGAACCGCAGTTGCAGCTGATTCATCAGTCGATGGACCTTGACAACGCCGCCATCGTCGGCGCGATCACGCAGCCGCAGGCCGACAGCGGGTGGGTCGCGCGCGCGGGCGTGCGTGTGAAAGGTCAGATCGACACCGGCATCGGGGTGCTGCAGCCGTACGGCCGCTTCAACATCTACAAGAGTTCCGGCGGCGCGGACATCGCGCGCTTCGTGAACGGCGCCGCCACGACCGACATTTCGGCACCCACCGGCGGCACGAGCACCGAGCTTGCAGGTGGCTTCACACTGACCCTCGGTCAGTTGACCAGCCTCTACGGCGAAGTGGGCAAGCTCTGGGCGAGCGGCGGCAATGCCAAGGTGAAGAGCTCGGCCAATGGGTCGATCGGCGTTCGAGTGAAGTGGTGAGTGAAAGGAAAGCCGATTCACCGGTCGGGGGTCCGCACCCCCCGGAGGGCGACACACATCGACAAGGTCGAGCTTGCGCAGCGGACGGTATTCACATCGAGCGCCAAGCCGACGGGCATGCGGCACCGGCTTCCAGTACACGCCCGCGGCTTCCATGCCCATATGCTGCACGCCGAAAGAATCTAGCCGGGGAGGACCTTCCGCCATCGCCTCGCCAACCGGGCGATGGGCAATGCAGCTACCTCTGCTGCCTTGGCTGCATGCTGCGTATTGATTCTTTGCGGCCTCGATGGTTGATGGAAGCCGGACCGACCTTTGTGCGCGCGTCAGCACGATCCAGTATCTCGTGCCGCCCACCGAGCTGGTGGCGGTGTTTCCAAACCCAGCGGGCGGTTGCCTTCGCGATGCCACGGACTTCCTTGAATGGCAAGGGCACGACGAACCCGGCATTGATGACTGCAGCCCGGTACTGGGCTGCAGCGAGCCACGATTCTTCGCCTTCGTGGCTTTGTACGGCTTGGTATGCCCATAGGCGCAGGGGGTGGAACATTTCGCCGAAGTGCCCGCCCGGCAGGCACTTCACTGGCTTTTTCTTTGCCGGGGATCGGGGTGGGACGTCTGCCGTGTATCGCACGAACTGATCGAGCGCGAGGAGGAACAGAGCAGCCATGGTGAACATCAAGACCCAACCGTGCAACTGCAGACCGCTGACGACAGCCGGGCCCGAAGGAATCGCACGCGGGATGGCGGTGGTGCAGATGAAACTCGCGGCCGTCATGCCGGTGTAGTGCATAGAGCAGACGGCGCCGCCCATGACGCAAGCGGCCAACGCGCGAACGGCAAGAGTGCGTGTATTGAATGCGAGCCACAGCGCTACGGTCGATACGAGAACGGCAATGAGCATTGACAGCCCAATGGTCGAGTATGACCATTCGATGAAGCCCCCAAAACGCATGCCAAGCATGCCCAGGTAGTGCATTACGACGATGCCCATGCCCAGGAGGAAGCCGGCCACGAGCAGGCGTACGATCCTGCGCGGCGCAGCAGCGACATAGGCAAGTGCGACGGCGGTTGCCACCGCGGCAGCGACCAGTGAAGTCAGCGTCTCGAGCATCGAGTACGACACGCCGACATGCAATTGCAACGCGAGCATGCCGATAAAGTGCATGGACCACGCCCCAATGCCCCCCAAGGCGAGCCCCGCGGTGGCGGCGTGATAGCGGTTGATTCGGCCGTCTGGACCCACGATCCGGCGCGCGGCGACGAGTGCGATGAAGGACCCTGCGACCGAAATGAAGTAAGACAGCGCGACCAGCGGCACGTTGTATGAAGGCGGGAGCAGTGTTCCCATGTGATCCTGGAAGGTGTGACGCGGAGATACGCCTTTGGTCGCGCTTGCGGACAGCGAGCGTCGGTCAGAAATGCATAATTTCGTTTCCAGTATTTCTGCAAATGAGTAAATAGGTTGTAAATCATTCATCGGGGCGATGAAGTATTTGCATCAGACGGCGATAGAGACGCCGCAAAGCATGGCGAAGCACGGCGCTTGCTGAAGCGCGGCCATCTTCGGTCCCATCCTTACGCTTGAGTGCGGCTATCCGGTGTTGCCGTGGACTGGCTCAGTTGTCGTGGCTGCATGACTGGATGCACGCGAGCCTGAAGCATCCGTGCGCCTCTACGAACAGCTCAACCCAATCGTCTCATTCTTGTCACACCACCCCGTATGGGGGGGTAGATGGTTGACGGAAACACTTCCAATGAATTTGAAATATCAAATGGGCGAGAAGCAGTGCGTATAGAGGTGCCAGAGAGCAGCACGGAGTTCGGTTCCACACTGACATTGAGTTCGGCTGCGAATTCGCGGGCGTGCGTCTCTTTGAGCGAGAGCGTCAAACTTGAGACACCGCCGCCTACATCGGACCGTTCGAAAGCACGGCCTTGCGAATCCGAGGCAAGGGAGATGCGTGAGCCAAAGTTGGTCGGGGTTTTTGCGAAGAGCTTGGCCGACTGCGAGTGCATCTGTGATTTCGTGAGATCTGCCGGGCATATACCGACTGGCTTCGCCCTGAAGGAGGATCTGGCGACCTTGCTGCGCAAGGAGGTGCGCTTCGACCTTTTGATGGCGCGATTTGACAGCCATGGAAGCCAACTTTCTGACGACGTGCAGGATTTTCGGTATCTGGTCGGCACCGATGTCCCGTTGTTGCTGATGGCCGGAGAGATTCAGCTCCACGCGGTCGCAGCCATTGCGAGCGCGGTCAACGTCGATTTCATTCTGATGCCGTGCAGGCCATCGGAGTTCGAGGCGCGCTTTGCGGCGCTTCGACGTGCCGCATATCCTGACGCGCAGGGTGAAGGGTTCCGCTGGGGCTGCTACTACTTCGATCCAAGCAGCCGCAAGGTCTATTTGTCCGAGAGGGAGATCCAGCTTCCGCCAGTGGAATTCGATCTCGCATGTCTATTCTTTCGAAACCCTGGCGTCATCTACTCGCGAAAAGCGCTGTTCCGCAAGGTCTGGGGGCGGAATTGGCACGAAAGCGGGAGCCGGACAATCGACGTCCACGTCGCCAGGCTAAGGAAAAAACTCGACCTGTGTCCTCACCGCGAGTGCGAGCTGTTTGCCGTGTACAGCGTCGGCTACCAACTCAGGACATGCTCTCCATCGGGCCATGGCGGAATCGAGAACAGGACCTGACGATCCCGGTGCCATCCGCCGGGCTTTGCGCCGGTAAGTTGCCGGACGTGAGCGGGTTTCTTACTGATTCGGCAGGGCGCGGACATGCGTCTTGAGCAGCTGAAGAAAATTACTCGATGCGGTGGAGAGGCTGCGACCGGCGCGCGTGATGATTCCCAGTTGTCGTTCCAACACGGGGCCGCGCAAGGAGCGTACCTCCAGTCCGGCCGTCCCTAGTTGCGGCAAGGTCAGGCGCGGCAGGGCGGCGATACCGAGATTCGCTGCGACAAGGCGGCCTGTGAGCGGCAGGCTGCCGCACTCGTAGGCCATATGCACGGAAAGGCCGAGCTTCTGAAATACGCCGTCGGTCAGCTGGCGCATGCTGGTACTGCTCGATTGCGCAATCAGAGGGTACTGCGTGAACACCTTCCAGTTCCACGATGCTTTCGACGCCAACGGATGCCCTTTGGCGCAAATGAGGGCGAACTCGTCATCCATCAGGTGGTCGTAGCGAAAGCGCCCGTCTGGCGGCGGCTGCAGTCCGACAGCGAAATCCGCGTCTCCCGAAGCCACCATGTCGAGCAGCGGTCGCGTGGTCAGCACGTGGATGGAGAACTCCACGGCCGGCTGGAGTTTCGCGTAGGCAGCGAGCGCTTCCGGCAGGAAGGCCATGCCGAGCGAAGGCAGTGCGGCCACCACCACGCGGCCGCGCCGACCGTCGAGGAACTGCGCCAACTCGCCGAGCGACGACTCAAATTCGGACAGCACGCGCCGCGCAATAGGCAGGAGTTCATTGCCGGAGGGCGTGACCCGGACGTTGCGCGTGTCACGGTCGAAAAGTCGCGCGCCGAGCGCATCTTCCGCGCCCTGGATCGTACGGCTGAGTGCAGGCTGCGAGACGCACAGCACCTCTGCCGCCTGGCGAAAACTGCGCACCCGAGCGACTTCCACGAAAGCCTGAAGTTGATGCAGCGTGAGGGGGGTGCGCATTAGGCCTTTGATTATTCCAGTTGAGGTATCAAATATATAGGAACGTTGCACTTCACGAACAAATCACGGCTGCCTAGACTCCATCGGATCGACCCCGCTGTGGGTGCGTTTAGCTGTAAGGAAGAGAGACCATGCGCGAATCCTGCAACCCTCGACGAAGGCTCCTCACTGCGCTTGTGATCTCCGCATTGGCCGCGGTGACGCATTCGGTCTGGGCCGCTTTCCCCGACAAGCCGATCAGGGTCCTGGTCCCGTTCCCGGCGGGGAGTGCCACGGACACTGCCGCCCGGATCCTGGGCGCCGAAATCAGCAAGGCCACAGGCCAACCGGTCATCGTCGAGAACAAGCCCGGCGCCAATGGTTCGATTGCGACCGAACAGGTGGCCAAGGCGCCGCCGGACGGCTACACGGTCCTTCTGACCAGCAACACGCATCTGGCCAACAAGTTCCTGTTCAAGCACATCCGATACGACCCGATCGCTGATTTCAAGAGCGTCGCGCTGTACAAGAATCCTGCGCCGCTGGTGCTGGTCGTGGGCGAGTCGTCACCCTACCGGAGCCTGGCGGAAATCACGGCGGCGGCGAAGAGCGCACCCGGCAAGCTCACCTACGGCAGCGGCAACTCGTCATCCCATGTCGCTGGCGAGATGTACAAGCAGTTGATCGGCAGCGACATCCTCTATGTGCCATACAAAGGCAATCCCGAGGCGTTGTCCGAAGTGGCGGCAGGCCGCGTGGACATGATGTTCGCGGACGCGAGTTCCTTTCTTCCGCTGATGAGTGCGGGCAAGCTGCGGGCGATCATGGCGGCGGGAACCGAGCGGCTGCCGCTCATACCCAAGGTGCCGACCGCCGCCGAGGCTGGCCTGCCCGCGCTCAAGATCGGTTCGTGGGGCATGTTTCTTGCGCCGGCCCGTACGCCGGATGCCGTCGCCGACAAGCTCAATGCGCTGATCAATGCCGCGGTGAAGACACCGGCTGCCGAGCGTTATTTCGCGGCCACCAACAGCGAAGCTTTCACGGGCACGCGCAAGGACCTGGACAACTTCATGGCCAGCGAGTCCGCCAAGTGGGGCGGGATCATCCGCAACGCCAACATCCAACCCGAATGACGATGACGGCCATGCAGCTTTCAGGGATCCGCGTCGTCGAAGCCGGCCAGGTGCTGTCGGCGCCCTACGCCGGAATGATTCTCGGCGACCTCGGTGCGGAGGTGATCAAGGTCGAGAAACCGGTGACGGGCGATGACGCACGCAACATGGGTTCGGCGTTTCGCGACGGCGCCTCCATGACATTCCATGAGGTGAACCGCGGTAAACGTTCCGTCGTGGTCGACCTCAAGGCCGCGGACGGACCACAGCAGCTGTTCCAGCTGCTTCAGACGGCTGACGTTTTCATTCATAACCTGAGGCCCGGCGAGGCCGTGAAGCTGGGCGTGGATGCGGCGACCGTGACGCGCCATTTTCCGCGCCTGGTGTACTGCGAACTGAGCGCTTTCGGGCACAAGGGCCCGCGCCGCATGGAGCCCGGCTACGAGCCGCTGTTGCAGGCCTTCGGCGGCCTGATCAGCATCAACGGCGACAGCGACGGACCGCCGTCGCGAATGGGCGCTTCGCTGGTCGACCAGGGCACGGCGATGTGGGCGGTGATCGGAATTCTCACTGCGCTGCACCAGCGAGCGACCACGGGCGCCGGATGCGTGGTCACGACTTCCCTGCTGGAGACGGCGATCGGCTGGGGCAGCTCGCGGGTGCACGAGTACCTCAACCAGGGGCGCTCGCCCGAGCGTCATGGCACGGGTCATCCCAACCTCGTGCCCTATCAGGCCTTCGACACGACCGACGGGCAGATCATGGTCTGTGCGGGCAACGATCGCCTCTTCGCCAAACTGGCCGCGGCCATGGGGCAATCGCAATGGGTGACCGACGACCGCTTTGCCACCAATCGCCAGAGGCTCAAGCATCGCGCGCTGCTGGTCGACATGATCCAGAAACTGCTTTTGCAAGCTGACCGCAGCACCTGGATCGAACGCCTGGCGAGCGCCGGCGTGCCGGTGGCGGCGGTCAACACCATTCCCGAAATGGTGACCGAATCACAGGTCGAAGCGCTCGACATCATCCGCCCGGTCGGGGACGAAGGCTTCGTACTGGCCGGCCTGCCGTTGTCTTTCGACGGCGAGCGCCCGGCGGTTCGCGAGAGCGCGCCCCGGCTGGGCGCCGACACGCAGCGCCTCGTCGGCAACTCGCATGCGTCTCAATCGGAGAACTGAACTGTGTCCATTGATTTTTCGATGATCGAGGAGGGGATCGCCCTCATCACCATCAACCGGCCGGACAAGCGCAACGCGATGGACGCCGAGCATTACCAAGGCCTCTCACAGGCTTGGCAGCGCGTGCGCGACGACCGCGCCGTGCGTGTGGCCATCGTCACCGGCGCGGGCGACAAGGCATTCAGTGCCGGTGCAGACCTCAAGAGCTGGATCGGGCGAAAGGTGGAGCTGGAGGAGTTCTGGCAGACGCAGAAGGACCAACTGCTGAACCGAGGCCTGGAAGTCTGGAAGCCAATCATTGCCGCCGTCAATGGCTATTGCCTGGCCGGCGGCATGACCTTGCTGCTGGCCACCGACATCCGCATCGCCGTTTCCCACGCCACTTTCAGCGTGGCGGAGGTCCAGCGCGGCATCATCGCGGGCAATGGCGGCACGCAGCGCACCATGGCGCAACTGCCCTACGCCATTGCGATGGAGATGCTGCTGACTGGCGACAGCATGGATGCCGCAACCGCCGAGCGTTGGGGCCTCGTCAATCGCGTCGTGGCGCCCGACGCGCTGATGGAAACCGCACTGGGGTACGCGCGGCGCATTGCGCAGAACGCACCACTGGCGGTGCAGGCAGCGAAGGAGCTCGCGGTCCGTGGGCCGGAACTCGGGCTCGCAGGCGGCCTTCGCATGGAGCAGATGGTCAACAAGATCCTGATGGCCTCTGCGGACAGCCGCGAGGGCGCACTGGCCTTCAGCGAGAAGCGGCCTGCGCGCTTCACGGGGGCTTGAGATGCGAGGGCGTTATGTCATCGCCGGGCTGGGCCATACGGCCTACGGCAAACTGGGTTTGGATACGGTCACGCTCAATGTCCAGGCGTGCGCCGAGGCGCTTTCCGATGCCGGGATCGACAAGGGCGCGGTCGATGCCTTGTTCGTGAAAACGCCGACTTCCAATCGCGAGATCCTCTATGGTCAGAAGGTGGCGGAGGGCCTGGGCATCCAGCCGCGCTGGGGCGGTGCCTGGGACCAGGGCGGCGCGGCGAACATCACGCTGATCGCGTTGGCGATGATGGCCATCGAGACCCGTCAATGCGAGATCGCGCTGGTCAGCTATGCCGACAATCCGCGCAGCGGCAGCTCGGCCGTCTATGGCCGGCCGCGGGGCAACGACTCGCTCCATGGCTGGTTTTCCACGGCGGCCGGCTACGGCATGATCCAGCGGCGTCACATGATCGAGTACGGGACCCCGCCCGAAGCATTTGCGGCCGTGGCGATGGCAGCGCGGCGCCATGGCGCAGCCAATCCGAAGGCGCAGCTGCGCGCTGCGATTTCCTATGACGACTACTTGGCGTCGCCGTGGGTGGTGGAACCATTGAGGCGGGACGACTGCTGCCTGGTGTCCGACGGGGCGGCCGCCGTGGTCGTCATGAGCGCTGCGCGCGCGCGGTCCCTGGGCATCGATCACGCCGTGCCCATTCTCGGCATCGGCGAGGGCCAGACCTCGTGGGAGCTGCCGGCCCGCGAAACGCTCACCTCCACCGAAGCGGTGAAGGCGGGCCGGCTCGCCTTCGACATGGCCGGCCTGAAGCCCGCGGACGTGGACGTTGCGCAGCTCTACGACTGTTTCACCATCACCCCGCTCATGACGCTCGAGGACTATGGCTTCTGCGCAAAGGGCGAAGTGGCGCACTTTGTTGCGGACGGCCGCATCGAGATTGGGGGCGAATTGCCGATCAACACCAGTGGCGGTCTGTTGTCAGAAACGGGCATGCCGGGCATGCAGTTGATCCTGGAGGCGGTGCGCCAGGTGCGCGGCACCGCCAACCTGCAGGTCCCGGGCGCAAGCGTCAGCCTGGTCAGCAATCAGGGCGGCACGATGCACACGCATGCCACGATGCTCCTGGGGGGGTGACCATGACCGACGAACTTCAACCCGAAATCAATCCGATCAACCGGCCGTTCTGGGAAGGTCTGGCCAAGGGAACGCTGCTGTTCCAAGCTTGTGGTTGCGGGCACCGGTGGTTGCCCGCGCGAGCGCTCTGTCCCGCATGCCTGAAGGCGAACTGGACTTGGCAAGCGGCAAATGGGCGAGGCCGTATCCACAGTTGGGTCGTGTACCACCACGCCTACCATCCTGCGTTCAAGGAGCATGTCCCCTACAACGTGGCACTGGTCGAACTGGAGGAGGGGCCGCGCTTGCTCACCAACATCCTCGCGCCCAACGACGCGCTCAGGCCTGGAGCGGACGTCCGGCTCGCGGTCGATATTCATCGAAACGTGCCTCTTGCCGTCTTCGAACTGGTCGAAGGACAAACCAGGTAACCGGAAGAAGGCTTCGGCGACCCTGGAGTGATGCCGAAGGAGCAGGCGGAAACCCTATCCACGCACGTGAAAAATAGTGGCATGATTTTCATTGGTATGTAAATTGCATCGATGAAGATCATTTTGTGCCACTCACCTCAAGGAAACATTCGTGCGAAGAACATTTTTGAAGCAACTGCTCATGGCTGGTGCCGCCTCGACTCCCCTGTTCGGTGCAGCTGCTCACGCGCAGGGCGACGCGGCATACCCGAGCAAGCCTATCCGCCTGATCGTTCCCTTCCCTCCAGGTGGGGGGACCGACGCCATCGCACGCGTCGTCGGAGAACGCATGGCTGCCGACCTGCACCAGCCCCTCGTGATCGACAACAAGCCGGGAGCGGGCGGAATGATCGGCGCCGAGGCAGGCGCACGTGCGCCTGCCGACGGGTACAACCTGCTGATCGGGACCAACAGCACGCTGGTCACGAACAAGTATCTCTACGCCAAGATGCCCTATGACCCCGCGCAGTTCGAACTGGTGGGGCTGATCGGCATCACGCCCTTGGTGATGCTGATCAATCCTGCGCTCCCAGCCAAGACGATCGCAGAACTGATTGCCTACGCCAAAGCCAATCCCGACAAGCTGAGCTATGCGTCGTTCGGCAACGGCACGACGTCACACCTCGCCGCCGAGATGTTCAAGCAGATGACGGGAATCGAGATGCTCCATGTGCCGTTCAAAGGTGCCTCGGAAGCGCTGCCAGCCATCATCGGCGGTCAGGTGTCGGTCTATTTCGACACGATCGTCAGCGGCATGCCGCACGTGAAAAGCGGAAAGCTCTCGGTCCTCGGGGTGACCTCGCCGAAGCGTTCTGCGGCACTGCCCAACGTTCCCACGATCGCCGAGCAGGGATTCCCAGGCTACGAGATGTACCCCTGGTACGGCGTCGTCGCGCCCAAGGGGACGCCGCGAGACGTCCTCGACAAGCTGCGCAAGGTGCTGGCCGTCAGCGTGCGGGATCCGAAGGTCGTCGAGAAGCTCGGCGTGTCAGGTGCGGAGGTCACGCCCATGTCGGCCGCGGAATTCTCCGACCTGACCCGTCAGGATGCCGTCAAGACGGAAAAGCTGGTTCGTACCGCGAGGATTTCCTTGCAGTGATGCGGCGGCGCGCGGCTGGTCACGGCCCGGGCTGACGGGCAATCCGAATCCCTCTGCCCAAGTCGGGCAGGGGTAATGCCTGGCCGGCCCTGGGCCGGCCTGTTCCTCGGGTGTCCGTCAATACCCGGTGGACTTCTCGACGATCCTCAGCAGCGGCTTCTTGCCCAGCAGCCGTTCGCAGTTCTCGGCGATCTGGCTCACGACGTCCGACATCGGCATCACGGCGGCCATGTGGGGCGTGACGCACACCTTGGGATGGCGCCAGAGCGCACTGTCCCCGGCGAGTGGCTCGGCGGGGAAGACATCGACGAGCGCACCTGCCAGTTGACCGGCATCCAGGGCGCGGAGGAGGTCGGCTTCCACGAGGTGAGGGCCGCGTCCGACGTGGATGAGCTTGGCTCCCGGCTTGAGCTGCGAGAACAGCTTGGCACAAAGGATGGCTTCTGTTTCCTCGGTCAATGGCAGCACGCAGATGAGGATCTCGACGCCCTCGAGGAAGGCGGTGAACCCCTCGGGGCCGGAAAAGGTCTGCACCCCCTCGATGACTCGACCGCTGCGCGACCAGCCCTTGACGCTGTAGCGCTGCGCGCTCAAGGTCCTTGCGATATGGGCGCCGATCTCGCCGAGGCCCATCACGCCGATGCACACATCTGCCGCCGCCCGATTGGGAGGGCGCTGCCATATGGCATCTCTCTGGTTTCTCGCGGTGATGTCGAATCCGCGATGAAAGTAGAGCGTTCCCCAGAGCGCGTACTCTGCCATGCGACAGGCCTGGGCCTCGTCGATGACACGGCAGACCGGCACGTCGGGCAAACCGGGGTCCCGCAGGAGACCGTCGACGCCGGCGCCGATGGAATGAATCAACCGGACCGCAGGCAGGCGGCCCCAAGTGTCGGGCGGCTGGTCCCAACACACCGCAACGCAGGCGTCCCTGGCCGCGTCTTCCTCCGGTCGGACGACCGTCCAATCCGGCAGCCGCTTGCGCAGGAGATCCTCGATGGACGTCTTGTGATGCAGATAGGCACCCGCAACGGCCAAGGTAGGCATCGCTCAGGCTTCCTTGATCGCGGCGGCGAGGAGTTCCAGACCTTCCTCGAAGACCCGGTCCTCGATGGTGAGAGGGAAGAGGAATCGGATGACGTTGGCATTCACCCCACAGGTCAGGAGCAGCAGGCCCTTCTCGAGGGCGATGTCCTGAATGCGTTTGACGAGCTGCGGCAGCGGCGCGCCCGTCGCGGGATCCTTGAATTCCGCGGCCACCATCGCGCCGAGCGATCTCACTTCGGCGAGCGACGAGACCTGTGTCCGCAGGGCATGCAATGTGCCGACCAGCCGCTCCCCAAGCACTTCGGCGCGCAGTGGCAGCTTTTCCTGGTCCATGATTTCAATGACAGCCAGCGCGGCCGCGACGGCCAACGGGTTGCCGGCATAGGTGCCGCCGAGGCCGCCGGGGGCGGCGGCGTCCATGATCTCGGCACGGCCGGTCAGCGCGGACAGCGGAAATCCGCCGGCCAGGCTCTTGGCCATGGTGATCAAGTCGGCGTCCACGCCGAAATGCTCGAGCGCAAACAGCTTGCCGGTGCGTCCAAATCCCGTCTGCACTTCGTCGACGACCAGCAGGATGCCGTGCGCATCGCACAGTTGTCGAAGCTTCCTGAAAAGTTCGGCCGGCGCGATGTAGAAGCCGCCCTCGCCCTGGACAGGCTCGAGGATGATGGCGGCCACGCGCTTGGGATCGAGGTCGGCCTTGAACAGCTTGTCGATCGCAGCCATGCTTTCTTCCACGGTCACACCCAGCGCCTCAGCCGGATAGGGCACGTGCCAGACATCCGGCGGCATGGCGCCGAACCCCGCCTTGTAGGGATGCACCTTTCCGGTCAGCGCCATGCCCATCAGGGTGCGCCCGTGGAACGCGCCGGAAAAGGCAATGACCGCGCTGCGTCCGGTGGCCGCCTTGGCAACCTTGATGGCGTTCTCTACAGCCTCCGCGCCCGTCGTGAACAACGCCGTCTTCTTGGCAAATCGACCTGGCGTCCTCTCATTGAGGGTTTCACAGAGTTCGACATAGCCTTCGTAGGGCGTCACCTGGAAGCAGGTGTGATGGAAGCTGTCGAGCTGGGCCTTGACGGCGGCGACGATATGCGGGTGACGGTGTCCCGTGGCCAGCACGGCGATGCCGCTGGCGAAGTCGATCAGGCGCTTGCCCGTGACGTCCCAGATCTCGGCATTCTGGGCGCGCGCGGTGAACACTTGAGTCTGGACCCCGACACCGCGCGGACAAGCCGCCTGCCGCCGTTGTTCGAGGACGAGGTTGGGATTCAGCGACTGGAGCATGGTAGGTTTTCCGGATGATCTGAGAAGGAGAGGGAGGCCTGACAAAGCCGAATTATAGTAATTTCATGAAAATGGTATGTGATATTTTCATGTAAATGAACTTGTGACTGCCACCTTTCGTGCCCGCGTGTCTTGTGCTTGAGTTAACGCAGAATGGCGCTTCAACCAGCAGACCGGCTCTCGCGAGCATGCCGAATCGATATGAACAAAGGTCGTCAGGGACTTCCGGCGGAAGACGCGCGATCGCGCAATGCGCGTTCGTCCAAGCCAACCGTGCGCAAAGCCACGGCGCCGCAGGGTGTACGCCGCCGACCAGGAACCAGGGTGGCTGCCGCACCTGAAGAGGCGCCCAAGTCTGCGGACCCGATGGGTTGGGTCGGCCGGGAAATCAAAAGCCTGCGCAAGGCAAAGAACCTGTCTTTGCAGCAGGTTGCCGCGGCGTGCGGAAAGTCGATCGGGTTCCTCAGCCAGGTCGAGCGCGGCCTGAGCACACCCTCCATCAGCGACCTGCACCAGATTGCCGAGGCGCTTGATGTCCAGATCAGCTGGTTCTTTCCGCAGGGAGGCGCAGCCGAGCCGTCCGACGGCGGCGTGGTCGTCAGAAAAGCGCGTCGCCGCAGGTTGGCATTCGCGTCCGGCATTTCCGACTTTCTGCTTTCGCCCAACCTGGACGGCCCCTTGGAACTGCTTTGGTCAGTTATGGAGCCGGGCTCGGACAGCGGCCATGATTCCTATGAGCATGAGGGGCACGAGGCCGGTGTTGTGCTGCGCGGTTCACTCGAACTGTGGGTCGGGGAGCAATACTTCAAGCTCGAGGAAGGCGACAGCTTCAGCTTCGCCAGCAGAACGCCCCATCGATATCGCAATTCCGGCGAGACCCAGACGGAGCTCGTCTGGGTCGTGACGCCTCCGTCGTACTGAATCAGCGCGCCACGGGGTTGTTATTCCTCGGATGCAATGCCGGGGCGGGGGCCTGCGTCGGCCAAAAGTTGGCTTAAATGAAAAATGCGCATACAATTTTCATGAACATGGAAATCTGTGGCCTCTGAAGTCGCGGTTGGGTATGCTGCGGTCGGCTGTCAGAAGAGACCCTCCGATTGCCAGCGCTCGCGTTGCGTGAGAGCGCCGGGGCGTCATGTCATTTCGTGTGATCCAAGGTCGCCTCGATCCCTCTCGCAAGCCACCCAACGCCGAATCATGAACTCATACCTCGAAGCTTTTCCGTACCCGTCGCAGCGCATGCCCACACTGGCACGGAACATCGTCACCGCCAGTCAGCCTTTGGCTGCTCAAGCAGGTTTGCGCATGTTGTTGGCAGGAGGAAACGCGGTGGACGCCGCGCTCGCTGCGGCGATGACCTTGACCGTGGTGGAGCCGGTGATGAATGGCATCGGCGGCGACATGTTTGCGATGGTCTGGGACGGCAAGGCTATGCACGGCTTGAACTCGACAGGCTGTGCGCCGGCGGGATGGACCCGGGAACGCTTTGCCGGCCGCAAGGAGATGCCGCAGACCGGCTGGGACACCGTGACTGTTCCCGGGCAGGTTGCGGGCTGGAAGGCGCTCTCGGAAAAACTGGGGCGCCTGCCGTTCGCCCAACTGTTCGGGCCCGCAATCGAATACGCGCAGCAAGGTTTCCAGGTTTCTCCCCAGATCGCGCGCCAATGGGCCATCCTTTCCGCGGGTGTCATGAAGGAGCCAGGCTTTGCGGAGGCGTTCACTGTCGATGGGCGTGTTCCCGTGATGGGCGAGCTCTGGCGTTTTCCGGAACAGGCACGCACGCTGGAAGCGATCGCGGACACCGGAGGCGAGGCGTTCTACCGAGGCGCGTTGGCGGAGGCGATGGTCGACTTCGCCGACAGGACCGGCGGAAGCCTGACCCTGGACGATCTTGCAGCGCACAAAGCCGAGTGGGTCGTGCCGTTGGCGCAGCGCTTTCGAGATCTCACGCTCCACGAGATTCCGCCCAGCGGGCAGGGCATCGCAGCGCTCATGGCGCTGGGCATGCTGGATCATTTCGATCTGGGTGCCAGGGACGGCACGGACTTCTATCATCTTCAGATCGAGGCCGTGAAGCTCGCCTTTGCTGACCTGCATGCGCATGTCGCCGAGCCGTCGTCCATGCGGGTGCGCGCCGAGGATCTGCTCGCGCCCGGCTATCTGGCCGAGCGCGCGAAGCTGATCGATCCTCGAAGGGCACGGGAAGCGTCGGCAGGGCTTCCGAAGATGGGCGGAACGGTCTACCTTGCCGCCGCCGATGCCTCGGGGATGATGGTCTCGTTCATCCAGTCCAACTACCGCGGATTCGGCTCGGGCGTGGTCGTGCCCGGGACGGGCATCTCGCTGCACAACCGCGGCGAGAACTTCTCCCTCGAGAAGGGACATCCGAACGAGATCGCGCCCGGCAAGCGCCCCTTCCACACCATCATTCCCGGTTTTGTCACCAAGGGGGGCGAGCCCCTCATGGCCTTCGGCGTCATGGGCGGCGCGATGCAGGCGCAAGGCCACGTGCAGATGATGGCTCGCCTTGCCGACTTCGGCCAAAACCCGCAGGCGATGAGCGATGCACCCCGGTTCAGGGTCGATCCGGGTCGTGTGAGCCTGGAAAGCGGGGTGGCACCGGAAGTGGTGGCGCAACTCAAGGAACGGGGCCACAACGTATCGGTTTTCGGGCGGGACAGCCTCGATTTCGGCGCCGCCCAACTGATCGAACGCACGGCCGCAGGCTACATCGCGGCTTCGGATTCGCGCCGCGACGGCCTGGCGGTCGGGTTCTGAGCGCGCCGAGTTTCACGGAGCCTTTCGCTCCCTCGATTGGACGATCCATGAGCAAGCAATTCATCTATCCCGAAGTACGTGCCAGCGTCAGCGAGGCTGAATGGGAACAACGCGTCAACCTGGCGGCGTGCTACCGCCTGCTGGCGCATTACCGCATGACGGACCTCATCTACACCCATGTGTCGGCGCGGGTGCCCGGCGCTTCGAACGAGTTCCTCATCAATCCATACGGCCTCATGTTCGACGAGATCACGGCATCGAGTCTGGTGAAGGTCGACCACGAGGGGCGTGTGATTCAGGATCGCACCGGTATCGGATGCAATCCCGCCGGCTTTGTCATCCACAGTTGCATCCATCATGCTCGGCATGACCTCCATTGCGTCGTGCATACCCATACCTCGGCGGGCATCGGGGTCGCCGCGCAGCCGCGCGGTCTCCTCATGATTTCCCAGCATGCCATGCGCTTCCACGGCGGGCTGTCTTACCACGGCTACGAAGGCGTTGCGCTGGATGCCGACGAGCAGCCTCGGCTGGTCCGCGACCTGGGTGCCAACAAGGCCATGATTCTGCGGAATCATGGCCTGCTGACTGCCGGAGAGACGGTGCGCGAAGCATTCGACCTCATGTACTACCTGGAGCGCGCCTGCCAGGCGCAGATCGCGGCTCAGGCGGGGGGAGGCCAGGTCAGTGAATGCAGCGAGGCGGTCGCGTCCAAGGTCGCGGCCCAGTTCGCAATCCCCGATGGAAGCGCCGAGCATGATTGGCCCGCGCTGCTCCGGCTGCTCGACCGAATCGACGATTCATATCGGCAGTGACCGCTAGTCATCTTCAACCAGCCATCACGGTCGTCGAGGTCACCAAGCCATCTCGTCGTAGCGTCGATGGCCTGATGGATGCCAGCCGTGATGACCTGACGTTTGCGGCCCTTTCCATGGCTTTTGCAAAGGCATACGGCTTGCCGTCGCTCGAGCGCCCTCGGGCGATCAAAGAAGTCGACAGGGCGCTTGCCTTCCTTGCAGCAGCGCCTCCTAGTCGAGCGGAAGACGAGTCTTCTGGGCGAGCGCATGCCACCGCGCGAGGTCCGTGGAGACCAAGTCGGTGGTCTGCTGGGCCGTCGCAGGTGCGGCTACGACCCCTGCGCTGGCAAATGCTGCCTGCACGCCGGGGTTCTGCAAGGCCTTGGTGATGGCCGCGTTCAGTGCGGCAATCCGATCCGGCGGCGCGCCAGTGGCGGTCGCAACCGCGAACCACTGGTCGGCGTCGAACCCTTTGAGCCCGGCCTCGCCGAAGGTGGGCGTGTCCGGCAGCATTGCCGATCGCGATGCCGTGGTCACTGCGTAGGCCCTCAGCTTGCCCGATCTGATGTGCGGCAGGACAGGCGTGATGCCAAGTATCCCCAGGGGCACCTGGCCGCCGACGATATCCGCGACGGCCTGGCTGCCGCCCTTGTAGGGGATGTGGACGATCTGGGTCCCGGCCATCTGATTCATCATCTCGCCCGCCAAGTGCTGGCTCGTTCCGTTGCCCGACGTCGCGAACGCGAAGGCCTTCGGATCCTTCCTCGCAGCTGCAAGGAGCGCCTCGAGACTGGGCGGCAGCGCGCTGGCCGTGGTGCCGACAAGGACCATGGGACCCTTTGCGAGCATGGCAACGCCCGCGAGTTCCTTGCCCAGGCGCGGCGTCGGAACGTTCGTCAGGATAGGCCCCGGCACCGTCACAAGCGTGAAGCCGTTGCCGGGCGCCTTGGCCGCGGCTTGCAGCGCGATGGCGCCCGCGGCGCCCGGCCGGTTGTCCACGACGACGGTCTGCCCGAGTATCTGTTCGACCTGGCGCGCCACCAGGCGCGTCACGACATCGACGGTGCCTCCCGCTGGCTGCCCGACGAGCCAGGTGATGATCTGGCCCGAGCCCGCGCCTTGCGCGAAGAGCGGTGGCGCCACAGCGATGCAGGCGACGCCGCCGAGGAGGGCGAGCATGCGCCGGCGGCGGGGAATGGGTGCATTCATGGCGGGTGAGCGATTGAGGTGGGGAAGGGCAATACAGAATCAGTCGGGCTGGCCCGGCGGCGTGTTCGGGTGCTTCTGAAAACTGTCCTGGAAGGACTTGACCAGCTTGAGCATGGGGCCGAGGACCCAAGTGTTGTAGACCAGCACGTCCGTCTCTTCCTTGGGATCCCGGGTGATGTTGAAGAGATAGGGCGACTCCAGCTTGCCCTTGCCTTCGTTCACCTGAGGCTCCCAGTAGAAGTGCAGCTTCCAGTCTCGCCACTTGACGGCCCGAAGCTCGTTCTTGATGTAGAACGCAAATCCCTCTCGCGCCGACTTGTCCTGCTGGCCCAGGAAGAACGGCAACTGGTCGAGGCCGTCGATGGGACGGTCCTGGGGCACCCGGGCGCCGGCGAGTCCCGCCAGCGTCGTGTAGAGGTCGGTCACGTGCACGATCTCGTTGCTCACGCGCCCGGCCGGAATGCGGCCCGGCCAGCGCACGATGAAGGGCACGCGCAGGCTGCCCTCCATGGCCGTGTGGTAGGTCCCCGACCAGGGACCCGCTGTGCCTCGGTAGGGCGCGCGGAATTCGGGGCCGTTGTCGCTGCAGAAGATCAGGAGGGTGTCGTCGGCCAGGCCCAGGTCGTCGATCGCCCGGACCACCTGGCCGACCCGGTGGTCCATCTCCACCATGGAATCCGCAAAATCGCCGGCGCCGGTGCGTCCCGCGAACTCGGGGTGCGGCAGCGTCGGAAAGTGAAGATGGACGAGCGGCAGATAAAGGAAGAAGGGCGTGCGCGCGGCGGCATTGCGCTGCATGAACTCGATGGAGCGATCGACCAGACCCGCATCGATGCCGCGGCGCGCCTCCAGGTCGTAGACCTTCACGCCCTCGGACGTCTCGCCCCGAAGCCCCTGCATGATCCATGGCAGGTCGACAACGCCCGGATCGAAACCGACGGTCGATGTGAACTGGCTCTCGTCCGTGGTGCGCGGGATGCCGTACCACTCGTCGAAGCCCCGGTCCGATGGGAAGCGGCCGGGCACGTCGCCGAGGTGCCACTTGCCGAAGTGGGCCGTGGCATACCCCTGGCCAGACAGCAGTTGCGCCAGGGTGATCTCATGGCGCGTCAGCCCCTGGGGGAGGCCCGGGGGCACCGACTGCAGGCAGCCGGTGCGGATTGGGTGCCGTCCGCTCATGAGCGCCGAGCGCGTCGGGACGCAGTCGCTCTCGACATTGAAGTTCTGCAGCAGCAAGCCTTGCTTCGCGAGCGCGTCGATGTGGGGCGTGGGGGCGCCCCGCAGGGCACCGCCGCCATAGCAGCCGAGCTCGCCCCAGCCGAGGTTGTCGGCGAGGATGAGGACGATGTTGGGTGAAGCGAGGGAAGGCATCGTGGGGCTGGCCTGTGGACTGGAGCCATGAATCTACGCCGCGTCTGCACGCAAAGGTATTCCCAGATGGAAGGAATTCCATAAACTCCAGGAATGCCACTCGCGATCCGCGACATCCAGTATTTCCTGTCGGTTGCCAAGGCGGGCCAGCTTTCTTCGGCGGCGGAAGCGCAGGGTGTGACCCAGCCTGCGCTGACCAAGGCAGTGCGGCGGGTGGAGCAGGAATTCGGGCTCCAGGTCTTCGAACGCAGTGTCCGCGGCATGACGTTGACGTCCGCGGGGCTCAGGCTGGCGGAACAAATGCGAAGGCTGCAGGCCCACTACGCCGACACGGTCCTGCTGGCCGACGCCATGCGCGCCCAGCAAGCCGGCCTCCTGCGCATCGGCGTGACCGACACCACGGCCGGCAATCGGATCGCGGCGGTGCTCGGGCCGCTGCTGATGCAACGTCCGGGACTGCGCGTCCGGATGCGGGTGGATCGCTCGGATGCATTGGCCGCGCAGGTGCTCGAGGGAGAGTTGGATCTCGCCCTGGTGCCCGCTTACGAGGGCCAGCCGTTGGAGGCCGAGCGAACCAAGATTGACAATGACCCCATGCTGCCGCTGGTGCGCGCAAAGCACCCCCTGGCCTTGCGTTCGCGCCTGTCGCTCAAGGACGTCGCGGGCTTCGGATGGATGACCGGCCCCGCGCACTCGGCCGCGTACCGTGCATTGGAAGAAATCTTTGCACGGCACGGTCTTCCCCCACCCACGATCGTCATGGAAGTTCCCTTCGCGTCGGAGATGAACCTCTCCGTGCTCGCGACGACGGACCTTGTCACGCTGGTGCCGCGTTCGTTCATGCAGCATGCGCCGGACCACCGATTTGCCGTCCTGCCGATTGCCGCCCTCCGCATTGCCCGCGCCGTGGTGCTGCTCTCTCGGCCTGAGTCGGCATGGTCTCCGCTGATGCAGACGCTTCGAGACAACCTGCTCGCGCTTGGACGCCGGTGAGCGTTTCCGGTCGTCACAACGCGCGGCCGGCGGACCGATTTCAGGTACTCTGCCCTGCGTTAACTACTTCGAACGCCCATGCGCGGCGCTCTGGCGGCGAGCATCACCGACCCAAGTTCGGGTCGCTACCGACTGCCCGAGTCGACCGTCCACGAGTTCATGGCTGCGGCTCGGCTCGGCAGCACCGCCGAGGCGATCGCGCTGCTCCAGGGACACACATCTCAGCGATGTGACAGCGCCATCAGGCTCCCGGCGCCGATGAAGAACCCGCCGGTGGCCTTGTTGAGCCGCCGCGCGCCGCGCGAGGTGCGCACCACGCGGCGAATGTGGCGGCCGCCAATCGCGTAGACGGCAGAGGAGACGAACTCGGCCGCCAGGTAGATGGCTCCTAAGACCGCGAATTGAAACGTCGCCGGCCGTGCGGGGTCGATGAACTGCGGGAAGACGGCGGCGAAAAGCACGATGGCCTTCGGATTGCTGATGCCAAGCAGGAACTCCTGTGTCGACATCGAGCGCCAGCTGCGCCGCGCCCGAACCGCCGCGCATGCTTCCGGCGCCGGGTCGTCCGCCAACTGCAGGTTGCCGAAGTCGCTGCTGCGCCAGGCGCGCAGCCCGAGATAGAACAGGTAGGCCGCGCCGACCCATTTGATGGCAGTGAAGGCCGTCTCGGAAGCCAGCAACATGGCGCCGAGGCCCAATGCCGAGATGGTCAGGAAGATGGCAAAGGCGGAAACACGGCCTGCCGTTGCCAGGATGGCCGGACGAACACCCTCGCGGATGCCATTGTTGAGGGCGCAGAAGTTGTTCGGGCCTGGGGTCAGTGCGATTGCGACGGCAAGAGGAGCGAAGAGGAGGGCGTCCATGGGGGCGATGGTGCGTCGAAGGAGGGCCACCGTCGTAGGTGACCGTGGGACGCCATTGTGGCCGCTTTCGCGCGGCTGAGGCTCAGGCCCTGGTGCCACCGTGATCGTCTTGGTAGCGCAGCAACGCGACGCCGCCGGCGAAGGCGCGGGCTTCAACGAGGCGAAGCTTCGCCTTGGCGCCTTGCTTGAACAGGCGCTTCCCGTCGCCCAGCACCACCGGGTAGGTCAGTAGCCGCCATTCATCGACCAAATCATGGGTCAGCAGGGCCTGCGCGAGCGTGGCGCTGCCGCCCACGAGGAGGTCCCCGCTGCCTAGGCGCTTGATCTCCGCCACGGCCTGGGGCAGGTCGTCGCGAAGAATCGTGGAGTCCTTCCGCTCGGCCTTCTCGAGCTGTTTGGAGACGACGTACTTGGGCAGTTCGTTCATGCGGTCGGAAAATGCGTCCGCCCCCGTGCGCGACGGCCAGGACGCCGCGAAGGCCTCGTAGGTGACGCGGCCCAGCAGGTGCGCGTCGGCGGCGAACAGTTCCTCGCGCTTGAAGCTGGCGATCTCGTCATTCCAGAAAGGGATCGACCACTTCTCAGGTGCCTCCATCACGCCGTCGAGTGACACGAATCTCGGCGACCAGTCGGTGCTGGATTCCCTTCGGTACGACGAACGGCTCGCCCGGGCCAGCGTTCACGTCGCCTTGTGGCAACTGATTCACGATCCGCCCGCCCAGGACCAGGAATAAATCGTCCGTGTTGTCGTGCTGGTGCCAGACCTGCAACGTGCCGTCGATCAGTGGCGAACAAAGCTCTGCTCGATGCGTGGTCGATTCCCCGCGATTCGCGTCCCTCGATTGCAGCTAGATCTCCAACCAGATCGGGGTGCCGCCTGCATCCGGCGCCCGCAGGTCTGGACGGGACTTCGGTAGCTCCGGTGAGGGCCCGCGCTGCGTCCGAAGCAGCTCGGGTCTCATCCCGTCACCCACCCCGTTTGGGGGGGGTGATTGTTAACGAAAGCATGTCCAATGATCCTGGAAGCGGGATGGGCGAAGACGCACGTACGCGGGTGTCGAAGAGCAGCACTGCGTCCAGTTCCACATTCACGTTGAGGCCGGCTATGAGTTTGCAGACGGGAATCTCCTCGGGCGAGAGATTCGATCTTGAGGCACCAACCCCCACATCGGAAAGTTCGAAAGAACAGCTGTGCGAGTTCGAGGCAATGGCAATGGCAATGCCCGAGCCGAAGCTGGTCGCGGTTTTCGCGAAGAGCCCGGGCGATTGCGAACGCATCTGTGATTTCGTGAGATCTGCAGGGCATACGCCGATCGGATTCACCCCGGGCGAGGCCCCGGCGGCTCCACTGCGAAGACAGGTGCGCTTCGACCTCTTGCTGGCGCGGTTTGACGGCGAGGGACCTCGGCTTTCTGACGACGTGCAGGCCCTTCGACGCCTCGTCGGCACCAATGTGCCATTGCTGCTGATGGCCAGAGAAGCCCAGCTTTACGCCGTCGCAGCCATCGCCACCGCGGTCGACGTGGACTTCATTCTGATGCCATGCAGAACGTGGGAGTTCGAAGCGCGTTTTGCGGCACTGCGACGTTCCGCATTTCCTGAAGCGCAGAGGGAGTCGTTTCGCTGGGGCTGCTACCACTTCGATCCGCCCGGCCGCAAGGTCTGGATGTCCGAAAAGGAGATCCAGCTTCCGCCGGTGGAATTCGACCTCGCCTATCTGTTCTTCCGAAACCCCGGATCGATCCATTCACGAAAAGCGCTGCTGCGCAAGGTTTGGGGGAGAAGTTGGCACGAAGGCGGGACCCGAACAATCGACGTCCATGTCGCGAGAGTGAGGAAGAAACTCGACCTCGGCCCTCACCGCGCATGCGAGTTGCTGGCCGTTTACAACGTGGGCTACCAACTCAGGATCTGCGATCCCTCAGACGACGACGGAATCGAGCAGGACGTGACGGATCCGTGATTCGAATCCGGCATATTTCCGGGGCAGATCTTTGAAGCACAGAGGAAAACTGAAAATTGATGAGCACTGCGAATGCCACGGGCCGAACGGCCATTCTTGTTGCCGCGCTTGCAGCGACTTGCGCTCTTGCAGCACCTGATCAACGCGTCGTTTCGCTGGCGGCCAAGGAAAAGCCGGCATTCCTGGAGACGCTGAAGCAGCTGGTGTCGGTCGAGTCCGGAAGCCGGGATCTGGAAGGCCTCGACAAGATCGCCCAGCTGACCGCGGACAAGCTCAAGGCGCTCGGCGGACAGGTCGAACTCATCGATCCTTCGGCCGATGCCTATCGCATGGAAGATACGCCAGAGAAGATCGGCAAGGTCGTGCGCGCAACCTTCAAGGGCACGGGCACCAGGAAGATCATGTTGATCGCCCACATGGACACCGTCTATCAGGTCGGCATGCTGAACAAGCAGCCCTTCCGCATCGAGGGAGACAGGGCCTACGGTCTTGGCATCGCGGACGACAAGCAGGGCATTGCAGTCATCGCGCACACCGTGGCACTGCTGAAGGCGATGGACTTCAAGGAGTACGGCACCCTCACGGTCCTCATCAACGGCGATGAGGAAATCAGTTCGCCCGGCGCCCGTACGCTCATCACGCGGCTGGGCGGGGAGCACGACGTGGTCATGTCGTTCGAGGGTTCCTCCGTCAAGGAGGACAAGCTCTCGCTCGCCACAGCAGGGATTGCGTCGGTGACGCTCCATGTCACCGGCAAGGCCTCGCACGCGGGCGCCGCGCCGGAGCAGGGCGTGAACGCGCTGTACGAGCTGTCGCATCAGGTCCTGCAGATGCGAGATCTGTCCGACCCGGCCACGGGTCTGAAGATGAACTGGACGGTCTCCCGCTCGGGCACCAACCGGAACGTGATCCCGGCGACGGCCACAGCCAATGCGGACGTGCGGGTGCTCAGGGTGAGCGACTACGACCGCATCGAACAGCAGGTTCAGGAGCGCGCCAAAAATCAGCTGATCCCGCAGGCCAAGGTCGAGATAAGGTTCGAGCGCCGCCGTCCGCCGCTGGAAGCCAACGACGCTTCGCGCGCGCTGGCCCTCCACGCCCAACAGATCTACAAGGAACTCGGCAAGGAACTCGGCGCGGATGACCAGGTCGCCGGCGGAGGCACCGATGCCGCCTTCGCGGCGCTCAAAACCAAAGCGGCGGTGGTCGAGCGCTTCGGGTTGCAGGGCTTCGGCGCCCACTCGGCCGACGCCGAGTACGTGCTGGTGGATTCGATCGAGCCGCGCCTTTATCTGGCGGCGCAGCTGATCACGGACATCTCGCGCGGCAAGGTGCCGCCACGGCCGGCCCCCTGAAACACCGACCTGGGCACGTTCACTCCGACGCATGCGCGCGGGGTGGGCGTCGGCGTTGGTAGCCGATCGATGCGGGAGGATGCCACGGTCACGGTCGGGCCAAGCACTGGAGCCGCTGGTACTCGCTGCGCGCAAGCGCGCAATGGATATGGGAGCGACACGTTTCCAGGAACTGAAAATATCTGTTCGCCGCATTTTCGAGGCGACCTTCGGCCTCCAATGCCTGAGCCTCCATCACGGCGCTCTTGAACAGTTCGTTGTCTGACGCTTCGAGCTTTGTCGCCTTTGCACTCGCTTCGCCCAGATCCGGGCTGGACGAGCGCAGCGATTCGACGACTTCAAGAATTTCCACCATCGCGCGGATAAGGTGAATCCTCTGCGGGTGCTGGGAGAATGGCCGCGACCCGTCAAGCCGGGCAATCGCGCGATCGATCAACTGAAGGGAAACGCGCAAGCTGCCGTAGACGTAGGAAGTCTCTTCCGGATTCATCTTCTCAAGGGCAATCTGCATCACCTACCCGCTCAAAATGGATACTGCGGCGTCTGGCCCTGCAGCGACAGCCACTGGCCGGTTGCAAGCTGATTGGACTTGCCGGCACCCAGCGCATAGAACTGCTGCTGCGCCAAGGGAAGTCCGAGGGCCGCCACCGAATTCAGCGCCCTCGGTAAAAGCGGAATGCCATACATGGAGAACACGTCGCGCAGGTCCTGCCCGATGATCTTGGACCCCAGCACGTACAGCAATTCATAGTTGGGTATCGTGTTGTCCGGATAGCTGCCCATGCCGTAGTTGGAGGCCGTGGCCGTGGTCCACTTCTTGGAGACCAGGCGGCCACCTTTGGACATCAGGGTCAAAAACTCGACCGTGCTATCGAACGTCGGCTGGACCTCGCCATGCCGAGTCTTGGTGTAGAGGAAGGCCAACTGGAAATACATGGCGCGCATCGCACCCTGGGGCTGGTTTGTCCCCCACAGCCGGGTTTCCATGTCCGCTCGCAGAGCCTCACCCGTGAGGTTGGTTGCGCGATTGTCTTGGATATCCTTGTACAGCGATTCCGGCTGGAGCCATTGCCCGACATCCTCGCCCAGAATGGCATAGCGCCGCATGCTATTGACGCTGGACAGCGTGTTGTTGTCGCACTCGACGACACAGCCCGGGGTGCTGGGCGGCACGATGTGCATCCAGGGCTGTACGGTGTTGTGGCCCAGTTCATGAGCCCAGCCCCAGCCGATGTCCATGAGCCAGCGGTCGCTGTCGATCGGAGAGCCGGAACAGCCGCTACCGCAGGCAGGAAGCCAGCTCACGAAGTGTTGAATCCCCGGCGCATTGTGGACGGCGTCGGCGCAAGCCCAGCCAAATACCGTGCACAGCGTAGAAACCGTGCTGGCCATCGGCATGTCGTTGTAGCCGTTCGCGATGTGATTTCCGTCCATCAGGATGTACTGAAAGCGATTGGCGACGATGTCCTGCGGTGTCCTGAGCGTGCCTCCAGGCATTCCTTCCTGGAAACTTTTGAGGGCCGGGTCGATGAGCTGTTGGACTTCGCCGCTGCGGGACTTGTAGGTGGCCCAGCCGAAGGTCTTGGCCTGCAGCGCGGCCATTGCGTCGTTCTGCTCTGCCTGTGAAGGCGTGCCCTGGCTGAAGTCGAAGTGCGCGTACTTGGCCGCACCCTTGACGCGCAGCTTGATCTTCTGCCCCGCGCTGGCACCGCTGTAGCTCAGGAACAGAGGACCACCGAAAGGCGTGACGAAGTCATTGATCGCATCGCGCTGCAGCGGTACGTTCCACGAGGGAGCCTGTCGCGGACGGCTGTAGTTGTCCTTGAGCGGGTCGCCGTAGGTGCGGATATAGCTGGTCTGCAAGCCGAGGATGACACCGGCGGGCGCGTCTGCGATTTCGAGCGCCACGGCCCTGGCCGGAACGGCACCCCGGCCGATCGCTGTCATGCCGCTGCCTTGCGGCAGCGTGAGCTCGATGGTCTCGTAGTCCGCGCCCACGGCGAGCTTCTGGGCTGCGGCCGGCATGTAGTCGCCTTGGCCGCTCGGATTGGTTGTGGTCGCGGTGCGGCTGAATGCCTCCCAGGAATCGGAAGCATAGGCGCGCAGGAAGTTGGCGGCGTCGCCGGTGCGGCTGATCTTGCCGTAGACGACTTCAGGACGCCATTCATCCGCCCACAACACCAGCAGGCGCTGCAGTTCGGTGTCTTCCGTCTTGAAGATCTTATAGCCCGCCGTTTCGTAGGCCGACAGGTCCTTGCGTGCCAGGTTGATTCCGTCGATGGGCGTGGTATCCACGGAGAAGTCCTGGGTGTACTTGTCCTTCGCGAGCAGTTCCAGCGCCTGCACCAGCGCGCCGAGCTGGTCGGCGCGCGCGAGGCTGTTGGAGACCGTCCGGCTGGCGCCTACCGAGTAGCCCGGAGCGGAAGCGAAAAAGTTTCCCGGATAGCCGCCGAGGTTCATGCCCAAGGCAGCCAGCAGGCTCGTGCCGCCCGCAGACGGTACCCAGCTGGCCTGCATGTAGATCACGGCCTTGCCGGCTTTCAGGTAGCCGCGCACCAGTTCCCCCAACGCGGGGCTGTCCGCTACGCCGGAGCCGAAGACGAGAACATCGGCATCACCCCAGCAGGTGTTTGTCGGCGAAGCGATGTCGCAACTGATTTCCTGCGTCTGCTTGCCGAGACGCGTCACGAATTTCTTGACCGCACCGGAGTTGTAGCCCGACTGGCTGAACCTGATGGTCGATGGCAGGGCGCCTTCTGCCTGTCCGGTCAGGGCCCAGGTGAATGCACGCGTGAACAGCGGCAGATGTTGCTGTTCCTTCGTGGTACCCGCCATCCAACCCAGCACGTCGGCACCGTAGGCCAGAGCGCGACCGGCACCGAGTTCAGCGATCGCTGCCATGCCTGTGCCGTTGTCCGCGACGATAAATGGAATCGCCTGCGTGATGCCGGCCGAGGAAAGCGCGGTGCTGGTGTCGGTACCGATACTGAGGGTGAGCTCCGGGACCTGACCCTTCGTGTTGTAGATGTCGGCCAGGATCTGCTGCGGGCGTACGCGCAGTTCGATCGCCTTGCGGGTTGCGCGCTGCAGGAGCGTCGCCCGGTCCTCGGCCCACAGGCCGCTGGGATCGCCGCTCTCGAGGGCGACTTCGATGCGATCCACGGAAACGACCTGGGGAGGGCTCCCCGCATTGCCCGGCGTCTCGGTGGCCGTGCCAGGCGGTGATGCCGATGTTCCAGGGGCGGTGGCTGTCGTTCCCGAAGCCGGCAAGCCGCCACTACCGCCGCCACTACCGCCACCGCCGCCGCAGGCAGCCAAGGCCATCGCGATAACTACCGCCGCGATCTTTCCCGCAGACTTCATGGAAGACTTTCCCCCTACAGATTTCGTTGTACTCATATGCGTGCGAAGCCTCGTGATGCATGCACCGGATCAACGAGGATCCGTTGCAATGCATGCTGCGGGCAGCATCCGGCGAAGCGCCTTGTTCGATCGTCGAGGGTACGGAGTGAGGCAGGCCGCGTGTACCCCCCGCGGCTGGGGGGGCGAATGCCGGGCACCTGTGCAACGCTGCGAGCCGGCACGCAACCATGGCGCGCCTGAGTCCCGGGGTTGAGAGGCAAACGTATATTGAGCGAATCAAACCGGAGGCGTATAAGGCAACCCTGGTGCACAAGGAGTCCACGATGAGCTTCGATCCCGACACCGCCCGCCGACCGGTCATCCTCATCGTCGACGACACGCCGGACAACCTGCTGCTAATGAGCAGCCTGCTCAAGGACCGTTATGCGGTCAAGGTGGCCAACAGCGGCGAGAAGGCGTTGAGGATTGCGTTGCTCGGGGAGCAGCCCGATCTGATCCTGCTGGACATCGTCATGCCCGACATGTCGGGCTACGAAGTCGCGCGCAAGCTCAAGGTCGATCCGCAGGCCCGGGACATCCCGATCATCTTCCTGAGTGCGTTGTCGTCCGAGGACGACGAAGCGCTGGGGCTTGAACTCGGCGCGGCCGACTACATCACCAAGCCGATCCGTCCGTCGGTGCTGCTCGCGCGCGTGGAAACGCAGCTGAAGATCAAGGCGGCCGCCGACTTCCTGCGCGACCAGAACGTCTACCTGGAGCAGGAGGTCGCGCGCCGCACCCGCGAGGTCACGGCGATTCAGGACGTCACGATTCTGGCCATGGCCACGCTGGCCGAAACGCGCGACAACGAGACGGGCAACCACATCAGGCGGACGCAGCACTACGTCAAGGTGCTGGCGGAGCAGTTGCAAGACCACCCGCGCTTTCGCCATTTCCTCGACAGCGCCACCATCACGCTGCTGTTCAAGTCGGCGCCGCTGCATGACATCGGCAAGGTCGGTATTCCCGACCGCATCCTCCTCAAGCCGGGAAGGCTCACCCCTGAGGAATTCGAAATCATGAAGACCCACACCACGCTGGGCAGGGACGCGATCGAGCATGCCGAGAGACAGCTCGGCACCGATGTAGCCTTCCTGCGTCTGGCCAAGGACATTGCCTATGGCCATCAGGAGAAATGGGACGGAAGCGGCTACCCCGAAGGCCGCTCGGGCGATGGGATTCCGATCGCCGCGCGGCTCATGGCGGTGGCCGATGTGTATGACGCGCTGATAAGCCGCCGCGTCTACAAGGAGGGCATGCCGCACGAACAGGCCGCGAGGATCATTCAGGACGGCCGAGGGGCGCACTTCGACCCGGACATCGTCGACGCTTTCCTCGAGCGCGCCGAAGATTTCCGCGAGATCGCCGCGCGGTTCGCCGACAGCGACGAGGAGATGGCCCGCAAGGCCGAGGCGCTGGTCTACATCGCCGACTCGGCGTGAGGCGTCCGGTGTTGCCGGCCCGGGCCCACGTGCGGCATGCGGCCACGCCCCCTTGCTCTGCGAGGGTGTCCGGATGACAGCGCTCCTTGCACGGCTCGAACGCCTGCCGCTGCGCCAGAAGCTGATCCTGGGATTCGGTTCATTGCTGCTGCTGTCCCTGGCGCTTGGCGTGCAGAGCCTGCTCACGCAGAGCCGCCTCAATCGCGATTTCGAGCGCTTGCAAGTCGAGGAACTGGTCGGCATCTCGCGCGCCAGGGAGGCGCAAATTCATCTGGTCCACATGCGCCTGGCCTTGCGCGACGCCGTGGCAGCTTCAGAGGCGGTGCAACGCGACGAATCCCTGCTGCAGTTCGATACCGCCCGCGAGCAGCTGCACGCGGCAATCGCGGAAGTCCGGCCCACGCTGAAGCGGCGCGAGAACACCGAACGTCTGAGCGAGTTCGAAGCGCTGCTGGTGCGCCTGGAAAGCGCCAGCGACGAGGCGGTGGCGCTTTCCAGGCGCGGGTTGCGTGTGGAGGCGCAGAAACTGGTGGCCGAAGGCTCCGTCGAGCAACTCGCCGAAGAGGCCGATCGGCGGCTCGCGGGCATTGCCGCCGTGAAGGAGCTGCACGCCGATCAGGCCTCCGGCGAGATCCGCCGCTTCGCGGCGCGGAACTCGATCCTCTCCCTTGTGTTGCTGTTCGGCGGCCTGGGGCTTGCGCTGGCATCGTCCTGGGCCATTGCACTGTCGATCCGCCGCCCCAGCAACCGTGTTCGCGAGGCCGTCGATGCACTGGCTCGCGGGCAGCTCGACCAGCCGGTGCCGTGCACCGACCTGCCCAACGACGTGGGCGAGCTCGCCCGTGCGGTATCGCAACTGCAATCCGAGTTGCGGCAGCTGGAAGTGCAGCGATGGAGCAAGCATCACCAGGCTCACATCCAGGCCGAGCTGCAGCATGCCGACACCCCGGCCCAACTCGCGCAGCGTTTCCTCGGCAGCGTCGCTCCGCTGCTCGGCGCCGCGCGGAGCCTGCTCTACCGTGTCGACGCCCGGACGCAGACCCTCGAACTGGTGGGAGGCCATGGCACGGCCACAGGCCGGCCGCCGCCCAGCCGACTGTCGTACGGGGAAGGGCTCGCGGGCCGGTGTGCACGGGAGGGCCGCGAGGTGGTCGCGGAGGCTGCGCCGCAAGGGGGCAAAAGCCCTCCGGACCGGCTGATCGCGCTTCCCATCCTTCAGGGCGAGCGCCTCCATGGTGTGATCGAACTGGGCGGCGCCGCCATGCCGGCGGGCAAGGAGCTCGCGCTCCTGCACGACCTGTTGCCCAGGCTGGCGACGAGCCTTGCCATCATCGAGCGCAACGAGGCCGTCCAGCAATTGCTGGACCAGACGCGCCGGCAGTCCGGGTCGATCCAGGCGCAGGCCGATCGGCTCGAGACCCAGGCTGCCGAACTGGAAGCGCAGCAGGCTTCGCTGAAGGCGACTCGAGCCTGGTTTCAAGGCATTGTGGAGGCCGCTCCCGACGGCATGCTCGTCGTCGACGCCGAAGGCTGCATCCTGCTGACGAACCCGCAGCTCGACCGTCTGTTCGGTTATCCGGAAGGCGAGCTGATCGGCCAACGGATGGAGATCCTGGTGCCGCCCGGCAACCGGTCGCACCATCCCGGATTGCGCGCGGGCTTCGTGGCGCAGGGCCTCAGGCGCCAGATGGGCGGCGCGAGCGCCGATCTGCAAGGCCTGCGCAAGGACGGGGGCAGGTTCTCGGTCGAAATCGGCTTGTCCCTCCTGCCGGAGATCCAGGGGCGGGGCGTGTGTGTCTGCGCGTCGGTGCGCGACATCAGCGAGCGCAAGGCCGCCGAGGTGGAAGTGCGGAGGGCGCGAGAGATCGCCGAGGAAGCCACGCGCGCAAAGAGCGACTTTCTCGCGAACATGAGCCACGAGATCCGCACACCGATGAACGCCATCATCGGGATGAGCCACCTGGCGCTGAAGACGGAGCTGGACAAGCGGCAGCGCAACTACATCGAGAAGGCGCATCGCTCGGCGGAGAACCTGTTGGGCATCATCAACGACATCCTCGACTTCTCGAAGATCGAGGCCGGCAAGATGAGCCTGGAGCAAGTGCCCTTCCGGCTCGAGGACGTGCTGGACGACTTCGCGACCATGGTGGGCCTGAAGGCCGAGGGCAAGGGGCTCGAGCTGCTGTTCAAGGCACCGCCGGACCTGCCCATGACGCTGGTCGGCGATCCGCTGCGGCTCGGCCAGGTGCTGATCAACCTGGGCAACAACGCCGTCAAGTTCACCGAGGCGGGCGAGATCGTTGTCAGCGTGGAGCCGGAAGGCTTGAGCGACGGCTCGCTGGAGCTGCACTTCCGCGTCAGCGACACCGGTATCGGAATGACGCGGGAGCAAGCCGGGCGCTTGTTCCAGGCCTTCAGCCAGGCCGACAATTCGATCACCCGCAGGTACGGCGGCACGGGTCTGGGGCTGACCATCTCGAAGAAGATCGTGGAGATGATGGCGGGCCGCATCTGGGTCGAAAGCGAAGCCGGCAAGGGGTCGACGTTCCACTTCACCGCGCGCTTCGGCCTCCAGCCGCAGTCGCAACCGCGCCGCATGTTCAAGGCCGACGAACTGCTGGGGCTGCGTGCGCTGGTCGTCGACGACAACGCGAGTGCGCGCGAGATCCTGTCGACCATGGCCAAGGGCTTTGGGCTGGAAGTCGACGTCGCCCGCGGCGGGCGCGAGGCGCTGGCACTCGTGGCCGAGTGCGAACGCAAGGGCCTGCCCCACGACCTCGTGCTGATGGACTGGAAGATGCCTGGCATGGACGGGGTGGAGCTTGCGCGCCGGATCCAGGCGCAGGCGCCCGGTCAGTCTCCCGCGGTGATCATGGTCACCGCTTTCAGCCGCGACGAGGCGATGGAGGAGGCCGGCCTGCGCGGCGTCCGCTTGCCGGTGGTACTGACCAAGCCGGTGATGCCGTCGACGCTGCTCGAGGCGATCGGGCAGGTGCTCGGCAAGGAGCAGCTGGCCGAAACGCGCACCGCAGAGCATTCCAGGCAGAGTGCGGCCGCCATGGCGCAACTGGCCGGCGCGCGCGTGCTGCTGGTCGAGGACAACGACATGAACCAGGAGCTCGCCCGGGAGCTGCTCGAAAACGCCGGGATCCAGGTCGTCATCGCTTCGGACGGCGAGAAGGCGCTTGCGCGATTGCAGTCCGACACCGCCGCCTTCGACGGCGTCCTGATGGACTGCCAGATGCCGGTGCTGGACGGCTATGCGGCCACGCGCAGGCTGCGCGAGCAGGCCCGCTTCCGCGATCTGCCCATCATTGCGATGACGGCCAACGCCATGGCCGGCGATCGCGAAAAGGCCCTGGCCTGCGGCATGAACGACCACATTGCCAAGCCGCTCAATGTCGCCGCGATGTTCGCGACGATGGCGAAGTGGATTCGCACGAAGAAGGCTCTCCCGTCGCCGGAAGCAGCGAGCCCCGGGCCTGCAGCGCCGGTGGAAACGCACGGCCATCCCGTTCTGCCCGGCATCGATCAAGCGGCGGGCCTTGCCACCTGCGGCGGCCGGCCTGATCTGTACCGACGAATGCTGCGGATGTTCTGCGAGTCCCAGGCGGCGTTCGATACGGCGTTCGCGCAGGCACTGGAGGGCGACGACGGCTCGGCGCCGGCCCGTGTGGCGCACACGCTGCGGGGGACGGCGGGCAGCATCGGAGCCGCCGCGCTGGCACGCGCGGCGGCCACGCTCGAAGCGGCCTGCCAGCAAGGCCGGCGCGGTGATGCGCTGCACGGCGCGCTCGCCGATGTGCGACGTGAACTGGCGCCCGTGATGGATGGCCTGCGCGCACTCGAATCGTCGGAGGCACCAGCGGCAACAGGCGCGCCGGCGCCACTGGCCACGGACCGCATCGCCCCTTTGGTCGAGCAGCTGAAGCGGCAACTTGCCGACAGCGATCCGGCTGCGCTGGAACTCTCCGCACAGCTCGAGGAGATGCTGGCCGGTCATCCGGCCCAGGACGCCATGCGCGGGATCGCAAGCAAGGTCAATGGCTTCGAGTTCGACGATGCGATCCGCTTGCTCGACACATGGGCAGGCAGCTGATCGCCTTTCTTCGCGCCGGCGAGGCCTCCATAGCTTTGCTTCGAATGCCCCGGCCGCACTTGCTGCGGCGCACAGACCCGCTTCCTTCGGCATGCTTGGACAAAACACTTAGATACCTTAGAATTACATAGCTCATACTGCCAGCAAGTGTCTATGCCGTCGCTCCCACCCGCTTCGCCCGTTTGTGCCGTGCCGGTTCGCGAACGCGCGTTGACGCACGCCTGCAAGTTTGACCTCCCGGGGGCCAACGCCTCGTTGGTGCGACGCGATGCAGTCACCGAGCGCGTGGACCGCGCTACTGCGGCCAAACTGATCCTGGTGCGCGCACCCGCTGCCTTCGGAAAAACCACGGCCTTGCGCCAGATTCACGAGCAGCTTCAGGCGCGCGGCGTAGCGACTGCATGGATCACGCTCGATGCGGCCGACAACGATGTGCCGCGCTTCCTCAATTGCCTGGCGGAGGCCGTGGCACGGCTGCAGATCGTCGACGAAAGGCAAACGGGACGCGACATGGATCCGCTGGCGCTGCTCGAGCGCGAGGGAGCGCCGTTCGCGCTGTTTCTGGATGAGTTCGAGGTCCTGAAGTCTCCCGCCGTGCTGGCACTTCTGCGTGAGATCGTCGGCAGATTGCCCCGCAGCGGCCAGCTGGTAATCGGTTCGCGCAACCTGCCCGAACTGGATCTGGGAAGACTGCGCGTGCGCGGGCAATTGATGGAGATCGGCGTCGAGGTCCTACGCTTCAGCGTGGAGGAGACGCGCGAGTTCTTGCAGGCACGTGGCCTGCCGGCGCTATCGCACGACGTTCTGGAGACGCTGCAAGCACGCACGGAAGGGTGGGCCGCGGCGCTCTTGCTCGCTTCGATGGCGCTCGAGCGCCACGACGAGCCCGCCGATTTCGTGCACCGCCTGTCCGGCGATGGAGGGGCCATCGCCGAGTACCTCGCCGAGGATGTGCTCGGCCGCCAATCGCCGGAGGTGCGCGAATTTCTGCTGCGCACAAGCATCCTGCGGCAACTGAACCCTTCGCTGTGCCAGGCCTTGCAGCCGCGTACCGACTGCGCTCGCATGCTCGCGCGCCTGCATGCATCCAGCCTGTTTCTGCTGCCAGTGGAAACCGATGCCATCGAACCTCACTACCGCTTTCACAGGCTATTCGCTGCATTCCTGCGCGCCCAATTGGCCCGCGAGCACTCGGATGAAGTGCTGCGGTTGCACCTTGCCGCCTCGGCGTGGTACGAAGCGGCCGGCAGGCCGGTGCCGGCGATCGATCACGCGATCGAAGGCGGGGATTTTCCCTATGCGCTGACACTGCTGTCGCGTTCGGCGCAGGGGTTCCTGGAAGAGGGGCGGATGCGGTTGCTCGCACGGTGGTTCGCCGCCATTCCGCGCGCCACGTTGCGCGAGCATCCGCTGATGCAGGCCATGGAGGTGTGGGCGGTGCTGTTTACGCTGGGTCCGACCGAGGCGCAGGCCCTGCTGGCAGACAGCAGCATCGCGACGAGCGGCGACGATCCCATCATCGGCGCCCACGTGAACGCACTGCGCCCGCTGCTGCTGGCCATGCAAGACCGCTATCCCGAGGCCAATGAACTGGGGCGGCAGGGCTTGGCAAGACTGCCAACCGCAGTGCCGTTCGCCGACACCGTCCTGACGAATTGCATGGCGCATGTCACCGCTGTACTGGGCAAGACGCATGAGGCGCAGCGGCTGCTCGATTCGGCCCGCAACGTGCAGTACAACAGCGTTTTCAACCGCATGTATACGGAGTCCACGGAAGGAATGCTCGATTTCGAGCGGGGCTTGTTCAGACAGGCCACGGCGCGCTTTCGCATCGCGGTCGGCTGTACGCGCGCCAGCTCCTACCGCTATACCAGCGGCAATGCCTGGGCAGGCGTGCTCTACACGAGCGCAATGTACGAAGCCAACGACCTGGAGCTGGTTGAGCGCCTGCTGAAAGTCTATGCGCCCCTGGCCCGTGATGTCGGACTTCCGGACCACATGATCGAGTGTCACGCGATCCGCTCGCGATTGCTGTTCGGACGCGGGGATGTCGATGGCGCATCGCGAGTCCTCACCGAACTGGAGACACTGGGTCACCTGAGAAAGCTGCCGCGGGTCGTGGCTTCGGCAAGGCTCGAGCGAGCCTGCATGCTGATGCGCCAGGGCAACGCTTTCGGCGCGCGCGCCGAGCTTGACCGCAGTGACGACCGCGCAGTGTGGGATCGGGTCTCGCGCCAGCGGCTGCCGGCTCACGAACTATTGGATATCGGCATTGGGCGGTTGCACTGGGAGGTGCAGTTCGGCGATGCGGCGGCGGCGGCGCGGCGCATCGAGGCCGAACTGCCCGCAGCACTCGCGGATTCGCGCATCCGCCGAGCGCACAAGCTTCGGGTGCTGCAGGCCGTGGCGCTTTGGCGCCAGAACAAGGCGCAGGCCGCGGCGGACGCGATGGGCGAAGTGCTGCTGGAAGGCAGCCGCGAGGGCTTCGTGCGGTTGATCCTCGACGAGGGCACGGCCGTCGCGGGCCCCATTCATGCGGTACTGCAGAATCTACGCAAGAAATCCGGACCGGAAGATCCGATCCTGCTCGAGTACGTGCAGCGGTTGCTCGCAGCGCTGGGGAGCGATGCGCTGGCCGATGGATCAGGCCAGGCATCCGCCGCCGCAACTCCATGGCAGGGAGAGTCGATGACCAGCAAGGAAATGCGAGTTCTCAATCTGCTGGCGGAGGGTTACTCGAACGGAGCGATGGCCGAGAAGCTCTTCGTTGCCGAAAGCACCGTGCGTACGCACCTTCGCAGCATCAACATGAAGTTGGCTGCCCAGAACCGGACCCAGGCAGTGTCCATCGCACGCCGGCATGGTCTTCTCCGATGAGATCGCCAGCAATATGTCTTCGCCGGAGCAGGCAGGCCCAGAGGGCCTTCACCAACACCGGCGGCTGACTCAAAGTGACCGTGCGATCACTTCCTTCATGATCTCGCTGGTGCCGCCATAGATTCGCTGCACGCGGGCGTCGGTGTAGAGCCGGCTGACCAGATACTCGTCCATGTAGCCGTAGCCGCCGAAGAGCTGAACGCACTCGTCGACCACCTGACCTTGGGCCTCGGAGGCCCAGAGCTTTACCATCGAGGAGGTGGCGGTGTCCAGTTGGCCCGCGAGCAGGCGCTGGACGCACTGGTCGACGAAGGCTCTACCGACCATGATCCGGGTGGCGATTTCGGCGAGCTTGAACCGTGTGTTCTGCTGTTCGGCAAGCGGCTTGCCGAAGGCCTGGCGCTCGCGCGTGTGGTTCAGCGCGGCCTGGTAAGCGCCCTCCATCGCGGCGAGTGCCATCACGCCGATGGCGAGACGTTCGTAAGGAAGATCGCTCATCAGCTGATAGAAACCGCGGCCCGGAACGCCGCCCAGCAAATTCTGCTCGGGTACCTCGACCCCGTCGAAGAACAGTTCCGAAGTGTCCTGCGCCTGCATTCCCATCTTGTGCAGCACGCGTCCGACGCGATAGCCTGCCAGGCCTCCGGTCTCCGCGATGAGGATCGACATGCCGCCGGCGCGCAGTGCGGGGTTCGTCTTGCAGACCACCAGCACCAGCCCCGCCAGCAAGCCATTGCTGATGAAGGTCTTGCTGCCGTCGATGCGCCAGCCCTCGGAAGTGGGCGCTGCCCGCGTGCGGATGCCCTGCAGGTCCGAGCCGGCGCCCGGCTCGGTCATTGCGATCGCCCCGATCAACTCGCCCCTCGCCATGCGCGGCAGATAGCGCCGCTTCTGGTCGTCGGTGCCATGGTTGAGGAGATAGTGGGCGACGATACTGTGCACCGAGACATTCATGCCGCTGAGCGCCCGCCGAGCCAGCTCCTCGTAGATCACGGCTTCGTGGCGGAAGTCACCGCCCCCGCCGCCCCATTCCTCCGGGATGTCGGTGCACAGCAGACCGAGTTCGCCCGCCTTGCGCCAGACACGGTGGCCGACATTGCCGTCGCGCCGCGCTTGGGTGTCGTTGGGCTCGAGCTCGGCCTTGATGAAGCGTACGACTGTGTCGCGGTATTGCTCCAGATCCGCGTCGGACCAACCGCGATGAAGATCGATCGGCATGGTCAGCGAGCCTCCCGGGCGGACAGATCGGCGCCCCATTCGTTGAGTGCCTCGGCCAGTTCAATGCTGTGTCCCGCACGCGGCTGGGCCGCCGGTGTGCGCGAGAAGCGGGGCGCAGGCGCCGGCTGCAGGACGTCGCCGAGCGTGACAAAGGTGCCGCGTGCGCGATTGTGCGGGTGGGCCGGTGCTTCGTTCCAGTCGAGAACCGGCGAGAAGCAGGCATCACTGCCTTCCAGCAGCGAACACCACTCGTCGCGCGTGCGCGTGCGAAAGACGTCAGCCAATCGCAGCTTCATCAACGGCCATTGCGCCCGATCCATTTGCTGCTCAGCGAAGGACTCGTCCAGTCCGCACAACTCGCAGAAGTTGCGAAAGAACTTCGGCTCTATGGCACCGATGGCCACAAATTTGCCGTCGGCGCATGCATAGGTGTCGTAGAAGTGGGCTCCGCCATCCAGCAGGTTGCCACCGCGGCCGCCGGACCATGCGCCGGCTGCGTTCAGTCCATAGAACAATGCGGACAACAGCGCTGCGCCGTCAGTCATTGCCGCGTCGATCACCTGGCCGCGGCCCGAACTGCGCGCCTCGTGCAGAGCGGCCAGCAGGCCCACCGCCAGCAGCATGGCGCCTCCGCCATAGTCGCCCACGTAGTTCAGCGGCGGCGGCGGCGTCTCGCCGGAGCGGCCAATGGCGTGGAGCGCGCCGCTCAATGCAATGTAGTTGATGTCGTGGCCGGCGGCGGCGGACAAGGGACCGGTCTGACCCCAGCCGGTGATGCGGCCATAGACCAGGCGCGGGTTGCGCGCATGGCACTCTGCGGGGCCCACCCCCAACCGCTCCATCACGCCCGGACGGAAACCCTCGACCAGCAAGTCTGCCTGAGCGATCAGCGCCAGCGCGGCTTCGCGCGGTCCGGGTTGGCGCAGGTCGAGCGACAGGCGGTGCTTGCCGCGGCCCGTCGCATCATTCGAGCCGGCCGCGACCCCCGGCCGGTCGATGGAAATGACATCGACCCCGAGATCGGCGAAAAGCATCGCGCAGAAGGGACCAGGGCCCAGCCCGCCCATTTCGACCATTCGCAACCCAGCCAGCGGCCCTGCCATCCGTACCTCAACATTTCTATCGTTTCGCCTATCGTGTGCAACAGGGCGCCACGGTCGGCGCCGCCCACGCAGCAGCCAGGGATGTTCGCGGCGCGCGCGGTCGGGCGCATCGTCGGATGCGACGGATCTGGCTTCGCAGTCCGCCGTGATCGAATCCGTCGAAACGGACGATGGATTGCGGGAAGGCAGCGTCCTAAACTCGGGCCGGTCCCGCCATCCTCCGGCGATTTCCTGGCGGAGATACTCGGTCTCGCTCGCCGGTGTCACTCGTGCATGACCGGGTATTCCCTTCGAAAATTGCAACCGGACTCCGGAAGAACCATATGACCGCTTCGCGACTGCTTTCCGCCACCTACTGGCGTGCCAGCTGGGTTCGTTTTCGCGAGCCGGTCAACGAGTTTGCCGAGTGCGCGCCCCTGCTGCTGAACACGCACGACGGCGTTCAGGTCAGAGGATTGCACTGGACACCCCGTTCGAATCCCAGACCGAAAGTGGCCGTGATCGCAGCCCACCCCCGGGTGGATTTTTCTCAGCACTATGCCTTTCCGGCGCTGCTGCGCGCTGGCTATGCCTGTGTCGGCGCCAACCTGCGCTCGATCAACAACGATCTGAACTGTGTTCACGAGCAACTGCTCATCGACATCGCGGCGTACGTCAACTGGCTGCGCGACGAGTGCGGCGTGGAAAAAATTGTTTGGCTCGGCAACTCGGGCGGCGGCACGCTGGGCTGCTTTTATCAGCAGCAGGCCAAGGCCAGGCCCTCGGAGCGGCTGCGACAGACGCCGGCCGGTCGGCCGGTGCCATTGGCCGATGTCTCGATGCCTCCGTTCGACGCGATGATCATCTCGGCCGCCCACCTTGGCCAGGGATTGGTCCTCAGCCAAACCATCGACCCGTCCGTCATCGACGAGCACAATCCGATGCTGACCGATTCATCGCTGGACATGTTTGATCCGGCCAACGGCTTTCAACCGGCCCCGCAATGGACACGGTACGACCCCGATTTCGTGATTCGCTACCGGCACAAGCAACTGGAACGGGTCGCGCGGATCGACGCACTCGCGCATTCGCTCATCTCCGAGCGCAGCCGCGGCGAAGAGCTGTGCAACTGGCCGGACTTCGAGAACGCCCCTCAGCGACTGCAGCGTGCGGCCGTTCAGCAGGCAACATTCGCGCCGGTGATCACGACCTACCGCACCATGGCCAATCTGAACTACGTGGACAACAGCATCGATCGGAGCGAACGCGGCTATGGCTCCCTGCTGAGCGATCGGCCCGACATCATGAACTTCCAACTGTTTGGCTTTGGGCGCCTGCAGACGCCGGACGCCTGGTTGTCCACCTGGTCGGGCCTGAGCAGCAATGCCAGCATGCCGAAAACCGCGCCGGCCGTGACCGAGCCGGTCGCCGTCGTGCATGCCGGCCGCGACCTCGATGCATATCCGCAGCACACGAAAGTCATCATGGATTCGCTGGCCAGCACCGACAAGACCCTGTTCGAGTTTCCCCATCGGCTGCACTATTTCGAGCCGGAAGGCGACGAGCCGCAGAACGCAGGGGCGGCCGAGCAAATGGCGAAGCTGCTGCCGTGGCTTCAGGCGCGTTGCCCGCTGTGAGAGCCGAGGCCGCCGCTGGTGTCACCTTTGCAGGAGGCTGAGCGGCGCCGCCGACGGCGATCAATCGGATCGCGCCTGACCAGGCATCGTGCGCGTCTGAGAAAATCGCATCCATGTCCAAACTTACAGCGGCACGCGAAGCCGAAATTTCCGCTCGGTTACTCAAGCATTGGCACGAGGCAGTGCCGAACGATCGCATGGCGCACCTGGTCAAGGACACCGCGCGCAGCTTCCTTCGTTCGCTGCAGGCACGACTGTCCACGCACGGGGTGTCGCTCGGGCATTGGACTTTCCTGCGGATCCTCTGGGAGCGCGACGGTCTGACCCAGCGCGAGCTCAGCCAGGAGGCGGGTGTCATGGAGCCGACCACGCTCATCGCGCTGCGCGCCATGGAGGCGCAGGGCTACATCACGCGAAGTCGGATGGCAGGCAACCGGAAGAACCTGTATGTCTTCCTCACCCCGGCCGGCAAGGCCTTGAAGAAGAAGCTGGTGCCGTTGGCGGAGGAGGTAAACGCCCTGGCAATGCGCGGCCTCGACGAGTCAGCCGTGGCAGGCGCGCGCCGCAGCTTGCTCGTGATGTTGGACAACCTTGCGCAGGATGGCATGCTGTCGGGCTCGCAGCCGGACGACGATTCGGTGTAGTGGTTCAGGCGGTCATGCGCATCGAGAGCTTGGAGGTCCGCGCGCAGGGGCTTCGAACGCGGCGGCAACAAAAGACCTCAGCTTGGGAGAGGCAAGGCAATGTCGCAGCCTTCGCGTGCCGACTGCAAGAGCGCCAGACACACTTCGAGCGTGCCTCGCGCCCAAGGCCCGTCGTGCAGCGGGGCCGCACCTAGCGAAAAGGCGGCACATAACTCGTCGATGACCTCGTGTCGGGGAACGGCAGGCGCCGGGAGTCGAACGAACTCGCGTCGTTCGTCGGCATAAACCCAGACGCCGTCCGGCGTCGGCCGCAGATCGGCCTGGTCACAAGACACGATAACGGGCCCGAAGTGCTGATAGTGCGCCGCCTCGGCAGCCGAGCCAGGCCTGTACGCGGGCCCGCCGTAGGTACTTGCAGCCTTCAGGCGCGCCTCTTCGCTTGGGTCCGAGATGGTCGCCAGGCGCTTGCGCGCAACGCCGTAGTCCTCGGGGTCCTTGCCGATCCCCATCTCGCCTGTCCAATCGCACCACTCGTCCGAATCGAAGTGGCCATAGCCGCTATAGAGGAGATTGGCAAAAGCTCCACCCTCGAACCACAGCAATGCCGTGTAAGCGCCTTCTGTCGGTCTCTGCGAATCCCAGGCGCCGGTGATGGCGCGCACCTTCACGACCGGGCTGCCGGCCAGCAAGCGGACGATATCGATCTGGTGTGCGGCCTGGCTGAAGACGGCGCCGCCGCCGGCATCGGTCTGGAGTTCTTCGGGACGGCGTGGACGGTACAGAAAATCGGTGTAGTTCAGTGCCTGGATCATGCGGACCTGCCCCACGTCGCCGGCCGCGACGATGTCTCGCGCCTTGGCGTAGGGCGCATCGAAACTGTGGCAATGGCCAACGATGAGCCGCACATCGGCCACTCGACAGGCCTCGATCATCTGATCGCACTCATTCAGCGTGAGCGCCATCGGCTTCTCCACGAGCACATGCTTTCCGTGCATGGCCGCGATGCGCGTGTGCAGCACATGAAACTGATGGGGACTGGCGACGTAGATGACCTCCACCGATGGATCGGCTGCAAGGCCCTGGATGTCGGGGTACACCGCGGCGGTGAAGTCGTGTGCGAACTGTGTTCTTGCTGCCTCGCGCGGGTCGCATGCGGCCACAAGCTGCACGCGCGGGTCCTGAAGGAACGTCGGCAGCATCAAGGTGAACGCGCGGCCCAGGCCGGCAACGCCCAGCCGGATCGGACGTTGCGCGCTCACAGATCCAGCACCAGTTCGGGCGACTTCGCGCGCGAGACGCAGATCATGATCTGCTCGGACATCTCCTCAGGCATCAGCACCATGTCGCGATGGTCCGCCTCTCCGGCAAGCAGGGTGGTACGGCACGTCCCACAGGTGCCGCTCTCACAGGACGAGGGCGCGCTGCAGCCGTGCTCGCGCAGTGCGGCGAGGATCGACTTGCCGACCGGCACTTCGAGGTTGATCTGCGAGCGAGCCAGGCGGACCCTGAAAGGGCGGTCGTCCGGCTTGACGCCGCCGCCCTCATTGAAGCTTTCGAAGTGCACATTGCCTGGCGACCAGTGTCCGGTCATGTCGCGCACCGACTCCATCAGCGGCCGCGGACCGCAGCAGTAGATGTGGGCGGTGTTGGGCTTCTCGAGCGTCGGCCACAGATCGAAGGACTTCGAGGGATCGCCGTGGTCATGGTGGATGTGCACATTGCGACGAAGCTCCGAGGTCGTCAACTCCTGGGAAAACGCGGTCGATTCGGACGAACGCGTCAGATAGTGCAGCTTCCAGGGTGCCGGAGGCAACTCGCCGAAGGAGCGGATCATCGAAAGGATGGGAGTGATGCCGATCCCGCCCGCGATGAAAAGATACGCCTTGGCGTTGTCCACCATCGGGAAGGCATTTTCCGGCCGTGAAATCGCCAGGATGTCGCCAACGCGTGCCTGGTCATGCATGCTGATCGACCCGCCCTGGCCATTGGCGTCGCGCTTGACGGTGATGACATAGCGCTCCCGTTCGGCCGGGTCGTTGCACAAGGAATACTTGCGCACGGCGCCGCTCGGTGTTTGCACCTTGACATGCGAGCCGGGCGTGAAAGGCGGAAGAAGTGTTCCGTCGGCCTGCACGAGCTCGAAGCTGCGGATGCCATCCGCGACTTCAGTGATGCGGGCGATGCGAAGCGGTTTTTGCGTCTCGACACTGGTTTTCATGATCATCGCCTTTGCTTCATTCCGGCTTGAGATTCGCGTGCTTCGCGGCCGTGGTGATCTGTATGGACTCGGCGCGCATTGCCTTTGCGAGCTGGTCCGGTCCTTTGCCGATGGGATCGACTCCGGCCTTCTGCAACTGCTCGACGACATCGGGTTGCGTGACGATCTTGGCGATCTCGGCACTTATTCTGTCGATCGCGTCGCGGGGTGTTCCGGTCTTGGCAAGCACTGCGATGGTGAACGCAAAGTCGAAACCTGGAAGCTTCTCGGCGAGGGTCGGCACATTGGGCGCCAGCGCTGAGCGTTGAGCCGAGTTGATCGCCAGCAACTTGGCCTTGCCGGCCTTCACAAACCCCATGAGCGAAGGCGGAGACGCGAAAACCAGGTCGACCTCGCCGCCGATCATGGCGGGCACGGAGTTGGCGCTGCCGCGGAACGGGACATGCATCAGCTGAATTCCCAAGCCCGCCTTCATCGCCTCGGCCGTCAGATGGTGGATGCTGCCGATGCCCGAAGATCCGTAGTTGAAGGCGGCCGGATTGGCCTTTGCCTGCGCCACCAGTTCGTCGAGCGTATTGGCTTTCATCCGCGGATTCGCCGCCAGAAAAAGAGGCGCGGTTCCCACCAGAGACACCGGCGCGAAGTCTTTCTCCAAGTTGTAGGCGGGTTTTTGCGTCGTTATCTGCGCGATCGCCAACATGGGGCCGTCGGTGACCAGCAGGGTGTAGCCATCCGGAGGCGCCTGCGAGATCGTGGCCGCTGCGACCGCGCCCCCTGCGCCCGGCTTGTTTTCCACCACCACGGGCTGGCCCAAGGCCGCCTGGAGGGGCCGCGAGAGCACACGCGCCACCGTATCGGGCAGGCCGCCCGGCGAATACGGCACGACCAGCTTGATCGGCTTGGACGGATAGGCCTGCGCATGCAGGGAGCCGGAGGCCGCGACGGCCAGGCACGCCGAGGCGAGCTTCAAAAATGCGAGATTCAAGGCTTGCCTCCTAGATGCTGTAGGCCTCATACGTGGCGGGATGAAAGAGTTCTTCGACCGGCACGAGGCGTGACGAGAGCCCTTGCGAATGATGGTGGCGCACGAATGTCTCGAGCGTCTTGCGGGCGGCCGGGACGCCGTACGACCAGTAGTCTTCACCCATGGTCTCGCGCGCGGCCTTCAGCTGCTCCTCGACGAACGGCAGGGTGACCTTGGTCGCCGATGTATCCGCCAGCAATCCGAGCGCAGCTGCCTTGGCCTGCGTGAAGGCTTTCTGCACCGCTGCCGGCAGCCAGCGATGCTGCTCGGCCAGTTCCTTGCGGATGCCCACGACATGCATGATCGGAAACACGCCGGTGCGCCGGTAGTAGTCCTTGGCAACGGCCGTCGGGTCGTCGAAGAGCCATCCGACGTTCGGGTTGTCCAACGCCTGCCTGCCCGGCGGACGGGGGGCGATGAAACCGTCGATGTCCCCGCGGTCGAGCAGTTCGGAAATGGTCGTGCCTGCCGGTGCCTCTTCAACGCGCACATCTGCGGGCAGCTGCAGCTTGACCTTCTCCGGGCGGCCGGGTGTGTCGATGCCGCCACGAACCCAGGTCACGTCCTGCGGCCGTACACCGTGGTCGTCATGCAGGATCGCGCGTGCCCACACATTCGCCGTCAGCTGGTATTCCGGCAATCCGATGCGCTTGCCTTTGAGGTCTTCTGGCCGCTTGATCCGATCCTTGCGCACGTAGATTGACGTGTGGCGGAACGCGCGCGACAGAAACACCGGTATGGCAATGTACGGACACTCGCCTCTCGAGTGCTTGACCAGGTAGCTCGAAAACGAGAGCTCGGTGATGTCGAAGTCCTGGCTGCGCATGGCCCTGAAGAACATTTCTTCAGGGTTCAGCAGGGAGCAGACCGGCGTGACGCCGTCGATCTGCACGCGGCCGTCGAACAAGGCACGGGTGCGGTCGTAGTCGCCCATGGCGATGGACAGTTGAAGCTTGGTCATGGTGTCAGCGGCTCACAAGGTAGGAAGGCTCGATCTCGGGGTGCTCCTGGCCGTCGATCCAGGTGAAGCGCGCTTCGTGGTGGCGCCAGTCGGTGGTCTTCGGGACGATGGCCTGGAAGGCGCACACGCTGGATGGAATCGCGCCCGCTCCGGTTCCGATCGCGGGTGCGCCGTCCTTGAATGCACGCACTGCGTCGATCATCTGCCGCCGGAACTCGACGATCGCCAGATCGCTTGCCCCCAGCCGCTCCTTGCTTCGGTCGGCGATGGGTCCCATCGTCAACCACATGGCCACATCCTGATTGGGGAAGCCCGTGATGCCGGTGAAGTTGCCGGCTTTCATTGCCTGACGGTCCTGCCAGAAATGGTTGTCTTCGTTGCGCAGTGGGCGATAGCGATCATCCAGGTCGATGCCCACCGTCTGGCGCAGGAATGTGCGCCAGGTGTCCGTCTCGGGTGTCTGCGCGGGGTGCCCCCAAGCGATGAAATAGAACGCGGTATTCGTGTCATCGACCGGGACGTTCACGTTCGCGACGTTGTAGAGATTGTTCGGCGGGATGAGCGCAGTGCCCGGCGCGACGAACACCGTGGAACGCACGTAGTCATTGGCGGCAGCGTTCTGGATGGGACGGCGCAGCGCGGCATAGCGGAAGCCATAGCTCCCGCGCTCGACCTGCATGCGCGGTGCCTTGTCGGTGGAGGGCCGAAGCCACGTCTTCTGAGTGGCTTTGGCGCTGTCCACGCGCGCCGGAACCATGTCCGACGAATGCAGACTCGAGCTGTGTGCGGAATCGATCGCACCTTCAAGAACCTGGGCCCAGTTGCAGGGCAGCAGTACCTTGGCGATGCTCACGCGAACATCCGCCGACGGTGCCCACGGGGGAGCGCGAAACTCCGGAACGTCGTCCCGCGGGCCGAACCATCCCCAGACCATTCCGCCCCATTCCTTCACGGGGTAGGACTTGTGCTTGGTTCTTTCGGTCATGCCGCTGGCGGCGGGCTCCGATGCCATTTCGAGGACGTTGCCGTCGACGTCCATCTTCCATCCATGGTAGAGGCAGCGCAGTCCGCCTTCTTCGTTGCGGCCGAGCACCAGTGAAGGTCCGCGGTGCGGACATTCTTCGGCCAGGACGCCGACGCGCCCGTCGCTGTCGCGGAACACGACGAGATCCTCGCCAAAAACACGCGCCTTCACAGGCGCACCGTCGGGCTCGCTCACTTCTTCCACGAGACACACGGGTGTCCAGTGGCAGCGCATCAGCTGGCCCATTGGGGCATCACCCTCGACACGGCATAGCAGTTCGTTTTCTTCCTTTGAAAGCATCAGGATCTCCAGGTAGGTGGAAGTAGGTCAGAGGGCGGGAATGGCGGCGGATGGCTGGATATGCCGGCGCAAGACCACCGGCGTGCCGCCCAGGCGGCGTTTGCACATCCAGTGAGCCAGCGCCGAATCGAGATAGTCGGCGTGGCCCGGAAACCATTCCAGGAGTGCGGTGGCAAGCTGACGGGCCGCTGCGAAATCACCGCGCGAAACGCGGCGCTGCACGCCCTCGATCGAACGCATGACGGCGGCGTGCTCGTCGATATGGCACGCCCGCGCGGGAAAGGCCGACTCATTCATCCATCGGTCTTCAGCGCCGAAGTGTTCGCAGGCATTCAATGCCAATGCGTCGAGCGCAGCGGCGACCGACGGGTCGGGCGCTTGCACCAGCGATTTCACGAGAATGAGGAACTCGTCATGCAGCTGATCCATGGGGTCGTAGCCAAGCGACAGGCCATCATGGGTGACGAGAGGGGATGGTTCGGTATCGGGCATGTCGATGTTCGCAAACAGAGGCATATATACTTAGATGACTAACTATAATGGTTTGGATCGGCAAGGTCAAACGGGCTGCCGCAGCGTCGCTCGGAAGATGTGCGAATCGCCGACGCCGCCCCGACCTAAAGTCGAGCCCTAGTCGGCGCCGAGCGCCTCGGACATCCCGTAGACCTCCATGCGTGCCTGAACTTCGGCCACGTCGTGACTCAGCACCACCAGGTCGTGGGTCTTGCCGTTGCGATCCCGCACGTGGTTGCGCAGCAGCGCCTCGGCACGGAACCCGAGGCTTTCGAAAACCGCGATCGCGCCCTGCTGGTCGACGGTCATCTTTACGCACAGCTTCCTGAGGCCGAGGCCCAGCGCCGTCACAAAGCACTCCTGCACCAGCAGTTGGCCTACACCCTTGCCGCGCAGGCCAGGGTCGAGCAGTACGCGCAGCTCGCCCACGTGCTGCGACCAGCTCATGTCCTCGGTCACGATGGCGGAGCATCCCGCGAGGCGACCACCCTCGTAGAGCGCCAGGCTGTGTACCTGGCCGGTGTCAAGCGCAGCCATCCATGCCGCGACCACCTTGGCATTGGTGATATCGCGCCGAAGAAACAGCAGGTCGTGCGGAGGCAGGCGCGCAACGAAGGCGCGGATTGCCTCGCTGATGTCGGGCGACATGCGCCTGATTTCGAAGTCCGTGCCGTCGTGGGTGAATGTTCGGGGAAGGCGAGCCGTCGAGAGGTTCATGTCGATCTTTCTTCAAGCCATTGATCGAGCTTGGGCCACATGCGCTTGACGGCATTCGGTCCGGCCACGATGCTCACGTGCCCGCCGGGCAACACCACCTCTTCCTTGTCGCGCGAGCCAACTCGCTCAACCAGGGCACGCGCGCAATCCGGAGGCACGATGTGGTCGTACTGCGCCACGATGCTCAGCAGCGGCACTTTGATCTTGCCCAGATCCACCGGGTGCCCGCCTACCTTCAGGGTGCCCTCGTACAGCGCGTTCTTTCGCAGCAGCTCCTTGGTTGTCTGGCGGAAATACCCGCCCGGCAGCGGTAGCGTCTCTGCGACCCAGCGTTCCATGCGGCGGAAGCCCTTCACGTACTGGTCGTTCCAGAGGTTGTCCCACAACCGCACCTGGCCGGCGATGTCTCCAGCCGGGCGCAGCACGTTGAACGAGTTGATGACCATCTGGGACGGGATGATTCCCACGGAGTCGACCAGCCGATCGACGTCGAGCTGGTTCGAGTCGACCATCTTGCGAAACAACTCCATCTTGGAGAAGTCGATCGGTGTGGTGAAGCAGGCCAGGTTCTTCAGCGGACCGTTGGGGTGCAGCGAAGCGTAGATTGTTGCCAGCAAGCCGCCGGCGCAATAGCCGACCACCGTCACGTCCTCGACGCCGGAGTCCAGCTGGACGCGGCGTATGCAATCGGGGATGAAGTCGAGTGTGTAGTTCTCCAGCGCCAGGTGGGCCTCGGCCTGCGTTGGTGCGTTCCAGTCGATCACATACAGGTCGTGGCCACGCCTGAGCAGGTATTCCATCAGGCTCTGCCCTGGTGCGAGATCGAAGATGAATGCCTTGTTGGTCGGGGCCATCACGAACAGGATGGGGACCCGATAGACCTCTTCGACCAGCGCGTGATAGTGATAGAGACTCAAGGTGCCGCGCCGGTGCAGGACGGTCTTGGGCGTCGCGCCGACGGCGGGTGCGGGCGAGGCGAGGTATTCGAGGCCCTTGAGGTTGCGCTGGATCAGGCGCTCGACCTCCGATTGGAGCCGTCCAGCGAGCGAAGGTGCCTCGGACTTCGCGCCTGTGGTCGAGGCCGCCATCTACGCGGCCTTGCGCGCGCGCTTGACGCCGGCAGCGCGTCGAGGCTTCGAAGCCTTGCCAGGCACGTGAGGGGCGATCTCGGGTGACGTGTCCAAGGCAGCCGCAACCGTGCGCGGCTGACGCGTGCGGACCGGGCGAGGCGCGGGTTGCTGCTCGGCATCGGGCAGCAACCGGTCGAGCTTGTCTTCGATCCTGCGCAGCGTCTCGGCCAGTTCGACGACCTCCTTGCGGCTTGCGAGGTTGACGGATTTGAAGTACTTGCCCAATGCTTTGTCCATCACGTGCCGCAGTTGCATGGACACCGTGGAAAACTGGACCAGAGCCTTGCTGATTTCATCCGCCTTCAGCGACCGGGTGCCCATCGCATTCATGCCTTCTTCGAGCCTGGAGACGGTCTGTCGCCACATCTCCAAGGGATCAAGATTCAATGAAGTGGCCATAGCGCGGTACCTTTGTCGGATTGCCTTGTGTCAATGCCGGGGGGCTCATGCCGCAGGGCTTGCATAGCGCTCGCGCAGGCGTTTCTTGTCGAACTTGCCCACACTGGTTTTCTCGATCTGCTCGACAAACTGGATGCGCTCCGGAATCGCATAGGCCGATATCGCGCCGGTGCTCGCCAGCACGCGCAGATGCCGGCGCAGTTCATCTGCGTCGAGCGATCCGGGCTGCCGGGGTACGACCAAGGCAAGCGGCCGCTCGCCCCATTTGGCATCCACGACACCGATCACGGCCACCTCGTGCACGCCGGGGTGTTCGCAGATCGCGTTCTCCAGTGCGATCGAGGAGATCCACTCGCCGCCACTCTTGATCACGTCCTTCTGCCGGTCGACCAGGTGCAGGTAGCCCTGCTCGTCGAACTGTCCGATGTCGCCGGTGTGCATCCATCCGCCCTCCCAGAGTGCGGCGCCGGCCTCGGAGTTCTTCAAATAGCCTTGCGTGAGATAGGGCGCGCGGACCACGACTTCGCCAACGGACGTGCCGTCCACCGGGACCGACTGCATGTCGGTGTCGACCACCCGCACCTGCGACAGGAGGATCGGCATGCCGGGCGTCAGACGCACATCGATTTCGTAGCTCCGTCGGGCCTCGTCATCGTCCAACTCCTCCAGGGCGTCTGTCTTGACCTGCGCCAGGGTCAGCAGCGGGCAGCTCTCCGACATGCCGTAGCCGCAATACACGTCGATATTGCGCGCGAGCGCCTGCTGGCACAGGGAGCGCGAGAGGGCACTGCCACCGATCAACACCTTCCAGCCGCCGAAATCCGCGCCCTGGGCCTCGGGCGCGGACAGCACCATGTGCAGCACCGTGGGCACGCAATGCGAATAGGTGACACCCTCCTTTTTCGCAAGATTGACAAGCATCGACGGCTCGTAGCGGCCGGGGTAGACCTGTTGCCAGCCGCACAACGTCGCGATGTAGGGATAGCCCCAGGCATGCGCATGGAACATCGGCGTCAATGGCATGTACACGTCATTGCGTGAGAAGCGGCCGTTCTCGCCCGCCTGCGAGACCGTCGCCAGAACCGTCAGGCAGTGCAGCACGAGCTGGCGATGGCTGAAGTACACGCCCTTGGGCAACCCCGTGGTACCGGTGGTGTAGAACAGCGTCGCACGCGTGTTCTCGTCGAAATCGGGAAACTCGTGCGCCGGATCACCTTCGGCGAGCAGCGCCTCGTACTCTCCGGCCCAGTCGAGTTGCGTCGGCACCTGGCCATCGTCGGTCAGACAGATGAAGCGTTTGACGCGCGGCAGCTGCGCGCGGATTTCCTGGATCACCGGAATGAAGTCGACGTTCAGCAATACCGTGTCTGCTTCCGAGTGATCGAGCGTATAGGCGATCTGTTCGGGCGAGAGCCGGATGTTGGTCTTCATGAGCGTCGCGCCGAGCATCGGCACCGCGAAGTAGGTCTCCAGGTAGCGATGACTGTCCCAGTCAAGCATTGCCACGGTACTGCCTGGCCCGACGCCCAGCAGTGACAGCGCGCTGCCCAACCGGCCGATGCGCTCGACGAGCGTGGGGTAGCCGAAGCGCAGGCGGTCGCGGTAGACAATTTCCTTGCGCGAACGCTGGGCGATCGGTGTGACCAGCAGCTGCTTGATCAGCAACGGGAATGCGTACGGGTTCATGAGGGGCTCCTGCGCCTGTCTTACCGGGCGCGTTGCCGGGCGACTCAATGCGTCGTCCCGGAGCGTTCGACTTTAGGAGCAACCGGGCGTGGCGGCATCGTCGGATTGGACGATCCGGGCCGCTCGGGGCGCAATGGGCCGATGAACGGCGCCGCGGCGAATTCGACGACCGGGGACCAAGCGGCGAAACCGTCGGAATCGACGAGCCGCATTGCTCGGGACAACCCTATAGTCGATTGCATTCAGGCAGGACAAGGAAGGCTCGCGAGCCTTTGTCGAAGCGCGGCACTCCCGCAGCACCAACGCGATGGCTCGTTGCATCCGGGATCCAGGATGTGCGGCCCGCACTCACCATGAAACCATGACCAACGTCTTTTTGTATGACCACGTGCGCACGCCGCGCGGCAAGGGGCGCGCAGACGGGGCGCTCCACACCGTTGCGCCGGTGCATCTTGCGGCTGCGGTGCTGCGTGCGCTCAAGGAGCGAAACAACTTCGAACCCGGAGACATCGAGGATGTGGGCCTGGGGGTTGTCATGCCCGTGGGCGAGCAGGGCGCGGACATAGCGCGCGCCGCAGTGCTGGCGGCCGGCTACGGCGAAGACGTTTCCGGCTATCAGATCAACCGCTTCTGCACCTCGGGCCTGGACACGCTGAAGATGGGCTTCGGCCTGATCGCATCCGGCCAGGCGGACGCCGTGATCGGTGGCGGCGTCGAATCGATGTCGCGCGTGCCCATCGGTTCCGACGGCGGCGCCGCCTACACCGACCCGAGGCTTGGACAGCAGTACCCGTATGTGCCCAACGGCGTGTGCGCGGATCTGATGGCTACCCTCGATGGCTTCACCCGGGAAGATCTCGATGCCTATGCCATCGAAAGCCAGCGCCGCGCCGCGATGGCTCGGGAGCAGGGATGGTTCGACGCCTCGATCGTTCCGGTACATGACGCCTTCGGCGGACTTCTTCTGCAACGCGACGAAGCACCGCGAGCCGGCATCTCGATGGAAGACCTGGCCAAGCTCAGGCCAAGCTTCGTCGCGGCTGGCGAGGCTGGCTTCGATGCAATCGTCTTGCGCCGCTATCCCCATCTCGAGGCCGTCCGGCACATGCACACCGGCGGATCGTCCAGCGGCATCGTCGATGGCGCCTGTGCGGTCCTGATGGGCAGCGGGGCCTACGGCGAGCGGCGTGGCTTGCGGCCCCGGGCACGCATCGTCGCGGCGGCAACTTGCGCATCCGAGCCTCTGCTGAGCCTCGGCGGGCCGGTGCCCGCTACCGACAAGGTGCTGGCGCGCGCCGGCTTGAGGATCGACGACATCGACCTGTTCGAGGTGAACGAGGCGTTCGCGGTGGTGCCGATGCGCTACATGCGTCACTTCGGCATTGCTCGCGAACGCATGAACGTGAACGGCGGCGCGATCGCGCTGGGCCATCCGCTCGGCGCCACGGGCGCCATCCTGGCGGGGACCGCGCTGGACGAACTCGAGCGGCGTGGCCTGGGCCGTGCGCTCGTGACGCTGTGCGCGGCAGCCGGGCAGGCCACGGCCATGATCATTGAACGTGTTTGAGGCAGCAGCCATGGCGAAGAACATTCACATCGAAATCGACCGCGACGGTGTTGCGTTGGTCACGCTGGACGTGGCGGGACGCAGCATGAACGTCTTTACTCCGGCTTTCTCGCAGGAACTGCAGGCGCTGGCGGCCCAGCTCACATGCCGGACGGATATCGTCGGCGCGGTCATCACCTCCGGCAAGAAGAGCGGCTTCTTGGCCGGTGCCGACTTGCTTGACTTCGTGCATGTGCACGACCGTGGGCTGTCGCCCCGTGAAGCGGGCGACCTGGTGGCGCCATCGGCGGACGCATTGCGTGCGCTGGAGCGGTGTGGCAAGCCTGTGGCCGTGGCGATCAACGGTCTCGCTTTGGGCGGCGGCTTCGAGCTGTGCCTTGCCTGCCACTACAGGGTGCTGTCGGACGACCCCAAGGCGGTCGTCGGACTGCCAGAGGTCACTGTCGGTTTGTTGCCCGCGGGAGGCGGTACGCAAAGGCTGCCGCGATTGATCGGTATTCCCAAGGCCTTGCCGCTGCTGCTGACCGGCCGGCATGTTGCTGCAGCGGAGGCGCTGGAACTGGGACTCGTCGACGCGGTGCTCCCGGCCGCCGATGTCGTCGATGCCGCGCGGCGCTGGGTGCTTGCGCACCCCGGCTGGCAACCTGCGTGGGACCGCAAAGGCTTTGTCGTGCCTGGTGGAGCGGGTGCGATGGCAACGCACGCCATGGAAAGCTTCAGCGTCGGCCTCGCAAGGATCCGGCGCGACACCCAGGACCGCTATCCGGCACCGGCGGCCATCCTGTCGGCCGTGTACGAAGGCACGCAACTCCCCATCGACCTCGGCCTCGCCATCGAAAGGGGCTACTTCGGCCTGGTGCTGGCAAGCCCCGTGGCGCGCAACCTGATGCGCACCTTGTTCATCAACCGGGGTGCGGCGCGCAAGCTGGTGCGCAGGCCCCCCGACATCGGCAAGGACCCGGTGCGTCGTCTGGGGGTGCTCGGCGCCGGCATGATGGGCGCGGGCATTGCGCAGGTAGCAGCGGCCGCCGGCATCGACGTGGTGCTCATCGACACCTCGCAGACCGCGGTCGACGCTGGCAAGGCCAAGGTGGCCGCCGGCTACGCGCGGGACGTGAAGGCGGGGCGTTGCGCGCAGGAGAAGGCCGACGCGCAGCTGGCCCGGATTCATGCCACCGCCGACTATGGCGAGCTGCGCGGCTGCGATTTCGTGGTGGAAGCGGTGTTCGAGGAACGTGAGGTGAAGGCGACTGCCTTCCGGCGTGCCGAGGACGGCCTGGGCGCATTGCCCGAAGGCTTTGTGATGGCGTCCAACACGTCGACGCTTCCTGTCACGGGCCTTGCGGCCCTCTGGACCCAGCCCGAGGAGTTCATCGGCCTGCACTTCTTCTCTCCGGTGGATCGCATGCCCCTGGTCGAAGTCATCCTGGGCGAGCGCACCTCACCGCATGCCCTTGCACGTGCGCTCGACCTGGCAGCCCAGCTTGGCAAGGTGCCCATCGTCGTCAATGACAGCCCCGGCTTCTACACCAGCCGGATCTTCTGCGCGTACATCGACGAAGGCATGGCCATGCTGGCCGAAGGGGTGGCGCCGGCGCTGATCGAGAACGCCGCACGGCAGGCCGGCTTTGCAACCGGCCCGCTCGCGGTCACGGACGAAGTGTCGTTGGACTTGCAGGCGCGGGTGATCAAGCAGGCGAGGGCGGACGGTCTGCCCGGCAAGTTCCTGCGGCAGCACGCGCAGCCTGTGGTGGACGCGATGCTGGTGCGCGGCCGGTTGGGCCGCAAGAGCGGGGGCGGCTTTCACGATTTCGCACCCGGACAGCCCAAGCGCCTATGGGGCGGCCTGGCGGAACTGTTTCCGCCGATGGACGCGCAACCCGAGTTCATCGACGTCCAGCACCGGCTTCTGTACATCCAGGCACTCGAGTCCGCGCGCTGCGTGGAAGAGCAGGTGGTACCCGAAGTCGCGGACGCCGATCTTGGCGCCATCCTCGCACTGGGCTATCCGAGCTGGACCGGCGGCACGCTGTCGTTCATCGAAACGGTCGGTCCCGCCCGGTTCGTGGCGGAATGCGAGCGACTGGCGGACAGGTACGGCGAGCGGTTCCGTCCTTCGCCATGGCTGCGTGAGCGCGCGGCCGCGCGCCGGCCCTTCTACCCGGCGCCGGTGCCACTGTGACGCCGTTCCGAGCGCCCCTTACTCAAACACCAGATACGCCATGGACTTCACGATCTGCCCGGCCATCGAAGAATTGAAGATCGCCACCCGGCGCTTCATCAGTGAACAAGTAGTCCCGCTGGAGAACGACCCGCGCCAATCTTCGCACGGGCCCGATGAGAGCCTGCGCCTGGAACTGGTCGCACGTGCGCGGTCGGCCGGGCTGCTGACGCCGCATGCCTCGATCGAGATGGGCGGCATGGGATTGAGCCACGTAGCGAAGGCCGTCATCTTCGAAGAGGCGGGCTATTCCTGGCTCGGGCCCACGGCCCTCAACATCCACGCACCTGACGAAGGCAACATCCATCTGATGGAAGAGGTGGCGACACCGGAGCAGAAGGAGCGCTGGCTCCGGCCGCAGGTGCAAGGGCATACCCGCTCCTGCTTTGCGATGACCGAACCCGACGGCGCGGGGGCTGATCCCTCGATGCTGGCGACCACCGCCCGGCGCGAAGGCGACCACTACGTGCTCAATGGGACGAAGTGGTTCATCACGGGCGCGGAGGGTGCGGACTACGCCATCGTCATGGCCCGCATGGAGGATGGATCCGCCACCATGTTCCTCACCGAGATGAATCGCCCCGGCATCACGCTGGAGCGCAGCATGGATGCGATGGACCGCTGCTTCACCGGCGGGCATGGCGTGTTGCGTTTCGAGAACGTGCGCGTTCCCGTCGACGACGTGCTCGGCGAGCTGGGCAAGGGCTTTCGCTATGCACAAGTGCGCCTGGCGCCAGCACGGCTGACCCACTGCATGCGTTGGCTCGGGCAGGCGCGGCGCGCGCATGATGCGGCTGTCGCCTATGCTGTTCGACGCCATGCCTTCGGGAAGCCGCTGGTGCAGCACGAGGGCGTGGGTTTCCAGTTGGCGGACAACGAGATCGATCTGCAAACCGCTCGCCTGCACATCTGGCATACAGCCTGGTTGCTCGATCAGGGCGAATCCTGCAGTTTTGAATCCAGCCGCGCCAAGGTCGTGTGCTCGGAAGCGCTGTGGCGCGTCGTGGATCGCTGCGTGCAGATCCTGGGTGGTCAGGGCGTCACCGCTGAAACGCCGGTGATGCGCATCTTCACTGACATGCGCGCGTTCCGGATCTACGACGGTCCGAGCGAGGTGCATCGGTGGAGCATGGCACGCAAGATCGTCAAGGCAGCCGGGGCTGCGGTTATCGAATGAGCGCGAAAACCCCCATCGACTTGCGCAAGCTGGGCATGTACCTGATGACGCAGGGGCTGACTCGGACGAGCGAAGTCCAGTTGACCCCGATGTCTGGAGGCCAGTCCAATCCGACCTACGTGCTGGCGTCGGGCGAGCTGCGCCTGGTGCTGCGCACCAAGCCACCCGGCCAGCTGTTGGCGTCTGCGCACGCAATCGATCGCGAGTTCCGCGTGATGCAGGCATTGAGCGGCACCGACGTGCCAGTGCCGCAGATGGTGGCCTATTGCGCCGACACCGCCTGCCTGGGTCGGGAGTTCTACCTGATGGAACTCGTCGCGGGGCGCGTCTTCGTCGACCAGTCGCTGCCCGAATGTTCACGAGCGGAACGCGGCGCCATCTACGAGGAGATGAGCAGAGTGATCGCCGCGTTGCACGCGGTCGATTGCCATGCAGTGGGATTGGCAGACTTCGGGAAGCCGGGCAACTACTTTGGCCGGCAGATCGCGCGCTGGTCCCGCCAGTGCCGCGAAGCGCGGCAGCCGGTGGGCGCCGCGATGCGCAATCTGATGGACTGGTTGCCCGAGCACATTCCGCCCGGCGACGACGAGACCACGCTTGTGCATGGAGACTACCGCTTGGACAACCTGATCTTCCACCCCACGGAGCCACGCGTGGTTGCGGTGCTCGACTGGGAGCTCTCCACGCGCGGGCATCCGCTCGCAGATCTCTCGTATCAGTGCATGTCCTGGCACATCCCGTCCACCTTGTGGCGCGGCGTGGCGGACCGGGACCTGCAGGCCCTGGGGATTCCTGACGAGGCTGCCTATGTGCGCGCCTACGAACGGCGAACCGGGCGCGAGGCTGCCGCGCATTGGGATTTCTACATGGCCTACAACTTGTTCCGGATGGCTGCCATCCTGCACGGCATTGCGGAGCGCGCGGCGTCCGGCAGTGCTGCTGCGGCCGATGCAGTTGAAACCGGACGCAAAGCGGAGCCCTTGGCGCAGCTCGGTTGGGCCAGCGCGCAGCGCTATCGGCGCTAGCGATCGGCGCATTGGAGGCGGACTACGCCAGGTCGTCGCCCTGGCCTCTCGCGCCCTGAAACACGGGCGCCCGACATCCGGTCATTCATGCCTCGATGCACCCCAGCGCCCGTGCGCGAATGCGCAGCGGCCGTCGGGTGCTTCGCAGCTATGCCTTAGAACGCGTGGCGAATGCCGAAGTCATACCCGGTCGAAGTCTTCGGGGTGAAGCCACCTGCAGTTACGAATGCCGGTCCTCCAACGGTCAAGGCGGCACCGTTCTTGTTGCTCACCCGGGCGATCGTCGCGTAGAGCGCCGTTCGCTTCGAGAGGTTGTGCACATAGCCGATAGCCAACTTGTTTGCCTTCGGATCCGCAGCGCGCGGCGTGAACGGCGTGTTGGGCTGGTTCGCATCGAATTTGACGCCGGCATACGAAGCGCGGATCAGTCCGGGACCGACCGGTACGGTCACGCCAAGGAGATAGCCCGTCAAGTCGATATCGGGACGGCCACCCGTAACCGGTGTGACTTCATAGTCCATCTTGTTCGTGGCCCGTGACAATTCGCCGAACAGCTTCACGGGACCGAAGTCGTATGAAGCACCCAGGTTGAGCGAGTTGATCTTGGTGGTCGTGCCGGCGTAGAACTGATCGCCGATGGTGCTGCTGCCGTAAGCCAGCGCAACGTCCACGGGACCGTTTGCATAGCCGAAGCGGCCACCGACGTAGCGGCCTTGGCGCTGGCTGTTGGCCACGTTTGGTGTTGCCAGGCCAGGGCTGTACTTGGTCTTCTCGTTGAAGCCGTACATCACTTGGCCATAGAAGCCACCCAGGTTCGGTGGCAGGAAGTAGCCGACCGTATTGCTGGCGCGAATGTAGTTGTTGGTGCCGACGTTGGTGAACGGCGCCGTGGAGGCTGCGGGAGTTCCGAAATTGCCGAAGGTGGCATTCGCCGACAGGATCAGGTTGGCTCCGACGCCGTTTGTTCCGAACGGATCGAATACGACTTCGTTCCACACGGTTGGAGTGAGATCGCGACCGAGGCGGATCTCTCCGAAACCACCCGACAGGCTCACGGTCGAACGGCGTGCGAACGTCGCGATGCCTTGCTGTCCGTCGTCATTCGAGATCGGCGCTTCAAGCCAGAAGCTTGCCGCCAGACCGCCACCCAGGTCTTCCGTACCCCGAAAGCCCATGCGGCTGGTGTTGTAGGCAGAGTTGGCCAGTTCGCGACGGCTTGTCGTCACGCTGCCCTTGTTCAGATAGAACGGATTCAGAAATGAGGTGGGAGTGAGGTCACGCGACTTGTTCGAGTAGCCGGTGACCGAGGCATCGACCACACCAAACACCGTGACGGACGACTGAGCCGAGGCAGCACCGGAAACGGCCAGAACAGCCAGGGCAAGGAGGGATTTTTTCATCGCAAGTTTTTCCAAGGTTGGGCACGAGACTCCGACGCGAGTGGGTTCTCCGCGGTCGACCCTCGTCGGCTTCACGGAATTCCGGTTCAACCATCTTATGGAAGGCGTTCACCGTAGCGCCAGAGTTGATGCAGGGGCAAAGCAAGGTCGCTTTCGCAATCCCGTTTTTCTTGTGACCCGAAGATGGCCGAGTCGATGCGACTTTAGGTCGACGCTCTGAAGCGAACCATCGTCCGATCAGACGGATCGTGTGATTCAAGCGTCCGGCAAGGCGCGAAAGCGCAAGATCAGGCGGTGCTGTGGAGGCAATGGATTCGTCCGATCAGACGATGGATCCGGGAAAGACCCCACCTACACTCGATTCCACAGGCGGTACCACGGTGCTGCTGCGGCGCGGCTCACCCGCTCCGGCTGCAATTCGTTCGCCCGCAATTTGCCTTGGAGCAGGAGACAACATGAAGAAACGCACTTTCGTCAAATGGCTGGGGGCTGCTGCATTGCCCTCGCTGTCGTCCTTCACGCATGCCCAGGAGAGCTGGCCGAGCCGTCCGATCAAGATCATTGTTCCCGTGTCGGCCGGTGGCACCGCGGACATCCTTGCGCGTGAGTTCGGCCGTCGCCTTGGTGAACGCGTCGGCCAGCCGGTCGTGGTGGAGAACCGTCCCGGCGCCAACGGCATTCCCGGTACCGTGACAGTGGCGCACGCACCGGCTGACGGGTACACGCTGCTGCTGACCTTCACGCAGCATGTCCAGAACCCGGTGCAGTTCAAGGACGTCGGATACGACCCCATCGCAGATTTCACGCCGCTGTCTCGGATCGGCGCAGCGGCGACGGTGCTGGTCGCCCGCGCCGGCCTGGGCGCCAACTCGGCCACGGAGTTGGTGCGTCTGGCGCCCGGCAAAGGGCTCACTTTCGGTACGACGGGTCTTGGCCCGCAGGTCATCCTCGAGGTGTTCAACAAGACCTCCAAGCTGGGCATGCTCAACGTCCCATACAAGGGCGAATCGCAAGCGCTGACCGACCTCCTCGGTGGCCAGATCGACTTGGCGCTGCTGACGGTGGCAGGAGCCCGCGCGCATATCCACAAAGGAACGCTCAAGGGCTTGGCGGTCATCGCGCCGGCTCGCGCGGCCTCGCTGCCCAACGTGCCCACCTTCCTCGAGCAGGGCTTCAAGGAGGTCAACTGGACGGGCGGCTGGTACGGCTTCCTGGCTCCCGCCAAGCTGCCGCCCAACGTCACGGCCAGGCTCATCAAGGAGTTTCATGCCATCAGCGAAGACCCCACGATGCGCAAGACGCTGGACGACCTGAACATCACGATGAACTGGGCCGACGGTCCCGAGTTTCTGCCTGCCATGAAGCGAGACATGGAAGCCTGGCGATCGTTGGTCCAGACCTCGGGCGTGGTGATCGAGCGATAGCAATGAGCCACATCCTACAAAAAGACGGCGACCCGATGACCTCGGGCCTGCATGGCAAGACCGCCTTCGTCACCGGGGCCGGGTCCGGCATCGGCCGAGCTACCGCGCTGGCCTTCGCACAAGCCGGTGCCTGGGTATTGCTGGCCGACCGCGATGAGCGTTCCCTTGCCGAGACGCTGACCGCTCTTTGCCAGAGCGGCGGTGAAGGAGCCGCGATGGTTTGCGATGTCCGGCAAAGTGACGCGATCGGCGCCGCCGTCGCGCACGCTGTGGAACGGCGCGGCGCGCTGGACTGCGCTGTCAACGCGGCCGGCGTGGAGGGCGCGTCGAAGGCGTTGCTGGACGAGGATGACGACCTGTTCGACCGGGTGATGGACGTCAACCTGCGCGGCGTATGGCATTGCATGCGTGCCCAGATTCGGCAGATGCTCACGCAGGAAGCTGGCGGGGCGATTGTCAACGTCGCCTCGGCCGCGGGGCTGGTGGGCTCCCGGCGCTGCGCGAGCTATTCCGCGTCCAAGCATGCGGTGCTGGGTTTGACGCGCAGCGCGGCATTGCAATATGGCAAGCAACGCATCCGCGTCAACGCCGTCTGCCCTGCGGGTGTCAGCACCGGCATGGCGGATCGCATCGTGGCCTCGATCGGCAAGGACGAGATTTCCTCCGGCGCCGGCAGCAACTACCCGCTGGGCCGATACAGCACGCCGGAAGAGATTGCATCCGGCATTCTTTGGCTTTGTTCCGATGGCGCCGCGTCCACCATCGGTGCCGTGCTGGCCATGGATTCGGGATTTACTGCGGCATAAGCGGATCGCCGCTGGCTTCATCAAATCTTCGCCGGGCATCGTACGTGCGCGCAGGCAACAGCAACCTCGGACTTCATGACCAAGAACAGCAGCAATCACCCTCTCTCGCGGGCCGCGGTGCCGAATGAAGCCAAGTCCGGCCGGCCGCGGCAAGCGCGTGGCGAGCGCCTCGATCCGGAAGCGGGAGCACTTTTGAAGATGATCGGCTTGGCGGAACGCAAGACGATCACCCGTGCCTCTCTGCACCGCAAGCGCCTGGCCTGGCGCCTGTCGGCGCAAGCACTTGGTCGCGGCGCGCAGGTGGATCGCGTCGAGTCGCTGCGCATTCCCGGACCTGAGGCGTCCATCGAACTGCGGCTGTACTACCCGACGCCAAGGGGAGATCCAGCGCCGGCTTTCGTGTGGTTCCATGGCGGGGGCTTCCTGATGGGCGGGCTGCCCAGCGCCGACACCATCTGCCGGCAGATCGCGATGACCAGCGGCGCGGTCGTCGTCGCCGCACGATACCGCCTGGCACCGGAGCACGACCTGTATGCCGGTCGCGAAGACTGCATGGCCGTGCTGGACTGGGTCGCCCGTGAGGGCCATGCACACGGCATCGACGAGACGCGCTTGGCCGTGGGCGGCGATTCGGCGGGAGGCAATCTCGCTGCGGCCGTCGCGCAGCGGGCGGTCGATCGCGGTGGGCCGGCGCTGCGGCTGCAGGTGCTGGTCTATCCGGCCACCAACTTGCGCGACGACTTCCCATCCAAGTCGGAGAACGCGCACGGATATCTACTGACATCGGACGGCATGGACGCCATCAAGGCGATGATCTCCGATGCCAAACCGGACTTGGCCGATCCCTGGATATCTCCGGCCTTGCGCACCGACCTGAGGGGCCTGCCACCCACGCTGATGCTGACTGCGGGCTTTGATCCGATCCGTGATGACGGTCTGGCCTACGCACAACATCTGCGCGAGGCTGGAGTTCCGGTCGAGTTGCTGCATTACGCAGGCCAGTTTCACGGCTTTCTCAACTTCGATGGCGTGCTGCGGGCCGCGCGCGACGCACTCGATCGCATCGGTGCAGCACTGGGCCATTCGTTTCAGAAGATGCCGGCTGGCAAAGCGCCGGCTGCGGTCGATCGCACGCTCGAGCTTGCAACGCGATCCGAGGACGCCCCCGCATGGCCGGGGCCGCGCATCGGCCAGGACATGCTGATCGCGGGCCTCATGTTCGGCGAGCGGCTCGAAGGATGGCGCACCGATGCGGCGCGCCGCGTGCTGCCGCGCGAGGGCATGTTCGCAAACCTGCTCGCTTCGCCGTGGCTGAACCCGGCGACGGCCCTTCGTGCGCACGTCGCCCACAAGTTCGCTGCCATAGAGGCACGAGAAACCTACCGAGGCTGCGCCGCCGGGTAGGGCCCGCCACGCACGCGTGCCATGGCGCTGGCCGCCAAGCTGCGGTTGCGCCAACTTCGACCGACCGTTTGCAACCTCCGAGCCAGGTGCACCAAGGCGCTGGAGGTGCAGGCATGTTCGGCGGGGGGGTATGGAGAGAAGAAGCGCTCGATGCGAATTACTGACAAGGAGAGAACATGGATCTCGGTGCGAAGCTGAAGGGAGAGAGGGTGCTGGTCACCGGGGCATCGTCCGGGTTGGGGGCGCATTTTGCGCGGCTTGCCGCGCGCTGCGGTGCATCGGTGGTCATTGGTGCTCGACGCATCTCGCGACTCGATGCGCTCGCCGCCGAACTGCAGGCTCTTGGCGCGCCGCTCGTGACCGTCGTCGAGCTCGACGTGTCCAGCGAAGCTTCGGTGGGGAAGGCCTTTGACTCGATCGCCGCAAGCGGTGCGCCGCTGGACGTGGTCGTCAACAACGCCGGCATCGCGGGTGCAGCGCCGTCGATGGAGCAGCCGATCGCACAATTCGATGAGGTCATGTCAACCAACCTTCGCGGCGCGTGGCTCGTCGCCACCGGGGCCGCGAGGCGCTGGAAGGCCGCGGGACGGGGCGGGGCCGTCGTGAACATCGCATCGATCCAGGGTGAACGTGTGTCCTCGGGCGTCGCGGCCTACTCGATCTCCAAGGCCGGCGTCGTGCACATGACGAAGAGCCTGGCGCTCGAGTGGGCACGCCATGGGATCCGGGTGAACGCCATCGAGCCTGGTTACGTTCGCACCGAGATGACCGACGAGCTGTGGGAAACGGACTACGGCAAGGCCATGATCCAGCGCATCCCGATGCGCCGCCTGGGCCGGCCCGAAGAGCTCGACGGCATCTTCCTGCTGCTGGCCACCGACGCCGGCGCCTGGATGACAGGTGCTTGCGTGCCCGTCGACGGAGGGCACCTTTGCTCGACTCTCTAGGAAGGAACCCGAAGGCCGTTCCCTCCGAAATCCGATGCGCACACCGCGCCAGAAAGAAAGCATGACCTCTTCCGAAATCCATTCTCAGCTGACCGCATGTCAACAGAGCGTTCTCCGGTTCTACTATGGTCTGGACAGAGCGGACTACGCCATCGTCATGGCGCAAGTCGCACCCGATTGCCGATGGGAGCGCGGTGGTGTCCTTCTGCACGGGCGCCAGCAGATCGAAGAGTCATTGCGAAAGAGATCGCCTACGCAAGTGGCACGGCACATCGTCAGCAATTTCACGCTTCTCGCACAGAGCGCCGAGACTGCCACGACAGCCTATTGCCTGGCCGTCCATCTGTATGACTGCGGTTCGCCGGCCAGCCTTCCTGTGCCGGGCTCGACACCGTTTCTGCTCGCGGACGTCACATGCGAGCTGGCACTACAGACCGACGATGCCTGGCGGATACGGCGACTGGATATCCAGCGCACCTTCAGTTATTCGACAGAGGTGGTCAGTCCCTTGGCGCCAGCCTCCAAGGCGGGATGAATCCAGGTTTGCGGACAACCGCGGCAAATATCGGCTACCGCGCTGCTCTGCGCGTGCCGCGCCGGCCCCTGGATTCCTCTTCCATCACCAAGCCCACGGCCAGGCCGTGACACAAGGCCATGGACGCGGCCACGGTGCGGAAGCCGGCGATCTCCGCGTCGCGCACTTCGAGCACGACCTGTGCATGCCGGGCGAATGGCGACAGGGCACTGTCGGTGAGCGCGAGAACCGGGACTCCTTGTGCGCGCGCCCTTTCGACCGCCGCGACGGTGTCCGCATGAAATGGGTGGAAGCTGATCGCCAGGAGCACATCGTCCTTGCCCAGCGCCTGCACTTCGTCCGTCAGCATTCCGCCCATGCCGCCGAGCAGGCGAACGAAGCGCCGGCTGCGGGAGAGCAGGTAGGTGAGATACGTGGCGATCGGCCATGCGCGGCGCAATCCCACGACGTGGATCGCGCGAGCCCCCGCCAGCAACTGGATGGCCCTGCGCAACGCGTCGGCATCGGTCGATTCGTGCAGGCTCTCCAGCGAACTGATCGAGCCGTCGCACAGCAGCCGGAGCATGTCGTCCGGCGCATGCGGTGCCACGGCACGCCTGGCATGCTGGGTGCGCATTCTTTCGCCATAGCTCTGTGTCTGGGACAGCAGCGCGTCGCGAAACACCGACTGCATCTCCGAGAAACCGGAGTAGCCGAGTGTCTTGGCAAGGCGAACCAGCACGGAAGGCTGCAGGTCGGACGCTTCGGACAGCAGCTTGATGGTGTCGACGGCCGCCGCATTGGGGTGATCGACGAGGTAGCGTGCGGCCGCCTGCAATCGGGCCGGAAGGCCATTGAAGCGTTCTGCGATCAGGTCCTTCAAGGCTTCGAGCGTGGTGGGGGCGGCGGCTTCGGTCATGGCGTTGGAGTATCAGGCCGAGTTTCGCACGCGCGCCACCACGTCTTCCACCAGCAGCTCGGGGCTTGCGAATACCGGCAGTCCCAACTGCTCGGCCAGGGGCTCGGCAAGATGCGCCAGCGAAGCTTGCGCCAGCACGATGCGATCCACACGCGGTGCCATCTCCGCCGCCGTCTCGCGGACCAGACGGTCGTGCAGGTCGCGTTGGCCGCTCGCCAGCGCTTCGAAGGCCGCCGCGCACAGCGCGCTTTCCGAGGGAATATCGATGCCGGCACCCTGTGCGTGCGCAGCCAGCAGCGCTCGGCTCGGCGCGACCGTGGAGGATGTCGTGCAGATCAGGCCGACACGTCCGGGCGTGCCCGATACGCGGGCGTAGAGAGGGTCATCGATCTTGAGGATCGGTACGTTCACCGTCTGCCGCGCGACATCGATGGCGGGCGAAGTCGACGAGCACGTGAAGACAATCAGTTCGGCCCCTGCGTCCGCCGCCAGTTGAGCGAGCGTCACGATGCGGCGGGTAATGCCGGCCGACGGACCTTGCCGGATCAGGTCCTGCAGGACGCTTTCGTCGAGCATGTGAAAGCAGTCTGCTTCGGGCAGTTCCGTCTGGAAGCGCGGACGAAAACGTTCGACCAGCATCGCGACCGTGTGAATGAAGGCAATGCGCCGGATCATGGGAGCCCTTTGGTTGTGGGTGGGGTTGTCAGTGGTGCTGCGCAAGCCACGCGTCCACTTCGGTTCGCAGCGGAATGCCGCGGCGTCCCGATGCGCGTGTGCACTTGATGGCGGCGGCTGCATTGGCAAAGCGTGCCGCCGCGGCGACATCCCGGCCCTCGGCCAGCGCCAGCGCGTAGGCGCCGTGGAATACATCGCCGGCACCGAGCGTATCGATGGCCGTGACCGGGTAGCCGGGCATGGAATGCAGGGTCTCGCCCGCGAGCCAGAGATACCCGAGGGCACCGACCGTGACGCCGACGTACGGCCCCCGCACGCGCCCGCGCGCCCAGCGCAGCGCATCGGCAGGCTCGGCGAGGCCGCTCATCTGGCTCAGCGCCGCCTCGGAAAAAACGACGTGATCCGCCAGCGCCAGCAGCTCTCCGGCGCGCGGATCGACACTCATGTCGGCATCGAGCACCGTGGGAATGCCGGCCGCCGCGGCGAGGGCCAGCGCGCGTTGCGCACCGCGCCGCCAGCCCATGTCTGCCAGCACGACGTCGGTCCCTTCGAAGCTCGAGGCGTCGATCCAGTCGGCTTCGACGTCCAAGCCCTGGCCGGCGAAGTGCGTGATCTGCCGCTCGCCGCGGTCGTCCACCGTGACGTTGCTTGCCGCCGATTGCGTGCCGGGCAGGGTCCGCATGAGCGAGACGTCGACGCCGTGGCCGGCCAGTTCTGCGCGGATGACGCTTCCGGTGGCGTCTTCTCCGACCCGTGCGATCAGCCGTGCCTGGCCGCCCAGGCGCTGCACCGCCACGGCTGCGGTGGCGGCCGGGCCGCCACCGATCTCGTCATAGCCGCTCGCGTAGATCTTGCTGCCTGCGGTGGCGAAGGACGCAACCCGCATGATGCGGTCCAGGCCGCTCATGCCGATGCTGGTGACGCGCGCCGGTCGGTCTGATGTTGCGGCCACGGGCTTAGAACGAAGGCAGTTCCGGCAGGGGCATGCCGAAGTACTGCTTGAACAGGTCGCCCAGTTCGCCGTTGGAACGGATGTGATAGATGAAGGTGTTGGTCCACTGCAGCAGGTCGGCGCTGTCGCGCTTCATGCCGATGCCGATGTGCTGGGTTCCCAGCTTCAGCCGCGAGACATAGGTCTTGCCCGGGTTGGCCTTGGTCGTCTGCGCGGGGATCAGGAAACCGGTGGCGGTTGCATCCACCTGCCCGGTCACCAGGGCCTGGATGGTGGAGGCATCGTTGTCGAAGCGCTGCATCTGCGCACGCGGGGCGTACCTGGTGACCAGCGCGTCCTGGATCGCGCCGCGGACCACCGACACCTTCTTGCCGTTGAGGTCCTCGAAGCTCTTGATGGGGCTGTTGGACGCGGTCATGATCACGCTGTCCTGCAAGGCGTACGGAATCGAATACCAGATCTGCAGCGCGCGCTGCGGCGTGATGGTGAGCGTGGCCATGACCACGTCGGCCTTGCCGGTCACGATGAAGGGAATGCGGTTTTGGCTGGTGACGGGCACGATCTCCAGCGGCACGCCCATGTACTTGGCCATCAGCTTGGCGACACCGACGTCGATGCCTTCGGGCTGCATCGAGGCATCCATCTGCCCCCATGGCGGATTGTTGGTATCGATCGCCACGAGCAGCTTGCCGCGCTTGATGATCTCGTCGACGGTGGCTGCGCTTGCCGCGTGCGCGGCGATCAGGAGCAATGCGGCGGCCAGTGCGCGCCACACGCGCAGGAAGTGGATGGAAGTCATGGGTCTTGTCTCCTTGAAAAAATAAGAACGGCGTTCAGCCCTTGTTTCGGATCGACTGCACGAACTGCTGCAGCGGGGGCGTCTTCGGCGCGTCCAGGAGCTCCGACGGCGTTCCCTGTTCGCAGACCTTGCCTTCGTGCATGAACACGATCCGGTCCGCCGCCTGGCGGGCGAAGCCCATCTCGTGCGTCACGAGCATCATGGTCATGCCGCCTCTTGCGAGCTCGGACACGACGTCGAGCACCTCGCCGACCATCTCGGGGTCGAGCGCCGAGGTGATCTCGTCGCACAGCAGCACGCGCGGCTCGAGCGCCAGCGCGCGCGCGATCGCGACGCGCTGCTGTTGCCCTCCGGACATCTTGGACGGATAGGCGTTGGCCCGAGAGGAGAGCTGGACCCGCTCGAGCAGCCGGGCGGCGTTTGCGCGCGCCACGTCCTTCGGGGTCTTGTTCATCACGATCTGGGGCAGCGCCACGTTCTCGAGCGCGCTCAGGTGGGGAAAGAGGTTGAAGCTCTGGAAGATCATGCCCACCGAGCGGCGCACGTCGCGCAGTCTCGAAGGCTGCACGGCGATGCCGTCTGCGACGATCTTTCCGCCGTCGATGCTCTCCAGCCCGTTGATGCAGCGCAGCAGCGTGCTCTTTCCGGAGCCGGAGCGCCCGATGACGGCCACGACCTCTCCTTCGGCGACGTCGAGGTCGACGCCGTCCAGCACCGTGGCATGGCCGAAACGCTTGTGCAGCGACGAGATTTCAACGATCGGCATTGAATTTTTTCTCCAGCTGCCGCGACAGCAGGTAAAGCGGGAAGCAAACGGCGAAGTACATGGCTCCGACGATGCTGTAGATGAGGATGGGCTTCAGCGTCACGTTGTTGACGTACTGGGCCGCATGGGTCAGTTCCTGAAAGCCGATGATCGATGCCAGCGAAGTGTTCTTGACGAGCTGCACCATGAAGCCGACCGTGGGCGGGGTCGCGATGCGCACCGACTGCGGCAGCACCACGTGGCGCATCTGTTCGAGGTAGGAGAACCCCAATGCGGCGGAGCCCTGCCACTGCGTTTGCGGCACGGCCTGGATCGACCCGCGCCAGATCTCGCCAAAGTAGGCGCTGGCATAGCAGGTCAGCGCGACAGTGACCGAGAGAAAGGCATTCTGGCTGAGCCCGAAGAGCGCCAGGCCGAAGAACACGAGGAACAACAGCATGAGCAGCGGCGTGGCCTGAAACAGCTGGATGTAGCAGGCGGCGAACCATCGAACGGGTGCGACGGGCGCGACGCGCAGCAAAGCGATCACCAGGCCGACCAGCCCGCCGCAGACGAAGGCCAGCACGGACAGGCCGAGCGTCCACCGCATCGCCGCCAGCAGGTACAGGAACTCGACGCTTCCGAAATCGCGGATCATGCATGCCCCCGGGGCTGGAAGTAGAAGCGATCGATGGCCGCGAAGATCAGCTTGAGCGAGAAGGCGATGGCCAGGTACATGGCCGTCACGACCAGGTAGACCTCGAAGGGCCGGAAGTTCTCGGTTTCGATCAGGTGGGCGACCCCTGTGAGCTCCTCGACCGAGACGGTCGAGACCACGGCGGAGCCCAGCATCACCAGGATGAACTGGCTCGCCAGTGCCGGGAACACGGCGCGCAGGGCCGGAAAAAGAATGACATGCCGCACGATGCTCGGCACCGGGAAGCCCAGCGCACGCGCTGCTTCGAGTTGACCGCGGGGAATGGCGTCGATGCCGGCGCGCACGATCTCGGTGGCATAGGCGCCGCAGTTGATCGACATGCCGATCAGCGCCGCCTCGACCGGGTCGAGCCGCACGCCCAGGGAGGGGAGGCCGAAATAGATCAGGAAAAGCTGGATCAGGAACGGCGTGTTGCGGATCGCTTCCACGTAGATCGATGCCGGCCAGCGAAGCCATCCGCGATGCGAGGTCCTGGCCAGCGCGCATGCGATGCCGATCATCAGCCCGATGCCAATGGTGGCGAGGGACAGCATGATCGTGAGCCGGGCGCCCTCGGCCAGGCGAGGAAGCGCCGCCCAGACGGAACCAAACTGGAAGGCGTAGTCCATGGCGCTCAGGAAGCCGGGTAGCGCTTGTAGAAGTCCGCTTGGGCGTCGGCGAGCTCGACGCCGTTCGAGAAGGCCCTGCATTGGGTCCAGGGCGTGCCCGTTTCCTCGAGCAGGGCGTGCAGGGTCTGCGCATACGGAATGCCGTCGCGCACAATGCCGGCGCGCATGGCGTCCCAATCGGGGAAAGTGGATTCGAAGGTCGGCCACCAGATGGCGCGGCCCGCGAGATACCCGCTGGCGCCAGCGCGGCAGGCATGCGCCACGATGCGGCGGAAGGGTTCCATCGCTGCGCCCGCGGAGAGCATGACCCAGGGCCGGTCGAGCGCTTCGCCCAGCTTGTCGAACCACTGCTGGCAGGCCGCCGACTCGGGTGAGTCCGGGTGCGGCACCGCATTCGCGGCGATGGGGCTCTCCATCTTGAAGATGTCGACCCCATAGCACTCGTCGCGGAATTCGAGCGCGGTGTCGATCACCATTTCCGGCCGTTTGGTGGCGTCCTCCTGGTAGAGCGCGCTGTTCCCCTCGCTGCCGAGCGGATAGAGAAGCGGTTCCAGAAGGAACGCGATGTCGTGCCGCCGGCAGTCGCGGCCCACCTGCTTCACGAGCTCGCGCTGGTGCGCCTTGACGTCCTCGCTCGCATCCGGGCGCCACCACAGCATGAGCTTGACGCCGTCGGCGCCCATGCGCTTGATCTTTTCGACCGACCAGTCCGGATAGCCGAAGGTCTTGCGGCCGCCAGGGGTTTCCTCGCAATCCCACTGTTCGTAGGTCATCAACAGGCCACGGCGGGGATCGGTCTGCTGTGCCGCAAAAGGATAGGCGTAGCCTGGGTCGAGCAGCATGGCCGTCGACCAGGGCGAAAGCGTTTCGATCAGGACCCGCTTGGCCTGACCCACGTCCTCGAACAGCGGGGCGGCGGCTCCGCGCCTGCTTCGCACCAGCGCTTCGACCCCTGGCCTCTGATCGACGGCGGTCATCTTGAAAAGGCCGCGCTCATCGGCGAGGCGACGCATCGACCACAACTTTCCGGCAGAGATTTGCATGGGCTTGATATAGAACGTTTATGTTGAGATTTATTGTAGTGATATTTTTATTTCACAACAAGGCAGTGAAAATCCCTACTTGCCATCTCCCTCGAGCCCGATTGCATGCCGCGCCGCCGCCGGCGTCAGATGTGCGGCTCAGCGCGGCTGGTACAGCGTGTATGGATGCGGCTCTTCCAGCGAGAGCCGATCGGCCGAGGCGAAATCCTCGCAGTCGGTGGCGTGCACCGTGTCGGCATGAAGCCCGAACAACCTCCGATGCTCGTCTTCCAGCAGATCGACCATCTCCAGGTCGTAGCGGGCGCTGCCAGTGCCGGCTTGCGTTTGCAGTTCGCGGTTCACCTGTGCCGCGGGGGGAGCCACCGGCGCAAAAGGCTTCGCCGACGTGAACCTGAAGATTCTGCTGATAACCCCCACCCTGTCTCCTGATGCACATGCACGTCGCCGCAACCGGGCGCCGGCAACGTTTTCAACGCCGTGGTCCCGCGTTCGATTGGAAGCAAAGACTGTCTCCCTGGCGCCCCCCAGGAAGAGGGGGGATGGCGGCGCACGGCGCGTGCGGCCGCGCTGGCTCGCGTTCCATCACGGCGCGTGCGTACAAGTACATCGTGCGTGCCTTTTCATCGAGTGCATCCATGTCGACATGGCCCTGCGCGTCACATGGAAAGACATAGCTGCGGCCGTCGCCGTGCGGCGAGTGGAAGCGCAGTTCGTAACCCGGCGATCCATTCATGGCATTCCCTCGTGGATGTGCGCACAGCGTGGCGTCGTCGAGCGCTCTCAGACCGGCTGCGCGGCCCAGGCGGGTCCGCTGGACCGTCTTGCCGTGCCCCGCTCGGCTGCCGACGGCACGAACGGCTCCGCTTCCTGGCCCGTGCGAAACAGCCTGTAGCGGCCGCCAGGCATGGCCGCGAGGTCCCAGCCGTGGCCGCATCCGAGCTCGAGCGAGACCTTGAGGTCATGCACGATCCTGCTGAACGAGGGCTCCGTCGGCCGCGCCCGGCCGATCGGCAGCACCGACGCAAGGCAGCCCGGCGCCACGGTCTGGCCTGCGTTGTAGAAGAGTTCGAGCGCGGTGTCGAAGCTCAGCGGCGGCAGGCGGACCTCCTTGTCGGCGAAGGTGACTGCGCCCTGAAGCAAATGGAAGGCGTAGCCGCCCCAATGAAGACTTGGTTGCGGTCCCCGCAGTCCATAGCTTTCCATGAATCCACGGAGCGCCTGGCACAGATCGGAGACGTACTGTGACGAATCGGGAACCACGCCATCCGCGATCCCGCGGTACATCGCGCGCGGCGCATTGCCCAGGGGGCAATACAGCAGCGGCACGCGCTCACCGATCGCTGCACGAATGCTGGCCAGGAGCTCTCCATCGCGAGCGGCGATGTCGGTCGAATGGCCGCCCACGACGAGCATGCGCAGCTTCGATGCATTCGACCCGAGCGCGGCAAGCTCCTGCACGTTTGCAAAGACCAGCGGTGCATAGCCCATCGAGCGCAGGATGCGGCGCACATATTCCTGTGTCCGCCGGGTGCAGGCGAGCACACCGATGCGTGTGGGTGTGGTTGTATGGATCATGCAAGGGCTTTCACGTGATCAGGCCGTCATCGATGCGGCCTCGAGGGAGGATCGAGACGCGGGCCCGGCTTCGGTTGCCAGGGTGTCTCGCCAGGGCGCTGCGCTCCAGATCGGTGAACGATGTTCGTCCAGCAATACCGCATGCGTGCGTGCGAACCGGGTCCATTCGGTGCTATCGAAGTTTTCCAGCGACCCCCGCATGCCCAGGCCGATCAGGGCCGACAGCGAATAGTCCTTCCATGATGCGTAGCAAGAGCGCGCGCGCGCTTCCAGCACGTCCAGCACCCATTCGGCCAAGTCCCTCGGCACCAGGCCTGCCGTGAGGCCCAGGCGCACCAGGTACGCTGTTTGCTGGATGTTCCACGCGAGCACGCAGAGGTGGTCGCGCCGAAGCTCATCGAGAGCGGCGATCCGGGCTTTGCGCGCAATGAACATGCAGGTCTTCTCGAGCGCCGCATATTCATTGGAATCCGCGCGGGCGCCCATGAGCCATGCTGCGACAGCGTGCTCCTCCGATGGAGACATCTCCCCCATCCGCATGAGGTGAGCCTCCAGCATGTCGTGAAAGTCCGCGGCTGAACGAATCGCCCAGTACTGGGCGAGGATGTCCGCTACGCGCCCCTTGGAATGGGAACTTCTCTGTTGGTTGAAGTCGTCGCCCATCAGCAGCGCGAAGTTCCCGCTGAGCAGACAACAGAACAACTGATCCGCCGACATGGTTTCCGTCGGCCGGAACGCAATGGCGCATGCCCAGCGCTCTTGCGATTGGCCGTAGCGGCTTCGCAGGACCATCCACAGGGGCAATGCCCAGATCAGAGCGACGGGAAGCAGGCCGATCATGAGGAGCTCACCTGGCGCCGGAAGGCGGTGATGTGGATGAGCGGCGATTTCATCGTGAAGTCTTGCAAAGAAGCGGAAAAGACGAAAACTTGCCGACTGCACCGATCGCGCTAGCGACGGTTCGTCCATCTCTCGGCGTCAGTGCGCATGCGGCATGCTCATTACATAGAAATGACTACAACGAAGCCCCCCCCAGGGAGGGGGGCTTCCCAGGCCGTCACCGCTCCCTCAATGCCTCGGCAGCGCGCTTGAGCGGTTTCAGCAGGTAGTCCAGGACCGTCCTGCGGCCTGTGCGGATCTCCGCGGTCGCCACCATGCCCGGCATGATGGGGTGGCGCTTCCCGTCCCTTGTTTCGAGGTAGGCGTGCTCCGTCAGCACATAGACGCGGTAGTAGTGGATGCGCTTGTCGACCTGGTCCTCGATGGTGTCAGGCGACACGCGCTCGACGGCGGCAGGAAGCGTCCCGTAGATGGAGGACTCGAAGGCGGTGATCTTGACCGTCGCTTCCTGGCCGGGATGAATAAAGGCGATGTCCCTCGGACTCAGGCGCGCCTCCACCAGCAGCTGGTCTCCGAGTGGAACGATCTCCATCAGGACACCGCCCGCTCCGACGACACCGCCGATCGTCGAGACGCGGATGTCCTTGACGATGCCGCGGGTTGGCGAAGTGATCGCCGTTCTGCGCAATTGGTCCACCCGGCCTTCGCGAATCTTCAGAAGGGGTTCGAGGTCCGCCATCGTCTTGGCGAAGTCGGATTTGAGAGCGACCTGGTATTCGCTTTGCGTGGCCCCCAGCTTCGTCGAGAACTCGGCGGCCTTTTGCCTGAGCCGAATGATCTCGACTTCGTTCGTTGCACCGGTTCGCAAGAGCGGCAGTGCGATTTTCAATTCGTCTTCGGCAAGGCGCAGTTGCTCGCGCAGGTTGGCGACGTTCTCCTTGAATGCCCGCCGGTTCTCGAAGAACAGCTGCCGCTCGCGCTCCACCGCGGCAACATCCTTGGCGACCTCGGGGGGAAACTTCACCTCGCTCGCCGCGGTCATCTCGGCGCGCAGGCGCGCTGCCTTGGCCTGCAAGGCGGCGATGCGTTCCATGGCCTCCTCCACGGAGGATCGTGCCTGGACGGGATCGAGCGTGGCGAGCTTCTGGCCGGACTCGACGATGTCGCCTTCGCGGACCGCGAGTTCTGCAACGATGCCTCCCTCCAGGCTCTGGATGATCTGCCCTTTCGATGCGGGGGTGATCTTGCCCTCGCCGACGGCGACCTCGTCGAGTCCGGCCAGCGACGCCCATGCGATGAAGGCGAATATTGCCGCCACGATGAGCCAGAGCAGTGTTTGCGCGTTGCGCACCTGGCGCGTCGCCGACGCGGCCATGAAGAACTTGTGCATGGTCATCTTCCCGCGACCGGCACGGCCGATGGCCGGGGCCGTGCGTCCAGGCCCCTGGCGGCGGAATCGCCACGCAGGGCCTTCAGGATTTCCTCCTTCGGCCCATCGCGCACGATCCGTCCGGCGTCCACGACAATGATCCGGTCCACGAGGGACAGCACGGGATAGCGGTGCGTTGCGATCAGCAGCGTCCGGTGGCCGAGCCACTCCCTCATCCGCTCGATGATTGCGAGTTCGGTTGCCTCGTCGAAGGATGCAGTCGGCTCGTCCAGCAGCAGAACGTTGGGCGATCGCAGGAACGTTCTTGCAAGGACAAGGGCCTGCTGCTGGCCGCCGGAAAGGCCCAGTCCGCCTTCGCGCAGCTTGAGATCGAGCCCATGCGGCTGGTTGAGCAGCAACTGGTCTGCGCAAGCCAGCCGCATTGCCGCCAGCATCTCTTCGTCGCTGGCCAGCGGCCTGGCGATCCGGAGGTTCTCGCGCAGCGATCCGTAGAAGAGGCTCGACTCCTGCAGAACGACGCCGATGTTGCGCCGGATGTCGGCCACGTCGATCTGGTTCATCGGTGCGCCGTCGAGCATGATGCTGCCTTGGGAAGGCGTGGCAAGGCCGCCGGCGAGCCGCAGCAGCGTGGATTTTCCGGCGCCCATGCGGCCCAGAACGGCGACCCGCTCGCCCGCTTCGATCTTCAGTCGCGGCACAACCAGGACCGGCTTTTCCTGCGGCTCGAAGCTGTACGCAACGCTCTCGAAGCGGTACTCGCCTGCCAGCGTGGGCTTGTGATAGGTCTGCCTTTCGGGATCGTGGTCGATCGGCAGCGCGATGAGGTCGTCGAGTCCCTTCTTGCCGACGCGGACATTCTGCAGCCGGCTCAGAACAGCCGGAATTTGCCCGAGCGGCGCAATCGTCCGGCTCGTCAGGATCGAACATGCGAGCACGGCCCCGAAGGACAGCGATGCGTCGAGGATTCCATAGACGCCGGCCACGAGAACGCCGACGTAGGCCACCTGCTGGACCGTCTGCGAAAAGTTGACGAGCAGGCCGGTCAGAAAGCGCTGCTCCAGGCCGATGTCGGCGCTGACCTGATTGACCTCGTCCCACAGGTGCCGGAAACGAGGCTCCCCCTGGAGCGTCTTTATGTCTTCCACGCGGTAGATCGATTCCATCAGGATGGCATTCCTGAGGGCCGCCTCGCCCAGTCCCGCTTTCGAAAGCCTGGCCAGCGGAACCTGGGCGATGAGCCCGGGCAGGACCAGCAGAGGGATGGCCGCGAGAGGCACCAGCACAAGCGGCCCTCCGAGCATCCAGATGATGAAGAGAAAGGCGACGACGAACGGGAGATCGATCAGCACGCCCATCGTGCTCGAGGTCAGGGTCTCGCGCAGTTGCTCCAGATCCCGCAACTGGGCGATCAAGGTCCCAGGTGACTTCGGCCGCGCATCGTTGCGGATATCCAGCGCGCGCGCAAAGAACATGGCGGATAGCCGGAGGTCGGCCTGCTTGCCGAAATGGTCCGCGATAGAAGCCCGCGTCGTTCGGAGCAGAAGCTCGAGCATCAGCGCAAGCGCCACGCCCGATGCGAGCACCCAGAGGGTATTGATGGAGCGCGCCGGAACGACGCGATCCCAGACCTGCATGGCAAACAGGGAGGTACCCACGGCCAGGAGGTTCCCGAAGAGCGAGCCTGCACCGAGACTGGCCAGGACGGACCATTGATTCGAGAAAACGTCCCTGAGCCAGGAGCCCGGTTTGGCGACCAGATGGGCGTCGAGCCGTTCGGTCCGGCGCGCGCTGCCTTGATGCACGAGAAGCAGACGCAGCGGCTTTCCGGGGGAGGCGAGCCGATCGATCGGGATCGAACGCTCGACGGTGTTCCCGTCGATGGCGAAATGCAGCCTCGCGTGTCCGCCATCGGCGGCGACGATCACGCCCACGCGCTCTTCATCGATCTCGACGAGCGCCGGAAGCATGAACGGAGAAAGCTCGCGCGCGGAGAGATCGACGAACTGGGCAGTCATGCCGGCCGAAGAGGCCAGATCGACGATGCCTTGATCCAGGTCGATCTTGGCCGCCCACCCCGAAGCGCTGCGCACGCGTTCCGCCGAGACCGGAAGTTCGAGCAGCCGTGCAGCCTGGAGCATAGGCTCGACCCAGCGCTCTATCGCTGCGGCATTTGCCGCGCCCGAACTCGCGGGCGCGGGCATTTCGTCGCGCACGGCAGCATCACTCATTGGGACCGCCCTCTCGTTGAAGCAATTCGGCGAACCGCCCGAGCGCAAGGTAGGTCTTGAGCCTGGCCAGCACGCCATCCGCCAAGGCATTGGTCCACTCGACCTCGGACTGGAAGATGTCGCGCTCGGGGGTGACGACTTCGGTCAAGGACCGCTTGTTGAGTATGTATTCCTGCCAGTAGAGATCGCGCGAGGCACGCGAGAGATCGATGACCTTCTCGTAGCCTGAAAGCCTGGCGGCCGCGCCTGCTTCCTCCACCTCCGCGGAGTGCAAGGTGGTCCGCGAGATCAGGCGCTGGTTCTCCAGTGCTTCGCGCGCGGCGCGCCGTTCGGCGTCCGCAGCTGCGATCTGGTGTTGCGCGAGGCCGCTGAACGAGAAGTTTCCCGTCAGCGAAATGCCTATCCAGGTGCCGTTGTCGATGTTCGCGCTCCGGTTCGAAAGAGAGCGGCTGACCCCGACCCCGATCGAAGGGAAGCGGTCTGCCTCGGCAAATTTCACCCGGGCCTCCGCGGCGTTCACGGCCGCGGCCGCGGCGCGGACCGATGGCGTCTCATCGATGTCGCCGGAGCCGGTGCCCAGGCTGCGCACGAAGGCGGCGGTGCTGGAAAGATCGGCCACCCGTTGCGGGCGAAGTCCCGTCAGTTCCGCGAGCTTGGCGGCGGCAACGTCGAACCGTGTGCGGGCCTTCAGCACCTCCGCCTCCGCGCGCAGGATGGCGACGTCGATGAGATTGCGGTCCGACGTGACCGAAAGACCCGCCTTCACACGGTCGCCGATCTTCACCCGCGTCTGCCGAAGTGCTTCGACCTGGCGCTTGGCTGCAGCAACCACGTCTTGGCTTGCCGCGAGTTCGATGAAAGTCGATGCCGTCGTCGAAGCGACTGTCTCGACCGTGTCGGCGAGCAGGTACCGCTGCCTGTCCAGTGCAGCATCGGCCGCGGAGATCCGGCTCGTGGTGCGCCCAAAGTCATAGACAAGCTGATTGACGCCGACGGAGGAACTCGCTCCCGCACCATGGCCGGGCCGGATGCCGTATTCCAGCCTGGGAAACCAGGCGGCTTTTGCAATCTCGACATCCGAGGAGCTCTGCGCAATGACCGCGCGCGCGCGGCTGATGTCCGGGTGGCGTGAGACCGCAATAGCGACGGTTTGCAGCATTGACAGACCGCCGGCAGGCGTTCGCGTTGCCGTGTCCGTTGCCGGCTGAGCGGCTGCGGCGGGCGGCGGGCTCCCCGGGGCCAGCACGGTTTCGCTGTCGGCGGCCAGCGCCGGGAATACGCTGCTGGCAATGAGGGGGAGGGCGAAGAGCATGCGATACGCAATCGCGCATTGCCGATTGCAGTGTTGAGAAAGATAGGGCGGGTGCAGGATGGCCGAATGCATGGCCTCGTTGCCGGCAGGTCTCCCGCGCAGCCCGGTGCCCGGCTTGCGTGCGGCAAGGTGAGATGCCATTTTTTGAGCGAGAGAGAAGGGAGCCCGGAGCGGCGGCTGCATGGCGAGGAACCCTGCATCCGTCTCTCCAAGCCCGGACATCACACGAGGATCTGGTGATTTGCCAGGAGGGTTTGCAAGTCTGTCGTCACATTGGTCAACGTGACCAGGGCTGCGGCACCATAGGTGCCTCCCGCGCCATCCCGGTCGATGCTGATGACTGTGTTGCCTCCGGCATTGGTGACGGTGAGGTAGTCCGCAATGTTGCCTGTCGTCGGGTTGTAGCCGACAAGCAGATGCGACAGGTCGATCCGATCGGCCTCCGGGTCGCTGGCGCTGGAGGCAAGGTGAAAATCGGCGATGGTGTCCTGGCCGTTGCCGCCGGTGTTGTCCGCCGCAACGGCTTCCCATAGAAACACGTCGCCGCCGGCACCACCGGTCATCGTGTCGTTGCCGGCTCCGCCGATGAGGATGTCATTGCCGTTGCCGCCGACCAATGTGTCGTTGCCGGCGCCGCCGCGCAGCAGGTCCTTGCCGTCTGCGCCGTTCAGCGTGTCGTCTCCCGCATAGCCGTACAGCCGGTCGTCGCCCGCCGTCCCGTTGATGGTGTCGTTGCCCGATGTGCCCTGATGGATGGCAGAGGGTGGCGTGCCACTCAGGAGATTGGCATTCAACAGCTGGCCGGCAGCCGCAGTACCGCTCAGGCCTGTGGTGTCCGTCGCGGTGATGTGCAGGCTGTTGAGCAAGCTCACGTTGAGACCGAGCAATCCACCGGTCAGCGTGACCGAGCCCAGGAGTTCGTTGATCATCAAGTTGTCGATCGGCCCGCCATCAATTGCCGTGATGGTCAGCGTCGAGGTCGCACCGAGGCCAAGGACTCCGGGAGTGTTGACGATGCCGATCTGCAAGCCCAGTTCGGCGGCCAACGCCGAACTGGCGTTGAGTTGTTGTGGCGACAGCAACCCGGCTCCACCGTAGGAGAGGACGACGCTCTGTATGTTGTTGTTCTGGTCGCTGGCCGTAAAGAACTGCTGCTGGCTGAGGTCGATCAGGCCCAGTGCGTTGGCACCGGCGATGCCCAGCAAGCCGCCCTGCTCGATGAGCGACACCTGTGGCGCAACCTGCGTGTTGACGGTAACCGGATATGGCGCGCTGGCGGCACTGGTGTTGCCGGCGGAGTCGATCGCCGTCACGCTCAGGTTGTGTGCGCCATCGGCCAGCGTTGTCGTCAAGGTCCAGTTGCCCGAGCCGTTGGCTGTCGCCGTGCCCAGCAAGATGGTGCCGTCATAGACATTGACGGTGCTGCCCGCTTCGGCGGTGCCGACGAGCGTCGGCGTTCCGTCGTCGGTGGTGCCATTGGGGGCCACGTTGCCCTGCGTTTGGCCGATGTTGTCCAGCACACTCGTGATGACCGGCGCGGCAGGCACCGCGGTGTCGACGGTGATTGCGTATGGCGTGCTGGATGCACTGGTGTTGCCGGCGGAGTCGGTGGCCGTCACGCTCAGGTTGTGGGTGCCATCGGCCAGAGTCGGCGTCAGGGACCAGTTGCCCGAGCCGTCGGCAGTGACCGTGCCCAGCAAGGTCGCGCCGTCATAGAGCTTGACCGTGCTGCCCACTTCGGCGGTGCCGGCGATCGTCGGCGCCGCGTCATTGGTGGTGCCATTGGGGGCCACGGTGCCGGTCGTCAGCGCGACATCGTCCGTCACGCTGGTGATGGCCGGCGCGGCGGGCGCTGCCGTGTCCACGGTGATGGCGAATGGCGCGCTGGGCGCACTGGTGTTGCCGGCGGGGTCGGTGGCCGTGACGCTCAGGGTATGGGGGCCGTCGGCCAAGGGCGTGCTCGGCGTGAAGCCCCAGTTGCCCGAGCCGTTGGCAGTGACCGTGCCCAGCAAGGTCGCGCCGTCATAGACGTGGACGGTGCTGCCCGCTTCGGCGGTGCCGGCGAGTGTCGGCGCCGCATCGTTCGTGGTGCCATTGGGAGCCACGGTGCCGGTCGTCAGCGCGACATCGTCCGTCACTCTGGTGATGACCGGCGCGGCGGGCGCTGCCGTGTCCACGGTAACCGCATACGTCGCGGCGGACGGGTTGAAGCCGCCGCCCACGGTCGTGACGCTCAGGGTGTGGGTGCCATCGGCCAGTGTTGGCGTCAGGGTCCAGTTGCCCGAGCCGTCGGCGGTAGCCGGGCCCAGCAGCGTGGTGCCGTCATAGATATCGACGGTGCTGTTTGGCGCGGCGGTGCCGGCGATCGTCGGCGCGGCGTCGTCGGTGATGCCGTTGGGGCCCACGCTGCCCTGCGCTGGGCCGATGTTGTCCGTCACGCTGGTGATGGCCGGTGTGCCTGGTGGCGTGGCGGCGACCGTGACCGTGTACGGCGCGCTGGCAGCGCTGATGTTGCCGGCGGAGTCTGTGGCCGTCACGATCAGGTCGTGTGTGCCGTCGGCCAGCGTTGGCGTCAAGGTCCAGTTGCCCGAGCCGTCGGCAGTGACCGTGCCCAGCAAGGTGATGCCGTCATAGACATTGACGATGCTGCCCGCTTCGGCGGTGCCGACGAGCGTCGGCGTTGCGTCGTCGGTGGTGCCACCGGAGGGCACGTTGCCCTGCGCTGGATCGACGTCGTCCGTCACGCTGGTGATGGCCGGCGCGGCGGGCGCCGCGGTGTCGACGGTGATTGCGTACAGCGCGCTGGGTGCACTGGTGTTGCCAGCGGAGTCGGTCGCCGTGACGCTCAAGGTGTAGGTGCCACCGGCCAGGGTCGGTGTCAGGGACCAGTTGCCCGAGCCGTCGGCCGTGACCGTTCCCAGCAGCGTGGCGCCGTCATAGATATTGACGCTGCTGCCCGCGGCGGCGGTGCCGGCGATCGTCGGTGTCGTGTCGTTGGTGCTGCCGTTCGGGGCGACGTTGCCCATCGTCGGTGCGAGATCGTCCGTCACGCTGGTGATGACGGGCGCGGCAGGCACCGCTGTGTCTACGGTGATGGCAAATGGTGCGCTGGGCGCACTGGTGTTGCCGGCGGGGTCGGTGGCCGTCACGCTCAGGGTGTGGGTGCCATCGGCCAGGGGCGTGCTCGGCGTGAAGCCCCAGTTGCCCGAGCCGTCGGCCGTGACCGTGCCCAGCAGCGTGGTGCCGTCATAGACATCGACGGTGCTGCCCGCCTCGGCGGTGCCGGCGATCGTCGGCGCCGCGTCGTTGGTGTTGCCATTGGGGGCCACGGCGCCAGTGGTCAGCGCGACATCGTCCGTCACGCTGGTGATGGCCGGCGCCGCAGGCGCCGCTGTGTCCACGGTGATGGCGAATGATGCGCTGGGCGCGCTCGTGTTGCCAGCCGGGTCGGTGGCCGTGACGCTCAGGGTGCGGGGGCCGTCGGCCAGGGGCGTGCTCGGCGTGAAGCCCCAGTTGCCCGAGCCGTCGGCAGTGACCGTTCCCAGCAGCGTGGTGCCGTCATAGACATCGACGGTGCTGCCCGCGTCGGCGGTGCCGGCGATCGTCGGTGTCGCGTCGTTGGTGATGCCGTTCGGGGCCACGTTGCCCATCGTCGGTGCGAGATCGTCCGTCACGCTGGTGATGGCCGGCGCTGCAGGCACTGCTGTGTCCACGGTGATGGCGAATGGCGCGCTGGGCGCGCTCGTGTTGCCAGCCGGGTCGGTGGCCGTGACGCTCAGGGTGTGGGGGCCGTTGGCCAGGGGCGTGCTCGGCGTGAAGCCCCAGTTGCCCGAGCCGTCGGCAGTGACCGTTCCCAGCAGCGTGGTGCCGTCATAGACATCGACGGTGCTGCCCGCGTCGGCGGTGCCGGCGATCGTCGGTGTCGTGTCGTTGGTGCTGCCATTCGGGGCCACGTTGCCCAGCGTCGGTGCGGCATCGTCCGTCACCGTGGCGATGATCGGCGCTGCAGGCGCTGTCGCGTCGACGGTGATCGCAAATGGCGCGCTGGGCGCACTGGTGTTGCCGGCGGGGTCGGTGGCCGTGACGCTCAGGTTGTGGGGACCGTCGCCCAGCGGCGCGGACAGCGTGAAGTTCCATTGGCCCGTGCCGTCTGCCGTGGCGCTGCCCAGCAGGGTGGTGCCGTCATAGACATCAACGGTGCTGCCCGCTTCGGCGGTGCCGGCGATCGTCGGCGTCGAGTCATTGGTGGTACCGCCCGGTGCGATGGGGCCGGTCGTCACCGGCGCATCGTCCGTCACGCTGGTGATGACCGGCGCGGCAGGCGCTGCCGTGTCCACGGTGGCCGTGCCCTGCGGGCCGGTGTTGCCGGCCGGGTCGGTGGCCGTGACACCAACCACCGTGCCACTCGGCACCGGTGTAGCCGGGGTGAAGGTCCAGGTGCCGTCGGTGCCCACGGAAGCCGTGGCATCGGGCATTCCATCGCCGTCCAGGTCGATGTTGACGGTGGTGCCCGGCTCTGCGGTGCCGGAAAGGACCGAGCCATCGGTCGGTGCAACGGCCGGGGCGACGGGCGGCGTCGTGTCGACAACGACCACATACGACGCAGGCGCGCTGGTGTTGCCGTCCGGATCGGTGGCCGTGACGCTCAGGTTATGCGCGCCTTCACCCAGCTGTGTGTCCGGCGTGAAGGACCAGTTGCCGGAAGGATCGGCCGTGACGGTGCCCAGCAGCGTGGTGCCGTCGTAGACATTGACGGTGCTGCCCGCTTCGGCGGTGCCGGCGATCGTCGGTGTCGTGTCGTTGGTGCTGCCGCCTGATGCAACGGCGCCGGTCGTCGGTGCGGCATCGTCCGTCACGCTGGTGATGACCGGCGCGGCAGGCGCTGTTGCGTCGACCGTGACGGCAAATGGCGCGCTGGGCGCACTGGTGTTGCCGGCCGCGTCGGTGGCCGTGACGCTCAGGTTGTGAGAGCCATCACCGAGCGGCGCGGTCGGTGTGAAGCTCCATTGGCCCGTGCCGTCTGCCGTGGCACTGCCCAGCAGTGTGTTGCCGTCGTAGACTTTCACGGTGCTGCCTGGGGCAGCGGTGCCGGCGAGCGTCGGCGTCGAGTCGTTGGTTCTGCCGCCCGGGGCGATCGTGCCCAGCGTCGGTGCGGCATCGTCCGTCACGCGGGTGATGGCAGGCGCAGCGGGAGGCGCACTCGGCAGCGGCAGCACAGCGGCAGAGCCACTGCCGCCACCTCCGCCGCCCGCACCGGCGGCCACGGCAGCGAGACCCGCCGCACCCAGAATTCCCAACAGCACGGCCGAACTGTCGCTGATCGGTTCGTACTGCACCATGGCATCACCGATGCCATCGCCTTCGCCGCCGGTCTGGGCCTTGCTGAAGTCAGTCAGCCACTTTCCGTCTTCCTGGACGAAGACAAGATTGTTGAACTCCGCCCCGTTGGCAAAGAACCCCTGGATCCGTACGGTGCGGCCGTCGGTGAATTCGATGGTCAGGTCACTGCCAGAGCGCGCGTAGTTCGAAACTTGCGTCTTGTTGATCTGGACCAGGAAGTTTGTGGGAGCGTCCGAAGCTGCGACGGTCTTCGTTTCCGAAGTGATCGAAACATTGGAGTGGTTGCTCAAGACTGCCGAAGAAACCATTGGTATGTCTCCTGTCCATCAAGCCAAGTGAAACGTGGTCTATTGACTTACGCGTGGCGAGTCAATCCACTGCGCGGATGTGACTGCTCTTGATTGACCGGGTGACAACCTGAGTATGTCCCGCAACGCAAGGATATTTCACTTTGTAAGGGCGCGTCGACACCCCCCCAAGGCGGGGGGTGAGGCGCCCCACGGTGTGCAGTTATGCACGAACAGAGAGTCAGTCTTCTGCGGCAAGTAGCCCGAACATGCGGGCCCGTGCAACGGCGTGGCGGCGGTTCGCGGCGCCCAGCTTCGCGAACAGATTCTTGATGTGCCACTTGACGGTTTCCTGTCCCACTCCGCTCGCGGTCGCGATCTCCTTGTTCTGCAGGCCCTGCGACATCAAACCGAGAATCTCACGCTCCTTGGGCGTCAGCAATTCGGTGGGCGCGACCGTCGTTTCACGGCGCACCTCGGGCATCGGATCGCGCCGCGCAAAAGGAGCATCGCCGGCCTGCACGGGAGGCGATGATGGTGGGAGGAGCGAAAGCAGCCCCGGGTGCGTATCGATTGCGATCCGCTTGAGGCCAAGCACATTGGCCAGGTCCGTGGTCTCGCGCAAGAGTTCCCGCGCGTCCTTGCCGAACTGATGAATCACCAGCGCCTGAAGCAGCTTGCATTCGATGTCTTCCCGACCACACCGAAGCGTGACCGCCAGCGACGCCAGGGCCTCGAGATGGCGCTGCGCCTCGTGAAGCTCCCTGTTCACGATGCATGCATAGGTCCAGCACAGGTGCAGCCGGAGCTCCAGCAGCGGTGCCAATGTCTTTGGATTCTGCTGTAGCGCCGCCGCGTGGGCGGCCATTGCGCGCGGCAGCAGCCCGACGCTGGATTTGACGTGTCCGGCTCGTGCATGCACGGCGATCAACTCCGCCAGCGCTTCGAGCGTTACGCGGGGCCAGCGCCGTGCCTCACCCAGCGTGCACAGATAGTCGAGCAGGTGCAGTCGCTTGGCATCGTGGCCTTCCCACCCGGCAATACGGGACGCGGTAATGAAACCCCTGGAGACCGCATCGGGCAGTCCTGCGGCCGCAAGAACGTCCAGGCGATCCGCCAGAAGGCTCGCGGCCGTCTCGGGTCGATCGAGTTCCCACATCGCGGCAGCCAGCGTCGAGTCCAGCAGGGTGGAGTGCTTGTGCCGGCGGCCCAGCTTGAGCTGCGAGTCCTGCGACATCAGATGGAGCGCATCTGCCGCAAGATTCACCTGTCCCTCCCACAGGTAGCTCAGGCTCACGATATAGGTGCGCCTGAATTGCCTGGAGTACAGATCTTGCGCGACGTCCTCGCGAACCGCCGCATTGCAATAGTGCCGCGCGAGATGAGGAGACCCCGAGAACAGAAGCAGGTAGGCGGCTTGATTCTGTATGCGCTGGTCCAATCCAAGATCGCCGGTGGGATAGGTCTTCGCCAGCTCCGCTCTCAGTTCGGCCGCGCGGTCGAAATTGTCCGCGATGAACTCGACCGGGACCGCAGCGGCAGCCGCTTCTTGCCGAACATCGGCCGGCAGGTCGGCCCTGGCGAGAAGCGCTGCGAGCATCTCCCGCGCCTGCGTACTGGTCTCGCCGACACATTTCACGAACGCCGACGCCAGCGCCAGCCTGGGCCTTGCGATCACTACCGCAGGAGGCATGCGATCGAGCTGCGCCTGTACCCTGCCGAGGTGCCCGTTCACGGCCAGCGCATACAGGCAGCGCTCGGCCAGCTCGTAGGCTCTGTCCGCGTGCCCGGCCGCCAGCGCGTGGTGCGCGGCCTGTTCGTCCAGGCCGCGCCGAGCCAGCCACTCGACCGCGCGCTCATGGACCAGTTGCAATTCGGCGGGCGAAAGCTTCTCTGTCGCCCGAGCGCGCAGCACCTCGCGCGCGAGTGGATGCATCTTCATCCAGTCACTGCCGATCGTTGCACCGAGAACCGGGGTTGATCCGCGCAATTGCTCCAGTTCGCCAGCGCTCTCAGGCCGCCCGGTCAATGCGATGCACAGTCCAGGATGGATGACATCCACCAGTGAGATGCGCAGCAGCAGATCCACAGCGGCGGGGCTCAGTCGATTGAGCAGGAACTCCGTGAAGTACTGTTCCATCCCTTGCGCGGCGCGCTCGGCGAGTTCCAATGCATGGCTGGCGTCTGTGCCCTGCTCGATGGACGAGCTCATCAGCTGCAGGCCCAGCGCCCAACCTTCGCTGGTGGCGTGCAGGCGGGCGGCCAGGTCCTTGTCCACGCCTTTGCCGAAGCGCATCGAAAGGGCGGCCGTCGACTCCTTGGATGTCATTCGAAGGGTATGCGCATCGAGCGTGATCCATGCTGTGTTCCCGGAACGCTTGGCCGCCGGCAATTCGATCCTCGTCCTCGAGGCGAGCGCCAGCGTCAGATTCGCGGGCGCATTGCAGACGATGTACGCGAGCAGGCTGCGGGCGTCGGGATCCTGCAACGTATGGATGTCGTCCAGGATCAGCGCGAGCGGCATTGCCATGGAAGCCACCTCCGCGAGGCATCTGGTGGCGGCAGCCATTGCATCGCTGGCTGAACCGGCCTCCTGGGCGGAGAGCGATAGCTTCGGCGCGGCCATGCGCACCGCGTAGCGAATGGCCGAGATGAGCCGCATCCCGTCGTCGCGCTCGTCCAGCGTGAGCCATGCGGCCGAAATGCCCCGCTGCAGCCATTGCCGGCGCCACTGCGCCAGCAGTGCCGTCTTCCCGAACCCCGCCGGCGCTTGCAGGAGCAGCACCTGGCCCTCCCGGATCCCAGGTGCATTCAGGTTCAGACGGTCTCGGCCGACGACCAGCTTGCCGGCTCGCGGCGGGGTGGACTTGAGAACGAACTCTGGCTCGATCAATCGATGTGGCATGTCTCAGCGGCGGCCGTCTGTGCGGGGAGACAGGTGGTTGCAGTGATCGACTGCACAGCGTTTGCGCCGGACTTCTTCTCGCTCATGTACGTCTCGAAAGTGGGCTCTCGTCCATCGCAGTTCCTTGACTTCGCCGGATCTCGGTGGGGGTCAACCCGGAGTGCGCCGCGGATGCAGCGGCCCAGCATTGCAATGTACATCGGAAGCCGCCGGCCGACGCTCTAGTGAACACGCATCGCTGAACCGCTTTCTGCCAGGCCCGCCAATACGGCACGATCACCGCGTGCGTGCTGCCACGAGGAGGTCGTGATGTTGTGATGGTTGGTGAGTTCCTGCAGGCGTGGAAGAGCATCATCCGTACATGCGAGGCCTTCTCGAGAGAGCCCGTGGCCAGTTCCACCAGGCCCAAGCCCTTGCTGTAGGTCTTGGTGGATTCATCGAAGGTCATCAATTGCTCATGCACGAGGGTCTTGAGCAAGTTGAAGCAGGTGCTGGCATTGGGGTCCAGGTCCTTGGCAATGCGCGTGACCTCCATCGTCGGCAACTCCAGCGCACAGGAGCACGGCCTTGTCATGCCCAGCGATGTAAAGCTTCCCATTCGGCCGCCATGAGCCGCCCGAGTTGCTCATGTAGCTGAGCCATCAGCTTGTCGGGGAGCACCCAGCCTCGGCAAGCTTCCAGTCCGAGGTAAAGCGGACGATCTCAAGTCCAGCCCCCGTCCACGACGAAGCTCTGCGCGGTGCACATTCGTGAATCGTCCGCCGCCAGAAACAGCGCCATGGCGGCAACGTCCTCCGCCAGCACGCGGCCGGTCAGGCATTGTGCGGCGTCGATCTGGGATTCGGCTTCGGGTGTGACCCACAGCCGTAACTGGCGGGGTGTCATTACCCACCCAGGCACCAGCGCATTGACGCGGATTCCCAGTGGTCCCAGTTCGCGTGCGAGAGAGCGCGAGAGGCCGTGGACTGCCGACTTGCAGGTGGCGTAAATTGGATACCCGCTGCCTTTGATCATCCAGCTGGTCGAACCCAGGTTGATGATGCTGCCGCCGCCAGCTGCCGCCATGGCCGGCGCCACGGCTTGGGAGGCGAAGAACTGGTGGCGCAGGTTGACAGCAATCGCGCGATCGAAGAACTCGGGCGTTACGTCGTCGACCGAATGCCGGACATCGTTGGCTGCGTTGTTGATCAACACACGGGTCGGGCCATGGCGACGCTCGCCCTCCGCCAGGCAGGTGCGCAGTGCGGTGACGTCGGTCACGTCGCAAGCCTGATAGAACACCTCGGCGCCTTCCCGGCGCAGGGTTTCAGCCAGGTCGTTGCCGGCTTGAACATCCAGGTCGATGAAAGTGACCTTCGCGCCCTGCACGGCAAAGGCCCGCACAAAAGCTTCGCCAATGCCGCTGGCACCGCCGGAGATGACCACGGCGCGCCCGGCCAGGCTGGGATAACGGGTTTCAATCATGCGAAGAGAAATGAAGTCAGTGCACAGCGGGTCCGCGCCGCGCCAACTTGGCCTGCAGCACCACCACGGCCAGCAGAAATGCTCCGCGAACGATGGTCTGCCAGTAAGAGCCTAGTGTGAGGTGCGGGCCGCCCGTGTAGCCGTTCTCGAAATTGATCATGTTCAGGATTACGGCCAGCAGCAGTACACCAGTGAGCGTGTTGAGAATTGAACCCTCGCCGCCCGTGAGCAGCGTGCCGCCGACGACCACTGCGGCAATGGCGATCAGCTCCCAGCCCGCGCCCTCGGTAGGCGAGCCCGAGGTTTGCGCTGCCAACAGGACACCGGCCAGGCCAGCCAGAGCGCCCGACAGCGTGTAGACCGTGATCTTGATCCGCTCGACCGGCAAGCCCATCAGGCGCGCTGCTTCCTCGTTGCCGCCGACAGCCAGCACGCCGCGGCCGAATCTTGAGAAACGCAGGGCCAATGCGCCCAGAGCGAAGGCCAGACCTGCAATCCACACAGGCACTGGCACGCCCAACAGCACACCATCCGCGAGCTGGTCGAAGCCCGTCTCATAGCTGATGGCGACGGTTTCTCGATTGGAGACAACCAGCGCCAGGCCCCGCGCCGCAATGAAGGTGCACAACGTGACCACGAAGGGCATCAGCTTGAATCGCGCGATGGCGATGCCGTTGAACAGGCCCGCGAGGAATCCAACGACCACGCCGCCGATCAACGCCGGCATGACACCGTGGTGCGAAAGCTGAGCCGCCACCACACTCGCCAGCACCGCCACCGTCCCCACCGACAGGTCGATGCCGCCGGTCATGATCACAAATGCCATGCCGATGGCAATCAGACCAAACTTGGACGTGCTGGCGGACAGGAAGGTGATGTTCTGGATGCCCAAAAACTCATCGTAGCGAAGGCCGCCGAACAGGAGGAGCAACGCCAGCGCGGCCAGTGCGCCCTGCGACTGGAGGCACCGCTTCCAGGCAGATGACCCTTGGGTCTGCGCCGCAACGGATGACACACCTGGACCTTCTTGTGACGTACTTGTGGAAGACTGCGAATTCATCGTGAGTTCTCGATCGTCTGGCGTCTACTTGCCGCGCCGCTGCAGGAACACGGCCGACAGGATGATCGTTGCCTTGGCGATCAGCGCGTACTCGTTGGGCACCCCGTGTGCAAGCAGGGTGTAGTCGAGCAACTGGATGGCGAGTGCTCCCAGCAGCGTGCCGACGATGTCGATCCTTCCGCCGGAGAGCAGCGTGCCGCCTACGGCCACCGCTGCAATGGCGTCCAGTTCGATGTTCAGACCGATCTTGGCGGGATCGGCGGCCGAAATCATCGCCACGTTCATCACACCAGCCAGCCCAGCCAACGCCGCACAGACGGCGTAGGCGATCAGCTTCACGCGTGCGACGGGCACACCTGCAAGATGCGCTGCCCGCGCATTGCCGCCCACGGCCACCAGGCGGCGCGCAAACAGCGTTCGGCGCACCACCCAGGCTGTGACGGCGACCACCGCCGCCATCAGCCAGGCCTGGAACGGCAGGCCCAGCAGGTTGCTGCGCAGCCAATCCAGCCGTTCGGGTGCAAAGGTGCGCAGGTTGCTGTTCGTGAGCATTTCAGCGAGCCCCCGGCCGGCGATGAACAGCACCAGCGTGGCCACGATGGGTTGGACGCCGTAACGGGTGATCAAGAGGCCGTTCATCCAGCCGCATAACGCCGCGGCCAGCAGAGGCAGCGTAAGGGCCGCCAGCAGTGCCACGCCGGGCTGTGCGAGTGCGCCCGAGTCCTGGGTGAGCAGAACCGCTGCCAATGTCCCCGCGAACGCCGCCACCGCGCCGACCGAAAGGTCGATGCCTCCGGTGGCGATGACCAGTGCCATGCCCATTGCGACCACAACGACCTGGGCCACCTGCGAGAGGTTGATGTTCAGGGTCTGCAATGTCAGGAAGTCGCGCGTGAACAATGCGTTGAAGGCAAGCAGCGCCATCAACGCAATGAGCGTGCGCCCGCCCTTCAGCCATGCCCAACTGCGGCGCTGTGCGCCGTTCGCCGCCGTCCGGGGGACTGGTGCGGAAGCCGATTCAGCCATGTGCCACCTCCGCAATTCCGGTTCGCACCGTGGGCTCGTCGACCGTTCCGTTGGCCATCGCTGCCATCACGGCGCTTTCGTTGAGGTTGCCGGCGGCCAGTTCGGCGACGGTGCGCCCATCGCGCAGTACCGCCACGCGGTCGCTGGCAGCAACGAGTTCTTCCAGCTCGCTGGCGATGATCAAGACCGACAGCCCCTGCGAATCGGCCAGCCCGCGAATAAGCTCGAGAATTTCCGCTTTGGCGCCTACATCGATGCCGCGCGTCGGCTCGTCGAGCAGCAGCAGGTCGATACCCGCGGCCAGCCAGCGCGCCAGCAGCACCTTTTGCTGGTTGCCGCCTGACAATTCCCGGATCGGCTGGTCCGGCCCGGCGCAGCGGATGCCCAGCTTGCGAATGAATTCCTCCGTGATCTCCTGCTGCCGCCGGGTGTCGACGATGCCCAATCGCGCCAGGCGCGGCGACAGGACAAGGCACAGGTTTTCGCGGATCGACAGGTCAGCGATGATGCCCTCGGTTTTGCGGTCTTCCGACAGGAAGGCCACGCCGCGGGCTATGGCGTCGGCCGGCTGGTCGAGCTTGACCAGCTCGCCCTTGATCCGGATCTGCCCCGAATCGACCGCCTCGGCGCCGAACACCGCGCGCGCGAGTTCGGTGCGGCCCGAGCCCAGCAGTCCGCCCAAGCCGACAACCTCGCCGCGCCGCACGGTGACACTGGCATCCTTCACGCGTATGCCGCTGCGCAAATTGCAAACGCCCAGCACCTCGGGCATTGATGCATCGGGCCCGGCACGGCGCGTTCCCTGCACGACCGAGAGCTCCTTGCCGAGCATGGCGGCGACCAGATCCAGCTTTGGAAAGCCCTCCATGCTGCGCTCCGCCACGGTCTGGCCATCACGCATGACGGTGATGCGATCGCACACGGCGTAGAGCTCGTCCAGCCTGTGGCTGACGAACACGACCGAAGTGCCGTCGGCCTTGAGTTTCCGGATGACACCAAACAAGGTGCTCACTTCGGTTTCGTCCAGCGAGGAGGTGGGCTCGTCCATGATGACCAGCTTGGCGCGCATGCTGACGGCGCGGGCAATGGCCGTCATCTGCTGGGTGGCGGTGTTGCACGACTGCAGCGGCCGGCTGACATCGACCGACATGCCGAATCCCGCCAGGATGCGCGCGCTCTCGGCTTCCACATGGCGCCAATCGATGAGGCCGAAGCGGGTGGGCTCGCGTCCGAGAAAGATGTTTTCGGCGACCGAGCGCTGCGGCACCAGATTGAGTTCCTGGTAGATCGTGCTCAATCCGGCGCGTTGCGCGGCAACGGGAACCTTGAATTCGACTTCCCTGCCGTCGAACAAGATGGTTCCCGCGTCACGTGCGTAGGCACCCGTCAGGATCTTGATCAGCGTCGACTTGCCGGCGCCGTTCTGTCCTATCAGGGCATGCACTTCGCCGCGGCCTACGCACAGCCTGCTCTGGCGCAGCGCGGTCACGCCGCCGAAGGCCTTATCGATGCCGCGCATCTCCAGCAGTGGCGTTCCGGGGGCGTTCATGCTCATGGCAGCAGCTGGAAAAGCCGATCAGTAACCGTCGGCCATGTTGGCCTGAGCGTTGCTCTTGTCGTAGAACTTGTCTTCGACCTTGACCCAGCCCGGAATGTTTTCGCCCTTCGCGTACTTCCTTGCGGTCTCACAAGCGATGGGCCCGAAGAAGGGACTGGATTGGACGGTGGCGCCCATCTTGCCGGACGCGATCGCAGTCAGCGCATCCCGGGTCCCGTCGATCGACACCACCACCACGTCCTGGCCGGGCTTCTTGCCGGCCGCTTCGAGCGCCGAAATCGCACCGATGGCCATCTCGTCGTTGTGCGCATAGACGGCGGTAACGTCCGGATGGGCCTGGAGCAGGGTCTGCATCACCTGGCGGCCCTTGTCCCGGGAAAAGTCGCCGGACTGGGAAGCGACGATCTTCAGCCCGGTGTTCTTGGCGATCACGTCGTCGAAGCCCTTCTTGCGGTTGTTGGCCGGCGATGAGCCCGTGGAGCCCTCGAGCTCGACGATCTTCCCTTGGCCCTTGGAAGCCTTGACCAACCATTCCGCGGCGCGGCGGCCCTGGTCGACGAAGTCCGACCCGATGAACGTGACGTAGTCGACGCCCACCTTGGCGAGCTTGGGATCGACGTCGCGGTCGATCAGGATCACCGGGATGCCGGCCTTCTTGGCCTTCATCACAGCGGGGATCAGTGGCTTTTCCTCGCGCGGGGCCAGCACGATCAGATCGACCTTCTGGGCGATCATGCTCTCGACGTCGGCCACCTGCTTGGCAGCCGATCCGGCCGCATCGGTGTAGACCAGGTTCCAGCCGCAAGTCTTGGCTACATCCTGCATCGACTTGCTTTCGGCGATGCGCCAGGGGTTGTTGCTTTCGGTCTGGGCAAAGCCGACCTTGTAGGTGTCCTTCTCCTTCAGCTTGGGCAACTCCGCGTAGGCGGAGACTCCGAAAGTGGCGGCCAAAGCAATTGCGGTCAACGAAGCGAAGCGCATGACGACTCCAGTGAGATAAACAAAGGGGAACGAACCCCGCAGCCGGTCGATTCATATTGCCGACCTGAGCTGAGTTTACTCACTGGATATTAATAATAAACGAGGGAAATCACCTAGTTATGAATCGCCGCGCGCGGACACTGATTGGCGCAAGACCAACGGACAGTCCATCTTGATGTGCCGCAACCCCGCGGTGCCATCGATCCCGTTGGCTTCCTCGATCAGCCGCTCGACCGCCCACTGGCCCATCGCGAAGTTCGGGAGCAGCACGGTAGAGAGCGGAGGGTGCGCATGGCTGGCGGCCTCCTGGTCGTCGTAGCCGAGCACCGATACATCTCGCGGCACCGCCAGACCCAGGGCTTTGACGGCCTCCAGCGCGCCCAGTGCCATTGGATCGTTGGCGCAGAAAATCGCTGTCGGTGGTCGCTTGAGCCGCATCAGTGCGGTGGCGTGCTCGAAGCCGGAGCCGCTCATCCAGTCGCCATCGCGCACCAGATCTGCGTCGAATGGCAAGTCGGCCGTGGCCAGCGCCTGGCGGTAGCCGCGCAGGCGGTCGCGCGCCGCGTCCATCCAGGGCTCGCCGTTGATGAAGCCGATCCGGCTATGGCCGCTTGCGATCAGGTGCTCGGTTGCAGCGAAGCCCCCGCCGACCTCGCCGGGGACCACGCTCGAGTGGCGCCGCAGGCGAGTTGTGCAGTTCAGCAGAACGCACGGCAAGGCGCCGGTCTGCAATGCGCGCGGCAGTTCGACCTCGCGCGTGAAGATCGTGGCGTACACCACGCCCAAGACCGCCGGATTGCCCAGAGTTGCCTCCATGATGGCGTCCTCCAACTCACGGTCGCCGCCGGTCACCTGCACCGACACCAGGCAGTTGTGCTCCCAGGCCGCCGTGCGCGCGCCATCGATGCTCAGCGCCGGGTGGGGCGTTGTGGAAATTTCATCGGCGATATAGACCACCATGTTGCGGCGCGTCCCGCCGGGTGAGGGCGGCGCGGCAGGCTGGCGGGTCTTTCGCCGCGGCAGCTCGTAACCAAGCTCGGCTGCGACGGCGAACACCTTGTCCCGGGTTGCTTGCGCCACCTTGGCGCCGGTCATCTGGTTGAGGACCAGCGATACCGTGGATTGCGACACGCCGATCTTCTGGGCGATGTCGGTCATTGTCGGGCGCTGTTTGGGCTTGGCAGTGGTGCTGTCGTTTTTGTTCACCGGCTCATTATTCCTTCTGCTGGCGCGATCAGCTAAGTAATAACCCGGTGACTTTCAAACAATATGAATCATAAAATGGAGGCCATCTGAAATAATATTAATTTGGAGTTCATATGCGCTACACCTCTGCCCAGCACGACGCTTTCGCACGCGATTTCAATCGCGACAGTCTCGTCATCCTGCGCAACCATATCCCCCGCGACAAGCTCGAGCGTTGGCGGGAAGCCTTTCAGCCTCTGCTGGAAGCGGGCATCGAGGCCGAACGCGGCAAGCCCAGCCGAGGCGCAGAGCGCTACTACGTCACGCTTCCCTTTGTCCTGCCGTTCGCCGACCCCGAGATCTACGAGGACCGCGACATTCTGTCCATCGTCGAGCGTGTGGCCGGGCCGGAGCCGGTGCTGTGCCAGTTCGCGACCGATACGCCACTCAAGGGTTCCGACTATCAGCCCTGGCACTCCGACACGCCGCCGCTGTTCCCGGAACTCAATGACAACGACACACCCTCGTTCCAGTTGGCGGTCAACTTCCCCTTGTGTGACGTCACCGATGACAACGGGCCGTTCGAGACGACCTTCGGAACGCACCGGATGAACAGGACCGAAGCGATGGCAGGCTTGAAGGACGGTTCGCTGCCAGTGCATTCACTCAAAATGGCGCTGGGCGATGTGATGATCCGCGACGTGCGCGCCATCCACCGGGGCACGCCCAATCGCACCGAGACGCCGCGGCCGATGGTGGTACTGGGCTACAGCCGGCGCTGGCTGCATCGCCCGGAGGTGCACATCCGCGTGCCGCGCGCCGCGTGGGACACCCTTTCGCCCGTCGGCAAACAATTGCTGCGCAACAACCCGGTTGTGGACGACGCGAACCTGCGCGAGGAAAGCGAAAGCTATCGCGCGTTCGCATACTGAAGAAGGCAGCGCGCGGTGGCAGAAGACTTCCTCGAGTTGACGGCTGGCGAATTGCGCCTCGGCCTGAGTCCGACGGTGGGCGGTTCCATTACGCACTTCAGCCGCGAATGGCGACAGGCTGGTGCGCTTCGCCGGACGCACTGGCTGCGTCCGGCCACAGCGCAAAGCATGCTCAATCGAGAGCCGCTGGGCATGGGCAGCTTCCCGCTGGTGCCATTTTGCAACCGCATCCGCAATGGCGCGGCGGTGTTCGCGGGTCGCGAAACCCGGATGCGCCCGAACCATCCGGGCAGCGATTCTCCGCATCCACTGCACGGCATCGGTTGGCAGCGCCCCTGGCGCACGGTTGTGGCTTCGAGCACGCAGGCGACCTTGCAATTGGCGGTTGAAGCCGATGAGCAATGGCCGTGGTCGTTCAGTGCGTCGCAGACTTTCAACCTTTCCGCCAGCGCTCTGACGGTCTCGATGGCCGTGATTAATCGGGACACGGTCTCCATGCCGGCCGGCATCGGACATCACCCATACTTTCCGCGTGATGACCGGACCCGCATCACAGTCCGCACCCAAGCGATGTGGGAAGGCGACCATGAAGTCATGCCGGTCGCCTTGTTGGCCAACGAAGCCGTTGCGCGCCTGGCTGGTGGTACCGCCGTGGCTGATCTCGTGCTGGACAACAACTTCACCGGCTGGGACCGCGAGGCGCACATCGAATGGAGCGACGACGCGGACGGACCGGCGCGGTCGCTCGTGATGCGGGCACAGGCGCCATTGGACTTTTTCGTGCTGTACAGCCCTGCACGTGCAGATCACTTCTGCGCAGAGCCGGTCAGCCAGTGCACCGACTGGATCAATCTGCGCGCTGAGCATGCCGCAGCGGATCTGGGCGGCGCCAGTTTGGCGCCGGGCGAAACGCTTGTCGCGCAGTTCGCGCTGGTGCCTCGCTGGAGTTGAGATTGTCCTTCCTCTATTCAGCGCTGGATGCGCGCTTTCACCGGCTGGTCTTGCCGAACGCCGAACTGGAGTGTCTGTATGAAGGTGGCCGTTGGCTGGAAGGCCCGCTTTGGCTTCCCGACAGCGAGCAGCTCTTGTTTTCCGACATCCCGAACGATCAAGTGCTGCGCTGGGTGCCGGGCGTCGGCGCCGGAGTGTTCAGCCGGGGCGGCTTTCAGAATGGCCGCGCGCGCGACGGCCAGGGCCGCGTGGTCGCCTGCGAGCACGGAAGTCGAAGCGTCGTCGCACGCGACCTGAACGGCAAGGTCAGCGTCTTGGCCAGCCACTTTCAAGGCAGGCGCCTGAATTCGCCGAACGACGTGGCAGTGCATGGCGACGGCAGCATCTGGTTCACCGATCCCGACTACGGGATCCTGACGGACTACGAGGGCCATCGCGCCCAGCGAGAGCAGGACGGCTGCTGGGTCTTTCGCCTGGGTGCCGGGGAGCGCGAACCGCAGCCGGTGGTGACCTCCATGACCAAGCCCAACGGCTTGGCCTTTTCGCCCGACGGCCGCACGCTGTACGTGTCCGAGAGCGGTGGCTCGCATGTGCCCGGCACGCCGCCACACATCCGGCGATTTGCGGTACGCGGCGCCGGACTCGAGTCCGACGGCGTGCTGGGAATCCTTGATTGCGGCTTGCCCGACGGCTTGGCTGTAGACGAACACGGCAACCTGTGGAGCAGTGCGGGCGATGGGGTGCACTGCTTCGCGCCGGATGGCACGCTGCTGGGCAAGCTCGCGCTGGGCTGCGTCGCCAGCAATTTGTGTTTTGGCGGTGCAAACCACGACCGGCTCTTCATCACTACCGCCCGGCGGCTGCTATGCCTGGCCGTCGCGGTGCGCGGTGCGCCGCCTCTGCCCGGCGCGGCCACCGCCAAACTTCCACCAACACCATGACCATCCCAACTGCTTGCACTGCTTCAAATGCCGCTCTTGCGCCCTGGCCCACGGCCGTGCCTCTGATCGCCATCCTTCGGGGAGTCCATCCGGACGAGGCGGTGGCACATGCGCGCGCGCTGCTCGACGCTGGCTTCGAGTGCATCGAGATCCCGACCAACTCGCCCGCGTGGGAACGCAGCGTGCGCGCGGTGTCGGACTTCGCCGGCGCGCGCGCGCTGGTAGGTGCGGGCACCGTGCTGGAGGTGGGCCAGGTCCGCGCGTTGAAGGATGCCGGCGGCCGCATCGCGGTCGCCCCTGACACCTGTCCCGGCGTGATCGAGCAAGTGGTGGCTGAAGGCATGGTTGCTCTGCCGGGCGCGATGACGGCAAGCGAGATCTTCACGGCGCGCCGTGCCGGTGCGCATGGCGTCAAGATTTTCCCCGCTGCCGCGTTGGGTCCGGACTACGTGCGCGCGCTGCGGGCCGTGGTGCCAAGCGACTTTCCGTTGTTCGCGGTCGGCGGTGTGACGCCGGACAACCTTGAAGCCTGGCTGGCCGCGGGTTGCCGCGGCGCGGGCTTGGGCTCTGACCTCTACAAGCCGGGCCAACCCAGCGCAGATACCGCGGCGCGCGCAACAGCGTTCATTCAAGCCTGGCACTCATCCATCAGGAAAACCTCATGAAAATCACTCGACTCACCACCTATCGCGTTCCTCCGCGCTGGATGTTCCTGAAAATCGAAACCGATGAGGGCATCGTCGGTTGGGGTGAACCGGTGCTGGAGGGGCGGGCACATACCGTCGAGGCGGCGGTGCAGGAACTGTCGCACTACCTGATCGGCCAAGATCCGCGCAACATCAACGACCTGTGGCAGGTGATGTATCGCGGAGGCTTCTATCGCGGCGGTCCGGTCCTGATGAGTGCCATCGCCGGCATCGACCAGGCGCTGTGGGACATCCTTGGCAAGTCGCTCGATGTGCCTGTCTATCAATTGCTGGGCGGGAAGCTGCGCGACCGCATGAAGACCTACTGCTGGGTTGGCGGCGACCGGCCGGCGGAGGTCGTGGAAGCGATCAGTGCAGCCATCGCGCGCGGCTTCGACACCTTCAAGATGAACGGCACCGAGGAATTCGGCATGGTTGACACACATGCTGCGGTAGATCGCGCGATGGAAAAGTTCGGCCAGATTCGTGCGGCCTTCGGTTCGGGCGTGGACTTCGGGATCGATTTCCACGGCCGTGTCAGTTTGCCGATGGCCAAGGTGCTGCTGCGTGAGTTGGAACCCCTGCGGCCGCTCTTCGTCGAAGAGCCGGTGCTGGCGGAGCATGCCGAGCACTACCCCCGGTTGGCCGAGCACACAGCAATTCCCCTGGCGGCCGGCGAACGCATGTACTCACGGTATGACTTCAAGCGGGTGCTTGCCGGCGGCGGCATCGCCATCCTGCAGCCGGACGTGTCGCATGCGGGCGGGATCTCCGAATGCGTGCGCATCGCCAGCATGGCCGAGGCACACGACGTGGCGCTGGCGCTGCATTGCCCGTTGGGGCCTGTCGCTCTGGCTGCGTGCCTGCAGGTGGACTTCGTCTCGCACAACGCCGTGTTCCAGGAGCAAAGCATGGGCATCCACTACAACCGCGGCGCGGACTTGCTGGATTACATCTCCAACCCCGAAGATTTTGCGGTGAAGGACGGCTTTCTGGCTGCCAGCACCCGCGCCGGCCTGGGCGTGGTGATGAACGAGGAGCGCATTCAGGAAGCCGCCAAGGGCGCGCCCGATTGGCACAACCCGGTATGGCGCCATCCCGATGGCAGCGTGGCCGAATGGTAGGGCGCACGCCGCGGCTCATCGCGCTCGACTGGGGCAGCACGTCGCTGCGCGCCTATCTGATGGACGCGCAGGGTGAGGTGATCGCCCAGCGCACCGGGGAGGCCGGCGCGAGCAAACTGGAAGGCGGCGCCGAGGCCTTCGAGTCCGCGCTGCGCGGCCTTGTCGGCGATTGGTTGGCCGCAAATACCGAACTACCGGTGGTGGCTTGCGGCATGGTCGGCAGCAAGCACGGCTGGGCCGAGGCACCCTACGTGAGCGCACCCGCGCCGCTGAGCGAACTGGCTGCGCACCTCCGGTCGGTGGTAACCGCCAGCGGGCTGCGCGCGCATATCATCCCGGGCCTTTCGTGGGAGCCGGCCCACGGCGCGCCCGAGGTCATGCGCGGCGAGGAGACCCAGGTGGTTGCGCTCCTGGCCGCACAGCCGGAGCTGGCCGCAGGCTGCTGCATCGTGCTACCGGGAACCCATTCCAAATGGGTGCGCATGCACCAGTCCGTCGTGCAATCGTTTGATACCTATATGACCGGCGAACTGTTCGAGGTGCTGCTGTGCCATTCGGTGTTGGGCCGCACGGCATCCCCTGGGGGTCCATTGGACAGGTCGGCGTTCGAGCGCGGCGTGGCCGCCGCGCAAGCACACGGTGGCGCGGATCTCGCTCGGCTCTTGTTCGGGGTTCGGACCCTCGGCCTGTTCGAGCAGATGAGCGGCCAATCCTTGGCGGACTACACATCGGGCCTGCTGATCGGCAGCGAGATCGTTTCCGCCGCTCGCCAAGGCCTGGGATCGGACGACCGGCCCATCCGGCTTGTGGGCGCGAACTCCCTGGTCGAGCGCTATCTGATCGCATTCGGCCTGTGTGGACGCGATGCCAAAGCGGCAGCCGTCAGTGCGGCCTCGGGGATCTGGCAGATTGCAAAACAAGCCAAATGGATACGATGAAGCTGACGCTGATGCCAGCTTCATTCCGTTCGGTGGCGCGGCTCAAGGCCGCCGCTCTTCACGGGTCCGTGCAAGGCACGGGAGCGGGCGTGTGGTGATCGGGCAGGGCAGGGCAGCGCTCCCAGATCATCGGCAAGCGGCTGACGGTCCAAGGCTCGAAGTAGCGAGAGCGGCCATCGCTGCGCGTTCTTAAACAGATTCAAGGAGGGCTCCATGCGTTCCATTGCGAAAATCACGAGCCAGCTTTTCAAGGTTCCCCTCGCTGAAGTCTTGACCGACGCCAAGCACGGCGCGCACACCCACTTCGAACTGGTCACCGCAACGGTGACGCTTGCCGATGGCAGCGAAGGCACCGGCTACACCTACACCGGCGGCAAGGGCGGCCACGCGATCAAGGCCATGATCGACCACGACCTGGCGCCCGCGCTGATCGGCATGGACGGCGCGAATGTCGAAGCCATCCACGATTTCGGCGAGTGGCATGTGCACTATGTCGGGCGCGGCGGCATCGCCGCGTTCGCGATCTCGGCGATCGACATCGCGCTGTGGGACATCCGCGGCAAGGCGGCCGGAGAGCCGCTCTGGAAACTTGCCGGCGGCGCCGCGAACACCTGCAACGCCTACTGCGGCGGCATCGACCTGGCGTTCCCGCTCGACAAGCTGCTGGACAACGTGCGCGGCTATCTCGCCCGCGGCGTCGGCGGCGTCAAGATCAAGATCGGGCGCGAGGACCTCGAGGAGGACATCGAGCGGATCCGCGCAGTGCGGCAGCTGATTGGCGACGGCGTCACCCTGATGGTGGATGCCAACTATGCAATGAGCGTGAACCAGGCCATTGCCGCGGGCAAGCGCTTCAAGCCCTTCGATGTCTTCTGGTTCGAGGAGCCGACGATTCCGGACGACTACCAGGGCTACGCGCGCATTGCCGAGGCCACGGGCGTGCCGCTGGCCATGGGCGAAAACCTCCACACCATCCATGAGCTCGACCATGCGTTCGAGCAGGCGCGGCTGTCCTTCATCCAGCCCGACGCCTCCAACTGCGGGGGCATCACAGGCTGGCTGAAGGTGGCCGAGCGCTCGCGCCGCCACGGCATTCCGGTGTGCTCGCATGGCATGCAGGAGTTGCATGTGAGCCTGGTGGCGGCGCAGCCGAACGCAGGCTGGCTGGAGATCCACAGCTTTCCCATCGACGAATACACGGCGCGCCCCCTGGTCGTGGAAAACCGGCGTGCGGTGGCGCCGGACGAGCCTGGGACCGGGGTGAGTTTCGACTGGGAGAAGCTCGCGCCGTACCGGGTCCAGGCGTGAAGCTTTCAATAGATTTTAGGTACCTTCTCAGTCCGTCGCGACCGCAGCAGTGACGCAAACCTCAATGAGCTTTTCAGGGCTGGCCAAGCTCGCTTGAACGGTGGCGCGGGCGGGCGCATGGCCTTGGACCACCCATTGATCCCACACCTCGTTCATCCCCTTGAACAGGCGCATGTCAGACAGGAATATCTGGCAGAACAGAATGTGCTGCTTGCTGCTGCCGTGCTCGCGCAGGATTCCTTCCACTTTGGACAGCACTTCCTGCGTCTGCCCCGCAATGCCCGCGTCCACCTTCTCGGCCACCTGGCCTGCCAGGTACAGCGTCCCGCCATGTTTGACGACATTGGACATGCGGTGATTGCCGCCGAAGCGAGTGATGGTTGCCATCGTTGTTCCCCTTGTGATTGCCGATTGGAAAATTGGCCGGTCCGGTTCAGCGCTCCAGTCCGGCCCTGCGCTTTTGATACTGAATGGCACCGACCACGGCCATGCGCCGGATCGGCTCCGGAGGCAGCCAGGACGGACGCTGGAATCCCAGCGCGTCAGCAAGTTCGGGCGACTGATGCCCGCAGGCCATCTCGCCCATCAGCTTGCCGAACATGCTTCCCTTCAGCATGCCCGCGCCATTGCAGCCGATGGAGATGTACATGCCCTCTGCCACGCGCCCGAAGTACATCGCGCCGTTGCGCGTGAGAGCAGTCACTCCGCCCCACACATATTCCAGCTCGTGCGACCTCATGTGGGGGTAGCGGTGCCGGTAGCAGTCCTTGAGCAGCGCGTGCACCTGCGGCAGCGACTGCTCCTGCTCGTACGAATAAGCACTGCGCACCATGAAGCGGCCCGATGCCGCCCTGCGCAGCGTGGTGCCCAGTCGATTGGCGGGGATCACACCCCACTCTGGCGCGGCGCCAAGCTTCGCCAATTCGGCCTTGTCGAGCTGTGGCGTGAAGGCGGCGTAGGTGTAGATGGTGAACACCCGGTCCCTCGCAAACCCGAGCTTGCGAGCAAAGCCATTGTTGGCAATCACCACCCGTGAAGCCGTGAGCTGCATGCTGCGGGTTGTGACGCGGTGAGGCCGGCCTTTTTCGATCGCCAGCACGGGCTCGTTCTCCCACAGGCAGACGTTGGGGGGCAGATTGTCTGCCAAGCCCCTCACCAGCGCCGCGGGCTGCACGAAGATGTTGTTGTCGGAGTGGTATCCGTAGCGGTAGTAGCTGGTACCCAGCTGCTGTTGCAGTTCGCCTTGGTCCAGCTCACGGTAGTCCACGCCCCACTCGCGGTACTGATGCAGGGTGCTGCGCAGGCTCTTCTCTCCCTCGGCTGTTGCCGCCGCGTGGTACTTTCCGGCGGGGTTCCAATCGCAGTCGATCTGATAGCGGTCTATCAGCGATTTCATCCACGCGAGACCGGTGTTGTACAGGGCGATCTGTTTTCGTGCCACTTCGATCGGGCTGCCATGGCCGGACATGCCGGTGTTGTGCGGCAGGTTGATCAGGAAACCCGAATTTCTGCCGGATGAGCCTTCGCCGACCTCGCTCGCGTCCACCAGCAGGATCCGCGACCGAGGCTCCAGCTCCGCCATGCGCCGCGCCGCGGCGAGGCCGGTGACGCCGGCGCCGATCACGATGGCATCGAAGTTCTTTTCTGCGGGGGCTGCTTGCTTGGGCGCCCTTTTTGGAAGCAAGGCATTCCAGCCCGAGCCTGCCTGGTAGCTAGGGAAGGTTTGTGAGGTGGTCATGTTGGGGTTTCTAACGGCGCAAGCGGTGCTTGCAGTCTTTCGCTCAGTGGGGGCTAGTGGCTGGTTGCCTGGAGACTGCGCATCACCTCGGACTGAACGGTGCCCCAGATCTGGGATTTGAGTTCGTTGTAGCGCGGCGATAGCTGTACGTCCGCATTGCGCGGCATCGGCAGATCGTTCCTGATGTCCGTCACCACCCGGCCCGGTCGCGCACTCATGATGATCATGCGGGTGGACAGAAGCAGTGCCTCGTCGATCGAGTGCGTGATGAAGATGATGGTCTTCTTGCTCTTCTCGTAGATCTGCAAGAGCTCATCCTGCAGCACCTGCCGCGTCATCGCATCGAGCGCAGCGAAAGGCTCGTCGAGCAGGATCACGTCGGGATCGTTGGCCAGGACCCGGGCAATGGAGACGCGCTGGCGCATGCCGCCCGACAACGTATTGGGATACTTGTGCTCGAAGCCCTTGAGGCCCACCATCTCGATGAACCGCTGTGCCACGTCATGGCGCTCCACCCGGGAGACGCCTTTCATCTTCAGGCCGAAGGCCACGTTGTCCAGCACGGTGAGCCACGGGAACAGCGCGTATTGCTGGAACACCATGCCGCAATGCGGATCGACCTTCGTCACCTCGCGGCCATTGACCACGATGCGCCCCGCAGTCGCCTGGTCAAAACCGGTCACCAGATTCAGCAAGGTGGATTTGCCGCAACCGGAAGCGCCCAGCAGCACGACGAACTCGCCCTTGGCAATCTCCAGATTCACATGCTGCAGCGCGTGGAAATCGCCGTACTGCTTGGAGATGCCCTGGATGGAAATCATGGATGTGTTGCTTGCCTGGCTCATCGTTGCCACCTCAGTACCCGGTTTTCAATCAAACGAAAGACGAAGTCGGTGAGCAGCACGGTCACGCTGATGAGGACCATGCCCAGCACCACCACCTCGGTCTGGAAGAACTCCTTGCCGTTCATGATGAGAAAGCCCAGACCTTCGCGTGCGGCCACCAGTTCGGCGGAAATCACGCAAGTCCACGCAAGGCCCAGGATCACCTTCAGGCCACTCAATATCTGCGGCAGACTGCCCGGCAGAATCACTTCCCGCATCACCTGCCAGCGGCTGGCGCCTAGGTTCTGCGCGGCGCGCACCAACAGCGGATCGACATTGCGCGTGGCATCGATCACGTACACCAGCGCTGGCGCGAAGGTCCCCATGAAGACGATGCTGTACTTTTGCGTCTCGGTGATGCCGAACCACAGCAGCGACAGTGGAATCCAGCTCATGGAGGGCAGCGGCCGGAGAAACGAAAGGATGGGATCGAACGCGGCCCGCGCATAGCGCGAGGTGCCGAGGAATATGCCCAAGGGAATGGCGACGGCCGTGGCGGCAAGAAAACCGGCCATGACGCGCCGGGCCGAGGCGAGCACGTGCCCCAGCAAAGTACCGTCGGCCACCATCGCCAGGCCGCGATCCAGCACGGCGCTCGGTGGGGGCAGGAAAATCGGATCGACTGAGCCGGTGCGGCACGCCGCTTCCCAGATCGCGAGGAATGCCAGCACTGCAGCTGCACCCGTTGCGAATAGCGCCGGCCGGGAAGGTTGATTGAAGTTCACGTATCGACTCCTCGAGGATGGAAGGGTCTGTTCTTACAAGTACGACACATTGATCCACTCACGCACTGCAGGGGCCTTGTCGAGCTGCTTGTGCGTGACCAACATATCGGCCAGGCGCTGCAGGCCATCGGCGTAGCTCCCCGGGACCTTGAGCAGCTGTTGCTGTTGCGCGGCGCTGTACCACTCAGCTCCCTTGATGGTTTCCACCTGGTCTTCCACGGACAGGTTGGTCAGGCCGACCAGATGTTTGGCTGCTTCGTCCGGACGGTCGCGCAAGACCGTGCACGCATTGAAGTAGGTCTTGAGGAAAGCGCGCAAGACATCCGCGTTTTTTTCGGCGAAGGCATTTCGCACCACCAGGACGTCCGGGCCCGGCGTCACGTTGTGGCTCTTGAAGAGCGAGAACATGGTGTCGTCGGCGAGCAGCTTGAGGCCGGGCATGGCGCGAATGCGGTTGAATTGGGGGGTCCATGCGGCCGCGGCATCGATCTGGCCGGACTGAATCGCGGCCGGCAGTTCCGGCGCGGGAACATTGAGGACCGTCACATCGGAAGGGCTGAGGCCTGCGCCAGCGAGCAGATCGAGCACCAGCAGGTGCGCGCTGGACGCGAAGGTCACGCCGATCTTCTTGCCCTTCAGGGCCTTGACGGAGTTGACGTCGGAGCGCACGAACAAGCCTTCGACGCGGCCGAAATTCTCCGGCACGCCGACGATGGAGAAATGCTTGGATCCGCGGGCCATCAGCGCGAGTGCGGAAACGATGCCCGTGCACGCGATGTCGATGCCGCCCGACAAGACGGCGCTCATGCGAGCCGAGGACGTTCCGAACGATTGCCATTGCAAGTCCAGTCCCGCGCCCGTGAAGCCGCCGTTCTTCATCGCCAGATAGGCCGGGTAATGACCCAGCCACGCCGAGCCACCGTAGTTGATGGTCGCCTGGGACGCCATGCCGATGGCGGGAACGGTCAAGGCCGCAGCGGCGGCGGAAGCCTGCAAGAACAGACGGCGGGATTGATTCATGGAAGTCTCCTTGTAGATGATGAAGAACGGTGAAAGCGCCTGAAGGCGGCCATCGTGCCGACAGCGACGGGTCAGCTCAGTGCGAGACGGTTGCCCAGCCATGGAACGAGCATTCGAAGTTCGTCGAAGACTTCGTTCTCCAGGGCACTGCGGCTCGCCTGAAAGCAGTGCGCCGCCATGTCCTGGTGCTCGCCTTCTCGGGACAACTGATAGATCGTGCGACTGAGGGAGGGGCCGGGGAGGGGCAGCACGGCGACGTTGGCGATGTGCGCGCGGCCCTGCAGGAGGCACAGCGGTGTGGTGATGGCCCACCCAAGATCGGCGGCGACCATGGCCATGACGATGTCGGAGGAGTCGATCTCGAGGTACTGATGCGGCGTGTGCCCGCTGCGGCGAAGGTGGCGTTCCACGATCGCCCCGAAGTGCGAACGCGCACTGAAGCGGATGAGCGGATGGTCCTGCACCAGCTGAGCCAGATCGGCCCCCCGCAACTCCTCTTCGCGACCTTTCGGGACAGCGATCAGAAATGGTTCGGTGAAGATCGGACGTCGTACCAGCTTGTCCATGTCCTCCTGCGGATCCGAGGTGATGATGAGATCCAGCTGGCGGTTGATCAACGCCTGTGCATGGCTGTTGGCAAGACCGGACCAGAAGAGCAGTTGACTTGCGTTTTCCGTGATTCGCTTGACGATCGCGGGACCGACCGTTGCCGCGAACGAATCGATCATGCCGACGCGGATGGCGGGGCGGTTGGCCAGATCTGCGTCTCGCACGAGGGAGATCAAACGATCCATGTCGTCGACGATCTGGCGTGCGTGTCGACTCAGGGCAATGCCTGCCGCGGTCAACTTGAAAGGTCTCCGGCTGCGATCCAGCAACTGCGTGCCCAGTGTCTGCTCGATCTGCGCAATGGCCTGCGAAACGGCGGACTGGGTGACCCCCATCTGGGTCGCTGCCAGAGACAGCGTTCCTGTCGAGGCAGCGGCTTCGAAGATGCGCAATGATCGAACGTCAAGCTCTGCGCGCTTTTTCACTCGACCTCCAGCGTGTATTAATCTAGCTTCTTATTGTGCTTACGTGTCCGGGATTTACCACTCAATATAAGAAAAACTACTACTAAGTATTAGGCAGGCACGGCAGTCGCGGTAAGTCGGTTGAAGAGACTCCGAAGATCTGCAATGGACCCTGCGGACTGGGCCGGCCTGGTTATCGAAGGACTCGAACATGCTGTGTTGCGACTTGCGGTCGGCCCGATTGAGAACTGCCGCCGTGAACGGCCTGCCGGACGATCGTGATGCCTAGCTGTGAAGCGTCAAGAGGTTGTTTCTTGACGAGTTGATTCTGGAGATGGGCGCGACGCCGCCGATGCCGCTGTGCGGGCGATGCCAGTTGTAGTGGTGCTGCCAGCTTGCCAGGGCATCGG
>Ga0209675_1000063_pt1 | contig 177603 bp, 146 predicted proteins | sample AraplaCol_mLB_r2_2_FD_184280 | JGI IMG/M metagenome (GOLD analysis project Ga0209675, IMG submission 184280) | Arabidopsis root microbial communities from North Carolina, USA - plate scrape MF_Col_mLB_r2 (SPAdes) (version 3) | ecosystem: Host-associated > Plants > Roots > Endosphere | place...
CCGGTGCGCCTGCATTCGACACTGGGCTACGCGTCGCCGACAGACTACGAGGACAAGTTCCAACAGACCACCCTAACACCTGTCTGAAAAAACTTGACCACTACAGAAAACACCACGAGGCCTTCGAACGCTGGCGGTTTGATCTCTCTCCGGCCCCTTACTTGCAAGGCGGGACAAAAGGCCTTCGAAGGCTGGCGGTTTGCGCCCCTCTTCCGCAAGGCGGGAGAGGGGTTGGGGGAGAGGGCAAGCCCATCCCCATCCATCCCCGCCAATCCCAGTACCCCACCGCCCCCAAAATCCCACTAACTCACCGCCGCCTTCAGCGCCGCCACCAGCGGCTTCATCAGGTCGTTGTCTTCCGACTCGCGCCGCCACATGACGCCCACGGGCGGCAAGTCCCAACTAAGCGAAAACGGTAGCGTCGCCGCATCGCCCAGTTCGATCAGTTCGGCGGCCACGGCACGCGGCACGATGGTGATGGCGTCGGGCTGGCTGCGCAGCAGCGTGGCCATCGGCTTGATCGAATAGGTTTCGACGATCGGCAGCGGCGGCGCCACGCCGGCCACCGCGAACATCGTATTGATCGTGCGGCGTACCGGCGTATGCGGCGGCGGCAGGATCCAGTCGAGTTCGGCCAGCCGCTTCCAGTCGAGGTCGCCGCGCGACAGCCGCGCCCTGGCTCGCGAAGGTACCACGAGCACCGGCTCTTCCCGGTACAGCGGCTCCTGCACGATATCTTCCCCCGCCAGGTAGAACGAGCGCGCGATCGCGCAGTCCAGTTCGTGCTGGCGCAGCGCGCCGACCAGTTCGTCCGTGGTGCCCTCGCGCACGACCACCGAGAGGCGCGGCTGCTGGTTGAGCCCATACGCCAGCGCGGCGTCCAGCACCGCGCGGGCCGTGTACGGGATCACGCCCAGCCGCAGCCGGCCACGCCGGCCGGCTTCGATCACCGCCAGTTGCCGGCCCAGCGCCTCGGCGTCGGCCAGCGTCATGCGGGCGTGGCTCAGCACGGCCGCGCCGGTCGCCGTGGGCTCCAGCCCGTTGCGCGTGCGCGTGAACAGCGGCGTCATGAAGATGTCTTCGATCTCGCGCAGCGCCTTGGTCACGGCCGGCTGGGACAGGTTCATCTCGGCCGCCACGCGCGACACGGATCGTTGCCGCTCCAGCGCCAGAAGCAGCGGCAAATGGCGCAGACGCAGGCGCGACACGATCTGGTGCAGCAACTTGTCGGTGGCAATCGGCATGGCGCGGGCGAGAAGGCGGTGAATGGGTATAACCGAATGGTAATGCAACGATAAGTAATTCGACGTTGGCAGTTATTTCCGCTGCCTATACTCGAATCACAAATCAAATGCATCAAACAGGAGTCATTTGCCCATGTTCACGACACGCCCCGAGATCGTCGGCACGTTCGGCGTCGCTGCTTCCACCCACTGGCTGGCCACCCAGACGGCCATGGGCGTGCTGGAGCGCGGGGGCAATGCGTTCGATGCAGCCGTGGCGGCGGGCTTCGTGCTGCAGGTGGTGGAACCGCACCTGAACGGCCCCGGCGGCGAGGTGCCGATCCTGTTCTGGAGCGAAAAGGACCGCGCGGTGCGCTCGGTCTGCGGCCAGGGCCCGGCCCCGGCGCTGGCCGACCCCGAGGCGCTGCGCAAGCAGGGCATGGAACTGATGCCCGGTATCGGCCTGATGCCTGCCACGGTGCCCGGTGCGTTCGGCGCCTGGCTGACCATGCTGCGTGACCACGGCACGTGGTCGCTGGCCGACGTGCTCGCCCCGGCCATCGGCTATGCGCGCAATGGCTTCCCGCTGGTGCCGCGCATCTCGCAGGCCATTCTGGCCGTGCAGCAATTGTTCCGTGACGAATGGCACAGCTCGGCCGATACCTGGCTGCCTGATGGCCGCGTGCCGCGCCCCGGCGCGCTGCATACGCTGCCCGTGCTGGCCGATACCTACACGCGCATCGTCGAGACGGCCGTGAGCCGGAGCGACAGCCGCGAAGGCCAGATCGACGCGGCGATGCACTGCTGGTATCGCGGCTTCGTGGCCGAGGCCATTGACGAATACTGCCGCACCACCCCCGTGCGCGACACCACCGGCGAAAAGCATACCGGCCTGCTGCGCTACGACGACCTGGCCGGCTGGAAGCCCACCGTCGAGGCGCCGGTCTCGCTCGACTTCGGCCGCTATTCGGTGGCCAAGTGCGATATCTGGAGCCAGGGCCCGATGTTCCTGCAGCAGCTTGGCATGCTGCGCCACGCCAATCTGGACGCCCACGCGCCGACCTCACCCGAATTCGTCCACACCATTGCCGAGGCGGCCAAGCTGGCGATGGCCGACCGCACGGCCTGGTACGGTGATCCGCTGTTCGAGGACAGCCCGCTCTGCGCGCTGCTGAATCCGCACTACCTGGCCGCGCGCGCCGCGCTGATCGGCGACCGGGCGTCGCTGACGATGCAGCCGGGCGCGCTCAAGGGCCGGGCCCCGCGCATGCCGGACCTGACCGTGGCCGACCGCACGCTGGCCGCGGCCGACACGCGCTTCGGCATCGGCGAGCCCACCTTCGCGGCACTGCCGCCGGTCAGCGAATGGGCCGAGCGCGAAGTGTTCGTCGGCGATACCTGCCATATCGACGTGATCGACCGCCACGGCAACATGGTGGCGGCCACGCCGTCGGGCGGCTGGCTGTCGTCGAGCCCGACCATTCCGGCGCTGGGCTTTGCGCTCAACACGCGCCTGCAGATGACCTGGCTGGAGCCCGGCCTGCCCAATACGCTGGCACCGGGCAAGCGCCCGTGCACCACGTTGTCGCCGTCGCTATGCCTGCGCGATGGCGAACCGTACATGGTCTTTGGCACGCCCGGCGGCGACCAGCAGGATCAATGGTCCCTGGCCTTCTTCATGCGCCATGCGGTGCACGGCATGAACCTGCAGGAAGCGATCGACGCGCCGGCCTGGCATATCGACCATTTCCCGCAATCGTTCTGGCCGCGCCAGACCACGCTGAACCGCATTACCGTCGAATCGCGCTTCCCGGCTGCCACCATCGAAGGCCTGCGCGAGCGCGGGCACGAAGTTCGCGTGGGGGAAGACTGGTCCGAAGGCCGCATGTCGGCCTGCACGCGCGAACGCGACGGCAAGGGCCGCCTGGTGCTGCGCGCCGGGGCCAATGCGCGCGGCATGCAGGGTTATGCCGTGGGCCGCTGAATCGAATCACATTAGACAGTCGGAAGACAGAAGGGGAGTTGCATCATGAGGTCCGTATTGAAAAGCCTGCTGTGCGGTGCCGCCGCGCTGGCCATGTCGTTCGCAGGCCACGCCGGGGCTGCCGACGCCTATCCCGCCAAGCCGGTCACGCTGATCGTGCCCTGGGCCGCCGGCGGTTCCACCGACATCCTGGCGCGCGTGCTGTCCGAGCACCTGACGAAGTCGCTGGGCCAGCCGGTGATCGTCGACAACAAGCCCGGTGCGTCGGGCAACATCGGTTCGGCGATGGTGGCGCGTGCCCAGCCCGATGGCTACACGCTGCTGATCGGCTCGATGAGCACGCACGCCATGAACCCGGCGCTGATGGCCAACATGCCGTTCAAGGGCGTGGAAGATTTCACGCCGCTGGGCCTGCTGGCCTACGTGACCAACACGATGGTGGTGCATCCGTCGGTGCCGGCCAACAACGTCAAGGAACTGATCGCCTACGCCCGCGCCAATCCGGGCAAGCTGGCCTACGCCAGCGCCGGTCCCGGCTCGACCAACCACCTGAGTGCCGTGCTGTTCGAGAAAATGGCGGGCATCCAGATGCTGCACGTGCCGTACAAGGGCGGTGCGCCGGCCGTGGTGGATACCGTGGCGGGCCAGACCCAGCTGCTGTTCTCGGCCGGCACACAGACGCTGCCGCACGTGAAGGCGGGCAAGCTGAAGCTGCTGGCGGTGACCGAGGCCAAGCGGTCGCCGCTGCTGCCCAACGTGCCCACCGTGGGGGAGACCATCCCCGGTTATGAACTGTCGGTGTGGTACGGCGCGTTCGGTCCGAAAAACATGCCGCCCGCGCTGGTGGCCAGGCTGAACACCGAGATCAACCGCGTGATGTCGCTGCCCGAGGTCAAGGCCAAGATGGATGCGATCGGCGTGGAAACGGCCACCTCGACGCCGCAGGAGTTTGGCAAGATCCTGCGCCGCGATGCCGACCGCTACGGCAAGCTGATCAAGGATCTGGGCATCCACGGAGAGTGACGATGGCAAGCGTCGATACGCTGGGCCACTGGCAAACGCACCTGCATCCGCTGTTCGACCGCCTGCGCGCCGCCGCCACGCCGCAGGCCGTCATGGATGCCGTTGGCGCGGCCACGCTCGATATCGTCGGGCCGGGTTTGCTGACGATCAACGCCTGGCACGTGGACAGCCGAGAAATCCGCCGGCTGTGGTCGTCCGACCCGGCGGCCTATCCGCCCGGCGGCAAGAAGGTAAAAGGCGATACGGCCTGGACACGCCAGCTGCTGGACCGTGGCGAACTCTTCGTGGGCGAAGGCGACGCGGCGCTGGCCGCCGTGTTCGACGACATCGCCACGATTCGCGGGCTGGGCCTGAACGGCGTGGTCAACGTGCCGCTTTGCCATGGCGGCCGGGTCATCGGCACGTTCAACTACCTGGCCGGCGTGGAGGCGTGGACCGCCGAGGACATCACGGCGCTGCGGATATTGGGGCAGTTTGCGGTGGTGGCTGTCAGGGACGCCATCGAGCGCTGACGGTGTTCTCCCCTCTCCCGGTCTGCGGCAGAGGGGAGCGGCCGACGAAGGTTGAATGGCCGGCGGTGTCCCCGGCAGCGCGGGAGAGGGGAGCAAAGAGCGCGGCAAGCGGCCGCCTACTCCGTCGTACTCGCACTCCAGAACGCCTGGCTGACCACGCTGGTGCCGCCCAGGCGGGCCACGATCTGGTCGAGCACATCGCCATCGACCGATGTGGCCGCCAGGGCCGCCTCGATTTCCACATCCTGTTCGCCGAACGCGCGCACTTCCAGGTCGCGCGTGGGGTACTGGGCGGCCTCCAGCGCCTCTTCCAGCAGGCGCATCGCCGTCTTCTGGTAGTCGCGGGCCGTGATCACGTGCACGGTGTGCGTGACCTCCACGGCCGTGGTGTCCAGCGGCTGGCGGTTGATCCGGTCCACGACCGGGCGCAGCAGCGTGTTGGCGGCCAGGATGAACAGCGCGGCAATGCCGGCTTCCGCGATCATGTCGGCGCCGGCGCAGGCGCCCACCGCCGCCGAGCACCACAGCGTGGCGGCGGTATTGAGCCCGCGCACGTTGCCTTCCTCGCGCATGATCACGCCCGCGCCCAGGAAGCCGATACCCGAGACCACGTACGCGATCACGCGCACCGCGCCGTCATGCCCCGCGATATGGTTGGCCAGGTCGACAAAGATTGCCGCGCCCACGGCCACCAGCACATTGGTGCGCAGGCCGGCCGTGCGCTGGCGGTACTGCCGCTCGAAGCCGATCATGCCGCCCAGGATGAAGGCGGCAGCTAGGCTGATGGCGGTATCGAGCAGCGATTGCGGATTGATGTTCTGCAGGGCTTCCAGGGACATGGGCGGCATCCGGTCGGGCCAAAAACTGGCGCGATTGTGGCACAGCTGCCGCCATTTCCTGAAACTCCCGGTTCAGCGCCAGCTGCCGGTTGCCAGCGCCTGCGGCGACGCGCCATCGGGATCGATGTCCCAGCGCAGCGGCAAGGCGCGGTCGCGCCGGACGATCTGCTCGGGCGTGAATCGCCACAACCGTTGCGCACCGTCGAAGGTGGCAATTTCTGGCGAATCGATGATGACTTCGGTGCGGCCGCTCAGTTGCAGCAGGTCGCCGGTGGCATAGCTCACGAACACCAGGCCGGCCACCGGATTGGCCATCATGTTGCCGAGCGTGTTGAAGAACGTATTGCCCTGGAAATCCGGAATCGTCAGGGTGCCGTCGTCATCGACGCGCACAAAGCCAGGCTTGCCGCCGCGATGCGAGACATCCACCTGGCGCTGCCCGCCGGGCAGGTCCACATAGGTCGCCACGAAAAACGAATCGGCATGACGGATCAGCGTCCGCGCGCGGGCGTCCAGCGCATCGAGCATCTCGGGCGGGTCGCTGGCCGGCGTGGCCGGGTCGCGGGTCATGACGGGTGCGCGCTTCTGGATGTATTGCGGGCAGTTGCCGAAGCTCTGGCCCACCGCCACCTGAAAGCCCTGGGCGCCCGTCGTGGCGTCCCGGTGGATCGTGCCGTTCATCCGGTTGCGGCGCCGGGTATGCGGCTGGATGCCCAGCAACCCGATGGCGTTGCCGTCCTCCATGCCCGCGTCGGCCGGATCAGCGGCGTCGCGCACCAGCGCAACGTCGAGCCGGCGCGGATCGGGCGAATGCAGGAAGCCCGGCTGACCGCCGCGCGCCGTCGCCCAGGGCCGCCCATCGGGTGCCACCGCGCCGATCACGATCGACGGCAGCATGGCGAAGAAGTCGCGATGCTGGTCCGGCATGTAGTCGCGTACCACGCGCGGGCCCACTTCGGCCAGGCGTTCCTCGGCGCCAATGCTGGCCTGCAGCAGGCGCTCGCCGCTATGCCAGGGCGTGCCGGGCAGGATTTCCGCTTGCGGAACCGGATGGGAAGTCATGACAGACTCCTGAAGTTGTGCGAGATGCCGGAAGGGCGGGAACCGCCGGGCGGGGCTCAGGCCGCCAGGCCGACTGCCGTGGTCTGGAATGGGGCGAAGCCGGGCAACGCTTCCACGCGCGCCAGCCACTGGCGCACGTTCGCGTAGTCCTTCAGGTCGACAAAGCCCTCGGGCGCCCGCGCCGTGTAGCTGTACAGCGCCACGTCGGCAATGGTCGGATGATCGGCGGCAATCCAGGCGCGGCCCGCCAGCGCGTCGTCCATGCGCTTGAGCACCACGTGTGCGCGATCGATCGCATCCTTGCTGTCGTACGGGGCCCTGAAGACGGTGATGATCCGGGCGCGCGCCGGGCCGAATGCGATGTCGCCCGCCGCCACGGACAGCCAGCGTTGCACGGCGGCGGCGTCGGCGGGGGTTTCGGGCAGCCAGTCGGTGCGGCCCAGTTTCTTGCTCAGGTAGACCAGGATCGCGTTCGAGTCGCTGATCACCGTATCGCCATCTACCAGCACGGGTACCTGACCGAACGGATTCATGGCCAGGAATTCCGGCGTCTTGTGGGCGCGCGCCAGCAGGTCCACGTCGATCCACTCGGCAGGCTGGCCCAGCAGCGACAGAAAGAGCCAGGCGCGGTGCGAGTGCCCGGAAAGCGGGTGGCCGTACAGTTTCATGATGGATGTCCTTGGTCGATTATTGCGGTATCGGACGCAAACGCTGCGTACGGATCGACTATAGACACCCGGCGTGGCGGGAAAAACCGGCGGTGGCCGAAGGGACTCTTGCGAAATGCAGAAGAATCAGCGGGGTTCGGCGGTGTCGGAGATGTTCAGCGAGGCCTGGCCACGCAGTTGCGCCACGGCCAGGTCGATAAACGCGCGCACCTTGTGCATGGCGTGCCGGCCCTCGCGGTGGATGACGTGGATCGGCAGCGGGTCGGGCTCGTAGTCTTCCAGCACGATCCGCAGCCTGCCGTCGCGCAGTTCGTCGGCAATCTGGTAGGACAGCACGCGCGTCAGGCCGAAACCGGCCACGGCGGCGGCAATCGCCGAATCGTTGGTGGTGGTGGCCATGCGCGGGGCCAGCCGCACGGGCAGCGGCTCATCGTTGTGCAGAAAACGCCACTCTGGCGCGGTCGAGATGCCCGTGGTCTGGATCACCGCATGGCGTGCCAGCTCGTCGGGCGACGCGGGCGTGCCGAATTGCGCCAGGTAGTCCGGCGCGGCACAGACCACGCGCCGCACGTGGCCCACCGGGATGGCCTGCAGCGAAGAACTGGGCAGCGGGCCGATGCGTACGCCAACGTCGATGCCCTCGTCGATGAAATTCACCACGCGGTCGACGAACATGCAATCGACATCGACCTCCGGATAGCGGCGCAGGTACTCGACCACCACCGGCGTGACAAAGCGCCGGCCGAACAGCACCGACGCCGTGATCGACAGCCGGCCGCGCGGCGCCTCATGCGCGCCGGCGGCGGCGAGTTCCGCGTCGTCGATCTCGGACAGGATGCGGCGGCAGTTCTCGTAGTAGGCGGCGCCGGTGGGGGTGGGGCGCACCACGCGCGTGGTGCGCGTGAGCAGGCGCACGCCCAGATGCGTTTCCAGGTCGGTCACGACCCGGCTCACCACGCTCAGCGACGCATCGAGCTTGCGCGCCGCCGGCGTGAAGCCGCCGCATTCCACGACGGCCACGTAGGTCTTCATTGCCTGCAGTCGGTCCACGGCGTCTTTCGCGATTGGTGTCAGTGAGCCGCCGGATCTTCGGCGTTGTTCAGGTCCCAGCAGGCGATGAACAGCGCGGCGATCAGCGGCCCGATCACGAAGCCGTTCAGCCCGAACAGCGCCATGCCGCCCAGTGTGGAGATCAGCACCACGTAGTCCGGCATTTGGGTGTCCTTGCCCACCAGGATCGGGCGCAGCACGTTGTCGACCAGGCCGATTACCAGCAAGCCAAAGCCGATCAGCACGCAGCCTTTGAGCACCGAGCCGGTCAACAGGAAGTAGACCGCCACCGGCGACCAGATCAGGCCCGCACCCACGGCCGGCAGCAGCGACAGGAAGGCCATCACCACGCCCCACAGCAGCGACCCCTGGATACCCAGCACCGCGAAGATGGCGCCGCCCAGCACACCCTGCACCACCGCCACGGCGATATTGCCCTTGACCGTCGCGCGCACGACCGTGGTGAACTTCTGGATCAGGTGCTGCTTGTAGGCGGCGCTCAGCGGCACGGCCAGCCGTATCCGGCGCGACAGTTGCTGGCCATCGCGCAGCAGGAAGAACAGCAGGTACAGCATGATGCCGAAGCCGATCATGAACTGCGCCGTGTTCTGGCCGATGCTCAACGCGCGCGTGGCCACCATCTGGCTGGCGGTCAGGGCGCTGGCGCTGAGCTTGTCCTTGACATCGGAAATGCTGGCCAGGTCGGCACGCGCCAGCATGTCGCGGACCAAAGGCGGCAGCGCATCGGCGGCAGACTGGAAATAGTGGCCGAAGTTGATCCGGCCGGACCGGATGTTGTCGTAGAGGTTCACGCCCTCCTGGATCAACGACATCGTGATCACGATCATCGGCAGGATCACCAGCAGCAGCACCAGCAGCAGCGTCAGCAACGCCGCGGTGTTGTGGCGGCCACGCAGCGCCGTCACCAGCCGCCGCTGCAGCGGCGCAAAGATGATGGCCAGCACCGCGCCCCAGAACACCGCGCCGTAGAAGGGCAGAAGAATCCAGAAGAATGCGATGGTGACTATCGCCAGCAACAGCAGAAACGTCTTGTGATGCAGACCGTCGGGGTCGGCCATGGGTCGAGCCTCACTTTGCGAGCCAGTGGCCATTCTACGATGTTTGCCGAATGACTCCGTGGCGGGCCCGCCGGGCGTTGTTCATTCCGTGCCGGAGCCGCCGGTGTCGGGCGGGTCGCCCGCACCCGTGGATTCCGCCACGAGGCTGTCCCACATCGACAGTAGGCGGACCGCGCATGGATAGAGCCGGCGCGCGGCGGCCGTGGGGTGCATCGACGCAGCCTCGCGCGAGAACAGCGTGGTGCCGAGCCGATCCTCCAGCCGGCGGATCGCGTAGTGGATGCAGGCGGCCCGGATGCCGGTGTGGCGCTCCGCCGCGATGGCCGATTCGTGCTGCATCAGCATGACGAAGCGGCGTAGTTGTGTCGTGTTGATGTGTCGGACGGGCAGGGGCGCATGCAGGCTGTCCGGCGGACGGACCGGCAGGGAGCGCGCCAGACGCGGGCCGCGTTGCGCGCTGCCGGGAAGTGCGGAGTCCGGCTTTGCTTTGTCAATGTCCCACATTCTCGTGCTGCCCAAGACGGTATTGCAATGAGGCCGGATTGTGCAGCGATTCGCTGCGCAGGCACTTGTCCCTCGACAAGTTGCGCGGCGTGCGGGGGAAGAGAACCATCGCACGCCCGTGCGGCACCGCTCATCGACATCGGAATTCTCTGAATCGATGCGATGACGCAGATCGCAATTCGACGATTTTTTCGAATACGTACTGAATCAATGCGGAGCGGCGGAGCATCGCAATTGGGGGTTTCTCTTCTTCGAATTGGCCCTTTCTGCCTCAGCACAAACTTCGTGCGTCTGTCGCCAAATCGTTGCACTCCGTTGTGCCGATACGCCGATGAAGTCAGATGTAGGCCAGGACCGGCAAGACGGTGGAAGACACGCCGGCCAGCCTGAATCGCGATACCGAGAACGCAAACCAGAGCATCGACAAGATCTTCGATGCGCAGGAGGTAAAGGTGGGCACTTGGTAACGCGTATGATTACGCGGGTGACACCGTAAATTTCGTATCCGGCCTGAGCAAGGATACGCCGGACTTTGGGAAGTCCTTTGGGGTGGGCGGGGTCACGGCAGCATTCGTACCGCTCGGATTGCCAATGACCCAGTTTGGGCAGGGTGTTGGCACCAAGGTCATCGCAGGGACATATAACGCCGGGCTGGCCGGAACTGCAGCATATGGCGCCTCGTCGATCTTTAGCCCGACTCAGAATCCCGGCTTGGCAGGAGGATTGGGCACGGGATCAGCTGCCGCTGGACCGCTGCTTCAATATGCAATCCCAGGATCAACTGGGGTGTTTGTTAATAGCATGATTCAAATCGTCCCCGGTCCTTTGCAAACGGCCATCGAAAATCGCGCGAAGGAGAAGAAGTGAGTTCGTCCCATGAACGCAAGAAGCTTTATAAGCGCCTACTGATGGGATATCTCGGCGTGGCAATTCTTGTCCTCGTGGCCTTGACATTCTCGTTGGCTCAAGGCGCCGGCTGGAAACCAATCATTGCTGGGTCCCCTGTTTATCTAACTTTCTTCGTTGCTGTGACCTATCACTTCATCAAGGATATCCGCGCGGAGAAGCGGAGAGAAGGCGGTGAGCCAGCGCCACCAAAAAGCAGAGGCCCATGGGAAGATGAATAGTAGACGCGTATAACCGGCAGTTGCATCCGGATGAGAAGGTGCTGGCTCGCAAGATGGCGGCCAACAGCAACGGCAAGTACACGGCCGAGCAGATGAGGCGATGATGCGTGGGTCCAACCTCGTCGACATGAACAGCTGTCTAGCGCCACCGCCATGGCGGCCACGCAAGTCGTCGTCCTGGAAACCCCGGTGACCTACGCTCCCGGTTCCGAGGTCGTCCGGCAGGTCAAAAATGAATGCCATATCGAGGACATGCTGGCCACCCGGGTGGGGGACGTCCTCCGCAAGCGCAACAAAGGCGGCCCCGGCGCGGTAGCGGTGGGCGCCGATACCGGCGGGTCGCAAGTTCTAAGGCTTCAGATTTCCCACGTGCTCGGCATTGGCGGCGGTGCGTGGACGGGTCCGAAGGCCATCACCGTCAATGCCGAGTTGCTCGAGGATGGCAAGGTCGTCCGGAATACAAAGGTAAATCGCTGGTCTATCGGCGGATTCTGGCGGCTCGCAAACCTTCAGCGGCGTCTCGTATGACGTGTTCCCTGGGCACGCCCGTGTACAAGCCGGAGCAGTTCAATACCGCCGGGGTGACGGCGGGGACGCACGTGGTTTATCAGTATTAGTCCATGAGCAATCGCCAACGGCCGCGCGGAACGCTAATCGCTGCCTGACTCCTGCCATGGCTCCCCCTGCGCAATCCTTCGCGCCACTGACACAAACCGTTGCACATGCCTGTCGTCGGTGTCCTGTTGCGTGGCCAGTGCAATGCCGATGCGATTGGTCGGACGAGGGCTCGACAGGCGCAGGAAGCGCACGCGTCGGTTGGTGTAGCGCGCGGTCACGCCCGGCACCAGCGCCACGCCCAGGCCGCTTTCCACCAGGCTGACGATGGTCTGCACCTGCACGGCCTCCTGCGTGATGCGGGGCACGAAGCCGGCCTGCTGGCATAGCAGCATCGCCACGGCTTGCAGGTTCGGCACGTCGGCACTGGGATGCATGATGAACGGCTCGTCGGCCAGCGCCTTCAGCGCGATGCTGTCCTGGCTGGCGAAGCGGCTCTCGGCGGGCACGGCTGCCATGAACGAATCGGACTCCAGCGGCAGCAGCTGAAAAGGCCCGCTGCTCAGGATCGGAAAACGCACCAGACCGGCGTCGAGCTGGCCGCGCTCGATGCGGTCGAGGATCGCCGCCGAGGTCGATTCATGCAGGATCAGCTCGATGCCGGGGTGTTCGCCGCGAAACGCCGGAATCAGCCGGGGCAGCAGCGCATAGGTGGCCGATCCGACAAATCCCACACGCAGCGCGCCGCGCTCGCCATGGGCCGCCGATTGCGCGGCGGCGCGGGCCTGCTCCGCATGGAACAGCGCACGCTGCGCATCGTTCAGGGCGGCCTCGCCGGCCTGGGTCAGGCGTACGCCACGTGTGGTGCGCACGAACAGCGGCGTGCCCAGCGACGCTTCCAGCTTGCGGATCGAGATGGACAGCGGCGGTTGCGCCATGTGCAGGCGCTCGGCGGCGCGGTGGAAGTTGCCGGTTTCGGCAAGCACGACAAACTGCTGAATCTGGCGCAGGTCCATGGCGATATACAACCGATATCAGTTCCTAAATATCTAATATTAGACGCAAGCGGCCGGCTGGACTACGCTAGGCCCCCATCAGATCCATAAATCCATAAGGAGACACCGCGATGCTGCCGTTGTCAGGTATCCGTGTCGTCGACCTGTCGACCGTCGTGATGGGCCCCTACGCCAGCCAGTGGCTGGCCGACCTGGGCGCCGAAGTCATCAAGGTGGAAACGCCCGACGGCGATTCCACGCGCCGCACCGGCCCGGCCACCGAAGATGGCATGTCCGCCATTTTTCTGGGTGTGAACCGCAGCAAGAAGAGCGTGGTGCTGAACCTGAAGCAGCCGGCCGCGCAGGCGGCGCTGCACAAGCTGCTGGACACGGCCGATGTGTTCCTGCACAGCATGCGGCCGCAGAAGCTGGGCAGGCTGGACCTGGATCCGGCCAGCGTCATGGCGCGCCATCCGCAACTGGTCTATGTGAGCCTGCTGGGCTTTGCCGAGGATGGCCCCTATGGCGGCCGGCCCGCCTACGACGACATCATCCAGGGGCTGTGCGGCAATGCCGCCCTGATGGCCGCGCAGACCGGCACCGTACGCTATTTCCCGACCATCTCGGCGGACAAGACCAGCGGCCTGGTGGCCGCGCTGTCGATTTCCGCCGCGCTGGCCGGGCGCGAGCGCAACGGTGGCAAGGGCGGCATGGTCGAAGTGCCGATGTTCGAATCGATGGTGGCGTTCAACCTGGTCGAGCACCTGTATGGCCAGCATTTCGAGCCGCCACGCGCCACGGCCGGTTATCCGCGCGTGCTGGCGCCGTTGCGTCGGCCGTACCAGACGGCCGACGGCTACGTCTGCATGATGCCGTACACCGACGCCCACTGGCGCGACTTCTTCCAGGCCGCCGGCCGCGACGACCTGGCCGCCGATGCGCGCTTCACCGACATCGCCGCGCGCACGCGCCATATCGAGACGCTTTACGAGATCACCGGCGAACTGGTGCGCGAACGCAGCACCGACGACTGGCTGGCGCTGTGCGAATCGCTGCAGATTCCGGTCGCGCGCGTGAACGACCTGGACGAGCTGGTCGATGACCCGCACCTGCGGGCCACGGGTTTCTTCGATCAGGTGGACGACCCTGCCATGGGCACGCTGCGCTTTCCGGGGGCGCCGGTGCGCTTCGACGGCGAGCGCGCGCATGCCGCCGTGCCGCCGCGGCTGGGCGAGCACACGCGCGAAGTATTGGGAAGCCTGGGCCTGAGCGACGCCGAGATTGCCGCGCTGCGCGACTGACCCTCGAACACCCCCATCGACACACGACACGGAGACGACATGACCGCAGCACAGCCGCAACGCCTGGGACAGGGCTTCTACTGGCAGGACATCCGCGAAGGGCAGGTATTCGAGACCTTCCGCCGTACCGTGACCGAGACCGACCTGGTCAACTTCATTTCGGTCACCGGCATGCTGGAGGCCATTTTTATCGAGGAAGGCTACGAGGCCGGCGCCATCAACGGCCGTCCGGTGCCGGCCGCGCTGACCTATGCGCTGATCGAGGGCTTCATCCTGCAGACGATGATCCAGGGCACGGGCCTGGCCATGCTGGAGCTGACCCAGAAGATCCACGGCCCGGTGCTGGTGGGCGACACGATCCACGCGCGCATTACCGTGACCGGCGTGCGGCCGACGTCGAAGAGCGGCCGCGCCGTGGTGGATTCGTCGATCGAGGTGTTCAACCAGCGCCAGGCGTTGGTCATGACCTATACCGCGCGGCGGCTGCTGGCCGGACGCGAGGCCTGACACGGCCCGACGACCCACGGCGTGACGGCAGGTCGCGTCGGTCGCGCGCTGCCCGGCCCTGGAAGAGGGGCGGGTCAGGACACGGTTTTTACCGGAGGAGACAACCATGCCCACACAGAGCAGAATTGCCAGGCATTGCTTCAGCATTCCCACGCGCCGCGCATGGCTGCTGGCACTGACGGGGTGTGCGCTGGCCGTAGCCGCACTGCCTCGCGCGACGCTGGCCGCCACCTATCCCGACCGGCCGATCCGGCTGGTGGTGCCGTTCCCGCCCGGCGGGCCCACCGACCTGGTGTCGCGCGTGATCGCCCGGAAGATGTCGGACGAACTGGGCCAGCAGGTGCTGGTCGACAACCGGCCGGGCGCCAACGGCAATATCGGCAACGAGATCGTCGCCAAGGCGCCCGCCGATGGCTACACGGTGCTTTACAACACATCGTCCATCGCGCTCAGCCAGGCGCTGTACAAGAAACTGCCCTACGACGTCAAGCGCGACCTGCTGCCCGTGGCCATGACGGCCAATGTGCCGCTGGTGCTGGAAGTCAACGCGCAGGTGCCGGCGAACACGGTGCCGGAGTTCATGGCGTGGCTCAAGTCGCATCCCGGCAAGATGACGTATGGATCGGCCGGCAACGGCAATGTCACGCATCTGGCCGCGTTCCTGTTCCTGCAGGCCAACGGGCTGGACGCGGTGCATGCGCCGTACAAGGGCAGCGCGCCCGCGCTGACTGATCTGGCCAGCGGCCAGGTGCAGTTCATGACCGATACGATCAATTCGTCGCTGCCGTTCATCCGCGACAGGCGCATGAAGGCGCTGGCCGTGACCAGCGCCGCGCGCAGCGCGCAGCTGCCCGACGTGCCGACGCTGGCGGAATCGGGTATGCCGGGATTCGAGGTCGGTGCCTGGCAGGGCATGATGGTGCCGGCGAAAACGTCGCCCGACATCGTGCGCAAGCTCAACGCCGCCGCGCTGAAGGCGCTGGGCTCGGCCGACGTGCGCGCCAGCCTGGCCGCGCAGGGCGCCGAAGCGCGCGGCTCCAGCCCCGACGCCTACGCGAAATACCTGACCCAGGAAATCGACCGCTGGCAGAAGGTGGTCAAGGACACCGGCGTGACGCTGGACTGACCGGCAGCCGGTGAATCGATCGGTAAAGGAGTCGACATTGCATCCGTTGTTTGGCACGTTTGCGCTGACTGCCTTGCCTGCCGGGGCCGCTGCGTTCCGGCGGGAAGTCAAGGCCTTTCTGCAGGACCACCTGCCCGCGCTGCCGCCCGATGTGCGCGCACGCTCGTGGATGGGGTTCGATGCCGGCTTCAGCCGCGCGCTGGCCCGGCGCGGATGGGTCGGCATCACGCTGCCCGCGCAGTACGGCGGGGCCGGCCTCGACGCGTTCTCGCGCTTCGTGCTGGTAGAGGAGCTGCTGGCCTGCGGCGCGCCGGTATCGGCGCACTGGATCGCCGACCGCCAGAGCGGGCCGCTGATCCTGCGTTACGGCACCGACGCGCAACGGGCGTTCTACCTGCCGCGCATCTGCCGGGGCGAGGCGTTCTTCTGCATCGGCATGAGCGAGCCCAATTCGGGCTCCGACCTGGCCAGCGTGGCCACGCGCGCCGTGCCGCTGCCCGATGGCGGGTGGCGCCTGAATGGCCGCAAGATCTGGACGACCAATGCCGATCGCTGCCACTTCATGCTGGCGCTGGTGCGGACATCGGGCGAGACCGGAGACCGGCAGAAAGGGTTATCGCAGGTGATTGTCGACCTGTCGCTGCCGGGCGTGACCGTGCGGCCGATCCACGACCTGGCCGGCGATGCGCATTTCTCGGAAGTCAGCTTCGAAGACGTGCAGTTGCCCGCCGATGCGCTGGTCGGGCAGGAGGGCGCGGGCTGGGAGCAGGTCAACGCGGAACTGGCTTTCGAGCGTAGCGGCCCCGAGCGGCTGTATTCGAGCGTGGTGCTGCTCGATGCCTGGATGGCCGCGCTGCGCCGCCAGCCGGTGGTGCAGCGCGATCCGGTGACGATCGGCCGGATCATGGGGCAACTGGCCACGCTGCGCGCCATGTCCCTGGCGGTGACCGCAAAGCTGGCGGCCGGCGAAAGCCCCCTGGTCGAGGCCGCGCTGGTCAAGGACCTTGGCACGGGACTGGAACAGTCGATCGGCGCGCTGGCCGAGGCGGCGCTGGGCGACGAAGCCGGCCTGGCTGCCGATGCCGACCTGTATCGCACGGCGGCCTATGTGAGCCAGATTTCACCGACCTATTCGCTGCGGGGCGGCACGCGCGAGATCCTGCGCGGAATGATCGCGCGGGGCCTGGGACTACGCTGACACGGAGAAAGGGCATGGACGACATTTACGCCGATGCGCTGGAAACGGTGCTGCGCGATCACTGCACGCCGGCCGTGGTGCGCGCCATCGAAGCCGGTTCCGAAGCCGCTGCCGCCGCGCTCTGGGCGCAGCTCGACGCCAGCGGCTTCGCGGACAGCCTGCTGCCCGACGCCGGCCTGACGCTGTGCGACCTGCTGCCGATGCTGCTGGTCACCGGCCGGTACGCTACACCGCTGCCGCTGGGCCAGACGATTTTTGCACGCGCGCTGCTGCACGCGGCCGGCGTGGCGATACCGGACGGCCCCATCGCACTGGCCAGTTTCGGCTTGCAAGCGCGCACCCTGGTTGCCGATGGCGCCACGGCAAGCTGGTTCCTCGCGCAGCAGGCGGATCGCGTCTGGCTGCTGCCTCGCGACGCCGCCGATGTGGCGCCGACCGGGGTGCACGCTGACCTCACCGTCAGCATCGCAGGTACGCCGGCGGCAGCCTTTGCCTTGCCGCCGGGCACGCTGCGCACGATAGGTGCCGCACTGCATGCCGCGCAGATGGCCGGGGCCATCGCCCGTGTGTTCGATCTGACCCTGCAGTACGCCAACGACCGCGTGCAGTTTGGCCGGCCCGTGGGCAAGTTCCAGGCGATCCAGCACCAGATCAGCGTGATGGCCGAGCAGGTGGCGGCCACCCGAATGGCCGGGCAGATCGCATTCTCCGGCGATGGCGCGACGCCGCATCGCATGCACGCGGCCATCGCCAAGTTCGGTGCCAGCGACGCCGTTGCGCCGGTCACGTCGATGGCGCATGCGGTGCACGGGGCTATCGGCATTACCGCCGAATACGACCTGCAGCTTTATACGCGGCGGCTGCACGCATGGCGCGTGGCCGACGGGTCGGAACGATACTGGGCCCGCGAGATCGGCCAGGCCGCGTGCGAGGCGAAGGGTGGTGCGGTGGACATCATCCGTGTCTGGAGCGGCGAGGCCGTGTAACGAGACGTGGATCGACGATCGGGCCGGCAGTACCGTGGTCCGCTACCGTGGTCCGGCAGCGCGTCAGGAAATGGAAGCCGGCGACGGCGGCCCGTGCACCAGCGCTTCCGGGTACGCCTGTTCGAGCGCCATTGTCCCCGGTCCAAATGGAGCTTGGGCGGCACATGGCGAACGTCGTGCCGCTGCCACGCAGCGGGCGTGGCGCAGCTTCAGTGGCCGGTCATTTCCACGCGGCAGTCCATTTCGGGTTTGCCGGGCAACACAAGCCGGGCGTCGGGGCCTTTGTCCCAGAACTGGGCCTCGCCGTCCTTGAGCGTGGCCGCATAGCGTGCGCCCGAGGCCGCGGGGGCCTGCTGCAGCACGATTTGCTGATCCAGCCAGCGCAGGTAGGCGTAGCCGGGGTCGGTCTGCACGAAGGTGCCGGCGATCACCGCATCCACGCCGGGGCAGCGGATATTGAACGGACCCCGGCTGATGCCACGGTCGTCCTGGGTGCGCGCGCCTGCGTAGCCGTGACGCAGGTCGGAAATGCGCTGCAGGTAGGTGGTGGCGGTGCAGGCGTGCGCGTCGTCGGCCTTCCAGCAGTCGTTGCGGCCCTTGATCCAGCCCCGTTGCTCGGCAATCAGCGATTTCTTCTGCGCGGTCGGCAGCGACCGCGCGTCGAGCGCCAGGCCGTAGAGCCGGGTGGTTTCGCGGTCCAGCCGCGCCAGGGAGGCGTCCTTGCACACCATCTGTTCGATCTGGCCCTCCGCCTTCTTGCAGTCGAAGCTCGGCGTGGCCGTGGTCGGTGCGGCGTGCGCCGCGCTGGCGAGAACCAGAAGGGCCAGCAGCAGGGGCGGGGCGGTCGGCAGGGCGAGGTGGCTGGGCATGGCAGGAACTCCTGCGGGCCGCTCAGCCCGCGTTGCGATCGATCACGACAAAATGCTTGCGCACGGGTTCGATGACTTCGAAGACGCCTTCGAAGCCCGCCGGGATCACGCAGGCATCGCCCGGGCCGAACTCCCGTGCGCTACCAGTATGGCTGGTGATGCGCAGCCGGCCACTGATCACGCAGAAGAATTCTTCCTTGCCGGCCGGAAAGGCGATGCGCCACGCGCCCGGCTGGCACGCCCAGATGCCACAGTCGAAATCGCCCTGCTCGGCGCTGTAGTGCGTCCAGGTGGTGCGATCCGGATTGCCCTGTACCAGGCGGTCGGGACGGGGGTTGTCGTGGGCAGGCGCCGGTTCGGCGCGGAAATCGATCAGGGAGACGGGGGCGCGGGGCGTGGGATGCGACATGGGTGGGCAACGGCGAAAGCCGGGCAAGGCAGGGTGTAAAGCCGTAAGTGTAGCCGCCGATGGCGGGCCCGCGCGGGCGCGGGGCGGGCTCGGCGGTCATCGGTCAGCGGCCGGTTGCCTTGTCGCGCAGGAAGGCAACCAGCGTCGTGACGGCACGCGTCTGGTAGCGGGCCGGCATGTACAACAGGAACATGGTGGTGCGCAGGAACGCCAGATCCTGGGGCGGCAGCGGCAATTGCAGCAAGGCGCCGGCGGCCAGGTCCCGATCGACCATGTAGTGGGGCACCAGCCCCACGCCGAGCCCTTGCAGGATGGCGTCGCGAAGGAAGAAGAAGTTTGCCGACATCAGCCGTGGTCGGATATTTGGCACGCCGCCCGCCGCGCCCGCCCGGCCCGCCGCATGTAATTTCTGGCCGGTCAGTTCCGACGTGATCAACGGCAAGTCCCGAAACTGGTCGAGCGTGCGCGGCATGCCGTATTGGCGCACAAGCTGCGGGGTGGCGCAGGCGACATATTCCACATCGCCAAGGCTGTGGGCCACCGCATTGGTTGGCGCTTCTGCCATGACGCGGATAGAGAAGTCGACCGCACCCTTGATCAGGTCCTCGATGTCGTTATCGAAGATGACGTTGAGCGTAATGGCAGGGTACATCGTCATGAATTCGATGAACCAGGCCGACATGGTGTGCTGGCCGAACCCGCTCGGCACGCTGAGCCGCACCGTGCCGCTCAGGCGCTTGCCCAGGCTCTGCACCGACTCCTGCGCGGCCAGCAGTTCCTGCCGGATGGCGCGGCCATGTTCGTAGAGTTGCCATCCCAGTTCGGTGGGTTCGAGCTGCCGGGTGCTGCGCCTGAGCAGTTCGGCGCCCAGCTGCCGCTCGAAATGATTGAGCCGCTTGCTCACATTGGCGCGGCTCATGCCAAGCTGGCTGGCGGCGCGGCTCAGGTTTCCCGCGTCGATGATGTCGACCAGCAGTGCAAGCGCGTTCAGGTCCATTGTCAACTTTAAGTTTTCATATATGTTGAAAATTGGTTGCAATTGTCAAGGATTCGGAACATATGGACAATGCTTCCTCGTCAATACAACCGGACCTCCCTGGCAGGAACAGATCCGGACGCGGGGAGACGCAGCAAAATGAATCAAGAAAACATGGCATCGCTGCCGCTGGCTGGCGTGCGGGTGCTGGACCTGTCACGTGTGCTGGCAGGGCCGATGTGCGCCATGGCTCTGGCCGACCTCGGTGCGGACGTCATCAAGGTCGAACATCCCGCCCGGGGCGACGACACCCGCGACTGGGGCGTGCGCATCGGCACGCGCAATACCTCCTACTTCAATAGCGCCAACCGCAACAAGCGTTCGGTGACGCTGGACCTGCAGACCGAAGCGGGCCTGGCGCTGGCGCGGCAACTCGCCGCGCAGTGCGACGTGGTGATCCAGAACTTCAAGGTGGGCGGCGCCGAGAAACTCGGCCTGGGCTATGAACAGCTCAGCGAGATCAATCCGCGCCTGGTCTACTGCTCGATTTCCGGCTATGCACGGTTCACCCCGGAAGCCGAACGGCCCGGCTACGACCTCGTGGTGCAGGGCGAGTCTGGCGTAATGGCGACCAACGGCGAGGCCGGCCAAGGCCCGCTGAAGTTTGGCGTGGCGGCCGTGGACATGTTCACGGGCATGTATTCCGCCCAGGCGATCCTGGCGGCGCTGTTCGCGCGCCAGGCCACCGGCCGCGGCCGCCACGTGCAAATGGCGCTCTACGACTGCGGCGTGATGATCACGTCCTACTACGGCATGGAGGCCTTGCTGAAGGCCGGCGATCCGCCCAAGTTCGGCAATGCGCATCCGTCCATCGTCCCCTATGGCGTGTTCGAAGCGGCCGACGGCCCGCTGGTCATCACGGTTGGCAACAACGGACAGTTCCAGCGATTCTGCCGCGAGGTCATCGGCTGCCCGGAATGGGCGGACGATGAACGCTTCGCCACCAACACCGCCCGCTCGGCGCATCGTGACGTGCTGCTTGCGCAGGTACGCGAACGGCTCCAACGCTTTACGCGAGCCGACCTGCTGCAGCGCCTGACGGCTGCGCAAATCCCATGCGGCGAGGTGCTGGGCATGCTGGACGCCCTGCAATCCGAACGCACGGCGCAGGCGGGCCTGCTGCATCGTTTCGAGGACAGCGAGGCTGGCACGCAGGCCGTGCTGGCGCCCCCGTATGCGCTCGATGGTCAGCGCCTGCCGGTGCGCATGCCGCCGCCCCACATGGGACAGCACACGCACGAGGTGTTCAAGGAATTGCTGAAGCTCGACGACAACGCCATCGCGGATCTGCAATCCCGGGGCGTGATCTGACACCCCGAATTTTCGATCGACAGGAGACAAGACAATGACCAAGCTGCTACTGAGCCGCCGCCAGGTACTGAAGGCGGGGGCCGCCGCGTCGATGGCTGCCGTGATGCCATCGGTGCTGGCCAAGACCGACTGGCCCGACAAGTTCATCAAGATGGTGGTGGCATTCCCCGCCGGCGGCCCCACCGATACCGCCGCGCGCATCGTGGCGCAGAAGCTGTCGGAACGTCTCGGGCAGCAGGTCATCATCGAGAACAAGCCCGGCGCTTCGGGATCGATCGGCACGGCCAGCTTCATCCGCAGTCCGGCCGATGGCTACAACCTGTCGATGTTCGGCATGCCGGCCCTGCTGGCGCCGCTGATGTACAAGACCAACGCCTACGACGTCAAGAAGGACTTCCTGTCCGTGGGCACGGTCTATGTGCTGCCGATGGCCATCGTCATCAACCCGGCAGTGGTGCCGCATGTCGAGACGCTGGCGGACCTGATCCGCTTTGCCAAGGCCAGCAAGACCCCGTTGAGCTATACCAGCTCGGGCACCGGCAGCTTTGGTCACCTCGCCATGGAGCAGCTCAAGGACCTGGGCGGCTTCGACGTGCTGCACGTGCCCTACCGTGGCAGCGCCCCGGCCGTGGCCGACCTGCTCGGCGGTCAGGTGGGCATCATGTTTGCCGACGTGGTCGCCGCGCTGCCGCATATCCGCGCCGGCAAGCTCAAGGCCATCGCGCTCAGCTCGCCCAACGCCCGGGTACTGCTGCCGGGCGTGAAGACCGTCTCGGAGCAAGGCTTCCCGGGATTCGACTTCGATTCCTGGGGCGGCCTGATCGCGCCGCTGGACACCCCGCAGCCCATCGTCGATCGCATCGCCGGCGAAACGCGCGACATCCTCGGCAAGGACAAGGAACTGCAGCAGAAGCTGGTCAGCGCGGGCGCCATCGCGTCGTTCCAGGACGGCAAGCAGATGCAGGCGCGGCTCAACAAGGACTACGACCGGTGGAGCGCCATCGTCAAGGCAAAGGGCATCAGTGCAAGCTGAGGCGGGTCGCCCCCGGCAGTCGCCCGGCACGTGAATTCGGCAAGGGGGCCGGCCTGCGCCGCGCGGGCGGCCCCCTGCCGAAGGGATCGACCAGCCGCACGCCGGTCTGGGCCAAGTCACGTACGTTGCGCGTGACCACGGCCAGCCCGTGGATCATCGCGGTGGCCGCAATCATCTTGTCCAGCGGGTTCTCCGGATGGGGTACCCGCAGGTGGCCCCATAGCTCGACCACGCGCGCGTCCACCCCAAGGATGTTGTGCGCGTAGCGGCGTTGGACCGCCACCAGCCATTCATCCAGCGCCTGGCATTGCTGCCGGTCGCCCCGGAAGCGCTTCAGTTCCACGCCGCGCCGCAATTCCCCCATCGTCACCACCGACACGAACAGGGCGTGGCCATCGGCCTCGGCATTGTCGAAGAAGGCCCGCACGCCGGGATCGGCCCGGGGCCCCTTGCGGCTTTCGCTGATGACATCGGTATCGATCAGGTACATGTGCCGGCCCCGCGTCAGTGAATCCGTGCGAAGTCCTGGTCGTCGTACGCGTCGCCAGGCGGAATCGTCTTGAGGAATGCCGCGAACGTGGGCTTGCGGGCCGATTTGGCGCGGCTCGTACGCGATTTGCCGCCGCTGCGTGACTGACCGCCCGCGTCAGCGCCGGACGTGCCTTCATCGAGACCACCGGCATTGGATTTGTCGTGCTGCTTCATGCTGGACCTCCGTCATGAGTGAATGAGCGAGGCGCCATCTTGCATGCCGGAAGGGCTGAAATTTGTGTCCGGATGTGACGGGTGATCGACTGTTGATCCAGCGCAATGAGGTGGCCGGCGAGCGCGGGGGACGCCAAATCCGCCCCCAAAAAGAAATACCCCGACGCGCGGGATCGTCGGGGTAGTAAGAGTTGCCAAGTCGTTTGGGGTCGTGTCGAAATGACCCTGCGTCAGTGTGACGTTCCCTACCTGCTACGCCAATAACTCACATGAGTTATTGGCGTATCCGGAACAATCGCTGGCGGATGCAGTATTGCATCGCAGAATTCTGAACAAAGGAACGAAATTCCGAATGTGGGGCGTACGCGCCGCCCCAGCCGTTGTTTCATCGCGATCCGCGCCCGCCCAGACCATCAATCGCCGGTTTCGGGGCGGCCCGCCTTGCTGCGTTGCGCCGGGTGCCCTGGATACATCGCCAGTAGTGCGCTGACCACACCGTTGGTCCAGCCGAAGCCGTCCTGCAGCGGGTATTCGCCCCCGCCCCCGCCTTCGGCGCCGCCGGTGCGGCGTCGCTGCAGCCGGTATTTTTCCACCATCTTGTATTCCGAGACATAGAGGCTGGCCACCGTCCGGAGCCACCGGTGCGCAATCTCGTCCGCCAGCGCGTCGCAGCCATAGCGCCGCAGGCCCACGATGCCGATCCACTGCAGCGGCGCCCAGCCGTTCGGCTGGTCCCATTGCTCGCCGGAATCGATCTCCGTGGTGGCCAGGCCGCCTTCCTCGATCAGCCGGGCGGCCACCACGTCGGCCACCTGTGCGGCTTGCCCCGCGGTGGCCAGGCCCAGGAACAGCGGCATCAGGGTGGCTGCGCTCAGACAGGAACGCGGTGTGCCGCGATGCCAATCGAAGTCGACGAAGGCGCCCGTGCCGGCGTCCCACATGATCGCGGCGATTGCCTGCCGGCGACGGTCTGCCGCTTCGCGATAGCGCGTGGCGCGGTCGATGTCGCCGGCGCGCTCGCAGAGTTCGCCAAGGCGGCATTCGGTATGCCAGAGCAGGGCGTTCAGGTCGATGGGCAGGATTGCCGTGGTGCGGATGGTGGCCAGGTCGCAGGTTGGCTGACTGCCGGCCAGGCCCGGTTCGCACCAGCGCGAGCTGAAGTCCCAGCCAGATTCCGCCGCGGCGCGCAGGTCGCGGAATACCAGGTGCGCGGGCCGGTCGGCACGCCGGGCCGTGGCCACATCTTCCAGGTAGGCTTCCTCGCGCGGATGGGCGCGGTCGTCCCAGTAACGGTTGAGCAATGCGCCGCCGGGCAGGCGCACCAGGCGCCGGTAGGCGTTGCCGGGGGCCAGGTGCGCGGCGCCGTCCATCCAGAACGCATATTCGCGCTCGAGCTGGGGCAAGTAGCGTACGGCCGCATCGACGCCCTGGTCTTCGAACAGATCTGTCATCAGCGCAAACACGGGCGGCTGCGAACGGCTCAGGTAGTACGACCGCGTGCCGTTGGGCACCAGCCCGTAGGTGTCCAGCAGGTAGGCGAAGTTGTCGGCCATGGCGCGCAGCAGGTCGTGCCGGCCGCTGGCCGACAGGCCCAGCATGGTGAAATACGAATCCCAGTAGTACAGCTCGCGAAAGCGCCCGCCAGGCACGACATAGGGCCGGGGTAGCGGCAGCAGCGAACATCGCGGCGGGTGCTCGGCGGGCTCGCGCGTGAGCACGGGCCACAGCCCGTCGATGTGCTCGCGCATCGAATTGTCCGGATTGGACTGGTAGTGGTCGTCCGAAACCGTCTCGCGGGCAAAAAAGTTGCGCACGAAGGCCTCCAGCGAGAAGCCGGGCGCCTCCCGCTCGGCGCGGTAGCGCGACAGGATGGCCTCGGGCGCGTCGAGCGGAATGCAGTCGGGAAAGGTCTTGCTGTCCGCGAACATGCCGCTGGCCTGCACGTCGACGAACAGTTCGGCATAGCGTTCCGCCGGCGACATGGTGTCGGCGTCCGCGCACCCGGGCAGCGTGCACGGGGCGGGGATGGGCAAATGGGTGACCGCTGGCGCGTGCCGGTGGCAATGCCGTTGCAACGGTGGCTGGCCCGGCGCGGGCTCGGGACCGGGGCCCGGGGCCGCCATCGTGGCGGCCGGCGCAGAAGCGGGGGCAGCCGGATGCGGCGCGGCATCGGCCGTGGCGGGCTGGGTTCGAGTGGAGACGTGTGGGGTGGCGCCGGCCGAGTCGACGTTATTGTTCCGCATAGTTCCAGAGCAGTCCGCCATCGATCACGAGCGTGGTGCCGGTGATGTAGTCGGCATCGGCGCTTGCCAGGTAGGCCACCAGTCCGGCAACTTCGTCGGGCTGGCCGAGCCGCCCCAGCGGGATGTTGGCCAGCAATGCCTGCAGTTCCGCGCGGTCGGCCATCAGCTTGCGGTTGATCGGCGTCTGGATGGCGCCCGGTGCGATGTTGTTGACCGTGATGCCGGCCGGCGCCAGTTCGATGGCAAGGTTGCGCATCATCATGCGCAGGCCGCCCTTGCTGGCGCAGTAGCTCGTGAAATGCGGAAAGGGCAGGTCTTCGTGCACGGAGCTGATGTTGATGACCTTGCCCCCGAGCTTGCGCGCCAGCCGGTGCTTCACGAATTGCTGCGTGAGGAAGAAAGGCCCCTTGAGATTGGTATCGAGCACGCGGTCGTAGTCGGCCTCGCTCACCTCGGCAAACGGGGCCCGCACTTCGACGCCGGCGTTGTTGACCAGGATGTCGAGACTGCCAGCGGGAGCGACCGCCGCCACGGCCTGGTCGACGATGGCAAAGGCCTGCGCCACATTGCCGATATCGCCCGCCACCACATGGGCGCTGCGGCCGGCGGCGCGCACGCCATCGGCCGTTTCTGCCGACTCGGCGTCAAGCTTGTGCACCGCAACAACGATATCGGCGCCTTCCTGCGCCAGGCGCAACGCTATGGCGCGGCCGATGCCACCCGCGCCACCCGTTACCAGGGCAGTCTTGCCTTGCAGCCGCATGGGGAACCTCCTGCATTCAGGGTGGTGTCACCGTCAGAGCCACGCGCCGGGCGCGAAGTTCAAACGGCGCCACAACATGTTCCGACCTTGCCACGCCCGACGGCGGCCCGGTATAGGCACAGTCCGAATCTGGTGTCGGCCTGCGGCTCAATCGTGCGTGGCGGGGTCGGGGGCGGCGGTCTGGCCGTCAGGGTCGGGAGCGTCGCCAGGGTTGGAAGGGGCGCCAGGGTCGGAATCGTCGGAAGCGTCGGAAGCGTCGGAAGCGTCGGAAGCGTCGGAAGCGTCGGAAGCGTCGGAAGCGTCGCCAGGGTCGGCAGGGTCGGCAGGGTCGGTCGCCAGCCCCAGCAGGGCCAGCACGTTGGCGGCAGCCTGTGCCACGGTGCCCGCATGGGCCGGCATGATCAGGTGGGCGATGTCGCGATAGAGGGGATCGCGCTCGCAGAACAGGGCTTCGAGCCGGGCGCGCGGGTTGTCCACCTGCAGCAGCGGACGGTTGCGGTTGCGCCGCACGCGGCGCCACAGTTCGGGCAGAGTGGCGTCCAGATAGATCACGTGGCCCCGCGCGCGCAGCATTTCGCGGTTCTCGGGCCTCAGCACGATGCCGCCGCCGGTGGCCAGCACAATGCCGCTACGCTGCGTCAGTTCGTCCAGGATGCGGGTTTCACGGCGACGGAAACCGTCTTCGCCTTCCAGCTCGAAGATGGTGGTGATGCGCACCCCGCAGCGCGATTCGATCTCGTGATCGGTATCGAAGAACGGACGGCCAAGCCGACGCGCGACGGTTCGCCCGATCGTCGTCTTGCCGGCGCCCATGAAGCCGATGAAAAAGAGGTTGTCTGACGTGGATCGGGGTTCCAAAAGTATGCGCCGCAGCGTGCCATCCCATTCTTCGCAACGGTAGCACGTAATGGCGTTTTCGCCATAGCGCAGCGGATTGGCGGGACGAAGCCGAATCGGCGCCGCTTCGGCCCGTGCCGCCGCGGCCGCCTCTCAGTGACCGGGCACTGTCTTGCCGGCCGGTTCTGCGCCATCCGCTGCGGCACCCGCCCCCGAGAACTGCTTGACCACCAGCGCCCCGGCCGCGATGAACGCCGGCACCGCCAGCAGCGTGAAGATGGCGTCGAAGCCCAGATGCATGCGCAGCAGTTCGGCGCCCAGCAGCGCACCTGCAATGCCGCCAAAGCGGCCGATGCCGAGCATCCAGGCCACGCCGGTGGCACGGCCCTGCGTGGGGTAGAAGCTCGCTGCCAGCGTGGGCATCGACGACTGCGCGCCATTCATGGCCGTGCCGGCCAGGAAGATCAGCAGACCCAGTACGAACTGGTCGCCGCCCGCGCCATGGCCCACCGTGTAGATCAACACGCCGGTCAGCGCATAGGTGAACGCAATCACCTTGTTCGGGTTGAAGCGGTCCATGAACCAGCCGGCGGCAATCGTACCGATGCCACCGCCCAGCGGGAACAGCGCGGTCAGCAGCGAGGCGCGCTGCAGCGTGAATCCGGCGTCCTTCATCAGCGTCGGCATCCAGCTGGTCAGCAGGTAGAAGATCACCAGGCCCATGAAGTACGTGAGCCAGAGCATGGCCGATCCCACGCGATAGCGCGGCGCCAGCACCGTGCCCACGGCAGACCGGGCAGCCGGCGCCGTCTCGTTGATCGTGAAGACCTGTGCGGCGCCCAGCGCGGCGCCCGTCACGCGTGCCAGCACCTTGCGGATCTCGTCGGCGGGGTACTGGCGCACCACCATGTAGCGGATCGATTCGGGCAGCGCGGCCACCAGCACTACGGCCAGCACCAGCGGCACGATGCCGCCGAAGACCAGCACGCTATGCCAGCCAAAATGGGGAATGATGGCCGCCGCAAAGAAGCCGCCGCCAGCCGACCCAAGCGGAAAGCCGCAGAACATCGTGTTCACCAGGATCGCGCGGCGGCGGGCCGGTGCGTACTCGGACATCAGCGTCACCGCGTTGGGCATCGCGGCGCCGAGCCCGACGCCCGTCAGGAATCGCAGCACGGTCAGCCATGTCACCGATGGGGCGAAGGCGGTGGCCAGGCTGCAGGCGCCGAAGAAGAACACCGACAGCACCAGCACCCGCTTGCGTCCCACGCGGTCGGCCATCGGCCCGGCGAAGATCGCGCCGAATGCCAGCCCGAACAGCGCGGCGCTCATGACCGGGCCGAGTGACGATTTCTCGATGCCCCACTCCTGGACAAGGGCCGGAGCGATATATCCCATGGCGGCTGTGTCGAAACCGTCAATCGCGACGATCAGGAAACATAGAATCAGGATGAGCCACTGATACGCGGAGAAGCGGTGGCTGTCGATAAAAGACTGCACGTCGAGCGTGCCAGTCGCGGGGCGCGGGCTGTGGGACATGGTGTCTCCGTTCTTCGGATCAGTTACAGGCCCGACCGAGCGGTCCGTCGGGCATTTTTCGTTCTCGGTTCGCCTTGTTTGTTCTATAGGCGAACTCATGTTCTCGATAGGAACGGATCATACGCAGCGTTTTTCGCCACGAAATATCGGCGTTAACCCGCAAGCGGCGTGACGCGCGACGGTGGCCAAAGCGCGCCGGCCCGCGTGGCCAAAGGGCTGGCGGCGGGAGGGAAGGGGGCCCAAGATTTTTTTGGCGCGAGCCCGGCAGCACGGCAAAAGTGCTGCACAGCGATCAGGCCAGCGGATCAACGCCGGGTCATCGACTCCGCCGGATGGGCGGCGGCGATGCCCCGGATGGTTTCCGCCAACGCCTCGGCCACCGGTTCCAATGTGCGGTCGCTGCGGCGTAGCAGGCCGATCGGTTCCTCGGTGCCTTGGGTATCGACCGGCAGCAGCACCATCTCGCCCCCGGCCACCGCCCGGCGCGTGGCCGACAACGGCGCGGCCCACACGCTATCGCCCTGCTGCGTCAGCAGCCGGCCCAGGTAGGCGTCAGCGGTTTCCAGGCAGCCTTCGGGCAGCGCAAAGCCGTGGCGGGCCAGCAGGCTTTCGGTGCTGTGGCGCGGGATGGAACCGACAGCCGGCACCACCATCGGCCACGCCACGACGTCGCGCAGGGTCGGGCGGGGCTGCGCCGCCAGCGGGTGTCCGGCACGCACGGCCAGCACCAGCGGCTCGGCCGCAAGCGATTCGAACCACAAGCCTTCCATGGCCGCCGGGTCGTCCATGCGGCCGATCACCACGTCGAGCACGTCCGCCTTGAGCAGGTCGATCAGCGTGCGGTTCATGCCGCTCTGCACGGCCAGCGCCACCTCGGGATGCGTGGTGCGGAAGGCGGTTACGGCATCGAGCAACAGCGCCGGCACGATGCTCGGCAGGGCGCCCACGCGGATGCGCTCGTGGCGTGTGGCGTCTGTGGCCGCAAGGCTGTCGGCCGCGGCGTCGATGTCTTCGACGATCCGCAGGGCATGGCGCAGGAAGCGCATGCCGGCCGCGGTCAGGGTGGTGCCGGCCCGCTGGCGCACCAGCAGCCGGGCGCCGACCAGTTCCTCCAGTTCGGTCAGCGTCTTCGACACCGCGGGCTGCGTCAGGCCCAACTGTTCGCCGGCCCGCCCGAGATGCTGTGTCTGGGCCACCGCCACGAAGCAGTGCAGATGCCGCAGCCGGATGCGGCTGCGAAAGGCGTCGACGGCCGGCTGCGGCGGGGGCGGGGGTTGCATAATAAAAATTCATCGTAATTACGCCAAATCTCAATTTACATGACTTCTGGCGTTGCATACAGTCCTCCCCATCGATTCACACCTACAACGGAGACAGCGCGATGCCCCACGGCTCCGATCGCCCCTTCCAGTACCGCCGGCCGTACTGGGACACCCAGCCCGAATACCGCTTCGACCCCTATGCCTCGACGCAACTGCGCTCGCCGGCCCAGCCGCTGATCGCGCTGCCGCAGTCGCTGTCCGAAGTCACCGGCCCGACGTTTGGTCCCGAGTTTGTCCGGGCGGACGACAACGACCTGACCGTCGGCAACGGCGGCGAGCCGATTGGCGAGCGCATGCTGGTCACGGGCCGCGTGCTGGACGAAAACGGGCGCCCCGTGCCCAACGCGCTGATCGAGGTCTGGCAGGCCAACGCCGCCGGCCGCTACACGCACAAGCGCGACCAGCACGACGCGCCGCTCGACCCGCATTTTTCCGGCGAAGGCCGCACCATCACCGACGCCAACGGGAACTACCAGTTCAAGACGATCAAGCCGGGCGCCTATCCCTGGCGCAACCACCACAACGCATGGCGGCCGCAGCACATCCATTTTTCGCTGTTCGGCAACGCCTACGCCACGCGGCTGGTCACCCAGATGTATTTCCCGGGCGATCCGCTGCTGGCGTACGACCCGATCTTCCAGTGCGTGCCCGACGAGAAGGCGCGCAATCGCCTGGTCGCCACGTTCGACTGGGAAACCACGGCACCCGAGTACGCGCTCGGCTACCGTTTCGATATCGTGCTGCGTGGCCGCGATGCCACGCCGATGGAGTAAGGCCATGCTGTACGCCACCGCATCCCAGACCGTAGGTCCGTACCTGCACATCGGCCTGACCGGCCTGAACTGCGCCGACCTGACCGCCGACGCGCCCGATTTGGCGGCGCAACGCATCGTGATCGAAGGCCGCGTGGTCGATGGTCGCGGCGAGCCCGTGCCCGATGGCATGGTCGAGATCTGGCAGGCCAACCCTGCCGGCCGCTACCGTCATCCCGAAGATGTCCGCGAACTGCCGCTGGTGCCGGGCTTCACCGGCTTTGGCCGTGTGCCCACCGAGGCCGACGGCTCGTTCCGCTTCACCACGGTCAAGCCCGGCGCCGTGCCCGATGGCGATGGGCGTCCGCAGGCGCCGCACATCATGGTGTCGGTCTTCACGCGCGGACTGCTCAAGCATGTGGCCACGCGCATGTACTTCCCCGAGGACACCGCCGCGAACGGCGCCGATGCGGTGCTGTCGCTGGTGCCCGCCGATCGGCGCGACACGCTGATTGCAAGGGCCGAGGGCCAGAACCGCTACCGCTGGGACGTCGTGCTGCAGGGTCCGGGCGAGACGGTGTTCTTCGATATCTGATCCGTCGCCATCGTTGCCCGCCTTGCCTGAACGCGGCGCCGGCTCACACCGGTGCCGCGTTTTGCATCACAATCGGCGCATTCCTTGCCGGCAATTCCAACGGTTCGCCCCCAACCGACCATGCCAACGTTTTCCCGCCTGACCGATCCGATGTTCGGCAGCCCCGCCGTGCTCGATATCTTTTCCGACACCGGGACGGTGCGCCGCATGCTCGATGTGGAAGCCGCGCTGGCGCGCGCGGAGGCGCGCTGCGGCGTCATTCCCGAAGCGGCCGCCCGGATCATCGAACAGGTCTGTGCCGCCGAGCCGGCCCAGGTCATCGACTTCGACGCGCTTGCGCAGGCCGCCGCCTCGGCCGGCAACCTGGCGATCCCGTTCGTCAAGCAGTTGACGGCCGCGGTGACCCGGCGCGATGCCGAGGCCGGCCGCTACGTGCACTGGGGCGCCACGAGCCAGGACATCATCGATACGGCGCTGGTGCTGCAGCTTGCCGACGCCTTGCAGGACATCGACGCCGGCCTGCTGGCGCTTGGCGATGCCTGTGCCGCGCAGGCCGTCGCCCATCGTGCCACGCCGATGGTGGCGCGCACCTGGCTGCAGCACGCGCTGCCCACCACGTTTGGCCTGAAGGCCGCCGGCTGGCTCGACGCCTTGCGCCGCGATCTGGCCCGGCTTGACCTGGCGCGCACGCACGGTCGGGCGCTGCAGTTCGGCGGTGCGGCCGGCACGCTGGCCAGCCTGGGCAATGATGCGCCGGCGGTGGCCGCGCAGCTTGCGCAGGAGCTGCAACTCGATCTTCCCGCGCTGCCGTGGCACGCGCACCGCGACCGCATGGTGGAAGTGGCTACCACGCTTGGCATGCTGACCGGCACGCTGGGAAAGATGGCGCGCGATATCTCGCTGCTGATGCAGACCGAAGTGGCAGAGGTGGCGGAGCCATCGGGACCGGGGCGCGGTGGTTCCAGCACGATGCCGCACAAGCGCAACCCCGTGGGCTGCGCAGCGGTGCTGACCGCGGCCATGCGGGTGCCGCCCCTGGTCGCCACGATGCTGGCCGGCATGACGCAGGAGCACGAGCGCGCGCTCGGCGGCTGGCAGGCCGAGTGGGACACGCTGCCGCAGATCGTCACGCTGGCAGCCGGCGCGTTGCGGCAGATGACCGACGTGGTGGCCGGCCTGCAGGTCGACGCTGCCCGCATGCGCCAGAACCTGGATATCACGCATGGGCTGATCCTTGGCGAAGCCGCCATGCTCGAACTCGGCCGGCGCATCGGCCGGCTGCCCGCCCACCATCTGGTGGAGCAGGCGTCGCGCCGCGCCGTGGCTGATGGCACCACGCTGCGCGACGCGCTGGCGCGCACGCTGGCCGACGATCCATCGCACCAGGGCCTGCTCGACGACGCCACGCTCGACCGGCTCAGCGACCCCGCGCACTACGCGGGCCAATCCACCAGCTTCGCCGATGCCGCCGTGCAAGCCTGGCGGCACGCGCAGACGCACCGCAACCACGCCTGACTGGAGACAACCTTGCCTTACCTCGATCACGCCGGTGCCCGGCTGTTCTACACCGTCGACGGCCCCGATACCGCGCCCGTCATCATCTTTTCGAACTCGATGGGTACCGACCACACGATGTGGAAGCCGCAGGCCGATGCGCTGGCGGGCCGCTTCCGCGTGGTGCGCCACGACATGCGCGGACACGGCCGGTCATCGACCGAGGCGTCCGAGGCAACGGTTGATGTGCTAGGGCGCGACGTCCTGGCAATCCTGGATGCGCTGCAGGTTGACCAGGCGGTGTTCTGCGGCCTGTCGATCGGTGGCCTGATTGGCCAATGGCTGGCCGTGAACGCGCCGGGGCGGTTCTCGAAGGTCATCGTCGCGAATACGGCGCCGAAGATCGGTACGGCGGAAGCGTGGAGCGCGCGCATCGACGGCGTCTTGCGCGACGGCATGGCGCCGCTGGTCGATGCGTCGCTGGGCCGCTGGTTCACCGAGACCTTCCGCAATACCGCGGGCGGCGCGCTGGACGACCTGCGCGCGGTGCTGCAGGGACTGGACCCGCGCGGCTACGCGCTGGGCTGCACGGCGCTGCGCGACGCCGACCTGCGCGAGGCCGTCAAGACGATCAAGGTGCCGGTACTGGTGATCGCCGGCAGCGACGATCCGTCGACCACCGCCGCTGAGGGCGGGGCGCTGGCCGATGCCATCCCCGGGGCACGCTATGTCGAGCTGCCGGCCGCGCATCTGTCCAACCGCGAGCAGCCGGGGCGATTCACGGCGGCGCTGCTGGACTTCATCCATGGCCGCCTGCCCGTGACCGATGACCACGCGCGCTACGAGGCGGGGCTGTCGGTGCGACGCGCGGTGCTTGGCAGCGCCCACGTGGACCGCTCGCTGCAGAAACTGACGCCGCTCAACGAGGAATTCCAGAACCTGATCACCCGCTATGCATGGGGCGAGATCTGGACGCGCGAAGGCCTGCCGCGCCATACGCGCAGCCTGGTGACCATCGCGATGATGGTGGCGCTGAACCGTTCGGAGGAGCTGAAGCTGCATCTGCGCGCGGCGGCCAACAACGGGGTGACGCGCGACGAGATCAAGGAGGTGCTGCTGCAGACCGCCATCTACTGCGGCGTGCCGGCCGCCAATTCAGCCTTCCATATGGCCGAGGAAGTCTTCGCGGAAGTTGACAGGGCGCGCGCCTGACGCGCGCCGCAGCCGCATCGGGGCTCAGCCTCCCCGCGTGGCGAACGCGGGAAGGCGCGCACGCCCCGATTCGCGGAACGCGGTGGGCGTCTGGCCCGCGAGCCGCGCAAAGAAGCGCGAGAAGTAGCCCGCATCCGAAAATCCCAGCGTCATGGCGATCTGCTTGATATCGAGATCGCTGAACAGCAGGTCGCGCTGGGCTTCCGCCAGCACGCGTGCGTGAATCAGCTGCAGCGCGCTCTGCCCGGCCAACTGGCGGCAGATGCGGTTGAGCTGGGTGGGGGTGATGCCGATCGTGTCGGCGTAGTACGTCATCTCCTTCTGTTCGCGATAGTCGGTCTCCAGCAGTTGCTGGAACTGCTGGAAATGCCGCGCGGGCCGGCTGCTGGCACGCGTGGTGGGGGGTGCCGATGCCTCGGCAATGCGCGCGATGCCCACCAGCACCAGCGTGAGCAGCGCCGACAGCGCGGCGCCGCGCCAAGGGGCCACCGAGGCCATCTCCATCCTGAACATCGCCAGCGCACTGGCCAGCGGGTGCTTGCGCGCCACGCGCTCGTGGCGTGGATGCTCGAACAGCGGCAGCGTGCCCGGCACACCGGCCAGCAGCGTGCGCAGATAGCTGTCGGTCATCGTCACGATGATGCCGTCCACATCCGGCGAGAACACGAACCCATGCACATGGTGGGGCGGCACGCAGATCAGCGATCCGCTGGCCAGGCGTTCGCGCCGGCCGTCGAGCAGCGCCTCGCCGCTGCCGCTGTGGATGTACAGAATTTGAAGGAATCGCTCATGCCGGTGGGGTTTGATCTCCCATGCGTAGAGCTGGCTGCGCGACGCGATCGATTCGAAATGGAGCTGGTCCAGCAACGGCTCGGCGGAATTGACGCCGTAGAGCGAATAGGTGGGGACGGTTCTCATGGGGGCGCGCTGCATGCTTCCGGGAATGTTCGGATTTTCACGTTCTTGGTTCGATCTGTCCATTCCGGCCGGGCACGCGAGGCTCTATCGTTGAGGCCAATAACCACATTCCAATCAGGAGACACGCCATGGCCCCCAATGGCTCGCCGCATTCCCGTTCCACCCGCGTTGCCATCGTCGGCGCCGGCCCTGCCGGCCTGCTGCTTGGCCAGTTGCTGACCGTGGCCGGCATCGACAATATCGTCATCGAACAGCGCAGCCCCGAGTACGTGCTGGGCCGCATTCGCGCGGGCATTCTCGAATGCGTGACCGTGGACGCGCTGCGGCGCGCGGGCGTGGATGGGCGCCTGCGCGAGGAAGGATTGGTGCACCACGGCATCGAACTGTCGTTTGGTGGTGCGCGGCACCGGATCGACTTCCACGCGCTGATCGGCCGCGACGTGACCGTGTACGGCCAGACCGAGGTCACGCGCGATCTGATGGCGGCGCGCCGGGCGGCCGGCGTGCCGACCGTCTACGAGGCCCAGGACCTTGCACTGCACGATTTCGATGGCTGCCGTCCGCGCGTGTCGTATCGCAAGGATGGCGTCGAGCACGAGGTGGTCTGCGACTTCATCGCCGGCTGCGACGGATTCCACGGGGTCAGCCGGGCCAGCGTGCCCGAACCGTCGAAGCGGATCTTCGAACGGGTGTATCCGTTTGGCTGGCTGGGCGTCCTTTCGGACACGCCGCCCGTGGCCGACGAACTGATCTACGCCAGTCACGAACGAGGATTTGCGCTGTGCAGCATGCGCTCCAAGACGCGCAGCCGGTACTACGTGCAGGTGCCGTCGACCGAAAAGCCGCAGGACTGGTCCGATGCACGTTTCTGGGATGAACTGCGCAGCCGGCTGGACCCCCAGGCGGCCGAATCGCTGGTCACGGGCCCCAGCATCGAAAAGAGCCTCGCGCCGCTGCGCAGCTTCGTTTGCGAGCCGATGCGATATGGGCGGCTGTTCCTGGCCGGAGACGCCGCGCACATCGTGCCGCCGACCGGTGCCAAGGGCCTGAACCTGGCCGCCAGCGACGTGCTCTATCTGGCTGACGGCTTTATCGCGCACTACCTGCACGACGATTCGCACGAACTCGACCGCTATTCCGCGAAGTGCCTGGGCCGGGTGTGGAAGGCCGAGCGGTTTTCGTGGTGGATGACATCGCTGCTGCACCGCTTTCCCGACGCCGACGATTTTGCGCACCGCATCCAGCAGGCCGAGCTTGAGTACCTGGTCGGCTCCGAGGCTGCGTGCCGGTCGCTGGCGGAAAATTATGTCGGGCTGCCGCGCTGAAGGCTCATATCCATACTTTTGGAATATGAATAGGTAGATTGGCATATATTTTACGTGGCATCACCACGGTGATACCGTCTCGCTCCAGCATGCCGGCACAAGTACCGGCAGTACTGGAGGAGACAAACGATGACAACCGGATACAAGGGCTGCCGCCCGGCGTGGCGGCTGGCCGCTGCATTTTCAGTGGCGCTGCTGGTGACCGCCTGCGGCGGCGGCGATGATGCACCCGCCACGGCCGGCACAGGAAATACGGGCAACGCCGGGGTCGGCGGTGACACGGGAACGGCACCGGCCGTCCCGGCGCTCAGTGCGCTGGAGGCCTGCAACGCGCTGAACGGTGCAAGCCTGCCGGCATCGAGCCTGGCCTTGGCTTCGGGCGGCGCCACCGTCAGCAAGGCCACGCTGATCGCGGCCGATGCCACCGGCAACACGCTGGGCGAGTACTGCCAGGTGCGCGGCGCGATTGCGCCGGTCGATGCGTCGGCGTCCAGCATCAACTTCGCCGTCAACCTGCCCACGCAGTGGAATGGCAAGGGCATCCAGTTCGGCGGCGGCGGTTTTGACGGCACGCTGATCGACGGCACCGAGACCGTGCGTTTTGCCTTGCCCGGCGACCCTGCACCGCTGTCGCGCGGCTACGCCACGTGGGGCGACGATTCGGGTCACCAGAGTTCCAGCATCACCGATGGCCGCTTTGCCACCAATGACGAGCAACTGGCCAACTACGGCGGCGACACGCTCAAGAAGACGCACGATGTGGCGATCGCGCTGATCACCCAACGCTATGGCAAGGCGCCGGTGCGCGCGTATTTCCTCGGCACCTCGACGGGAGGCCGCGATGCGCTGAGCTATATCCAGCGATGGCCGGCGGACTACGCTGGCGTGATCGCCAATGAGCCCGCGCTCAACTACACGGGTACGCGGCTGTCAAACGTGGCCGTGGGCCGGGCGCTGTACCTCAATGGCGGCGCAGGCTGGCTCAATATCAACAAGACGCTGATGGTGCAGAAGGCGGCCATGGATGCGTGCGACACGCTCGACGGCGTGGCCGACAAGGTCGTGAGCAATGTGGAAGGCTGCCGCGTGGGCGCCATGCAGGTGCTGGCCGGCCTGCGTTGTGCGGGCGGCGCCGATACCGGCGACACCTGCCTGTCCGATGCGCAGATCGCCACGGTCAAGACCATCGAGCAGCCGCTGCAGCTCGGCTATCCGCTGGCCAATGGCGTGACGGTTGCCGGCGGCTACAACCTCATGGAAGGCGCGCTGGTGGCGGGGCCGTTCACCACGCGCGACCTCGGCACGCGGGCGGTGCCGGGCAATCCGGCCACCACGGCCGACGCCAACATGTACGTGACCGGCGACCAGTGGGTCAAATACTTCGTCACCCGCAATGCCACGTTCGACGCGCTGACCTTCGATCCGGCCAGCCCGGGTAGCTGGACGTCGCGCGTGCAGGCCGTGTCGGCGCTGACCGACGCCACGAACCCCGACCTGTCCGCGTTCCTGGCCAGGGGCGGCCGGCTGATCATGCTGCACGGTCTGGCCGACGAGGTCATCAGCCCGAATTCCACCATCGCGTGGTACAAGGCCGTCATCGCGCGGGTGGGGCAGGCGGCCGTGGACCAGGGCATCCGGTTCTACACCGTACCCGGCATGGGCCACGGTACGGGCAGCTTCCTGCCAGCGTGGAATTCGCTGACCGCACTCGAAAACTGGGTCGAGATGGGCGTGGCGCCGGGCACCCGTGAAGTGATGGACACCAACGCGGGCACCTACGGCCGCACGCGGCCACTGTGCCAGTACCCGTCGTGGCCCAAGTACAAGGGCACCGGCAGCGCCGACGCGGCCATCAACTACACGTGCGAAGGCGCTTCGGGCATCGTGCAGTCCTGCCTGAACCTGCCGTCGGTGGCCACCACCTGGAAGGGCGGCAACACCAACGGCGAGGAATTGTCGGTCCGCATCGATCCCGCCACGCTCAAGTACACGGTGACGATCGATGCCAGCGCCCAGCGTGCGGCCAGCACCGTGCTGAGCGGACAGCTCGTCTCGCAGGGTGGCTGCACGTACGCCAGCGACGAAAATGGCGCGCAGTTCTCGTTGACCGGAGGCGGTGTGCTGGCGGGCGGCGTCAAGCCGGTATCGGGCGGCGGTTTCCTGCCGCTGGTGGCGTTCCAGACCGTCTCTGCCGACTACAAGGCGGTGGCCGATATCTACAACGTCAACGGTATCCAGACGGCCGTCGCAGACGGATCGGTCACGGTGCGCAATGGCTCGGCGCGGCTGCGGTCGTCGGCGGCCACCTGGCAGACGTGCGCGGCCACGGCCAGCGGCGGCTATATCGTCTATGACGCGGCCTGCACGAACACGACCAAGGGCTACATCGTATGGAACGCTGCGCGCAACGCGTTCGATTACTTCGTGGGCGGCACCATCGCGGCGGGCGATGGCGTGTTGAGCGGGTCGCTGATCAGCGGCATGGTCAATGGTGCGCCGGTACCGGTGCTCCTGACGCGGTCGGCCACGGCGTACGGCATGAACATCTACGCCCAGCAATCGACGGCGGGCCTGGCGACCGGCGCGGCCGATGGTGCCTATCGCGTGATGGCCACCACCGGCGAACAGGTCAATGCCGCCCTGAACGGCACGAGCATCGTGCGTAACGGAGCGTCGGGCACGCTGGCCTACAACAGTCCGGTGCCAGGCGTGATCGGTGCAACGGGTGGGGTGGTGGCGTCCTACCTGTACAACAGCGGCCTGCTGATCGGCACGGCCGCCGGGCGTTTCGAGGTCGGGTTGCTGCACTGACGCCCGCCGCGCTGCCAAGGGACCGCCCCTGTGCTCGCGGGGTAGTGGGGCGATCCCGGCTGGCAGCTATTCTTCGTCCTGCGATTTCTTGCGATGGCGCGTGGCGATGCGGTGGGTCAGTGCCACCAGCGCCGTCAGCGCGGCGTCATCCTGGCCCTCGCGGTAGCCGAGCGTCAGCGGCGCGCGAAGCCGGTCGGCCTCGACCATCCGGCAGTAGGCCACGCCGTGACGGTTCAGGCCGGCCATCGATGCCGGCACCACACTGACGCCAGCGCCGGCCGCCACGAGATTCAGGTTGGTCAGCATCCGTTCGACTTCTGCGCCGATGCGCGGCCTGAAGCCCAGGGCCTCGCATTCGCGCAGCAGGTCGCCGTACATGCCCGGTGCGCCCGGTCGCCGCACCAGGATGAACGGATCGGATGCCAGCTCGCTCAGCGACACAGGTGCCGCAGCGTTCTGCCCGCGCAAGGCACGGCGCCGCAGCAGGGCGTGATCGAGCGGCAACGCAATCACCATCTCCTCTTCCAGCAACAGGTCGAAGCGCACGCCCTCGGGATGCAGTACCGGCGCGCGCAGCAGGGCGGCGTTCAGCGTGCCGTCGGCAAGCCGTTCGATCGCTTCCGCCGCGTTGCATTCGGTCAGGGACAGCGCCACACGCGGAAAGTGCCGGCGGCATGCCCGCAGTACCTCGGGCGTGAGCTTGTGGGCGGCCGCGGAACTGGTGAAGCCGATGGCCAGGGCGCCTTCGTCTCCCCGCGCCATGCGCTGCATGCGTGCGCGCATCTGATCGATCCGCGCGAACAGGTCCACCGCATCGGCATGGAGCGCAGTGCCGGCAGGCGTCAGCGCCACGCCGCGCGGCAGCCGTTCGAACAGGGTCACGCCAAGTTCCGCTTCCAGCACCTTGAGCTGCTGCGAAAGCGGAGGCTGCTGGATGCCGAGCTGTTCGGCGGCGCGCGTGACGGAACGGGTCTCCGCCACGGCCAGGAAGTAACGCAGGTGTCTCAACTCCATCGATATATATCCAAGAAATATGGAAGTCTTGTGATGCATATATTTTACGTGCGGCCGGCATGGTCGTAGTATTGGCGTTTCGCCCGATGCGCGCGGGCGGCCAGAACATCAAAGGAGACACCTTCATGCGGCGCATTACGCAATATTTGCCCGTCATCGCCGTGGCCGCGGCGGGCGCGGTGCTGGCCGGTTGTGCCGGCCGGACCGGCACAACGGCGGCCACGGCTGCCACACCCGGCGCGGCTGCAGTCAAGCCGCAATGGCAGCGCGTGCACCTGGGCAAAGGGGCGGGCTATGACTTCCCGGTCTATGCGAATCACGCGCTCAATGGCGACCTGCGCGCGATCCGTGAGGTGGTATTCGTCCAGCATGGCTTGCAGCGCAATGGCGACGACTATTACGACGCTGGCGCGGCCTTGTTGAAGGCCAGCGGCCGGAACCCCGACGAGGTGCTGCTGGTGGCGCCAAATTTCCCGGGCACGCCCGACGCTGCCAAGCATTTCGACAACATGCCGGTGTGGACCGTGCAGGGCTGGATCGGCGGCGACGACGCGGTGTCCGGCCCCGGCGCCGGCGTCAGTTCGCTGCAGGTGCTCGACGATCTGCTGGCCTTCGTCACCGACAGGCAGCGCCTGCCGATGGTGCGCCAGGTCACCGTGGCCGGCCATTCGGGCGGGGCGCAGATCGTGCATCGGTATGCCGTGCTGAACAACGTGGACGAAAAGGTGCGGGCGTCCGGCATCGACCTGCGCTACGTCGTGGCCAATCCGTCGTCCTATCTGTACTTCACGCCGGATCGCCCGGTGGCGCCTGACTACCGCCGCTTCGCGCCATACAGCGCCAGTACCTGCGCCGACTACGACAAGTACCGCTATGGCATGCGCGACATGGTGGCTTACGCGCGCGGCGCCGATGGCATGACGCTTTATCGGCGCTACATGCAGCGCCAGGTCACCTACATGGTGGGCAGCGACGACAACGATCCCAACCATCGGGTGCTGGACAAGGCTTGCGGCGCTGAAGCGGAAGGCCCCACGCGCCTGCAGCGGGCACGCGCTTACTGGCGCTACGAGCAGGTGCTGGCCGCGCCGGGGCAGGCCAGCGCGCACCGGTCGTTCGAGGTGGTGGGCGTGGGGCATGACCAGGCCCGCATGTTTGGTTCGCAGTGCGGCGCGCAGGCGGTCTTCGGCATGGACCCCGCAGCCAACGGGAAGGGGGCGGCCTGTCGCGCCCCGCAGCAGTGAGATGACGGGCGCTCGGACACGTTGACGTCGTCCGGGCGGGTTTGTCCCGGCGGCGGACGTTGGCCGGCGGTGCTACGATGCCGCAGTTTTCCCGATTCGTGCCGCCGCCTTCATGTCAGTTCCCGCTCGCCGGCGCGTCACCGCGGCATTGCTGGCCATGCCGTTCGCGCGTCCCTGGCGGCCTGCCGCCGCTGCCCCGTTCCCGTCTCACGTTCCGCCCCTGCATCTATTGGTAGGCTATGCCGCCGGTGGCGGTGCGGACCACGTCGCACGCATCGTGGCGGACAGTCTTGGCGGCGACGGCGAGCCCACGATCGTCGACAATCGACCGGGCGCCTCCGGCCAGATTGCGATGCACGAAGCCGCACGCGCCGGCGCCGACCGCCAGACGCTGCTGCTGGGCACGGTCGGCTCCGTTAGTATCGGGCCGCTGCTTGCTGGCAGCCCCGAGGCGCCGGCGCGCCAACTACAACCGCTGGCGATCGTTGCCAGCACGCCTCACGTGTTGCTGATGGCTGGCGACGGCACACACGCGCAGCCGGAGCAGGCACGCGCCACGTTGCAACGCCTGCTCGACGATGCGCGGCAACGTCCCGGCGAAATCGCCTATGCCTCGCTTGGCATTCATTCCAGCGCTCATCTGGTGGGTGAACTGATGTGCCGGCAGGCCGGCGTTTCCCTGGCACATGTTCCGTATCCCGGCAGCGCGCGGGCGCTGGTGGACTTGCAGGGCGGACACGTGGCTGTGCTCGTCAGTACGCTGCAGGCCGCGTTGCCACTGATGCGGCAGGGCCGCGTGCGTGCCCTGGCGGTGACGGGCAGGGTGCGAAGTCCGCTGGCGCCGGCGGTCCCGACATTCGCCGAAGCGGGCATCGTCGGCATGCAGCAAGACGCCTGGTATGGCGTGCTGGCGTCTCCTGGCGTGCCAGAGGCACGCCGCATCGGGTTGTCAGCGCGACTGACCCGACTGCTGCGCGAGCCATCGCTGCGGCAGCGCCTGGCACAGGACGGCGCCGAGCCGCTGAGCCTGACCGGCCGTCAGGCCATCGACTATCTCGAACAGCAGCGCGAAGTGTGGCGCCAAGCGTTGGCGGTGGTGTCGGGCCGGCTGGGGTGAGCGGAGGGTGCAAGCGTATAGCCTCGGTCGGCCACTCCGATACGCCTGGCCAACTCGAACGAAAGACGCCGGAACATCCATGGCGGATGTTCCGGCGCGGGACCCCGTTTGCATGAGGCCACGTCCTGACTTCAGACGTGGTGTGACAACCGTGGAGATGTCACTGCGGGGCCCGGAAAGGTGAGGAAGTCGGCAGTATTACTGCTGACGGTTCTTCTGCTGCTGGGAACCTTGCTGCGATCCCTGCTGGCTGCCTGTGCCGCTTTGCTGCTGGTGCTGGCCCGAGCTCTTGTCCTGGTTGCCCATCTGACCACCACCCTGCTGGCGTTGCTGATCCTGGCTACCTTGCTGCTGGTTGCCGCGCTGGCCGCCTTGCTGCTCCTGCTGCCTTTGTCCCGATTGGGATTGGCCACCTTGCTGTCCGGATTGGCTACCTTGCTGTCCGGATTGGCTACCTTGCTGCTGTCCCATTGCTGTCTCCAAGTCCAAGTCGCGGCGGGCTGCCGCATGGATAAAGCAGCAATCCGCGTGCCACGCATCAAAGTCGGGGGTATGGCATCTGTCAGACATACAGGTAGCCCATGCGAGACATCGGATGTGCCGCGATTTACAACGCATGCAGGCTTTTCACGCGAGAAGGGCGGCACGGGCTCCAAGACCTCTACCGACGTGGGCGCATGCTCTTGGGGATCAGCCTGCCGTACGGACTTCGGTAAAAGACATGTCGGCCCGGCCGGGTCTTTGGAACGCTCCTTGCAGAGTCATGGGTAAGGTGCCGGTTACCGTGCAAGCGTTCAAAGCGCCAGGCGCGCTGCCTACGTGGTTTCGGCATTCGTCCCTCTGTGATTGATACGCTGACAAGGAGAGTGCACATGAAAATCGTACCCAAGCTTCGCATTGCCCTGACGATTGCTGCGGTCGCTGCCGCAGGCGGCGCCCACGCCCTCGACAACGGCGGCTACATGAAGGTTGCCGATACGAACACGACGAGCGGATCGGCGATGCATCCCGCCCCGGCCAACAATGCGTCGGGCATGCCCAGCCGTACCGAGGGCGACCGCACGACCGGGGCCACGACCGAATCCAGGACGGACGCCGGCGCGGACAATGCCAAGCAGGCCGTGACGGACGGGGCCCTGACAACGAAGATCAAGACCAAGCTGCTGGCGACGAAGGATCTGAAGTCCACCGGCATCCACGTCAAGACCAAGGATCGGGTGGTGAACCTGACCGGTTCGGTGCCAAGCGCCGAACAGAAGCAGATGGCGCTGGACACGGTGAAGTCGGTGGAAGGCGTGGATTCCGTGAATGACAACCTGAAGGTGTCGTCACGCTAAGTCAGGCAGGTATTGCCGTCCGAGGCGAACAGTAACGGTTGATGATGCGCGGCGACCCAGGTCGCCACTGCGCTGAGCCGCGACTCTCCCACGTGTCGCGGCTCTTTTTCGTGTGCGCCGGCCAGCGTTGTCCGTGCGGCGACGTGCTTCACGGATGCACGTGATCAGGCGGCCTTGCGGGCGGTGGTGCGTGCGGGGGCCTTGACCGTTTTCTTCGCGGTCGCCTTGCGCGCGGGGGTTTTCTTTGCGGTGCTCGCGGTGCTGGCGCTGCGCTTGCCGCTGACAGACGACTTTGACGCGGCCTTCTTGGCTGCTGGCCGCCTGGTAGTGCCCGGTTTGCGGTCGCCAGCCGCCCCGCGTCTGACGGCCTTTTTTGGCGCTGCGGTAGCGGCTTCGGCGGGCTCGCCCTCATCGGCTGACGTCGCGTCAGCGGGTGCGCCGCGCTTGCCCCGTTGCCCCAGGCTCTGCTTGAGCAGCGCCATCATGTCGATCACCTTGGCACCCTTGCGGGCGGGCGCGGCAGTCTCGTCGGCGGCGGACGTCAGCAGATGCGTCTTGCCGGCCTTGACCCGGGCCTGAATGCGGGCCAGCAAGTCCTCGCGATAGGTGTCGTGGTATTGCTCGGGTTTGAAGTCCTCGCTCATGTCTTCCACGAGCCTGGTCGCCATCTGTACCTCTCGGGCGCTGGCGGCGTGCTTCTTGCCGCCGGGCAGGCTCAGGTCGGCCACCGGCACCACTTCGTCCGCGAAGCGCATCGTGTTCAGCACCAGCGCCTTGCCTGCGACCAGTAATGCCGCCAGATGCTGGCGGTTGCGCAGCACCACCAGCGCCAGGGCGGCGCGTCCGGTCTTGCGCATGGTTTCGTGCAGCAGTGCATAGCCGCGTTCGCCGCGCTTGTCCGGTTCCAGGTAGTAGGGGGTGTCGAAAAAATAAGGCGGGATCGCGGCGGCGTCGACGAAGCTGACGATATCCACCGTCTGCGTGGCTTCGACGTTGGCCTGCCTGAAGTCCTCGTCAGTCAGAACGACGTACTCGTCCTTTTCGTACTCGTAGCCCTTGACGATGTCGTCGCGCTCCACCGGCTTGCCGGTGTGCTTGTTGATGCGCTGATAGCCCACCGGCGCCATGTCGCGCTTGTCCAGCAGGTCGAGATCCAGCGAATGCGTACGTGACGCAGGCTTGACCGATATGGGGATGTTCACCAGCCCGAAGCTGATGGCGCCCTTCCAGATCGCGCGCGACATGGCGGGTCAGCCGATCACGCCGCTCGGCGCGCACGCTGCGGCGGCGGAGGGGGCAAGTCGCCCGGAGGTGGATCGTTGACCGGCTCCGGCGTCGTGTCGGGCGGCTCCGGCGGCGGTGTTTCCGGCTTCGGCGGCGTGATATCCGGTTCGGGTGTGATATGCATTGCGGTCCTTGTGCGGGCGCTTGCCCCTCAGGCGTCGAGTTCCTCGAGCAGGCGCGTCAGTGCGTTGAGATCCGCTGGCTTCACCAGATGCAGGTCGAAGCCGGCGGCACGGGTACGGCGCCGGTCGTCGGGCTGGCCGAATCCGGTCAGCGCCACCAGCCGGGCATTGCGCAATTCGGGAATCTCGCGCAGCCGCCTGGCGGTTTCGAAGCCGTCCATGGTCGGCATGCCCAGATCCAGGAGGACGACGTCCGGTCGCACGCTGGCGGCGCACGCGATGGCGCTCTGGCCATCGGGCGCGGTGACCACGGTGTGGCCCAGCGTTTCCAGCGTCATCGTCATGGCCTCGAGGGCGTCGATGTTGTCATCCACGAGCATGATCGTGTGCGCGGCCGTGGGGGCCACGCGGGTCTTGCCGCTGGTCGGATGCCAGGTCTGCCAGGGTTCCACTGGCAGTTCGACGATGAAGGTACTGCCAAGGTTACGGCCCGGGCTTTCGGCGCTGATGCGTCCGCCGTGCAGCGTTACCAGCTTCTGGACCAGCGTCAGGCCGATGCCGGCGCCTTCTCGCGCGGCAAAGGCATCGGGGTCCGTGATGCCCGGATGCTCATCTTCGGGCTGGGCCTGCTGCATCGGCTGAGCGGGCTGCTGCGTCTCGCGTTCGGCGGCCGGCCGGTCATCGTGTTCGCTGGCACCGTGTGCGCCCGCGTCGCCGCCGCCCGCGCCCGGCGCGAGCGGGTCGAACAGCTGGCGCTGCATGTCTGGCGAGAGCCCGTTGCCGTTGTCGCGCACGCGCACTACGACCTTGCCATCGGAGGCCGTGGCTTCGACGGCGATCTGGCCGCCTTCGGGCGTGAACTTGGCCGCGTTGTGCAGCAGGTTGGCAAAGATCTGCGTGAGCCGCACCATATCGCCCCGCACGGGCAGCGGTTGCTCCGGCAGCGCCAGGCGCAGCGTGTGGCGGCGCGATTCCAGCAGCGGACGCACGGTTTCCACCGCCGTGTTCAGCGCGCCGCGCAGTTCCACCAGATCGCGGCGCAGGGTGATCTTGCCCTGGTTGAAGCGCGACACATCGAGCAGTTCGTCCACCAGGCGCGTGAGGTGATGCAACTGCCGGCTGATGATGTCGCGCGCCCGGAACATGTCTTCGCGGCTTGGAGAAAACTGCTGGAGCAGGTCTACGGCGCTGCGCATCGGCGCCAGCGGGTTGCGTAGTTCGTGCGCCAGCATGGCCAGGAATTCGTCCTTGCGGCGCTCTTCGTTATGCAGCGTGCGCTCGGCGCGGTTGTGGCGCGTGACGTCCTGGCAGATACCGGCCACGCGCAGGCATCGCCCATCGGCGCCGCGTACCGGGAACGCCCGCATATGCACTTCGCGGATCTCGCCGTTCGGCCGTTCGAGCTGGAATTCCGAATCCAGGCGGCCGTCACGCAGCATGCTTTCCCATTCGACTTCCAGGCGCGCACGATCGTCGGGGGTCACCCACTTCAGCCAGCAGGTGGGGTCGTGCTTGACCGAATCCGCCGGGCGGCCCCACAAGGCCTCGAAGGACGGGCTCACGAACAGGAAGCGGTGTGCCGCGGGATCGATGATCCAGACCACATCGGCGAAGGCCTCGGCCAGCTGGCGGAACAGGTCTTCGTTCTCGTGCAGCGCCTGGGAAGTGCGCCGGAAGGCGTCCTCGGCCCCGCGCATGCGCAGCAGCGCGTTGATGTTCGACACCAGTTCCTCGGGCTCCACCGGCTCCACCAGAAAGCTGTCCGCGCCGCCGTCCAGCGCCTGCACGCGGCGATGCGAGTCCGTCACGCCGGGCGATGTCAGCAGCACCATGGTCCGGGCGGTCTGCGGATCGCTCTTGATCAGGCGGCATACGTCGAGGCCATCGATGTCGGAAAGCGGTCCCGCGAGCAGTACCAGGTCGGGTGCGTGCTGGCGAACCAATGACAGCGCGGCCTGGCCGTCGGATGCCTCAAGCACGGCGAAGTCAGCGCGGTTCAGGATACGGCTCTTGACGTAGCGCGGCCCCTCGCGGCCCTCGACATTGAGGACTAGCGGTCGACGCGTCGGGTGGTGGGCAGGCGTGGCATTCATGGCTGACAGGCGGCAGACAACGCCGCTTTGGCTTTGATAATGGCAAAGACCGGTGCGCTCAAGGCACGGCACGGCGTAACCTGGACCGCTGCGGCGTTCCCAGGTGGCGCCGACCTATCCTGATTTGTAAGTTTTACCTTCATTCCGCCCATATCGATTGTATTTATGACATTTGCGCGTTGCGCGTCCCGCAGAAGTCAGCGGCCCGGCGCGTGCACGGGCAGCCACGAACCGGCAGCGCGAGCATCGGCCGGGGAAGCCAGCAAATAAGCCAGTGCCAGCATCAGCACGCCGATCAGGGCACGCTGCCAGAATTCGCTCGAATACCAGGGATCGGGGTCTTGTCTCATCGTTTTTCGTTCCGCCCCGGGCGGCTACAGGCCCAGGTTCTGGGTGCAGTGTGGCAAGAACCGTGCCGCAGATGGCGCGATGGCTGACAGACGGACGCCGACAGGGTGCCGGGCGGTGTGGCGCGGGGAATGCGTGTGGCGCGTCTCAGGCGGCGTCGAGCCGCTTGCGGGCCTGGGTGAGGGTCTGGCGAACCTTGTCGTGGCCAGCCCAGGGGTCATGGCGCGCCAGTTCGTCAAGGCGGTCTCCCACGTTGGCGATCGTCCACTGCGCTGCGCCCGTCAGGTCGTCCAGTTCATCCCAACTGACCGGAATCGACACCCCGAGGCCGGGACGCGCCCGCGCCGAGAAGGCTGCCGCCGTGGTAGCGCCGACACCGTTGCGCAGGTAATCGATGAAAATCTTGCCAACCCGGTTGCGCGGACCGCTCTTTGCCACAAAGCGTTCGGGGATCGTCCGGGCCATGTGCGTCACCGCGTCCTGCGCGAAGTCGCGCACGGCATCCCAGCCCGCGCGCGCGGACAGCGGCACCACCACATGCAGCCCCTTGCCGCCGCTTGTTTTCAGGAAGCTCTGCAGCGACAGCGCGTCGAGCAGTGCCTTGACCAGGCTGGCCGCCTCCTGGATCTCGCGCCAGCTGACGCCTTCGCCCGGGTCGATGTCGAAGACGATCTGGTCGGGCTTGTCGATGTTGCGCGCCCTGGCATTCCAGGTGTGGAATTCCACGACGTTCAACTGCGCGGCTTCGACGATGGCGCCCGCCGAGGTAATTTCCAGCAGGGGCGGATGACCCGGCCAAAGTTCGGGGTCCAGGGCCGTGACGCCTTTCACGTGCAGGGTGTCGCCATGGCGCTGGAAGAACTGCTCGCCATCGATGCCGGCCGGCGCGCGAACCAGCGCCAGCGGGCGCCCGCGCAGGAACGGCAGCATCAGGCCGGCCGCGTGGGCGTAGTAGCCAACCAGATCGCCCTTGGTCAGCCCGGTGGACTTGTCGATCACGCGGTCGGCATGGCTGACCACGACATTGCCGATGGCGGCGCGGGCGGCCCGCGTTGTGCCCGTCTTTGCGGCGGCCTTCGTTCCAGCCTTGGCGGCGGTTTTTGCGGTGGCTTTCACGGCAGTCTTTTCCGAGGGCGTACGGTTCGATGCATCCGCCTTCGCGGGCACCTCCAGCGTGACGGTGGCGGCCGGCTTGTCGGTGCGCAGGGCGTGGAACACGGAATGGCGGATGCGGCCTTCGCGGGTCCAGGCGCCGAAGGTCACCTCGGCCACCAGCCTGGGCTTGACCCAATGGCCCTTGATGCCGCGCGGCAGCGGGTCGAACGGCGTGTCGTCCGTGCGCAGCGGTTCCAGCTGCTTGCGCAGCGCATCGAGCATCGCCGTGTCGAAGCCGGTGCCGACATTGCCGACATAGCGCAGTTTGCCGTCGGCATCATGCACGCCGAGCAGCAGCGATCCCAGTCCACTGCGGCTGCCCTTGGGGTCGGTATAGCCGCCGATCACGAATTCCTGCCGGTTCTGGCATTTGAGCTTGATCCACGACGGCGCGCGTGAACTCACGTAGGGCGCGTCCACGCGCTTGCCGATGATGCCTTCGAGTTTCATGCGGCACGCCGCATCGAGCATGTCGGCCGGGTCGCCTTCGAAGTTGTCGCTGAAGCGCACGCGGCCCGACGTGTGACCGGCCAGCAGCCCGTGCAGCAAGGCCCGTCGCTCGGCCAGCGGCACCGCGCGGAGGTCGTGCCCGGCAAACCAGGGCAGGTCGAACGCGTAGAACTGGATCGATTCGGCATGCGCGGTTTCGAAGGCGTTCTGCAGCGCCTGAAAGTCGGTGATGCCGTGCTTGTCCACCACGACGATCTCGCCGTCGAGCCATCCGTCCGGCCAGCCCAGTGCGGCGATCTCGGCCGCCAGCGGGCGCAGTTTCGCGGTCCAGTCGTTGCCATTGCGCGTGAACAGCCGTACATCGGCGCCATCGATGCGCGCCACGATGCGGTAGCCATCGAATTTGATCTCATATTGCCATCGGCTGGGGTCGGCGGGCGGCTGATCGACCAGTGTGGCCAGCTGGGGCGCCAGCGCCAGGGGCAGGGCAGCCTTCCTGGCGCCGGCTGGCAGCGCGGGCATCCCGCCGCCGTCCTTGCCGCCTTTGCTGCCCGTCTTCGACGTCTTTTTCGAGGCTTGCTTGTCCTTCCCGGTAGCGGTCTGGTTCGTCGGCGCCTTCGCCGTACCGGCCAGCACGCTGTCGGGCATGGCATCCACCACGTCGAACTCCGACGCGGGCCGCGCGTATTCGTCGCGCTCCTTGATCAGCAGCCACGCGTTGTCGTCGCGCGCCTTCCTGCCGCCCATGCGCACGAGCGTCCAGTGGCCCTGCAGCTTTTCACCACGCAGTTCGAACTTGAGCTTGCCGTCCCGATAGCCGGCCTCAGGGTCCGTATCGGGAATCCACTCGCCGCGATCCCAGACGATCACCGTGCCCGCACCGTAGTGGCCGGCGGGGATGACCCCCTCGAAATCGGCGTAATCGAGCGGATGGTCTTCCACGTGCACGGCCATGCGCTTGTCGGCCGGATCGTAGCTGGGCCCCTTTGGCACGGCCCAGCTCTTGAGCGTGCCGTCCAGTTCCAGCCGGAAGTCGTAGTGCAGGCGCCGCGCCGCATGCTTCTGGATGACAAACGCATGGGCGCCGCTGCGACTGGCGGACTTGCCGGCCTTCGCCGCCTTCGTGGTCCCGGGGGCTCGCTTGCCGCTTGGCTCCGGCGTGGCCGCGAAGTCGCGCTTGCGCTGGTACTTGCCCAGCGGGGCGTCTGATGGGTCGGGGGCTGCAGCGGACTTGGCCATGGGACGGAATCTGAGGCGGTGGAGTCATTTCAGCTTATGCAGCGCGCCCCACGCGCGAAAGCGGGAGCCGTCCTACAACGCGGGGCGGATTTTTCCCGGGGTTGTTTCCGGGTTTGTAATTCCTGACCGGGCTTGCTGCGCCGCACATCGGCGCGAGGGGTCGCCCTGCGCGGGCACGGGATGTGCGACGACAGCCAAGGGCGCGGCCCAAAATCCTTTCCATCGCAGCTAGAGGGGCAACATGAAGATGCTGAAGAAGATTGGCTCACAGGTCATCGTGCTGACGGGCGCTACGAGCGGCGTGGGGCTTATCACGGCGCGCAAGGCGGCCGGGCTGGGCGCCAAGCTGGTTCTGGTGGCCCGCGGCGAGGATGCGTTGCAAAAACTGGCCGAAGAACTTCGCGAACACGGTACCGAGGTCATCACCGTCGCCGCCGATGTCGGCAAGCACGAGGACGTGGCGCAGGTGGCGCAGTCGGCCATTGACCGCTTTGGCGGCTTCGATACCTGGATCAACAATGCCGGCGTGACCATCTTCGGCCGTCATGACGATGTGCCCCTCGAAGATCACCGGCGGCTGTTCGAAACAAACTACTGGGGCGTGGTCCATGGATCGCTGGCCGCCGTGGCGCACCTGCGCCAGAACGGCGGGGCCATCATCAACATGGGAAGCGAGTCCTGCGACTGTCCGCTGCCGCTGCAAAGCGCGTATGTGGCGTCGCAACACGCGATCAAGGGCTTTACCGACACGCTGCGGCTGGAGCTGGAGCAGGAAAAGGCGCCGGTATCGGTCACGCTGATCAAGGCCGCTGGGATGGATACGCCCATCGTCACCCACGCGAAGAACTTCCTGCACGTGGAGCCAAAGCAGGCGTCGCCGCTCTACGACCCATCGATGGCCGCGGAAGCGATCCTGTTTGCCGCGGAACACCCGCGTCGCGACATGTTCGTCGGGGCAGCCGCCAAGGCGTATTCGGCAGCGGCGTACTACGCGCCGCACGCGTTCGACCGCTTCATGCGGCGCTTCATGGGCCGCGCCCAGCAGACCGACATGCCGGCGGGGCCGCGCGACGACAACGCGCTGCACGCCGCCGGCAACAGTCTGATAGAGCGGACCGGAGACCGCCGGACAATGAAATCGTGTCCCTATACGGCCTCCACCCGCCATCCGGTCCTGATGACGGCGCTGGTGGTGGGCGCCTCTGCGGCCATGGCGGCCGCGCTGGTGCGCCACCGCCGCGGGTAGGCTGCCGGCAGCCCTTCGTTCAGAGGATGGTGTCGACCACGCCGCCATCCACGCGCAGCGCGGCGCCCGTGGTGGCCGACGCCTGCTTCGAGCACGCGTAGACGATCATGTTGGCCACCTCGTCGACCGTGGCCGCGCGCTGGATCAGCGAGGTGCTCCGGTGTGCCTTGACGAAATCGGCCGCCACCTCTTCGGCGGATTTGCCGGTCTTTGCGATGTCATCCTTGAGCATGGCTTCCACGCCCTCGGACAGCGTGGGGCCGGGCAGCACCGAGTTGACCGTTACGCCGGTGCCGGCCAGCCGCTTGGCCAGGCCGCGCGACACCGCCAGCTGGGCGGTCTTGGTGAACCCGTAGTGGATCATCTCCACCGGGATGTTGACGCCCGACTCCGAGGCCACGAACACGATACGGCCCCATTTGCGCTGGACCATGCCAGGCGCATAGGCACGCGACAGCCGCACCCCGGTCAGCACGTTGACCTCGAAGAAGCGCGACCATTCGCTGTCCGGGATCTCGAAGAAGTCCTGCGGCTGGAAGATGCCCAGGTTGTTCACCAGGATGTCGACGTCGGGATGGGTCTTGACGAGCGTGTCGCAGACGCCGGCATCGACCAGGTCGCCGGCAAAGCCGGCCACGTTGGCATCGGGCACGGCGGCCTTCAGCGCCGCGATGGCCTTGTCGACACTGGCCTGGCTGCGGCCATTGAGAATCACGCGTGCGCCCGAGCCGGCCAGGCCGCGCGCCGTGGCAAAGCCGATGCCGGCGGTGGATCCGGTTACCAGGGCGGTCTTGCCCGACAGGTCGATCTTCATGTGAACTCCAGGGGTAGGGTAGGCCCCGTCAAGTGTATGAAGCCGGCGGCAATGTGCAAGGCTGGCGTGGGGAATGCAGCATTCAGCCGTGCGTTGCCGCAAAAAACAAAAAAGGCCACAATCGCTTGCGGCCTTCGGTGCGTGCCCGGCGCGGGCAGGCGCTTACTGGAACAGCTTCATCGCCTGGGTGATGGTGTTTGACACCCCCCAGACCAGCGGGACGAGCACATAGAGCCAGAAGGCGGCCAGCAGGCCCTTGTTGGTCGGTTGTGCGTTGAGGTTCTGGTTATCCATTTGTGACTCCTGATCAATGGGCCGCGCCGGCGCTGGCGCCCAGCCGGGCCACGTCGGCATCGCTCATGTGGTGCTTCGCGTTGACGCGCGACACCAGCAGGTTGCAGATGAAGCCCACCACCAGCAGGCCGGCCATGATGTGCAGCGTCATGGCATAGGCTTCGGCCCCCGTCACGCCGTGCGCCACCTGGTATTCGCGGATGTAATTCACCAGCACCGGGCCGGCGATGCCTGCCGCCGCCCAGGCGGTCAGCAGGCGGCCGTGGATGCCGCCCACGAAGGCGGTACCGAACATGTCGGCCAGGTAGGCCGGGATGGTGGCGAAACCGCCGCCGTACATCGACATGATCACGCAGTAGCCCAGCACGAACAGCGCGATATTGCCGCTGGCGCCGAGTTGCGGCACCAGCCAGTACAGCACGGCACCCAGCGCGAAGAACACGAAGTAGGTGTTCTTGCGGCCGATCCAGTCCGACGACGAGGCCCAGAAGAAGCGGCCACCCATGTTGAACAGCGAAAGCAGGCCCACGAAGCCGGCGGCGGCCGCGGCGGTCACGCTGCCCTTGAAGCTTTCCTGGATCAGCAGCGACGCCTGGCCGAGCACGCCGATGCCGGCCGTCACGTTCAGGAACAGCACCAGCCACAGCAGGTAGAACTGCGGCGTCTTCAGTGCCTCGTCGATATGCACGTGGTTACGCGTGATCATCTTGTTCTCGACCACGGGCGGGGTCCAGCCTTCCGGCTTCCAGCCCGGCGGCGGGACGCGGATCGCCAGCGAGCCGATGGTCATCGAGATGAAGTAGCCCACGCCCATGACCAGGAAGGTCTGGGTCACGCCCACCGAGGTGGCGCTCTTGAAGTAGTTCATCAGCGCCACCGACAGCGGCGCGGCGATCATCGCGCCGCCGCCGAAGCCCATGATGGCCATGCCGGTCGCCATGCCGCGACGGTCGGGGAACCAGCGGATCAGCGTCGACACCGGCGACACATAGCCCAGACCCAGACCGATGCCGCCCAGCACGCCGTACCCCAGGTAAAGCAGGACGATCTGATGGGTATAGACGCCCAGCGCGGAAATCAGGAAGCCGCCGCCAAAGCAGCAGGCCGCCGTGAACATCGTGCGGCGCGGGCCGACGCGCTCCAGCCATTTGCCGGCAAATGCGGCCGAAATGCCCAGGAAGAAAATCGCCAGCGAGAAAATCCAGCCCAGCGTGGTCAGCTTCCAGTCGTCAGCCACGGATTCGGTAATGCCGATCACCTTGGAAAGGGGGGCATTGAAAACCGAGAATGCATAGGCCTGGCCGATACAGAGATGTACCGCAAGCGCGGCGGGCGGCACCATCCAGCGGGAAAATCCCGGTTTGGCGTAGGTCGCTTCTTTCGAGAAGAACGGCGCCGGCCCTTGGGACGGCATGCCACCTTCATTCATAACACTGCTCATTGGATGTTCTCCAGTCGTGGATCCTCGGTAATCCGTCCGTGCAGTCTGGCGCGTCCGCCGGGTCTGGGTGGCCCGTCGGTTGACCCCGTCACACCCTCGGCGCGGATTACCTCCAGAGGTTGTCGCCGTGCCGGGCTTTCAGAGACGTTTTGGCCCGGGAATGGCGACGGTTGCTACGGGTTGCTACAAAACGGATAAACGGAATCGGGCGCGCGGACGCGCGCCGGCGTGACCCGAAGGGGCCGGGGATGAGGGCGGCTGGAGACGCAGGGAGCGTCCCGTCATGGAATGGATCATTGTTTTTCCGGCTGGGGCGAACAATATATGCACTGGGTTGCATATATTGCCGTGGAAAATATTATGCGCAGAACCATAGCCGGCCCGATTGATCACTTCAATAGGCTAAAGATGACATATTCCCCAGATACCTGAATTTGTGGTGCTCATGAGAAAAAATCCGGAGTGGTTTCCGGTATCCGTTTGATTTTCACCACACTCCGGTAGCCATTCGAAGCCCGGTCTACCGCTCTCCCACGGCAAACATGGGCCATGGATTGGCCTGACCGTATGTCGAGACACGTTGTCATGAGACGGACATCGGCGGCCATTACGATCCGTTCCGGTGGCGGTTTTCCTCTGCCATGAAAGGACAAGCCGGTCGAACCAGAAATGGGGTGCAACGGGCGACATAGTGGGTGTCGTGCGGACCGGCGAATTGACACGCTGCGGCCAGATCCTGGCTGCGGCGTTTTTTTTCGCCCGCGATTTGTACCGGCCCGCGGCGGGACATGCAACAGGGTGTTGGATGTATCGGTCATTCACGTCGGGTTCAACTTGTTGTCATAAACGCGCCATAGGATGCGTTCCGGCGCGGCCTTGTGCCGCCGACCTCACAAGGCGAATGGCCGGCCACTGGCAGGGCGCGTTCGATAACAACCAGACGGGAACCATACAGATGTTCGAAAAACCTGACGCTTCGCGCCGCAAGGCCCTGAAACTCCTGGCCGGCGCGCCGATGCTGCCGCTGGGCCTGGCTTCCACCTCGCTGCTGGCGGGTTGCGGCGGCGGCGACGACGCGCCTGCAGCGGTGACCCCGGGCGGTACCACGCCCCCGGCCACGGTCACGCCGAGCTTCGTTTCGGCCGAGTTCACGGGCATGGCCGCGCCTTCGCTGAGCAACCCGGCCGCCATGGCCACGACCACGGTCGGCTCCAGCCTGTCGGTGAAGCTGAGCGACGGCAGCACGCAGACCTACAAGCTGGCGTACCAGCCGTTCTTCATGACCGGCGACATGGTGCCGGACGGCAATGGCGGCCAGATCCTGGCCGGCGGCTACTTCAACATCAACAACAGCCCGATCATCGATCCGTCGGTGACCGGCGCCAAACAGTTCTTCTCCGATTCGCCGGACGGCACGTCGCTGCTGAAGATCGACGGCGCCAAGGTTGCCGGCGTGAAGGGCAACACGGTCTTCGCCGTGGTGCAGTTCGAATACACGACGTGGGACCAGGCCAAGGCCAAGGACATGTACGGCCGCCTGCCGTCCCCGATTGCCGTACTGACGCTGGACCAGGACCCCGCCACCGGCAAGCTGACGCTGGTGAAGTACCACAACGTGGACACGTCGGGGGCCAACGGCCTGTGGATCACCTGCGGCGCCAGCCTGTCGCCGTGGAACACCCACCTGTCGAGCGAAGAGTACGAGCCGGATGCGCGCACCGCCGACACGAACCAGCAGTGCATCGACTATGCGCTGAACCTGTACGGTACCTCGACGGTCAAGTTCAACCCGTACCTGTACGGCCACCTGCCGGAAGTCACGGTCAACCCCGACGGCACGGGCTCCATCAAGAAACACTACTGCGTGGGCCGTATCTCGCACGAGCTGGTGCAGGTGATGCCTGACAACCGCACCGTGCTGATGGGCGACGACGCCACCAACAGCGGCCTGTTCGTGTTCGTCGCCGACAAGGAAAAGGACCTGTCGGCCGGTACGCTCTACGTGGCCAAGGTCGGTTCGGGCTTCTCGGTGGACCCTGCTGCCGCCGGCGCCGACCTCACCTGGATCAAGCTGGGCCATGCCACGAGCGCGCAGGTGGAAGCCTGGGCCAAGTCGCACACGTTCGCCGACATCATGGATTACTCGGGTACCGATCCGGCCGATACGACGTACACGAAGATCATGCTGAGCGGTGCGGCGCAGTGGATCCGCGTCAAGCCGGGCAAGGAACTGGTCGCCGCATTTTTGGAAACCCACCGCTACGCAGCCCTGATGGGCGGCAGCATGGGCTTCACCAAGATGGAAGGCACGACGGTCAATATCAAGGACAAGATCGCCTACTCCGCGCTGCAGAACATCGTCGATTCGATGGTGATAAACAATACGGCCAAGGGCTGGTACGCCGAGAGCGGTATCGGCGTGCCGGCTGCGATCAACTCGGGCGGCGTGCTGCAGCACAAGCTGGCAGGCGGCCAGAAGGATACGTCTGGCGCCGCCATCAACAGCGAATGGATGCCGGTGCATACCCAGGCGCTGATCGTCGGCAAGGACATCACGGCTGATGCGCTGGGCAATACGTCGGACCCGGAAACCATCGGCAACCCGGACAACCTCAAGTTCTCGGAAAAGCTGCGCACGCTGTTCATCGGCGAGGACAGCAGCCGCCACACCAACAACTTCCTGTGGGCGTACAACGTCGACACGAAGAAGCTGTCGCGCCTGATGTCGGTGCCGGCGGGCGCGGAATCGACGGGCCTGCACGCCGTGGACGAGATCAACGGCTGGACCTACATCATGAGCAACTTCCAGCACGCTGGTGACGGCATCAAGGCGCAGGTCAAGGCGCAGGTGGAGCCGCTGGTGTTCGCCAACTACAAGAACGGCCTGGGCGCCTCGGTCGGTTACCTGACCGCCGATCCCACCAGCATGAAGCTGGGCAAGTAATTCCGGGCTGCGTCAGGCCTCAAGGCGCCGCGGGCCGAAGGGTCCGCGGCGCTTTCCTGTTCCTCGAAGCATCCGGGGCTTCAGAACGCCTCGTTGATCTGGAAGTAGACGCCCTTGGTGTTGCGGCCGACCCCGACGTCGAACCGCACGTTGACGCGTGGCTTGAACTCGAAGCGGTAACCCACGCCGGCGTTCGGCAGCCAGTGGGCCGACGTCAGGGCGCCGGGGTTGCCGGCGATGGCGCCGGTGCCGGCCCAGAACACCATGCCCTGGCGTCCTGCGATATGCCAGCGGTATTCCACCTGCGCGGTCAGCATGGCCTTGTCGCGATACTGGCCCATGAAATAGCCGCGCATGCGCCGGTTGTCGCCAAGCTTGGACATCATGCTCCACGGCACGTCGCCCCAGTTGAACTTGCCGTAGATGTCGAAGGCCAGCACATCGCGCTCGCGCATCCGGAAGTAATTGTCGTAGATGATTTCCAGCGCTTCGAAGTCGTTGTCGCTGCCGATGGCACGCCGGTAGACCGTGCCATTGACCAGCAGCACCTGACCCTTGTAAGGATTTGGCAGGAAGTCGCGCGTGTCGTACGAGAAATGCGCGGTCAGGCCGCTGCTGAGCACGCGCGTGCCGTGCGGGTCGGTGGCCAGTGCGCTGCTGGCGCCGCGGTCCAGCTGGGCGGCATTGTCGTATTCGAAATCGTAGCCGCCGCCCACGTAGATATTGGGGCGCACCCGCACCATGACGCGGGGCTGCACCACGATGCCGCGCCGCGTGTAGCCTTCCTTGTTGGCGTCGTTGATGGCGTTGTCGTAGCCGATGCCCCAATACGAGGTCGGCATGTTGATCAGGGCGCCGCTGAAGACAAAGCGATAGCTATCGTCGGCGAAGAACGTGTTGTTGTCCACGCCGATGCCCACGGCGCCCGAGCTGGTCAGGAAGCCGTGCAGGTTCAGCGTCGACAGCTGCGTGTCCTTCCCGGCGTTCTTCGGCTTGTACAGGCCCACCGCGGCGGCCCCGACGCCCAATCCCATCTCGGGGTTGTAGAACGGCCCGGGCAGCACGCCCCAGTCGATGCCGTGGCTCAGGTCCACTTCCTTCGACGCGCCAAGCTTGTTCAGCACCTTGTCGATCCAGCTCACGTGCTCGGGCCCGGGTTTGGACTCCGGCGCAGCGTCGGCGGCGGCGGTCTGCGCCACGGCGCTACCGGCGCAGCCCGCCAGCAGCATCGTGCAGAGAGAAGCCGTAAGCGGGGCGGTGCGCATGGTCGTCAGAACCGGAAGAAGCCGGTGGCGATGATGTTGTTGCGGTTATAGCCATAGCCGATCTCCATCAGCAGGCCGAAGCTGCGGTTGATCGTCCAGCTGGCGCCGACAGAGCCGCTCCAGTATCCCGTCACATGCTCGCCGATCTGGTAGTTCAGCCGCGCGGTCTGGCCGTCGGTGTCGGGCAGGGGCACGTCGAAATGGCCAGTGATGGTGGCGCGCGTGCGAAAGTACGTGGCGCCGACATACGGGGTCAGCAGCCCCAGCCCATGGCCCAGCCGGATATTCCAGCCCACGCGCGGCCCGATGTTGATCGACTTGATGGGCGTCTCGGACATGGTGATGTCCGCCACCGTGTACGTCACCGGCAGCGAAAAGAACAGATGCTTGTAAGTGCCCACCAGCGTGAAGCCGCCGCCGTAGGTGTGCCCGCTGTAGTTGGCGTGCTGCGTGGGCAGCTTGATCGGCTGGCTGCACGCTGCCCGTGGCCGACGCCCGCCACAGCCGACGTTGATGCCGAAGAAGCGTTCCAGATCGGTCAGCGACGAAAAGCCGATGTCGATCGATCCGCTGCCCTGCACGTTGCCGACGATCCCGTACACATTCATGAACGGAAACAGCCAGGCCCCCACCTGCACCTGGTTCGACGTGTTATGGATGCGCGATTGCTGGAACTGGACAAAATCGGCCGCGCGCAGCGGATTGTTGCCGGCGGATACCTGCAGGTCGCTGAGCTGGTAGCGCTGGTAGCCGTCGAAGTACGAGTAGCCGATGTCGTACGGATTGGGCAGGTTGTAGCCCTTGTCGATCACGCGCTGGGCGAAGAAGGGCAGCGCGCGGTCCCAGAGCGGGGGTTCGGGCGGCGCGGGTTCCGGGGTTCCCACCGGGCCGACGATGCCGCGATACGGACCCGAATGCGTATCGGGCGATGCCGTCGCCGCCGCTGCGCCGCCGCTGCCGCCGGCCGTCCATGCGTGGGCAATGCCCGGCAGGGCGAGCGCCGCCGCAGCCGTCAGGCCGGCCAGCCTGTGGCGCAGGGACAGTCGGACGGTGGCGCCGCGCTGGCTGCCGCAGGCGGACATGGGTGGCTGGATTCCTGGGGATCGATGCGGTTGGAACCGATGTTCCCCGATTGCCCGCCAGCGCCGAAGTGAATGTTTTCGAAAAGCGACTTAGGAGATTCAGGCGGCCGCCCCGGATTCCCGGTCAGGTATTCTTGCGACATTGCCAACCGCAGGTTGTGAATACATCGCGAGGATCATGGACAGGGCACGCGTCTTGACACTGTTTCTGGGCGTGGTGCGGGCCAGGAGTTTTGCCCGTGCCGCAGTGGAGGCCGGCGTTACGCCCCAGGCCGTCAGCAAGGCCGTGCGCACGCTGGAGGAAGACCTGGGCGTGCGGCTGTTGCATCGCACCACCCGCAAGCTGAGCCTGACGGACGAAGGCGCCCGGCTGTTCGAACTGGCCGACCCCGGGCTGCGTCAGCTCGACGAAGCCCTGGCGCAGGTGCGCAGTGCCAAAAGCGAGGACGATGGCCTGATCCGGCTGACCGCGCCGCCATCGGTCGGCACCCACGTGCTGGTGCCGCTGATGCAGCAGTTCCGGGCGACGCATCCAGGCATCACGTTCGACCTGCAACTGAGCGATCTTTTTACGGACCTGGTTGAATCACGCATCGATGTCGGCTTCCGGTCGGGCACAAGCCCGGGCCAGAACCTGGTGGCGCGCCGGCTGGCCGACCTGCCGCTGGTCATCTGCGCGGCGCCGGCCTACCTGGAACGGCATGGCGAACCCCGCACGCTGGACGAACTGCTGCGGCACGCCTGCACCGGCTTCCGGCGGCCCGTGACAGGCCGCATGGTGCCGTGGGAACTGAGCATCGATGGCGACCTGGTATTCCAGGACGTGCCCGCCGTGGCAACCTTCAACGACGTGCAGACCGAGATCGCCGCCGTGCGGGCCGGCATGGGGATCGGCCAGCTGTCGATGTTCCTGGTTCGCGACGACGTGGCCGCCGGCCGCCTGATACCCATCCTGCGGCAGTTCGACAGCAACAATGTCGGTCTCTATATGTACTACCCGCACCGCACCCATATTCCGGTGCGGGTGCGTCGGTTCATCGATTTCGTGGCCGAAGCGGGCCGTGTGGCGGCGCTGACAGGGGCCTGAGCAGGAGTTTGCCTGCCGGCGGTGTCAGCTGGTATGGATCGGCGCGAGAGCCGCCTTCGGCGCGCTGGCCGACGGGATGCCGGTGGTGGCGCCCGGGCCGGTGCCAGCGGCGGTGTCGCAATGGCATGCGGCGGGCTTGACCTGCTGACGCTGATGGGCGTTGGCACGCGCGCGCTCGATCACGGCAAAGTCGGGACCGGCAACGGCGGACAGCGAGGCAAGGAGGGAGGCTGCGCCACAGAGGGCGAGCAGGGCGGACTTCATCGAAGACTCCGGTGGGTGGGGAAAACCGTTGATCGCGATGATCCGCCTTTCCGGGTATAGCGTCCAAGACCGGTTTGTTATGCGGGGGATAGGCTGGGCCAATAGTGCGCGGCAGGCGGCGCGGCCCGTAGAGGTGGCCCCGCATGACGCAGCACATCGTCGGCGGCCGTGACATGTCGCAGCAGGTCGAGCGTGATGCCGAATCTGTCATGGAATGATGATTCCACGTCTTGGCCCGGCGGCCAGCCTACGCCGCGTTTCAGCGACGGCAGGCCGGCGCGCTCGTGTGGCGCCTCGAACAGCAGCCGCATCAGCCGCTGCGTCCGGCACAGGTCTCCGAAGGCCGCGCCTTCCGCAAACAGTGCGCGCCGGATACGTTCGGGCGACACGCCCAGCAAGCCGGCAGCGAATCCGGCACTCCATGGCAGATCGGGTTGCAGGAAAATGCGCCGCGACAGCACGCGATGGAGCAGCGGCTGATCGGAATGGTCGGTTGCGGGCGCGATGTCGATCCGGCAACCGGCGGGCTGCGCCATGCTGCCGGCCATCAGCAGGTCGAAGCCCTGGAACGCTTCGACCCGGCACGGCAGGCGTGGCACCAGCATGCGGTCGAAGCCGTCGCGCCGTAAAACGGCCGTGCCACGCGTGGCCGTGACCGTTACCGGGAACGCCGGCGCAAGCCGCGCCACGCGCAGATGCAACACCGACTCGATGCTGAGCCGCATGTCCGCCGCCGGCTAGAGTACGCCCTTGGCGCGCAGGTCCGCCACGTCCTGCGGGCCGAGGCCCAGGCAATCGCGCAGCACTTCGTCCGTGTGCTGGCCCAGCGCGGGCGGCGCGTGGCGCAGCGTGGGCGGCGTGTCGGACAACCGTAGCGGGCTGGCGGTGGAGCAGATCCGGTTCACGGTATCGGCCTCGGGACGGTCGGAGGTCGCATAGCGATACTGCTCCACGCGCAGTCCGCGATGCTGCACGTGCTCGTCGGCGAACGCCTGCCCGATGTCGTTGATCGGGCCGCAGGGCACCGAAGCCGCCTCAAGCAGGCCGATCCATTCGTGCGTCGGCCTGGCGCGCGTGACATCGTTCATCATCGGAATCAGCGTGTCGCGATGAACGACGCGGGCGCTGTTGGTGGCGTAACGCTCGTCGCGTGCCCAGTCGACATCGGCTACCTCGCAAAAGCGCGCGAACTGCCCGTCATTGCCGATGGCCAGCAGCATGTTGCCGTCCCGGGTCGGAAAGTCCTGGTAGGGCACCACGCTCGGATGTACATTGCCCTGGCGCGTCGGCACCACGCCGGCGTTCAGGTAGCCCGCCCCCTGGTTCGCCAGTACCGCCATGGCCACGTCGAGCAGCGCGATGTCGATGCGCTGGCCGCGCCCGGTGTGGTGGCGGGCCTCGATCGCGCCAAGGATGGCCGTGGTGGCATACATGCCCGTGAACACGTCGATCACCGCCACGCCCACGCGCAACGGGCCGCCGCCCGGTTCGCCATCGGGCTGGCCCGTGATGCTCATCAACCCGCTCATGGCCTGCACCAGCAGGTCGTAACCGGGCCGCGCGGCATAGGGCCCGGTCTGGCCGAAGCCGGTAATCGAGCAGTAGACCAGGCGCGGGTTCAGCGCGCTGAGCGTCTCGTAGTCGAGCCCGTAGCGTTTGAGGCTGCCGGTCTTGTAGTTCTCGATGACCACGTCGCTCTGCTGCGCCAGGTCGCGCACCAGCTTCTGGCCCTCGGCCGTGGCGATGTCCACGGTCACCGAGCGTTTGTTGCGGTTGCACGCCGCGAAGTAGCTGGCCTGGCGCGTGGGACCGTCATCGCCTTCCAGGTACGGCGGCCCCCAATGACGGGTGTCGTCGCCGGCGCCGGGCTTCTCGATCTTGATGACGTCGGCGCCCATGTCGGCCAGGTTCTGGGTACACCATGGGCCCGCCAGCACGCGCGACAGGTCCAGCACACGGAGATGGCTCAGTGCGCCGGTCTGCGGCGACGGCGGCGGCAGGCCGGGGGTAGGTTCGTTGGAAGCGGTCATGACGAAGGAATCAGACGAATTCGGAGGGACGCAATCAGGCAATCTCGGCCCAGCCATGGCTGAGCACGACCTTGTCGCGTTCCAGCACCCTGGCGCGCAACTGGAACTGGCCGGCATGTTGTGGATCGCGCCAGATCTCGGTCACCAGCGTCTCGCCGGGGAACACAGGCGCGGCAAAGCGGATATCGAACGCGCGCAGCCGCGCCGGGTCATGGTCCGCGCACTGCCGCAGCAACGCGTGGGCCACCAGCCCGTAGCTGGCCAAGCCATGCAGGATGGGCCGCTCGAATCCGGCGGCACCTGCCACGGCGGGATCGGCGTGCAGCGGATTGAAGTCGCCCATCAGGCGGTAAAGCAGCGCCGCCTCTGGCCGCGTGGGCTGGGTATCGACGAAATCCGGCGGACGGTCTTCGGGCACCGGGCGCAGTGCCGGAAGCGGTTCGTCGCTGGGCTGGCCACCATCCAGTGCGCTGTAGCCGCCGTCGCCGCGCAGGAACGACACTTGCTGGATCGTGGCCAGCAGCTCGCCCTGTACGGTTTCCAGCCGGCGCTCGGTGACCATGATGGCGCCCTTGCCCGCGCCCTTGTCGGTCAGATGGGTGATGCGGTTATGACCTACCACCTCGGCATCCGCAGGCAGCGGCCGATGCAGCCGCAGCCGCTGTTCACCGTGCAACAGCTTGACCCAGTCGATGCCGGTATCGGGCTCGCGGGCCCAGAAGCCCGGATAGCCCAGCACTACTGCCTGCGAGGGCAGCGCACGCAGCCCGCCCGGCGTGCCTTCGTAGACGAAGGGCAGGGCCGACGCGTTCATCGGGTCGTTGCCCAGGCCCAGGCTCAGCGCGTACAGCATGGTGTCGCGCATCGTGTAGTGCTGGCGCACCGGGGGAAAGGCGCGGTTGCGCAGGTGCTGGTAGTGGATTGCCATCGGCTGCTCCGCTCAGGCCGCTTCGACCGGCGCGAAGACGGGCACGGGCGCGCCGCCTTCTGTCTCGGCAAAGCGCACCTTCACGCGCTGGCCGATGCGCACGCTGTCCAGGTCGGTATCGACGATATGGGTGAGCATGGTCACGCCTTCATCGAGCTTCACATAGGCGATGCAGAACGGATGGGGACCGGCGCGGCGGGTGATGCTGAACGAATAGATCTCGCCCAGGCCGCTGGCGTCCTTCCAGTCGGTGTCGCCCAGGCAGAACGGGCACAGCGCACGTGGATACCAGTGGGGCTTGCCGCACGACTTGCAGTGGCGCACCAGCAGGCGGCCTTCGCGGGCGGCTTGCCAGAAGGGGGCGTTGTCCGGCAGTTCGTCCGGAGCCTTGAGAACGGTGGGAACGTAGGGAGTGGTCATCGTTAGCCTCGCGCTTATTCGCGTTCCAGGATCAGGGTGGCCGATCCATGGCGCGATCCCATGTAGCCGCCGGTCCCCTGGGCCAGCGCAAGCTGGCAGTTCTTGACCTGCACGGCCGGATGGGCTTCGCCGCGCAGCTGTCGTACGGCCTCGATCACCTTGGTGATGCCGCCGCGATTGGCCGGGTGGTTGTTGCACAGCCCGCCGCCATCGGTGTTGACCGGCAGCTTGCCCACGCCCGAGATCAGGTTGCCGTCCATCACGAACTTCCCGCCTTCGCCCTTCTTGCAGAAGCCCAGGTCTTCGAGCTGCATCAGCACGGTGATGGTGAAGCTGTCGTAGATCGATGCGTACTGGATATCGGACGGGGTGACGCCAGCCTCGGCAAAGGCTGCCGCACCGGACACGCGTGCGGCCGACCAGGACAGGTCCACCTGGCCGCCCAGCAGGCCCTTGACGTGTTCGCCCGCGCCCAGCACCTTGATCTTCGGCCGGTTCAGCTTCGCCGCGATCTCGGGACGCGCCACCACCAGCGCACCGCCGCCGTCGGATACCACGCAGCAGTCCAGCCGGTGCAGCGGATCGGAGATCATCGGCGAGTTCAGCACGTCCTCGACCGTCACCCGTTCACGCAACATCGCGTTCGGGTTGTGCTGCGCGTGATGCGAGGCCGCCACCTTGATCCACGCAAGCTGCTCGGGCGTGGTGCCGAACTCGTACATGTGGCGCTGCGCCACCATCGCGTACAGGTTGACCGTCACCGGGCTGAACGGCGCCTCGAACGGCTGGTCGGGCAGGTTGGCGCCCCAGTTGCGGGCCTGCGTGCCGCTGGAGCCCTCCGAGCGCGGGCGCCCGGCCAGCGTGATCAGCGCCACGTTGCACTTGCCGGCGGCAATCGCCTGCGCCGCGTGCGAGACGTGCGCGATATAGGACGATCCGCCCATTTCGCTCGAATCGACGTGGCGCGCGTTCAGGCCCAGGTAGTCGACCATGTTGACCATGCCCAGTCCGGGCGCGTCACCGGCGCAGAAGTAGCCGTCCACGTCGGCCAGCGTCAGGCCGGCGTCTTCCAGCGCGCCGCGGGCGCTCTCGGCGTGCAGTTGCGGCACGGTCTTGTCCGGTGCCTTGCGGGTCGGGTGCTCGTAGGCCCCGACGATGTATGCCTTGCCATGGATGCTCATGGGTGTGTCTTCCTTCTGATGTCTGGTGTGCGGATCAGGCCGCGATCGCGGCCATGCTGGCGCTGTAGCGTTCCATGTGCAGGTCGGTGTCGCCGAGCAGCACATCGGTCATGGCCAGCGCCTTGAAATAGTCGCCGACCTCAAGCTCGTCGGTCATGCCCATGCCGCCGTGCAGTTGCACGGCCTGCTGCCCGACAAAGCGTGCGGCGCGTGCCGTGATCACCTTGGCGGCCGATACCTTGCGGCGGCGCTCGTCTGCATCGGTGGCGTCCAGGCCCTGGGCGGCCACGTAGGCCATCGACAGCGCCAGCTCCTTCTGCAGCAGCATGTCGGCCATGCGGTGCTGCAGCGCCTGGAACGATGCCAGCGGCTTGCCGAACTGCTTGCGCGCGCCCAGGTATTCGGCGGTCACCTCGATCAGGCGCTCCATCGCGCCGGCCGCGGCCGCGCACTGCGCCGCAATGCCGTGGTCGATGCCGAGTTCCAGCGCCTGCAGCCCGTTGACCGTCACCAGCGTGGCCGGCACATCGGCCAGCTTCAGGTCGGCGCCGGACAGGCGGTCGATGGTCGGGTAGGCGGTCACCGTAAGGCACGGGGCGTCGAGGCTGACCAGGAACAGCGCCAGGGTGCCATCGAGCTTCGCAGAGACCAGATAGGTATCGGCCGCGCCGCCATGCCATACCACAGACTTCGCGCCGCTCAGCACGTAGCCGTTCGGCTCGCGCTGGCGTGCCACGGTCTCGGCCGCGTCCAGCCGATAGCGTGTGGCGGGTTCCAGATAGGCCAGCGCAAGCACCTTGCTGCCATCGGCGATGGCCGGTAGCCATTCGGCCTGCTGCGCGGCCGGCGCATGGTGCGCCAGGATGGCCGTGGCGATGGCCGCCGGAATCACGGGTTCCTGCACCAGCCCGCGGCCCAGTTCGCGTTGCACCACCACCTGGCTGGCCGGGCCCTCGCCAAAGCCGCCGTGGTCCGCCGGAACGGTCAGGCCCAGCACGCCCATGTCGGCCAGTTGCTGCCACGTGGCGCGGTCGAAGCCGCCATGCTCGCGCGCATTGCGGCGGCGATGTTCGAACGAATACTCGGATGCGACAAAGCGGCGCAGGCTGTCGGCCAGCATCTGCTGTTCTTCGCTGTAGGTGAAATCCATGCCTGTCGTCCCCTGCGTTAGAAACCGATGATCATCTTCGAGATGATGTTTTTCTGGACCTCGGTGGAGCCGCCGTAGATCGTGGTCTTGCGCATGTCGTAGTAGGTTGATGCCGCGGGCGCGGCCCAGTCCGGGCCGCTCACGGGCTGCGGCGCGCCGGGCTCCATCCAGTCCGGCGAGTACGGCCAGCCGTTCGGGCCGGCCACTTCCATCTGCAGCATCGCAATGTCCTGCTGCAGTTCGGAGCCCCGAATCTTGACGATCGACGCCTCGGGGCCGGGCGTGCCGGCTGCCTGGGAGGCAACGCGCAGCAGCAGCATTTCAAGCGCGAGAAGATCCATCTCCACGCGGGCAATCTTGTCGCGCATGCGCACGTCGTCGATCAGCGGACGGCCCCGGCCGTCGGTGGTCTCGGCCGCGTAGTGCCGCAGCTGGCGCAGTTCGCGGTAGCAGTGGCCGATGCCGGCAATGCCGGTACGTTCGTGGCCCAGCAGGTACTTGGCGTAGGTCCAGCCCTTGTTTTCCTCGCCCAGCAGGTTTTCCACCGGCACCTCGACGTCCTCGAACCAGGTCTCGTTCACGTCGTGGCCGCCGTCCAGCGTCTTGATCGGGCGCACCGTCACGCCGGGCGACTTCATGTCGATCAGCAGCATCGAAATGCCTTCCTGCGGCTTGGCCTCGGCGTCCGTCCGTACGAGGCAGAAGATCCAGTCGGCAAAGTGCGCCATCGTCGTCCAGGTCTTCTGGCCGTTGACGATGTACTTGTCGCCCTTGCGCACCGCGCGGGTCCGCAGCGATGCCAGGTCGGAGCCGGCGCCCGGCTCGGAATAGCCCTGACACCAGAAGTCTTCCACGGTCGGGATGCGCGGCAGGAAGCGGGCCTTGTGCTCGGCGCTGGCGTACTTCATCAGCACGGGGCCGATCATCGTCAGTCCGAACGGCAGCATGCGCGGTGCGCCGGCGCGGAAGGTCTCGATCTCGAAGATCAGGCGCTGCAGTGCGTTCCAGCCCGTGCCGCCCCACTCGGTGGGCCAGGTCGGGGCCCCCCAGCCCTGGGCGTGCAGGATGCGGTGCCAGCGCACGTAATCGTCCTTCTCCACACGGCGATGGCCCAGTACCTTGTCGCGGATGTCGGCGGGCAGGCTGGCCCGCACAAAGGCGCCGACTTCCTCGCGAAAGGCTTCTTCTTCTCTTGTGAAACGCAGGTCCATGAACTGTCTCCGGTCAGTGAAAACGATTCTATGGGCGTGTACGCCACGCTGGTTCGAGATTGCCGAATCCAGCCTTCCGGATACCGAAATGCACGGCCGCCGCATTCCGCAGCGCGGTTTCAGGCCAGCGAAGCCGGCCCTTGTGATTTACGAATGGCGCCGGCCCGGCTTTGGCGCCATGCTGCGCGAACCTCTTCATCGCATTCAGCAAGGACGGCCAGCGTGACCACCCGGATTCATGAGCTGCTTGACCATTGGTTGGCCGAGGCCCCCAATGAACCGTTTCTTCACCTGCCGGACGGCCGCAGCCTGAGCTTTGCCGATCTGGGCGCGCTGACCGACACGGCCGAGGCGGAACTGCGCGAACTCGACGTGCGACCCGGTGATCGCGTGATGGTGGTGGCCGAGAATTGCCCCGAGCACGCCGCGCTGATCCTGGGCTGCAGCCGCGTGGGCGCGTGGTCGTGCGGCGTCAATGCCCGCATGGCCGCCGGCGAGATCGATGCCTTCGCCACCCGAGCCGATGCGCGGCTGGTGTACTTCACCGCAGCGGCGTCGCGCGCCGCCGCCTCGCACGCGCAGCGCTTCGGGGCCGCACCGTCGGCGCTGCCCGGCATGCAGCGTTCGGCGGTGCGCGCCGATGCCATGCCGGAGCCGGCGCCGCTGCGTGACCAGGTGGCCGCCCTGATCTTCACATCGGGCACCACGGGCGAGCCCAAGGGTGTGATGCTGACGCATGACGCGCTGATCCATTTCGCGCGCGTGACCCGCGATGCCCGCGCGCTGCGTCCCGCCGACCGCAGCTATGCCTTCGTGCCGATGACCCATATCTTCGGCCTGGGCACGGTGCTGCTCAGTTCGCTGCTGGCCGGCGCGCAGCTGGTGATGCGGCCGCAGTTCGATCCCGCCGATCTGCTCGACGCGCTGGCCCATCACGGCGTGTCGCAGTTGCAGGGGCCGCCCACGCTGTTCTCGCGGCTGCTGGTCTATCTGCAGGAACAGGGCATCGCGCAGCCGCTGGCCCCGGCGCTGCGCTATCTCTACACCGGTGCCGGTCCGCTCGACCTGTCGCTGAAGACCCGCGTGGAAGCCACGTTCGGCCTGACGCTGCACCATGGCTATGGCCTGTCCGAATACGCCGGATCGGTCCATGTGACGCGTCTGGGCGAGCGGCGTGCAGATACCAGCGCCGGCTACGCCGTGGCCGAGGCCGAGGTGCAGGTGACCGATCCCGTGACCGGCCAGCCGTTGCCGCTGGGCCAGCGCGGCGAACTCTGGCTGCGGGGCAGGGGGCTGATGCCGGGCTACTTCCGCGATGCGGCGGCCACCAACGCGGTGATGCGCGAGGGCGGCTGGTACGCCAGCGGCGACCTCGGCGAGATGCATGCCGATGGTGCGCTGTTCGTGGTGGGTCGCCTCAAGGAAATGATCATCCGCTCGGGTTTCAACGTCTACCCGGCTGAAGTGGAGACCGCGCTCAACACGCATCCGAGCATCCAGCGGTCCGCCGTGGTCGGCGTGGCCGAGGGCGACGGCAACGAGGAGATCGTCGCCTTCGTCGAGCTGCGCCCCGGCGCGGCGCTGGAACCGGAGGCCTTGCGCGGCCACCTGCAAAGCCGCCTGGCCCCGTACAAGCGGCCGGCGCGCATCGTGGCGCTGGCCGAACTGCCCACCAATAACAACGGCAAGATCCTCAAGCGTGTGCTGCAGGAGCAGGCCGGTTCGATGTCGATCCAAGGAGACCCAGCATGAACCTATCGTCCGCCATGCGCAGGCGCCTGTTGGCCGCCGGCCTGTTCGGCGCCGCAGCGTATCCATTTGCGTCGTTCGCCACGGAAACGTGGCCGGCCAAGCCCGTGCGCCTGATCGTGCCATTTCCGCCTGGCGGTCCGGTGGATAGCACCGCGCGCATCTTCAGCCAGAAGCTGGGCGAGATCTGGAAGCAACCGATCGTCATCGACAACCGCGCCGGCGCGGGCGGCACCATCGGCGCCACCATCGCCGCCAAGGAAGCGCCTGACGGTTACACGTTGTTCCTGGGATCGATCCATCACGCGGTCAACCCCTCGCTGATGGGCAAGCTGCCGTACGACATCGAGAAGGACTTTGCGCCCGTCAGCTTTGCCGCGATGTTCCCGGTGTTCGTCGTCGCGCATCCGTCGGTGCCGGCCAGCAACATCAGGGAGCTGATCGCCTACGCCAAAAGCGGCCACACGCTGGCCTACGGGTCGTCGGGCAACGGTGGCGGCACGCACCTGGCGGGGGAGCTGTTCAACATGGAAGCGGGCACCAAGCTGCAGCACGTACCGTACAAGGGCAGTGGCCCGGCCATGAACGACCTGCTGGGCGGCCAGGTGCAGCTGATGTTCAGCGACGCGCCTACCGCGCTGCAACATATCAAGTCGGGACGCATCAAGGTGCTGGGCGTAGCCAGCCGCAAGCGTTCGGGCATGTTGCCCGACGTGCCGACCGTTGCCGAGTCGGGGTTGCCCGGTTACGAGGCCTACTCCTGGGCCGCACTGTTCGCGCCGGCCCAGACGCCGAAGCCGATCCTCGAGAAGATCAATGCCGATTTCAACCTCGCCATGAAGGACGCCGGTGTCAGGCAGCGGCTGCTGCAGGCCGGCGCCGAAGCGGACGCCGGCACGCAGGACCAGATGCGCCAGCGCCTGCACAGCGAAATCGAGAAATGGCGAAAGGTGATCCAGACGGCGGGGATCACGGCGGGTTGAGATAGCGGACGGCGCAACGATGCGCAGCCCTCTCCCACGAAATGGGGGAGGGCGGAAAACCCATCAACCAGCCGCAGTGGGCCACTGGAACAGCGGCGGCTGCTTTTCCTTGAAGCGGCGCACGGCCTCGTGGTGGTAGTCGGTGGTGAACGCGATGCCCTGGCCGAGCGATTCCAGCTCCAGCATGGCCCGCACGTCGGCGCTGTTCGACTGGTTCAGCGCCCGCTTAGTCAGCGCGAACGCTGTCGGGGAAGCCCCGGCCAGGCCGCGTGCCAACTGGTCGGCGCGCACGTGAAGCTGGCCCTCTTCGACGATCTCGAACACCGCCCCCATCTGCCGGGCCTCTTCGGCGCCAACTTCGCGCGCGCTGAAGACCAGGTCCCGGGCGCGCGCCATGCCCACCACGCGCGGCAGCGTGTACAGGGCGCCGCAATCGGGCACCAGCCCGACCTTCATGAATGGCATGCAGAACCGCGCGCGCGGCGTGGCCACGATGAAATCGGCCAGCAATGCCAGGCTGAAGCCGGCGCCGTACGCCACACCATCCACTGCGGCTACGACCGGACGGTCCAGATCGACAAGCAGGGCGATCCATCCGTGCAGGTCGTCCATGCGGTTGCGGCCGGCGTCGGCAGCGGTGACGTTCATCGCGCGGATATCGCCGCCGGAGCAGAAGTCGGTGCCGGCCCCGCGCAGCACCACGGCGCGTACCGTACGGTCGGCACGGATCTGCTGCACGGCATCGCGCAGGGCGTCGCGCATCGGGCCGTTCAGTGCGTTCTTGTACTGGGGGCGGTTCAGCGTCAGCGTGGCAATGCCGTCGGCGATGTCCACGAGCAAGGTCTGTTCTTCTGCCATCGGGTGTCTCCAGGAGGGTTCGATGGCACAGCTTGACCGAAGCACGGCCGCGCGGCTATTTGCATGTTTTGAATCCGGCATTCGCCGGCAGTGAAGGCCTCTCGGTAATTGCGAGAATGGAAAAAATGCCGGCGTTCGGGGGATAATCGCTGGTTACCCTGGAGACAACGACATGCGCTTCGATCTGGTCGATCTGAATCTCTTCACGCATATTGCGGAAGCCAGCAGCCTGACCCGCGGTGCAGAACGTTGCCACCTGTCGCTGCCGGCGGCCAGCACGCGCATCAAGAACCTGGAAGAGCAGGTGGGCGTCAAGCTGCTGAGCCGCAGCAGCCAGGGCGTCAAGGTCACGCCGGCCGGCGAGACGCTGCTGGCCCACGCGCGCCGCGTGCTGCGGCAGATCGAGCAGCTCAGCGGCGACCTGCAGGAGTACGCGTCCGGCATCAAGGGCCATGTGCGCGTGTTCGCCAACACCACGGCCATGAGCGAGTTCCTGCCCGGAGTGCTGCGTACGTACCTGGTCAATCATCCCGATGTGACCGTCGACATCCGCGAGCGGCTCAGCCCCGACATCGTGCGGGCCGTGCAGGAAGGCATGGTCGATATCGGCATCGCCGCCAGCGGCGTCAACATGGAAGGGCTGGAGGTGATGCCGTACCGGCTGGACCGCCTGGTGCTGGCCACGGCGCTGAGTCACCCCCTGGCCCAGCGCAAGCGCGTGCGGTTTGTCGAGACGCTGGACTACGATTTCATCGGCCTGCCCGAGGAAAGCGCCATCCACAACTTCCTGAAGCGCGCCGCCTCCGACCTGCAGCGCCAGTTGCACTGGCGGATCCAGGTCAGCAATTTCGAGACGGCGGGCCGGATGATCGAGGCCAATGTCGGCATCGGTGTCCTGCCGGAGAGCACCGCGCGCCGCCACGCGCAGACCATGGCGCTAAATATCGTGCAGATCGAGGACGACTGGGCGGAACGCAAGCTGCAGATCTGCGTGGCCGACCTGGACGCGCTGCCGGTCTTTGCGCGCAAGCTGGTGGACCTGCTGGTGGAAGACGGCACCGGCAACCCGGCCTGACGGCCTGATACGGCCGGTGCCCGCACGCGGAGGGCTAGGCCATCTCGGCGACGATGCCGCGCAACTGGTGCTTGTGCAGCTTGCCGCTGGCGGTCGTCGGAATGGCCGGTACGCGCACGATCTGCGCAGGGCGCTTGTAAGGCGACAGCCGCTCGGCGAGATAGGCGTGCAGTTCGCCCGCATCGAAGCTCTCGCCCTCGCGCAGCTCGACGAACGCCACGATCTCTTCGTTGCCATCGGCCGCGGGCCGGCCGACCACGGCGGACAGGCGCACCGACGGATGCGTGTTGATGACCGATTCCACTTCGATCGGATAGACGCTGAAGCCCGAGCGGATGATCAGGTCACGCGTGCGTCCGACGATATACAGCGCGCCGTCGGGCCCCAGACGGCCAATATCGCCGGTGTTGAGCCAGCCTTCGGGGCGTAGTGCTTCCGCCGTCTGTACGGGGTCGCGATAGTAGCCACGCATGACGCCGGGGCCTTTCACCCACAGCTCGCCAGCCGTACCGGGCGGCACCGTTTCGCCGTTGGCCGCCACGATGCGCAGTTCGGCCCCTTCGACAATCTCGCCGGCCGAGCAGTCGCTGCGCGGGCGGTCCATGCGGGTGATAAACAGCGAACCCGCGTATTCGGTCATGCCATAGCCATGGTGCAGCGGCTGGCCGAAGACGGCTTCGACGTTGCGCTTGAGCGTGGGCTCCAGCGGGCCGCCGCCGGTATAGAGATAGCGCAGGCGTCTGGGGTAGAGCGTGGCGATGCCCTGCTTCTGCAGATGCGCCAGGATGCGGCTGAACATCGCCGGCACGCCCTGCAGGATGGAGATCGCGTCGCGTTGCAGCGCGGCGCAGGCGTCGGTGACATTGAAGCGGGCCACCAGGTACAGGCTCCCGCCACCCTGGAAGGTGGCCAGCAGCAGCGTGGCCAGCCCGAAGATATGGGACATCGGCATCACCGCGTAGGCACAGTCGCCCGGCCCGATCTTGCGGGTGTCGGCCGTGACGTGAGCATAGTGCAGCAGCCCGCGATGCGTGACCATCACGCCCTTGGGCTGGCCCGTGGTGCCCGACGTGTAGATCAGCGCGGCCACCTCGTGCGCCAGCGCCTGCGGTTCGCGCTCGCTGCGCACGTCCACGTCGGCAGCCATCAGCGCCCCCAGCCCGGGCGGAGCGATCTCGCGGGCGCGGTACCGCAGGCCGTGACGCAGCGCGTCGGGGGATGCGGCGTGCGTGAACAGCATCAGCCTGGGCGTGCAGTGTGCGCGGATTTCCTCGATCTCGCGGGCCGTCAGCCGGGCGTTGGTGACTACCGGCCAGGCGCCCAGTTCGGACAGGGCAAAGACCAGCGTGATGACGGCCAGGCAGTTTTCGCCGGTAATCATGACACGATCGCCCGTGCCGACCCCCTGGCCCTCCAGATACTGCCGCGCCAGCCCGACGCCTTCCCAGAGCTGCGCAAAGCTCACCGTGCGCTCGCCTTCATGCACGGCCACGTGGTCGGGCGCATGGGCCGCCCAATGGCGGGGAATGTCGCTGATGCGATTCGCGATGGCTCGGTCCTGCGGCATCTCGCTCAAGTCCTTTGCAGAGTGGATTTCGGAGTGGCGCCGGCCCCGCGTTCACGCGGATGCCGGATCGTCGCAGTGTATGGGCAGCCCGGTGGCCGCGCAATTCGTCATCGGGAAAGCGGTACTTCGCCGGGGCGGAACGGTGCGCCCCGGGGCGGCAAGCTCATTCCACCTCGATGTTGGCGGTCTTGACGACGTTGCCCCACAGGGCCAGTTCCTTCTTGATGCGGTCCTGCAGCGGCGCCGGGCCGGTGATGTTGAGGTCGTAGCCACCGTCGGCCATGCGGGCGCGGAACGCTGGGTCCTGGCCCACGGTCTGCTGGGCCTTGACCAGCCGCTCGGTGACGTCGGCGGGCATGCCAAGGGGGCCCACCAGGGCGTACCAGCCGGTCAGGTCATACTGCTTGAGTCCCGATTCGACCAGCGTGGGCACCGTTGGCAGCGCGGGGTTGCGGGTCTTCGACGTCACGGCCAGCGCGCGCACCTTGCCGCCCTGGATATGGCCGATGGCGGTGCCGGTGATGTCGAACATGAACGTCACCTTGCCGCTGATGACGTCGGCCATGGCCGGTGCGTTGCCCTTGTACGGTACGTGCAGCATCTTTACGCCGGTCATCTGCGCCAGCAGTTCGGCGGACAGGTGGTTCGAGGCGCCGATGCCGGCCGAGCCGAAGCTCACGTCGCCCGGATGCTTGCGCGCATACGACACCAGTTCGTCGACGTTCTTCGCCGGGAAGTCCTTGTTGATGAGCAGGACGTTGGTGTAGTCCGTGATCAGGCCCACATAGGTAAAGTCATGCGCCGGCTTGAAGCTGACCGATTTCTGGATCAGCGGCGTCATCGTCATCGTGGGGCTGGCCACGAAGTAAAGTGTGTAGCCGTCGGGCTTGGCGCTGGTGGTCATGCCAGCCGCAATGGCACCGCTGGCGCCGGCGCGGTTGTCGACGATGACCGGCTGCTTGAGCACGCGGCCCATATAGTCCGCGTAGATGCGCGCGGCGGTGTCCACGGGGCCGCCGGGCGCATAGCCCACCAGCAGCCGCACCGGGCGCGAGGGATAGGTGTCGGCCAGGGCCGCCCCGTGGGCCAGCGCCAGCACGGCGCCGGCAAGCATGATTCGCAGCATTGTCTCCTCCTGTTTCTGTATCAGGCTGTTGTTGGGGAGACTTTGCGGCACGCCCGCCGGTCAGGCAATTTGCATTTGTTGAAGGTGGGCTTTGTTGAAGCGATAGCGGGGACGCCGGTCCGCGTCCCGCCTTGCCCTTCAGGGCTTCAGTCGAGCTGGATGCGTGCCGTGCGCACGATTTCCGTCCATTTCGGGGTGTCGTTGCTGACCACCGTGGCCAGTTCGGCCGGGCTGGAGGCCACCGGCTGCAGGCCCATGGCGGCAAGCCGCTGCGACACTTCGGGCTGCTTCACGATGCGGCCGATTTCGGCTGCCAGCCGGTCGGCAATCGGTCGCGGCGTGCCGGCGGGCAGGAAAATGCCGAACCAGCCATTGGGCTCGAATCCGCGCAGGCCAGCCTCCGAAAACGTGGGGACGGCCGGCAGCGCCGCATGCCGCTGGGTGCCCGTGATGCCCAGCACGCGGAACTTGCCGCCGGCCAGGTAGCTGTTGGCCGAGGTGACGTCGACAAACGCGCAGTCCACCTGACCGCCGAGAATGTCGCTGACCAGCGGCGCCGCGCCCTTGTACGGAATATGGACGATGTCGATGCCGGCCTGGATCTTGAACTGCTCGCCATGCAGGTGCGACGACGTGCCGTTGCCGTACGAGCCGTAACTCAGCTTTCCTGGGCTGGCCTTGGCCAGCGCGACGAACTCGGCCAGCGTGCGCGCCGGCACGCGCGACGGCACGACGAACAGGTCGGACGAACGGGCTACCAGCGATACGGGCTGGAAGTCGCGTTCCACGTTGTACGGCATCTTCCGGTACAGGCTGGGCGACTGGATCATCGCGGTGATGGCCAGCAGCAGCGTGTACCCGTCGGGCGCGGCCTTGGCGACGATGTCGTTGCCGAGGATGCCGCTGGCGCCGGGCTTGTTGTCCACCACCACCGGCTGCTTCCAGGCCTGCGCCAGCTGCTGGCCGATCAGCCGCGCAATGGTGTCGGTGCCGCCACCTGCCGGATACGGTACGACCAGCCGCAGCGGCCGCCCCGGATAGGCGCTGTCTGCCCGTGCGGGCCAGCTTGCCAGCGCCGCCGCGCCACCCAATGCCGCCGCCTGGCCAAGCCAGTGTCTCCTGCTGTGCTGCATGTCAGTCTCCTTGGTCTGGTCTGTTATGTGGCGTCGCCCGGTGCGATGACGCCCGCGCCGGCCAGTGCGGCGACCTCGGCATCGCCATAGCCCAGTTCGGCCAGGATGGCCCGGCTTTGTCGGCCAAGCGTCTCGCCGGCGTGGCGGTACGCAGGCGGCGTTGCCGAATAGCGCACGGGATGGGCGATCTGCGGCAGGGTGTCCGCATCGCCAGGGTCAGTGACGGGCACATCGACCACCATGCGGCGCGCGCGCAACTGCGGATGGCAGGCCGATTCCTCCAGCGTGAGCACGGGCTCCACGCAGCAATCCACCTTGGCAAACACCGCGCACCAGTGCGCGAACGGCTGGCTGCCGAACGCGCGGGCGATCTCGCGCTTCAGGCACGGCATGTCGGCTTGCGCCAGTGCGAGCCATTCGGGGTGTCCCATGGCATCGCAGAAGCGTTCAAGGAACTGCGGTTCCAGGCTGCCGACCGAGAAATGCCGGCCGTCGGCCGTGGCGTAGTAGTCATAGAAGGCGCCGCCGTTCAGGCGCTCCGACCCGGGGCGCGGGGCACGGCCGCCGGCCAGGTGGGCCGCACCCGACATCGCGTTCAGGCTGAACGCCGCGTCGGTCATGCTGACGTCCACGTGCTGACCCTCGCCGGTGCGGTGGCGGTGCGCCAGTGCCGCCAGGATGGCCACGCTGGCGTGCAGGCTGCCGCCCGCGATATCGGCCACCTGGATGCCCAGCGGGGCGGGATGGTCGTGGCCGTTGTAGCTGGCCGCGCCGGCAATGGCCAGGTAGTTGATGTCGTGGCCGGCGCGGTCCCGGTAGGGGCCATCCTGCCCGTAGCCGGTAATGGAGCAGTAGATCAGCGCCGGATTGATGGCGCGCAGATCGTCGTAGCCGAGGCCCAGGCGGGCCATCACACCAGGCCGGAACTGCTCGACCACGATGTCGTGCGTGCGCAGCAGCCGATGGACGATGCCGGTGGCTTCCGGTTGCTTGAGATCCAGCGCCAGCGAACGCTTGTTCCGGTTGAGCCAGGCGTGGACGGCCGATACGCCATGCCGTTGCGGCGCCAGCCGCCGCACGGGATCGGCGCGCGTGGGCGCCTCGATCCGGATCACGTCGGCGCCAAGGTCTGCCAGCGCCAGGGTCGCGAACGGCCCGGGCAGCAGCGTCGAAAAATCAAGAATCCTCAGCCCTGCCAGCGGTCCGCTCATGCCCGTTTCACCCGTGGAGTTGAAGTCCGGCCGATTCTTTCACCGGGGGCAAAGGCTGTCTTGGTCCGTTCGGACCAATCGCACTGCAGCATGCAAATTGGTTCGTTCGGAGCACGACACGGCGCCGGCGCCTCCGTACAGTCGATGCCCAAGGACATGACACCCACCGCCCGGCAATGCAACCGGCGTTCGCATCACATCAAGGAGACGAGACATGTATCTGACGCAGGGGCTGCATCGCTGCATGCAGCAGACGCCGGACAGCCGTGCCACCGTCTTTGGCGGCCGCACCCGTACCTTCCGGGCATTGCATGATCGCGTGGCGCGGCTGGCCGGTGCGCTGCGGGCGCTGGGCATGGCGCCGGACGACCGTGTGGGCATGCTGGCGCTGAATTCGGACCGCTATATCGAATACATGCTGGCGGTGTGGTGGGGTGGCGGTGTGCTGAACCCGGTCAACATCCGTTGGAGCGTGCCGGAGATCGTGTATTCGCTGGACGACTGCGATACCGGCATCCTGATCGTCGACGACGCGTTCGTGCCGATGGTGGCCGGCATCGTGGCCACGGCCCGGCGGGCGCCGCGTGTGATCTACGCCGGCGAACGGGAAGTGCCCGACGGCATGCTCGACTACGAGGCGCTGATCGCTGCGGCCGGGCCTGTGGCCGACGTGTTCCGCGGCGGCGAGGACCTGGCCACGATCATGTACACGGGCGGCACCACCGGCAAGCCCAAGGGCGTGATGCAGTCGCACCTGAATCTCTGGGCGTCGGCGGTCTCGCGCATGGCCGAGTTTCGCGCCGGGCACGGCACCTTCGTGTCGTTGCATGTGGCGCCGCTGTTCCACACCGCCGCGATGGCGCGCGCCGTCGGGCATATCGTGGCCGGCGACGTGCAGGTGATTCATCCGGGCTTTGCCCCGGCGGCGGTCCTGAAGGCCATCGAGCGCGAGCGCATCGAGGAAGTGATGATGGTGCCGACGATGCTGCAGGCCGTGCTGGACGATCCGTCCTTTGGCGACCACGACCTGTCGAGCCTGCAGCGCATCTACTACGGCGCCTCGCCGATTGCGGCCGGCGTGCTGGACCGCGCGCTGGCGGCCATGCCGGACATCGCGTTCTATCACGCCTATGGCATGACCGAGGCGTCGCCGGTCATCAGCGTCAATCCGCCCGACAACCATGGCCCGGCAGGCCGCGCCAGCGGCCTGTACCGCTCGGCTGGCCGCGCCGGCTTCGGCGTGACGATGCGCATCGTCGATCCGCAGGGCAACGAGGTGCCGCGCAACAGCGTGGGCGAGATCGTGGTGCGCGGCGCCAATATCACGCGCGGCTACTGGAACCGCCCGCAGGAGACCGCGCAGGCGCTGCGCGACGGCTGGCTTTACACCGGCGATGGCGGCTACATGGATGACGACGGCTACCTGTTCATCGTCGACCGGCTCAAGGACATGATCGTCACCGGCGGCGAGAACGTGTATTCGGCCGAAGTGGAAAGCGTGCTGTCGCTGCATCCGGAAGTGGCCAGCTGCGCGGTGATCGGCATTCCCGACGAGCGCTGGGGCGAGGCCGTGCATGCGGTGGTGGTGCCGCGCGCCGGGATGTCGCCTACCGACGTGGCGTTGCGCGAGCACTGCCGCGCCGCGCTGGCGAGCTACAAGTGCCCCAAGAGTTTCGAGTTCCGGCCGGCGCTGCCGCTGTCCGCCGCCGGAAAGATCCTCAAGCGCGATCTGCGCGAGCAGTACTGGTGCGGCCAGGCCCGCCAGGTGAGCTGAACCGGTTTCCCCCGATTTCCCCGATTCCCCCGGTTTCACGAATCTCCAATCTTCAAGGAAACGAACATGAGCAGGAAAGTGTTGGTTGCAGGTGTCGGCATGATTCCGTTCACCAAGGCCGGTGCCAGCGATGACTACCCGGTCATGGGCGCCAACGCGGCCCGCGCGGCGCTGGCCGACGCCCGCGTCGATTACGCGCTGGTGGAGCAGGCCTACGTGGGCTATGTGTACGGCGACTCCACGGCCGGCCAGGCCGCCATCTATGGCGTGGGGCTGACCGGCATCCCGGTCATCAACGTCAACAACAACTGCGCCACCGGATCGACGGCGTTGTTCCTGGCACGCCAGGCGGTGGCCAGCGGCGCCATCGAGTGCGCCATCGCGGTGGGCTTCGAGCAGATGGTGCCCGGTGCGTTGAAGGGCGCCTATACCGACCGTCCGTCGCCGATGGCCCGCTTTGTCGATGCGATGCAGGCCATCCAGGGCTTTGACGAAGCCGCGCCGCGTGCCGCCCAGTTCTTCGGTGGCGCAGGCCGCGACTACATCAAGGAATACGACATCCGGCCCGATACGTTCGGCCGCATCTCGGTCAAGGCGCGTCAGCACGCTGCCCGCAATCCGTTCGCGGTGTTCCGCAATACGGTCACGCTGGAAGAGGTAATGGCGTCGCCAACCGTGTTCGACCCGCTGACGCGCCTGCAATGCTGCCCGCCCACCTGCGGTGCGGCGGCGGCCATCCTGTGCTCGGAAGACTTCGCGAAGCGAAACGGCCTGGATACGCGCGTGGCGATTCGCGCCCAGTCGATGACTACCGACCGCAACAGCACGTTCGACGAAGGCGACATGCGCAAGGTAGTGGGCTATGACATGACGCGCGCCGCCGCGCAGGCGGTGTACGAGGCATCGGGCGTGGCGCCCACCGACATCGACGTGGTGGAGCTGCACGACTGCTTTACCGCCAACGAGCTGATCACGTATGAAGGGCTTGGCCTGACCCCGGAAGGCACCGCCGAGAAATTCATCCTCGACGGCGACAACACGTATGGCGGCCGCGTGGTGACCAATCCGTCCGGCGGCCTGCTGTCGAAGGGGCATCCGCTTGGCGCAACGGGCCTGGCGCAATGTGCCGAACTGGTCTGGCAACTGAGAGGCCAGGCCCAGGACCGGCAGGTGGCGGGCGCTCGCCTGGCGCTGCAGCACAACCTTGGGCTGGGCGGCGCCTGCGTGGTGACGCTGTACGAGCGCCAGTAAGGAGTCCCCGATGCTGGACACGAAACATATCGGCGCGGTGGTGTCGCGCCACGTGGCGGAGGTGGAAGCCGGACGCCTGCGCTTCTTCGCCAAGGCCACGGGTCAGGTGGACGCTCGCTACACGGATGCCGAGGCTGCCAAGGCCGCAGGGTATCCGGGCCTGCCCGTGCCGCCCACGTTCCTGTTCTGCCTGGAAATGGAGGCGCCGAACCCGCGCGCCACGCTGGACTTGCTGGGCATCGACATCGGCCGCGTCCTGCACGGCGAACAGGCATTCCGCTATCACCGCATGGCGTTCGCCGGCGAGCGGCTGCACTTCGAGATGCGCATCGCGGACATCTACGAGAAGAAAGGCGGGGCCCTGGGCTTCGTGGTGCGCGAGACCCGCGTGACCGATGCCGAGGGCGCCGCCGTGGCCGACCTGCGCAGCGTGGTCGTGGTGCGCAACAGCCAGGAGGCCGCATGAATCCGGTTCGATTCGAAGCACTGGAGGTGGGCAGCACGCTGCCGTCGTTCACCGCCGAGCCGCTGAGCCGGCTCACGCTGGCGCTCTACGCCGGGGCATCCGGCGATCACAATCCGATTCACGTCGATACCGACTTCGCCAGACGCGCCGGTATGCCCGACGTGTTTGCGCACGGCATGCTGTCGATGGCCTATCTGGGCCGCCTGTTGACCAACTGGGCGCCGCAGCACGCGATCCGCGAATTCTCTGTGCGCTTCGCGGCCATCACGCATGTGGGCGATGCGGTCTCGTGCACGGGCGTGGTCACGGAGAAGGACGAGGCAACGGGGACGGTGCGCATCGCACTGACCACGCGCAACCAGCAGGGCGACATCAAGTTGACGGGCGAGGCGCTGATCGCGCCGGGCCGCTGAACATCAAGGGAGACAACACAATGAGCAAGCTCAATGGCAAGGTTGCCATCGTATCGGGTTCGGGCCGTGGGATTGGCCGCGAGATTGCACTGAAGCTGGCCGGCGAGGGTGCCGCCGTGGTGGTCAACGACCTGGACGCCGAGCCGGCGAATGCCGTGGTGCGCGAGATCGTGGCAGCCGGCGGGCGCGCCGTGGCCTGCACGGGCAGCGTCACCGAGGCAGACTTCGGCCAGCGTTTCGTACAGACCGCGCTGCAGTCGTTCGGCGCGCTCGACATCGTCGTCAACAACGCCGGCTATACGTGGGACAACGTGATCCAGAAGATGACCGATGAACAATGGTCGTCGATCATGGACGTGCACGTGACGGCACCATTCCGCATCCTGCGCGCCGCGGCCGACCATTTCAAGGAGACCGCCAAGGCGGAGGCCGAGGCCGGCCAGGAGATCTTCCGCAAGGTGGTCAACATCTCTTCGGTATCGGGCGTGATGGGCAATGCGGGCCAGGCCAACTACTCGGCCGCCAAGGCTGCCATCAACGGGCTGACCCGCGCACTGGCCAAGGAATGGGGCCGCTACAAGGTCAACGTCAACAGCGTGGCCTTCGGCCTGATCAAGACGCGCCTGACCGAAGCCGTGGCCGGAGACGGCAATAGCTCGACCATCGACATCGCCGGCAAGGAGATCAAGGTGGGCGTGAATGCGCAGTTGATGAAGAACGTCGAGGCCATGATCCCGGTGGGGCGCGGTGGCACGCCGGCCGAGGCTGCCGGGGCGGTCTACCTGCTGTGCATTCCGGAGTCGAACTACATCAGCGGACAGGTGCTGGTGGTGGGCGGCGGACGCCCCTGAACCGCGCGCAACGCAAAGGAGCACTGCCATGCCGACAAGCCAGAGCCCGTGGATCGCCGAGGATCTGTCGATATTCCAGGACGCGATCCGCAAATTCATCGAACGCGAACTTGTGCCGCACGAGGAACGCTGGTGGAAGCAGCAGCACGTGGACCGCGAAACCTGGCGCAAGGCTGGCGAGGTCGGCATGCTCTGCGCCAGCATCCCCGAAGCCTATGGCGGCGGGGGCGGGTCGTTCGCGCATGAGGCGATCATCGCCTACGAGCAGGCGCGCGCCATGGCGACCAGCCTGGGTACCAATGTGCACAGCGCCATCGTGGCGCACTACATCCTGCGCTATGGCTCTGCGTCGCAGAAACAGCGGTGGCTGCCAAAGATGGCCACCGGCGAGATGGTCGGCGCGATCGCGATGTCGGAGCCCGGTGCCGGATCGGATCTGAAGAGCGTCAAGACGCGGGCGGTGTGCGACGGTGCGCACTACGTCATCAACGGGTCGAAGACCTTTATCTCGAACGGCCTGCTGGCCGACCTGGTCCTGGTGGTGGTCAAGACGGATCCGGACAAGGGCACCAAGGGCGTGTCGATCGTGGTGGTGGAAACGGCCGGGCTGGAAGGCTTCCGACGCGGCCGCGTGCTGGAGAAAATCGGCCAGAAGGGGCAGGACACCGCCGAGCTGTTCTTCGACAACGTGCGCGTGCCCCGCGAAAACCTGCTCGGCGACGAGGAGGGGCGCGGCTTCTACCAGCTGATGCAGCAGTTGCCGCAGGAACGCATGGTGATCGCGCTGGGCGCACTGGGGTCGATGGAGCGCGCGCTGGAGACGACCGTGGCCTACGTGCGCGACCGGCAGGTATTCGGCGCCCCGTTGCTGGAGATGCAGAACACGCGCTTCAAGCTGGCCGAATGCAAGACGCACGCCACCGTGGCGCGAGCCTTTGTCGATGACTGCATGGACAAGGTGCTGCGCGGCGAATTGGCCGCCGAGACTGCAGCCATGGCGAAGTGGTGGTGCACGCAGAAGAGCTGCGAGATCATCGACGAGTGCCTGCAGTTGCACGGCGGCTACGGCTACATGGCCGAGTATCCGATCGCGCGGCTCTACGTCAACGCGCGCGTGGGCAAGATCTACGGCGGGTCGAACGAGATCATGAAGGAACTGATCGCGCGGACCTTGTAAGGCTGCGCGCAGTCGGCTGTTGTTCCCCCCTTTTTCCGCCAAAGGGAGAGGGGGAGCAAAACAAGGGATGGCGGCGCCTGAGGCCCCTGAGGCCCGCTTAGTCCAGCAACCCCCTCGCACGCGCAATGGCCACCACCTCGGTACGACTTTGCGCGCCCAGCTTGGCGCTGATGCGGCGCAGGTGCGATTTCACGGTCAGCTCGGAGACGAAGAGCTTTTCGGCAATCGCGCGATTGCGGTGACCGAGCGACAGCATCCGCAGGACGTCGAGTTCGCGCGCCGTCAGCGCGTCGAGGCCCGCGTCCGATGCGGCCTGCCTCTCGACTGGCGAAGGGGTGGCCGTGTCAGTGGTCCCCGACGCACCCATGCGCGTCAGCAGTGCCGGCACGAACCTCGTGGCCACGCCGGATACCGTGCCGCCGCGCTGTGCTGTCATCCACCGCTGCAGCAGCCCGGCCAGGCGTTCGCCTTCGTCGACGAAGGTCCGGATCAGACCTTCGTGGCTGGCCATGCGCAGTGCGGCGGTCAGCGCGTCGAAGGCGGCCTGTTCGTCGCCCACCGAATCAAGGGCCATCGCATGCAGCAGCCGGAGCTTGAGCAGGCGCCAGTGGCGCTGCTGTGCGGCAGCCGTGGCAATGGCGGCTGCGAGCGCGTTGCACACCGCGCGACCGGCGCCTCGCGCGATGTCGAGCCGCCAGCGTGCAACCGTCGGGGTGTCCACCTCATTGCCGTAGCCGGCGTCGTCGAGGGCCTCCCACGCGCTGTGCGCCTGCGCGGCATCCAGCGACTGCGCGGCGGCATCGAGTGCGCCGTCGAGCGTGGCGACACGTGCGCGCTCAAGCCATGCCGAGCAGATTGCCCGCTGCGATTGCACCTGGCGGCCCAGTTCATCGAGTTCGTGCAGGCGGCGGTGCCAGAGGTCGCGGTCACCGCGCGCCAGCGCGAGCCTCGCGCTGAGGATATGGCAGGTCGTCATCGAATCGACCGGGCCGGTCATCTTGGCGAACGGCAGCGTGTCGTTGACAAAGCGCGCGGCTTCATCGATCTGGTCCGATTCATAGAGCAGCAGCCCCAGGATCACGCCCGCGGCGGCGCGGCCGCCGGTGACCGCGTCCGGGCGCTCGTGCCACGCCTGCTGTGCAATGCGCAGCCGGGCCATCGAACGGCCCAGCCTGCCGTGGATCAGGTCGATGATGCTCTCCAGGCAGTCGGCCACACTGCGCAGCAACGCGGCACCCGGCGCGGCCCCCAGCCGCCCGCTCGCGCCGGCATGGGCCAGCACCTTGCGCGCTTCGTCGTGCCGTCGCCCCGACACCAGGCCATACGCCACCGAATTGGCCAGCATCCAGTACTGGAACGAGTCGTCGGGTGGCAGGCGGTCGAGCAGCGGCAGGCCGGTGCGGCGGCAGGCTTCGATCTGGTCCGTCATGGCGAACAGCACGCAACGTAGCGTTTCGGCCTGCAACAGCACCGCCTCGCGCGCCGCATCGGCGACGGTGTCGTCGGCAATCTGCTGCACCGTGGCCATGGCTTCGTCGAAGCGGCGGTTCAGCAGCAAGGCCCATGCGGCGCTGATCCGCACGCGCGGGTCGGAAGTACGGAGTTTGTCGCGGACCAGATCGAACCAGCGCGACAGCAGCCTGACGCGGCCGTTGTTAAGCAGGGCGTCGGCGTGTTGCGCCCTCAGTGCGATGGCTTCGTGGTGCAGGCCCGCGCGCAGCAGATGGTCGATGGCAGGGACGGGCCGGTCGGCTGCCAGATACCACCGCGCCGCCGCCGCATGCAGCGCGGTTTCCCGTGCCGGGTCGAGCGCGTGCAGCCGATGCTGCAGGAAGCTGGCGAACAGGCTGTGGTAGCGGTATTCGTCGTGCTCGCCGTTGAGCGGGAACAGGAACAGGTTGTTGCGCTCCAGCGTGGCCAGCATGGCCTGGCTGTCGGTGCGGCCCAGGATGGCATCGCACAGCGGCGCCGACAGTTGCGACAGGATGCTGGTTTCCAGCAGGAAGCTGCGCACCGCGTCGCTCTGCCCGCCGAGGATGTCCTCGGCTAGATACTCGGCCAGTTCGGTGTTCGAGCCTGAGAACGACGAGACAAAGCGGCCGTAGTCGGTGCGCTGGCGCAGCGACAGCGTGGCCAGGAAGATGGCCGTGGCCCAGCCCTCGGTATAGCGGTGCAGCCTGGATATCTCTGCATCGCCCAGCGGCAGGCCGCATTTGTCGCGAATGAATACCGTGGCTTCGGGCAGGGTGAACCGCAATGCGCCGGGCTGGAGTTCCAGCAGATGGCCACGGGCGCGGATGCGGCCAAGGCCCAGTGCAGGCGTGGTGCGCGAGGCCACCACCAGCGTGCCGATGGGCGGCAGCGATTCCAGCAGCAACTGCACGAAGTTCAGCACGGATTCGCTCTGAATCGTTTCGAAATCGTCGAGCAGGATCGCGAACGGTGCCTTCTGAGAGGCCGCGGTGGCAATCACGCTGGCCGCCAGCCGTTCGGCGGAGGCCGGTGCCTGCGTCGTGTCGGGCGCCAGTGCACGGAGCCCGGCGCCAAGGTGCCCCAGGAAGCGCGGCAGGTCGTTGTCGGCGGCGTCCAGCCGCAGCCATGCCGTGGTGTGCCCCAGCGAGTGTCGCGCCGCCACATATTGCTGCATCAGCGTGGTTTTGCCGAAGCCGGCTGGCGCACGGATCAGCACCAGCCGGGCGCTGTGCGCGGCCAGCATGCTGTCGACCAGGTGCGGACGTGCCAGATGGGAATCGGCACGGGCCGGTGGCACCAGTTTCGACGCAACGATCGTCGGCATCGTCGGCATCGCCTGCGGCTTCGCGGTGCCGTCGGCGTGGTGCCGCTGCGCACCCGGCGGGCTGGGCTGCATGGCGGAGGGTCTCCTGGATCGATGTTCTTGTGGCCGCGATTGTTACATGGGTTTTGCGCGCATGAATACCCGGGGCCGCCCCGGTTTGCGGCAGGCGAAGGCCCGTTTCGCAAATCGCAAATACGCAATGCGGCGCCCCCGTACTATCGTTGGGCGCCATGCCTCCCCGATGACTTCCAGACTCCACGATGACCCTCGCATCCATGGTGCCCGCATCGACCGCCTTCCGCGCCGCGCACTGGCCGTCAGGGCTACCGCGCACGATCCACGTACCGGCCACCAGCCTGTTCTACAACGTCGAACAGGCGGCGCGCCGCTATCCCGGCAAGACTGCCATCCAGTATTTCGGCACCGCCATGCCGTACACGCAACTGCTGCAGGAGATCGAGCAGCTGGCCGGCTACCTGCAACAGGACTGCGGGGTGAAGCCCGGCGACCGCGTGATGCTGTGCGCGCAGAACTGCCCGCAATACATCATTGCCAGTTACGCAATTCTGCGGGCGGAAGCCGTGCTGGTGCCGGCCAACCCGATGTGGCTGACGGGCGAGATCGAACATGTCGCGGACGACAGCGGCGCACGCGTGGCCATCGTTGCCGAAGACCTCTACGCGCAGGTGGCGCCGCTGCATGGGAGGGCCATCGAGCGTGTCATCACCTTCGCCTATGCCGATGCGCTGGCCGACGACGGCGGCCTGCCGGTGCCGGGGTGGGTGCGGGATCGCAAGCCGCTGGCCGCGTCCCGCATGACCGGGCCGGCCACGACGTGGCTGGCGGCGATGGCGGTGCAACGGGTGCCGTTGCCGCACCGCGCCGGCCCGGACACACTGGCACTGCTGGCCTACACATCGGGCACCACCGGACGGCCGAAGGGATGCATGCACACGCATCGCTCGCTGATGTGCGCGGCGGCCGGTTCGCAGGTCTGGCGCGCGAACGGGCCCGAGAGCGTGTTTCTGGCCGTGGCGCCGCTGTTCCACATGCTCGGCCTGCAGAACGGCATGCATGCGCCGCTGTATCTGGGCGCAACGATCGTGCTGATGCCGCGCTGGGATGCGGCGCTGGCGGCGGCGCTGATCGAGCGTTTCCGGGTCAGCAACTGGAATGCGCCCCCGGCGATGCTGGTGGACTTCTTTGCGCAGCCCGGCATCGATGCCCGCGACCTGTCCAGCCTGGCGTTCCTTGGCGGCGGCGGCGCGGCCATGCCCGAAGCGGTCGCCACCACGCTGCAAACACGCTTTGGCCTGCCATATGTGGAAGCGTATGGCATGACCGAGACGGCGGCGTTCATCCTGTCGAATCCGCGCCATCGCCCCAAGCGCGAGTGCCTGGGCGTGGCCACCTTCGGCGTGGACGCCCGCGTGGTGGACCCAGCCACGTTTGCCGAACTGCGGGCCGGCGAGACGGGGGAGATCGTGCTGCACGGCGGCCAGATCATGACCGGCTACTGGCGCAATGCCGACGCCGACGCCGAAACCTTCATCGAGATCGACGGCAAGCGTTTCCTGCGCACCGGCGACCTGGGCTACATGGACGACGAGGGCTACTTCTTCATGCGCGACCGGCTCAAGCGCATGATCAACGCCAACGGCTACAAGGTGTGGCCGGCGGAGGTGGAAAGTCTGCTGTACGGGCATCCCGCCATCCACGAGGCCTGCGTGGTGGCCGCCCGGGATGCCCGGCGCGGCGAAACGGTAAAGGCCGTGGTGGTGCTCAAGCCAGGGCAGCACGGAGCGCCGGGAACCGATGAGGCGTCGATTATCGCGTGGTGCAGGGAGCACATGGCGACCTACAAGGTGCCTCGGATGGTGCGCTTCCTGGACGCCCTGCCCAAGTCCGGTACGGGCAAGATCCAGTGGCGCGCGCTGCAGGAGATAGATGACTGAGCGGCTGATTGTTGATTTCAGGTCAACATTTATTCGCTGATACGCGGCTTAATCGGCAAAGGTAGCTTCGGCATACTGCGGTCATCCCAGCGGGACTGAATCCGCAATTTCACAGGAGTTACCGATGAGCATCCCGTCTTTTGGTGTTGGCACGTTTCGTCTGACAGGTCAGGCCGCCGTGGATTCGGTGCGTAACGCGCTGGACCTGGGCTACCGGGCCATCGATACCGCGCAGATCTATGGCAACGAGGCCGACGTGGGCCAGGCCATCGGCGAAAGCGGCGTCAAGCGCGACACGCTGTTCGTCACCACCAAGATCTGGACCGCGAACTACGCCGCTGACAAGCTCGTGCCGAGCCTGCGCGAGAGCCTGGACAAGCTGCGCACCGACTACGTGGACCTGACGCTGATCCATTGGCCGGCTCCGGGCAACGGCGTGTCGCTGCCCGAATTCATGGCCGCGCTGGCCGAGGCCAAGGCGCGTGGCCTGACGCGCCAGATCGGCGTGTCGAACTTCAATATCGCGCTGACGCAGCAGGCCATCGACGTGGTGGGCCGGGGCGAGATCGCGACCAACCAGATCGAACTGAGCCCGTACCTGCAGAACCGCAAGCTCACCGCATACCTGAAGGAGCAGGGCGTCGCCGTGACGTCGTACATGACGCTGGCCTACGGCAAGGTGCTGAAGGACCCGGTGCTGGCGCGCATCGCCGCGAAGCACAACGCCACGGTGGCCCAGGTGACGCTCGCCTGGGCGCTGCAGCTTGGCTATGCCGTGATTCCGTCGTCGACGAAGCGCGAAAACCTGGCCAGCAACCTGCTGGCGCGCGACCTGAAGCTAGATGCCGACGACATGGCCGCCATTGCCGCGCTGGAGCGCAACGGCCGCGAGGTCAGCCCCGAAGCCCTGGCGCCGGCGTGGGACTGATCCGACCGATCCACACAGGAGTTTCCGATGAGCCTTTCTTCGATCGACACCGCTTCGCAAGCGCCGCTGTTCCAGCCCCTGACACTGGGCGGCCTGACCCTGCCCAACCGCATCGTGATGCCCCCGATGACGCGTTCGCGCGCCAGCCAGCCCGGCGATGTGCCCAATGACCTGATGGCCGAGTACTACGCTCAGCGCGCCGGTGCCGGCCTGATCGTCAGCGAAGGCACGTGGATCTCGCCGCTGGGCAAGGGCTATGCCTGGACGCCCGGCATCCATACGCCCGAGCAGGTGGCCGGCTGGCGCAAGGTAACGCGCGCCGTGCATGCCGCCGGCGGCCGCATCTTCGCGCAACTCTGGCACGTGGGCCGGCTTAGCCATATCAGCCTGCTCGACGGCCGGTCTCCGGTCTCGTCGTCGGCGATCCAGGCACAGGGTGTCAACGTCTTCGTGGCCGAGCGCGACGGCACGCCGGGCTTTGTGCAGGCATCGCAGCCGCGTGCGCTGACCGTGGCCGAGATCCACGCCATCGTCGACGAATACCGCCAGGCCGCGCGCAATGCGATGGCGGCCGGCTTCGACGGCGTGGAGCTGCACGCCGCCAACGGGTACCTGGTCAACCAGTTCATCGATTCCGGGGCCAACCACCGCACGGACGAATACGGCGGATCGCTGGACAACCGCCTGCGCTTCCTGGGCGAGGTGGCCCAGGCGCTGATCGAAGGCACAGGCAGCAAGGATCGGGTCGGCGTGCGCCTGGCGCCGCTGACCACGCTGAACGGTTGCGTCGATGCGGACCCGGAAACCACCTACACGGCGGCGGCGAAGCGGCTGGGCGAGCTTGGCGTGGGCTACATCCACATTGCCGAGGCCGACTGGGACGACGCCCCCCATATGCCGCTGGCGTTCAAGCAGCGCCTGCGCGACGTATTTCCGGGCACGCTGATCTACGCCGGCAAGTACAACGCCGAGCGGGCCAACGCCGCGCTGCGGGAAGGCTGGGCCGACCTGATCGCCTTCGGCCGTCCGTTCGTGGCCAATCCCGATCTGCCCGAGCGCCTGCGCACCGGCGCCGCGCTTACCCCGCACGACCGCAACACGCTGTTCGGTGGCGGCGCGCAGGGGCTGACCGATTATCCCGCGCTGGCTGCCAGGGCCGCCTGAGACATACAGCCATACAAGACGGGAGCGCGGGAGCGGACGCAAAGGAACTCATAGCCGTTTTCTGAGTCAATTGTTGCGTTCGGTTACAATGCTGTACCGCAGCAATGTCGTCGGCATTGTCTGCCAAATGTCTGCAAACGCGCCCCCATCTTGTTACGTTTCGTTCTCTTCCTGCTGACTGCCATGTGCCTGTCCGCGCTGTCCTTTTCGGCAGCGGCGAACGTGCGCGCGACCGTGCCGCAGGTGGAGCAGGCGATCCAGGTGGTGGATGCGGCACAGGCCGACGCCCCCGACTATGCATCGCTGGCGACCGGCGACGATCTCGCCCAGTTGGTGTTGCCGGGCGATCCCGATTTCGGTGCCGACGACGAGATCGTCGACGATGGGCCGCCGCCGGGCTACTGCAATATCTGGTCGGCTGACCTGCTCGACCCGCTGGACCTGTTCGATGCGGTCGACGAAACCAGCGCCCTCTTTGTCCTGCCCAATTTCGAACCCGCTGAATCGGTGAGCGACCGCTTCCAGGCGCCCACGGCGCGTACCACGTTCGAATCCGAAGGCCTGTTCCGGCCGCCCAATCTCCTCGCCTGAGTCTACTGGCCACCGTCCCGGCTGATGCCCGGACGGTGCGCTCGTCCTTGCCCTTGCGCCCCGTAATGCCCGCGACCGTCCTGTGTCGCGGCTGAAAGCGTTTGCCGTTTGCCCCCGGTGTCCCGATGCCGGCCGGCACGCGGCACGCCTGTCGTGGGTGGCCGGGCAAGCCGCACCGTTTCAACCATTCCGACATGAAGACCAAGAAATCGTTGACCTGGGTCGCGTCGCTGTCGTTCGTGGCGGCGCCGGCCTGGGCCGTCCAGCCCGTACCGGCCGATGCGCCCGCCAACGCGCCCGCGAAGATGGCCCATACCGGGACGCAGGCCGGCGCCAGCCAGTTGCCGAGCGCGACATCCGCCGGCATCACGACGCCGGGCATGAAGCCGGCGGCCAAGGCCATGCCGCGCGCCACCACGCCCGAGGCGGAATCCTTCGGGTTGCCGCAGCTGCTGGAACTTGCGCAATCGACCAACAAGGGCGCGGAGGCCGCGCAGGCCAATGTGGATGCGGCCACCGCCGCCATCAGCAGCGCCCGGGCGTATCCGAACCCGCAGGTGGAAGTGATGTACGGGCGGCTGTCCGGCAAGCAGCCTGGCGTGGCCAGTGGCAATGCGCCGTCGTACGCTGTCGTCCAGAAGTTCGACTATCCGAACCAGCGCAACCTGCGCCAGCAGATGGCCGGCCGCGGGCTGGAGGCATCCGAGGCCCAGCGCCAGACCTTCCGTGCCGAACTGGCCGCGCGGGTCAAGACGGCGTACTTCCAGGTGCTGCGGCGCGAGACCGAACTGGCCGCCGCGCGCGAGGACCTGAACCTGATGCGCCAGATCCAGGAGCGCGCCAAGGTGCGCGTGGATGTGGGCGAGGCGCCACGCTACGAACTGATCAAGGCCGATACCGAACTGCTGGCGGCCCAGAAGACGCTGCAGACGGCCGAACTGCGCGTCGATCAGTCCAAGGCCACCCTGCGCCAGCAGGTGGGTGGCGCCATGCCCGTGCGCTTCGGGCTGGTGGGCAGCCTGGCCAATACGCCCGACGTGCCGAACCTGGCCTTGTTGCGCGACAGCATGCAGGCCAATAACGCCGAACTGAACCAGCGCCGCAGCGAACTGGAACGCGCCCGCCTGGGCGTGGACTACCAGCGTTCGCTGCGCTGGCCGGAGGTGTCGCTGCGCGCCAGTACCGATCGCCAGCCGGACAACAACGTCTCGCAGATCGGCCTGGTGATGACGATTCCGTTGTGGGACCGCCGCAGCGGCCCGGTGGGCGAAGCCACGGCGCAGGCCACGCAGGCGCGCACCGCGCTGGAGGCGCGCGAGTTCGAACTCACGCAGGAGCTGGACACCGCCTACCAGCAGTACGAGATCACGCAGGCGCAGGTCACCGCGCTGGAATCGGGCATCGTGCGGGAAGCCGAGTCGGCGCTGGGCGTGGCGGAAGCCGCCTACCGCTTTGGCGAGCGCGGCATTCTCGACTATCTCGACGCGCAGCGCGTGCTGCGCAATGCGCGCAGTGAACTGATCAACGCGCAGTACGAACTGCAGATCGCCGCCATCCAGATCGAAAAGCTCATGTCGGCCACGCCTGGCGCCGCTGCCGTCGTGCCCTCCCGGCCCGTCTCACAGAATCTGAACTGAACATGCGTCCCTCTCATTCCCTGCTTTCCATTGCCGCCGCTGTCGTGATGGTGATGTCGCTGGCCGGCTGCTCCAAGGAACCCGAAGCCGTTGCCGAGGCGCCCAAGCTGCCGCCCGGCATCGTCAAGGCCGAAGACAACCTGCAGAAGACCCTCAAGGTGGCACCCGTGGCATCGTCCCCGTTCAGCGAAATGCTGCGCGTGGCGGGCCGTATCGACTTCGACGAACAGCGTGTGTCGCGCATCGGCGCCACCGTCACCGGCCGTGTGACCGATCTCTACGCCATCCTGGGCGATGAAGTGAAGGCCGGCCAGGTGCTGGCCCGCCTTCACAGCAGCGAACTTGGCGCCGCGCAGATGGCCTTCCTGAAGGCCGAGGCCCAGAACGACCTGCAGGCCCGCAACGCCGAGCGCGCGCGCCAGCTGTTCGACGCCGACGTGATCGGCCGCGCCGAACTGCAGCGCCGCCAGAGCGAATACGCGATAGCCGCCGCGGAGATGCGCGCCTACCGCGACCAGCTGCGCGTGCTGGGCATGTCCGCGCAGGCCATATCCACGCTGGCGAAGAACGGCAGCATCGAGTCGTATTCGCCGGTGTTTTCGAGCATCAGCGGCACCGTGGTGGAGCGCAACGTGGCCCAGGGCCAGGTGGTGCAGCCGGCCGACGCGCTGTACACCGTGGCCGACCTGTCGCGCGTCTGGGTGGTGGCCGAGGTGCCCGAGCAGCAGGCCGCCCAGGTGGCCGAAGGCCAGGCCGTCGACATCGAGGTGCCGTCGCTGGCCAATACCAACGGCCGCATCACGGGCAAGCTGATCTACGTGGGCCGTACCGTGAATCCGCAATCGCGCACGGTGCTGGTCCGTACCGAGCTGGAGAACAAGGAAGGGCGCCTGAAGCCGGCCATGCTGGCCAGCATGCTGATCGCGGGCAAGCCCGTCGATACGCTGGTGGTGCCCGGCTCCGCCGTGGTGCGCGACGGCAACGACGAGCAGGTCTACGTGGAAACGGCGCCCGGCCAGTATCGCCTGACCAAGGTGAAGCTGGGTTCGGAAAGCGACGGCATGCGCGTGGTGCAGAGCGGTATCAAGGCAGGCGATCGCGTGGTCGTGGAGGGTGCGTTCCACCTCGACAACGAGCGCAAGCGCCTGGAACAGGGGTAAGCCGCCATGATGACATCGCTTGTGGAGGCCGCGATCAAGCAGCGGCTGGTGGTGTGCGTGGTGGCGGTGGTGCTGTTCTTCTTTGGCCTGCGCGCGGCCGGCAAGCTGTCGGTCGATGCGTTCCCGGACGTGACCAACGTCCAGGTGCAGATCGCCACCGAAGCCACCGGCCGCTCGCCCGAAGAGGTGGAGCGCTTTGTCACCGTGCCCATCGAAATGTCGATGACGGGCCTGCCCGGACTCGAGGAGATGCGCTCGCTGAACAAGGCCGGCCTGTCGCTGATCACGCTCGTGTTCACGGACAAGACCGACGTCTACTTCGCGCGGCAGCTCGTCATGGAGCGGCTGATCGAGGTGTCAGGCCGCATGCCGGAAGGCGTGACGCCGGTGCTGGGGCCGGTATCCACCGGCCTGGGCGAGGTCTACCAGTACACGCTGGACCGCCCCGACGACGGTAACCGCGAACTGACCCAGGAAGAGCTTGCCGAGCGCCGCATCGCGCAGGACTGGGTGGTACGGCCGCTGCTGCGCTCGATTCCGGGCGTGGCCGAAATCAACTCGCAGGGCGGCTACGTGCGGCAGTACCAGGCACTGGTCAACCCGGAGCGCATGCGTCACTACGAAGTCAGCCTGCAGCAGGTGTACCAGGCGCTGGCGCGCAACAACGCCAACTCCGGCGGCGGCGTGCTGCCGCACTACGCGGAGCAGTACCTGATTCGCGGCGTGGGTCTGGCCAAGGGCGTGGACGATATCGGCAGCATCGTGCTCAAGGAGATCAACGGCACGCCGGTCTACCTGCGCGACGTGGCGCAGGTGACGATCGGCCACGAGGTGCGTCAGGGGGCCGTGGTCAAGAACGGCCAGACCGAAGCCGTGGGCGGCATCGTGATGATGATGCGCGCCGGCAACGCCAAGGAGGTGGTGAGCCGCGTCAAGGCGCGTGTGGCGGAGATCAACGCGAAGGGCATGATCCCCGGCGGCCTGCAGATCGTGCCGTACTACGACCGCAGCGAACTGGTGGACGCCGCGCTGTGGACGGTCACCAAGGTGCTGCTCGAAGGGGTGGTGCTGGTGGTGATCGTGCTGTTCCTGTTCCTGGGGGACGTGCGCTCGTCGGTCATCGTGCTGGCCACGCTGGTGCTGACGCCGTTGCTGACGTTCATGGTGATGAACCGGATCGGGCTGTCGGCCAACCTGATGTCGCTGGGAGGGCTGGCCATCGCCATCGGCCTGATGGTGGATGGCTCGGTGGTGGTCGTCGAGAACGCGTTCGAGCGGCTGGGCCATGCGGACAAGTCAGGGCTGACCCGCAGCCAGGTCCTGGTCAAGGCGGTGCAGGAAGTGGCCACGCCGGTGATCGTCGGGGTGGGCATCATCATCCTGGTGTTCCTGCCGCTGATGACGCTGCAGGGCATGGAAGGCAAGATGTTCGCCCCGCTGGCCATCACGATCTCGATTGCGCTGGCCATCTCGCTGTTCCTGTCGCTGACGCTGTCGCCCGTGCTGTCGTCGTACCTGCTCAAGGGCGGTGCCGAGCATGACACGCGCGTGATCGCGTTCATGAAGCGGCACTACCTGCGCATGCTGCACTGGGCGCTGCTCAACAGCAGGAAGACGGTGCTGTCGGCGGTGGGCCTGTTCGTGGCCACGGTGCTGATCGTGCCGATGCTCGGGACGTCGTTCATTCCGGAAATGAAGGAAGGGTCGATCGTGCCGGCGCTGGACCGCGTGCCGAACATCTCGCTGGAGGAGTCGATCAAGCTGGAGCGGCAGGCCAACAAGCTGGTGCTTGAGGTGCCGGGCGTGAAGTCGGTGGTGTCCGGCGTGGGCCGTGGCGAAAGCCCGGCCGACCCGCAGGGCCAGAACGAGTCGACGCCGATCGCCAGCCTCAAGGACCGCGACGAGTGGCCCGACGGCTGGACGCAGGACGATATCGCCAACGCCATCCGCGAAAAGCTCAAGGCCATTCCGGGCGTGCAGATCGTGATGGCGCAGCCGATCTCGGACCGCGTGGACGAGATGGTCAGCGGCGTGCGTTCCGACATCGCCGTGAAGATCTTCGGCGATGATCTCGACCGCCTTCGCGGGCTGGCCGGCGAGATCGCGCGCGTGGCGGGCGGCATCAAGGGCTCGGAGGATGTGCGTATCGAGCGGATTTCGGGCCAGCAGTACCTGTCGATCGAGATCGATCGGCAGGCGATTGCGCGCTACGGGCTGAACGTATCGGACATTCACGACATCATCGAGATCGCCATCGGCGGCAAGCGCGCCACGGACATCTTCGAGGGCGAGCGCCGCTTTGCGGCGGCAGTGCGCCTGCCGGAGGAGTTCCGCGGCAACGTGCAGGCCATCCGCCAGCTGCTGGTGCAGGCGCCCGACGGCGTGCAGGTGCCGTTGCAGAGCGTGGCGAAGATCGAGGTCAGCGATGGCCCGGCGCAGATCAGCCGCGAAATGGCCAAGCGCCGCGTGGTGGTGATGATCAATGTGAAGGACCGCGACCTGGGCGGCTTCGTGGCCGAACTGCAGTCGGCCACGGAGGCCAAGGTCAAGCTGCCGGAGGGCTACTACTACGAGTGGGGCGGCCAGTTCCAGAACATGGAGCGCGCCATGGGCCACCTGAAGGTGATCGTGCCGATCACCATCGCCGCGATCTTCTTCCTGCTGTTCCTGCTGTTCAACTCGCTGCGTTTTGCCACGCTGATCATCACGGTGCTGCCGTTTGCATCGATCGGGGGCATCATCGGGCTGTTCGTCACCGGCGAATACCTGTCGGTGCCGGCATCGGTGGGCTTTATCGCGCTGTGGGGCATGGCGGTGCTGAACGGGGTGGTGCTGGTGTCGTACATCCGCACGCTGCGCGAGTCGGGCATGTCGCTGCGCAATGCGGTGGTGCGCGGCGCCACCCAGCGGTTCCGGCCGGTGATGATGACCGCTACCATCGCCATGCTGGGCCTCGTGCCGTTCCTGTTCTCGGACGGCCCGGGCTCGGAGGTGCAGCGGCCGCTGGCCGTGGTGGTGATCGGCGGGCTGATCACGTCGACATTGCTGACCCTGGTGATGGTGCCCACGCTGTATCGCTGGTTCGACGACCGCAAGCCCGAACCGCGCGACATGTCCGTGTAATGGCGTGAGCGCGTAAGGGATTTCCGCCGCAGTACAATGGCAACCGGCCGGCATGCATCGCGCGTGCCGGCCGTTTTCGTTCTGGAGTACACCTGTGACAACATACATGCGCCGCAAGCTCGTGCCGGCCCTTGCCTGCGTGGCCATCGGACTGCCGATGGTGGCAGCCGCCGCCGATGCACCGGTCAATATCGAAATGGGGCAGCGTGGCGGCCGGCCGGAAGCGCCCGAGGCGCCAGTGGCCTGCATGGAGGCCGTCAAGGCCAAACTGCCGAACCCGGACAGGTTCCGCTGGGTGCAGGGCACCTCGCGCCGGGTGGCCGAGGATGTCTACAGCGTGGTCGGCAGCATCGAATTCGTGAACCAGGCCGGCGAGGCGCGCAAGGGCGAGGCCCAGTGCGACGTGATGCGCGCACCGGGCAACCAGTTCATCGTGCCGAAGGTCCGCCTGCCGCAGTAAGCGCCTGCCGCAGTAATCGGCAGGCGGCAGCCGGTCAGGCCGTCTCGGTGGCCCGCACGGGCGCGGAGGCGGCGGGCACCGTCGGCGTGGGCAGCAGCGTGCCGCGCAGCAGCAGCGCCACGGTCTTCCAGATCAGCAGCCCGATGATCGCATTGGCCGCTATGAACAACGCGAACGCGGCGCCGTCCAGGTCGCCAGCACCCGGGCGACCATGCGGATCGCCATGCCGGGCAGGGCCGCCACGCCAAAGCTGAATGCCCAGTAGCCCGGCGAGAAGCGCTGCGTGCCGATCCACGGTAGCAACCGCAGCATCAGCAGCGCCTGGTACAGGCCATAACCCAGCAACGCGTAGGCGAACAGGTCGGGATGACCCTGCGTCAGTGCCAGGTAGGCCGTGCCACCCACCACGGGCGGGGCGATCTGGATGCCCAGCAGCGCACGACGTGCCTCGGGCAGCGGCGCGTTGACAGCCGCACGATTCAGCAACACCGATTCGATGGCGATCCACGACAGCAGGCTGGCGCCGAACAGCAGCATGCCGATGGTCTGCCAGCCAAACAGCACGGCAGAGGTGGCGCCCACGAAGCCCGGCGCCACGGCTGGCAGGTAGGCGGCCGGCGTCACGGCTTCGGACCGGATGCCGCCTTGCCAGAGCCGGCCATGGAGCGCGGCGCCGAGCGCCAGTTGCCCGACCGTTGCGGCGATGAACAGCGCAACGGCTATCTGCGGCGCATAGGGATGTACCAGTTGTGTGACCAGCAGCGTGGAAGTCGGAATCAGCGCAGCGAACGACGATTGCACCGGATCGGCCATCTCGGCGCGGGCGGCCGCCGGTGCCACCCTCCATTTGCGCGCATAGGCCCCCAGCAACACCACCCAGATGGCCAGACCCAGCCACGTCAGTACCGTGGCCGGCAACGCGGGCAGGGCCCATACGTGAATGGCACCGCGCCAGACATTGGCCAGCGCCAGCGTGCCGACGGCCATGCCGAAGAACGACAGCGGAATGGTTCGGACCGCGGCGGAGGAGGTGGGGGACAGGGTGGGGGCGCCCATGATTGGCTCGCATTCGGTTCGTGTTGACGCATCGGATAGTACGCAGACATGGGCGGTGCAGCAGACGCGGGCGACTCAATGTCTTGCTCTTCCGTCTCAAAGCGCTTTCCGTTGCTAAAAGTGATCTACGCGCCTCAAGATTAAGTTTCTGTCATGCCGGCACGCCGATGTGGACATCGATCCGTTCATCTCCTACGATTTGTGTACGCTGTACACAAGGCAGCGAGATCGATCCGAACATATCCATAGGAGACCTTGGCATGAATGTCGAAATCACCAACGAACATCGCTGGCTGCACAGGCTGGTTGGCAACTGGACGGCAGAAGGCGAAGCGCAGATGGGCCCCGAAGGCCCTGCCGAGAAGTGGAAGATTCCCGAGCAGGTGAGCAAGGTTGGCGACACCTGGGTGCAGACCCGCTCCGAAGGGGAATTCCCCGGTTGCGGGCCGGCCGTGACGGTCATGACGCTGGGTTACGACCCCGCCCGCAAGCATTTCGTGGGCACCTTCATCGGTTCGATGATGACCCACATGTGGGTCTACGAGGGCGACCTGGAGGCCGATGGCAAGACGTTGACCCTGCGCGCCGATGGTCCGGCGTTCGGTCCGGATGGCACCGTGGTGCCGGGCAAGATGGCGAAGTATCGCGATGTGATTGCGTTTCAGGACGACGACAACCGCACGCTGACGTCATTCATGCAGACCGACAACGGCGAGTGGATCCAGATCATGCAGGCCCGCTACCGGCGGGACAGGTAGCCGAGGCGCCCATCGGGGCGGGGCGGCCGGTCATCCTGCGTCCAGCCTGGATCAGGCCCGGTCCAGTTCGCTGCTGTTCCACCAGGCTTCCAGCAGCGGCTGGAAGCGGTCGTCGGGGGCCGGCGGAATTCGCGTGCTCTTGCGGGCCGGCGGCAACTGGCGTCCGGTCAGCTGATAGAACACGGCGGCCGGCGGCGTGCCGGGGCCGTAGGGCACATGGTCGATCACGCTCATCTGCCGCGCGGCTTTCAGGGCGCGCGTGGTCTCCTCGGCGGACAGGCCGCAGGCGTCGGCCAGCCCGTCACGGCGCACCGGGCCCTGACGCTGCAGACCTTCAATTAGCAGATGCACGCATTCGCGCGTATTCCTTTTCATGCCGGGCATTTTTCCGCACTGCCTGACACTTCACAATGACACTTGACACTTGTTTGCAATCGTCCACGTGGAAGTGTGGCAAGGACGCAAAAATCACTTCATAAGCGTCGATTCAGACACTTGGATAGCGTACCCCTTGCGTCGGCCTCGATACTGTATAAACATACAGTATTCGACGAATTCCTATGTCTGCGCCGATTGCGCGTGGGCCGACAACCCGATCATGACCCCCGCCCCGCATGGGCAGCCTTCGCTTCTGGCGGAGGACCATGCGCCCCCGTCCTCCCCGCTTGCCGAGCCGCCCCGCGAATCGGTGCGCGAACTCGAACAGCGGTATCCCGGCCTGTGGCGCGCGGGCCAGCTGGGCCGTGCCGGCCGGCTGCCCGTCTGTCCGACCGGCTATGACGCGCTGACCGCCGAGTTGCCGGGCGGCGGCTGGCCGGCCGGTGCGGTGACGGAACTGCTGCTGACACAGGACGGAGCAGGCGAGTTGCGCCTGCTGATGCCGGCGCTGCGCACGCTGGCGGCCGGTGGGCGGCGCATCGCGCTGGTCAATCCGCCTTACCTGCCGAATGCTGGCGGACTGGCGGGCGAATTGAACGATGGCCGCCTGCCCGCACGGCAGCTCTACTGGGTGCGGCCGCCGGTGGCCGCCACGATGGCCTCGCAGCGCACGGACATGCTCTGGGCGGCCGAGCAGATGCTGCGCAGCCAGGCGTTTGGCGCGGTGCTGGTGTGGCTGGCCGGCGCGCGGCCCGAGGCGCTGCGGCGCCTGCAGGTGCTGGCGCAGGCCGGCGATACCGTGGTGTGGGTGCTGCGGCCCATGCGGGTGCTGCACGACTCGTCGCCAGCGGTGCTGCGGCTGGCGCTGTCGCCGCAGCCCGGCAACCTGATGTCGATCACCTTCCACAAGCGGCGCGGCCCGGTGCGCGACACGCCGTTGCTGTTGCCACTCGAAGGCATGGCCCATGTGCCCCGGCGCACGGGCATGCCTGCCGTTCCCACGCCCGCCGTCGCGGCGGGTCTCGATCCGATTGCCCATGACGTACTGGATCGCGGTGCATCTGCCGCGCCTGCCGCTGGACGCGCTGCAACCGAGCTGGCCTGAGCCCGCCGGCACCCCCGCCGCGCATGGCAACGGTACGCTGCAGCAACTGCCGGTGGCCGTGATGGCGCACGAGCGCGTGGTGCTGGCCAATGGCCCGGCCGCGGCGCTGGGCGTGTGCTACGGCATGCGGCGCGGCGGCGTGCAGGCGTTGTCTGCCGATGTGCTGCAGCTTGAACGCGACCCGGTCGCCGAAGCCGGTCTGGTGACATCGGTGGCGCTGACGCTGCTGCACTTCACGCCGGCCGTGACGATCGACCCGGAACCCGAATCGGCCACGGTGATGCTCGACGTCACGGCCAGCCTGCGGCTGTTCGGCGGGCATCGCGCGCTGTGCCGGGCGATCCGCACCCGCGTACGGCAACTGGGCACGTTCGTGCAGGTCGGCAGCGGCACCACGGCGCAGGGCGCGGCATGGCTGGCGCGCCAGCCGCTGCGCCGCACGCCGCGCGGCATCGTCCGGCCGGCCCGGCGCGCGGTGCAGGCGCCGCGCATGATGCGCCTGCTGGACCGCCTGCCCGTGACCTGCCTGCAGGCGTACACCGATCCGGACTGGCTCGAAGGCGTTGGCTGCCACACGCTTGGACAGGTGCGGCAGTTGCCGCGCGCGGGTTTGTCACGCCGTATCGGCACCGAACTGCTGGCGCGGCTGGACCAGGCCTATGGCAAGGTTCCTTCGGGCTTTGCATGGTTCGAAGCGCCGCCCGCGTTTGCGCAACGCATGGAGTTGCCGGGCCGCATCGAATCGGCCGAAGGCGTGCTGGCCGGCGCGCAGCGGCTGCTGCTGGCGCTGTCGGGCTGGCTGGCGGCGCAGCAGGCCGGCGTGACGCGCTGCGTGCTGGTACTGGAACATGAACGCTACCGGCTGGGAGAGGACACCGACAGCACGCCGGTGCCGCTGGCGCTGGCGCAGCCGAGCCGCGATCCCGTGCATCTGTCGAAGCTGCTGCGCGAGAAGCTCGACAAGGTGCGTTTTCATGCGCCGGTAGGCGGCCTGGGCCTGCGCGTGGAGGCGATGGAAACCTGCGTGCCGCAGAGCGATTCGCTGTTTCCGGAGCCCGGCGCCGAACCGGCCGAACTGGGCCGGCTGATCGATACGCTGGTCGCCCGACTGGGCCGCGACAACGTGCTGCAGCCGCAGCCGCTGGCCGACCATCGTCCCGAGCGCGCCAACCAGTGGTGCCCGGTGGGCGAGACGCCCGCGCGCGGGCCGGCGGCCGGGGCCTTGCCGCCGGAGCGGCCACTTTGGCTGCTGGAAGCGCCGCAGCCGCTGCGTGTGGAAAAGCACCGTCCCGTGTACCAGGGGCCGCTGGTCATGCTGACGCGCCCCGAGCGTATCGAGGCCGGCTGGTGGGATGGCGGCCTGGCCACGCGCGACTATTTCATTGCCGAACGCGCCGACGGGCTGCGCTGCTGGGTCTATCGTGAGCGCCCAGGCCGCCCCCTGCGCGACGGTCAGGAAGACGGCGGCGAATACCGCTGGTTCCTGCACGGCCTGTTTGCCTGAGTGCCCCGGAGTTTGGCGATGTTGCCCGGATTGCCTTCCCTGTTGCCGTCGTTGCCCGACTATGTCGAGCTGCACTGCATTTCCAACTTCACGTTCCTGACTGGCGCGTCACATCCGCAGGAACTGATTTCCCGCGCGTTCCAGCTGGGCTACAGCGGCCTGGCGCTGACCGACGAGTGTTCGGTGGCCGGCACCGCCCGCGCGCACCACGCCATCAAGGTATTGCGCGAGGACATGTGGGAAGCCGTGGCCCGCAGCGCGCGGCGCCTGGCGGCGGGGCAAAGCGCGGGCGATCTGGACGAGGTGGAGGACATCGTGGCCTTCGTCGAGGAAGAAGACGAGGAGGGCAGCGAGGGTGGCGAAGGCAGCGAGGGTGGCGAGGGTGGCGAGGATGGCGAGGATGGCGAGGATGGCGAGGATGGCGAGGAGGAAGGGGCGCCGGTGGACTTCGGCGAAGACCCCGATGCCGCGGCACGCCGGCACGCGATGCTTGAAATGCTGGCTGCGGCGGCCGACGCGTTCAACCTGATCATCGGCAGCCGCTTCACGCTGACGGCGGCACCGGGCGACACCATGCCGCCGCCCCGGCTGGTGCTGCTGGCGCAGAACCGCGAGGGCTTCGGCAATCTCAGCGAGTTCATCACGCTCGGGCGCCGCCGTGCCGACAAGGGCAGCTACTTGCTGTATCCGTCCGATATCGCCGATCCCCAGCCCGACGAGCACCACCTGCGCGGCATGCCCGATTGCCTGGCCATCCTGCTGCCCGACTACTGCGCCGATGCCGATGTGCTGCGCGCGCAGGCGCAATGGTGCCGGCACGTATTTGGCGATCGCGTATCGATCGCGCTGGAACTGCTGCAGGGCCATGCCGAAGCGTTGCACCGCGAACGCCTGCAGCAGGTGTCGCGCGATACCGGCGTGCCGCTGGTGGCCACCGGTGCAGTCAACATGCATGTGCGTTCGCGCAAGCCGCTGTCCGATGTGCTGACCGCCATCCGGCTTGGCCAGCCGCTGCCGGCCTGCGGCATGGCGCTGGCGCCCAATGCCGAAGCCCACCTGCGCATGCGGCAGGTGCTGTCCCGGCTCTATCCGCGCGAGGCGCTGGCGCGTACGCTGCATATCGCCGACCAGTGCCGGTTCTCGCTCGACACGTTGCGCTACGAATATCCCGAGGAACTGGTGCCCGACGGGCTGACGCCGATCGGCTACCTGCGGCAGGCGGTCAGGAAAGGCATCGACGAACGATTCCCGCACGGCATGGAGCCCGAATGGAAAGAGCAGCTCGAAGGCGAGCTTGAACTGATCGAAGAGAAGCGCTACGAGCCATTCTTCCTGACTGTCTACGACATCGTCAGCCATGCGCGCAAGCTGGGCATCCTGTGCCAGGGGCGCGGCTCGGCGGCCAATTCACTGGTCTGCTACTGCCTGCATATCACCGAGGTCAGCCCTGAGCAGGCCAACCTGCTGTTCGGGCGCTTCCTGTCGCGCGAGCGCGACGAGCCGCCCGATATCGACGTCGACTTCGAGCACCAGCGGCGCGAGGAAGTCATCCAGTACATCTACGACAAGTACGGCCGCCATCGTGCCGCGCTGGCGGCGTCGCTGATCACGTATCGGTCGCGCAGCGCGTTGCGCGACGTGGGGCGCGCGCTCGGCATCGACCCGAGCGTGGTGGAGCAGGTGGTCAAGGGCCAGGCGTGGTGGGACGGCGGCACCGAATTCATCGAGCGGATATCCCGCTACGGGCTGGACCCCGATTCGCCGGCCGTGCAGCAATGGGCCAGCCTGACCGAGCAGTTGCGCGGCTTCCCGCGCCACCTTTCGCAGCACGTGGGCGGCTTTGTGATCGCCCGGCACAAGCTGTCGCGGCTGGTGCCGATCGAGAATGCCGCCATGAAGGACCGCAGCGTGATCCAGTGGGACAAGGACGATCTGGAGTCGCTGGGCCTGCTCAAGGTGGACGTGCTGGCGCTGGGCATGCTGACCGCCATCCGGCGTGCGCTGGCGATGATTCCGAATCCCGAGCCCGATCGCGCGGGCCTCCCCACGCGCATGGAAGACCTGCCCGAGACCGACGATGCCACCTACGCGATGATCTGCAAGGCCGACACCATCGGCGTGTTCCAGATCGAATCGCGCGCGCAGCAGTCGATGCTGCCGCGCCTGCAGCCGCGCCAGTACTACGACCTCGTGGTGGAAGTGGCGATCGTGCGGCCCGGGCCGATCCAGGGCGGCATGGTGCATCCGTACCTGAAGCGGCGCGAGGACCTGCGCCGCACGGGCAAGCTGCCCACCTACTTCAACGACGTGATCCGTCGCGTGCTGGGCCGCACGCTGGGTATTCCGATCTTCCAGGAACAGGTGATGCAGCTGGCCATCGAGGCGGCCGGCTTCACGCCGGGCCAGGCCGACCAGCTGCGCCGCTCGATGGCCGCGTGGCGCCGCCGGGGCGACCTGAAGAAGCACCAGGACGCGCTGGTGCGTGCGCTGACGTCGCGCGGCTACCCGGAGGCCTTCGCGCTGGCCATCTGCAAGCAGATCGAGGGGTTTGGCGAATATGGCTTCCCGGAAAGCCATGCGGCCAGCTTCGCCAAGCTGGTCTATGTGAGTGCCTGGATCAAGTGCCACCACCCCGACGCGTTCCTGTGCGCGCTGCTCAACAGCCTGCCGATGGGATTCTATTCGGCATCGCAACTGGTGCAGGACGCGCGCCGTCACAAGGTGGAAGCGCAGCCCGTGGACGTGACGGTCAGCGGCTGGGAAAGCGCGCTGGAACCGCGGCGGCCAGGGCAGCTGCATCGCGACGTACGGCTGGGCATGAATCGCGTGAAGGGCATGCGCGAGGCGGCGGCGCTGCGCATCGAGGCCGCGCGTGCCGAACGGCCCTTCGAGAACGTGGAAGACCTGGCGCGCCGCGCGCGGCTCGATGCCCACGATATCGACGTGCTGGCCGCGGCCGACGCACTGGTGTCGCTGGCCGGCCATCGGCGCCAGGCGCGCTGGCATGCGCGCGGCGCGGCGGTGCAGACTGCGCATCGCGACCTGCTGCAAGAGGCGCCGCCGCAGGAACTGGCGCTGGCGCTGCCCGAGCCGAAGATCGGGGAGGACGTGGCGGCCGACTATGCGAGCCTGGGCCTGTCACTGAAATGCCACCCGCTGACGCTGCTGCGACGTCGGCTGGCCGCGCTCAAGTACATCACCGCGCAGCAGCTGTCACGCCTGGGCAACGGCCGCCGCGTGCGGGCGTGCGGCATCGTGACGGTGCGCCAGCGTCCATCCACGGCCAGCGGCACGATCTTTACGTCCATCGAGGACGAAACCGGATCGATCAACGTGATCATCTGGCCCGACCTGGTCGAACGCCAGCGCAAGGAGGTACTGGGCGCCACGCTGCTGGGCGTGATCGGCACCTGGCAACGGCAGGGCGACGTGAGGCACCTGGTGGCCCACGAGCTGGTGGACCTGAGCCCGCTGCTGGGCAGGCTGATGGTGGGAAGCCGGGATTTTCATTGACATCGGAATGTTCCGACTGGCGATGGCGGGGACAGCCCGCTACCGATGAATTTCGGTTCCGTATATCGGCAAAAATTGATTTCAGGATTTCGTTTGAGTTAGTTGTAGCGGACGCAACACCAATATTCCCCGCTGGTTTGAAACCGGATAACGTGCGCCGCGAGGTGCGTGGCTTGTGTGCCGCCTCCCGTTCGCAGGGTTCGTCTCAAATCACGGAGCAGGGAACATGGCTGGTGTCGTGGATACGCTCACTACGGTTGGCAGGGCGCTGCAAGGCGCGTTGACGGGGCGGCAGTCCTATCATCTCGACGTTCCCGCCGCACCGGATGCCGCGGCATTGTCAGTGGTGTCATTCGAAGCCATTGAACGTCTGGGCGAGCCCTATCGCCTCAAGGCGGTGCTGACACATCCGCTGGAACTGGCGCGCGAGAATTACCTGCGCAAGCCGGCCACGTTCAGGGTGACGCCAGCGGACGGATCGGTGCCGCGCCTGTTCTCCGGCTGGATCTCGCAATTCTCGCGAACCAGGACCACCCGCGATTTCTGTGCCTACGAAATGGAGCTGAGGCCCACGGTGGCCTTGCTTGAATTGACCACGGCCAGTCGCATCTATCAGCAGAAGACGGCACTGCAGATCATCGAGTCCATCCTGCGTCGCCACGGCCTGGAAGGCCATCAGTTCGCGTTCCGGACGCGCCGCGAATATCCCGAGCACAAGTTCCGACTGCAGTACCAGATGTCGGACTGGGATTTCGTCCGGCTGCTCATGGAGCAGGAAGGGCTGTACAGCTACTTCGTGCCGAGCAGGTTCGGGACCCATCTTGGCGAGGTCTTTACCGTCGCCGACGATATCGACCACTACATCTATCAGCCGGCTTTGCACGCGCCGTATCGCGAGACGGCCGGTCTGGAATCCGGCGCCGAGACCGTGTTTTCGCTGCGGACCCATGCGCGGACCGTGGCGGCGTCGTTCACGGCCGCCGACTACAACCCGGACCATGCTTACGAGCGGTTAAGGGACGAGGCCAATCTCGCCTTCAATGACAAGGGAAACTACGGCCAGCCCTATGTCTTCGGCACCCATCACCTGGACTGGAAAGGTGCCAGATGGGAGGCGCAGCTTCGTCATGAAGCGGCGCTGGCCGGCCAGATCGTCTACGAGGGTGAGAGCAATATCCTGGAACTCTGCCCCGCGCGCATCCTGCGCATGGATGCGGTTCTGCCCGATGCGCCGCACGGACAGGTCGTTACCGAGGTCATTCACAAGGGTGGGCGGGACCAGGCCTATCGGAACACGTACAAGGCCATTCCATCGGACAGGCGCTATCGTCTACCGATCGACGAAAGGAAGTGGCCACGCATCGCCGGCACGCTGAGCGGCAGGATCAGCGCGCCAGACGGGTACAAGTACGCCTATCTGACCCGGGAGGGGCGCTACGTTGTCCGCTTCGACTTCGATTTCGACGCGTGGCGCCCAGGCGGCGAAAGCGTGCCGCTGCGACTTGCCAAGCCTTTCGCAGGCGGTCTGCAGACCGGCTTTCACTTCCCGCTGCTGGAGGGTACGGAGGTCGCCATTGCATTCCACGACGGCAATCCGAACCGTCCCTACATCGCGCACGCCCTGCACAACAGCGTGCAGCCGGATCTCATTACCCATGAGGGCCGCTGGCCATCGCGCAATGTCATCCGTACCCAGCGGAACAACAAGCTGCGCATGGATGATCGGGAAGGCCATGAGGACATCAAGCTGTCGACGGAATACGGCGGCAAGAGCCAGCTCAACCTTGGATACCTCGCCGATGCGGAGAGCAAACAACGCGGGGACGGTTTTGAGCTGAGGACGTCGGGCTGGGGCGCGATCCGGGCGGGCAAGGGCGTGCTCATCTCTGCAGACGATCAGCTCGCCGGAAGAACTGAAGCGTGCGGAGTTAGAGGAAGACGATCACAAAGGCAAACTGAAGCTGCGTGTGCGTGGACAGCTTGTCGCCATGACCGTGTGGAAGGAGATGCGTCAGGCGGATCTGCGGAACGACGGCGTCAAAGATAGCGGTGTCATACCAGGAGATGGCACTGTACCCGTGTGGTCTTCAGAAGCACAAGCGCGCGGCCTCATTCCCGGGGTGCCAGGCAGAGCCGCAAACGGCGTGCAAATGACATTCAGGCAGAAGGGCTACGAACACCAGTTCAGCTTCAGGCATCCGTGGACGCGGTGGGCCACGCTCTACAGCGTGGCACTGGCAGTCCATAAAGCGAAGAAGGAGGGCCGCTCATGAGAAGTTCATGCACGGCAGCATACATACTCCGCCTCATCATGGCGATCTTTGCGGTGGGATTGAGCGCTTGTGCTCCTTACCGATCCATCGAGACAAATATGAAAGAGAATCCAGTAATTGCCAACTTGAAGCCATGGTGTATTGGACGAATGATTTTCGACAGGCCGGCAGAGAGCAGCATGTCGTATGAGAAGTACACGTATGCCGGCAATGACATCGCAATAAGGCAAAACGTAAGCCAGCACACGTTTATGCGTATGGTCGAAGCGAAAGAGGCAGAGTTTAGAAGTAGAAAACGGACGTACACCATCCCTTACAAGGAAATGCTGGCTAAGGGGTTGAAATCCATGGACATCGAGACTAGCGCTCCATGGCTGGAAACAATGGCGTCACCATCGCCTCAGTCGCGGTTGTTTGTCTTCAAGAAGGATGAAGACGTTCCGAAAGACGTTTTTCAGGGTGAAGGGTACATTCTTGCTGCTACGACGCAATTGACGTTATCCGGTCTGCTGGGAAGAACTGCTATTCAGCGAGTGCTTCGCGACGATAGTGACTGGTACCGCCAGACAAGCTATCGCGAAGACTGGTCTGTTCCAACCGAACGAGGCTTTTGTATCAAAGGTGCGCTAATTGGTGGCGTGGCCCGCAGCACCGAATCTGTCGATCAAACCATCCTGCTGATGCCTGGCCGCCCTGCAACGTTCATCATCACAATGCGTAACTCATTTGACATCGATCAGCAAGCCTCCCTGCTAAAGACCGTCCCCGACCTGCGCCGGGAGTTGGATGGCCGCCTGCTGCTCAGCAAAGTGAAAGTGCTGCGCGAGCGCAAACGGGAGTTCGCCGGGATGCAGGCCGAAGAAGTGCTGCTATCTATGAAGGAAGATGGTGTTGAGGTTTTTCGTTTCTATCTGATGGCGCCGGGCACCGAGGATGACCATGGCCGGCCATACACGACGATTCGATTGAATCTGGGAGGGATGCCTCGCGAAGGATTTCCTCCGGAGCAGGCCACCTCCCCCGTAGACGAAGCCGGCGCCCTTCAGGCCTGGGACACACTGCTCGACAGTTTCCGCCTGCGGCCTGGAGCACTTTGATGCATTGCGATTCGGTTGGACGCAGCAGCAAGGACAGCGGACGAAAACGGCAGACGCTATCGTTCGGCCCGACCCTTGCCCGTAACGCCGACATCGAACCGGATATCTGACATGGCCGTCGATTTCTCCTTGCTGCCTTCAGAAGAGACGTTTGAGGAAAAGCCTCCATCCTGGCGGCTCTGGGTTGTTCTGTTTGTTGTCGCGGTCTTGGCGGGCGTGGCCGCCGTCCTGCTGGTTTGGCCGGATGGCATGCCTACGGACACCTGGCGATTCTGGGCGACGTTGATCCTCTTCCCAGTTGCGATGCCGGCATTCGTTGTCCTGCGCCGGCTTTCGCGCCATGAATCGAACAGGCTCGATGCGGAGATGCGAAACGCCGCCGTCGTCGCTTTCAAAGAACAGGTGTTCAGTGCCGCAAGTATCCCGCTGGCGTTGATTGGCGCCGCGCACCGGTTTTCTGCAGATTCCAGTCAGAATGCCGCCGATGGCGTACGGAGCGGTACGCTGCGCCTCAAGACACAAAAGCCTGTCGCCTACGACACCGCGCCAGTCAAGGCGCGATGGTTCGATGTGGCCGGCGTGCCGATGGAGCCCGGAACCATCAACGCGGACTTCAAGCGTGCAAGTCTGTTGACGCCTTGGCTATTGGACCAGTTGCTGGCCGAACTGGCTCCCCGCATCGAGGCGTTGCCGTTGGCAGTCCCACTCGACGTGCGCTTGCACGTCGTCAACGCGTTGCAGCTTGAACAGAACAGGCGGCTGTGGGACGAATGCTGGGGCGCAAGATTCGCGCGACCTGCGTCGGTGGAAACCCCGGCGTTGCCAGATGACCTGATGGCGCTCGACCGATGGCTGGACGGATTGCTCGCGGGCGGCGAGCCGCGAGCAACGTTGTTCGTCAGCGTTCAGCTTCGTCCCGTACTGCATGCATCGCTCCCCGATGGATCGGCAGAGGCAGGTGTTGCCGTGTTGTTGATGCCCGATGCGCTGGCACGCAAGCATGGCATCCATCGTGCTGCGAGTCTGCACCGCCCGGTGCGCGGCTTGGCGATGGAACCCCAGGAAGCGTTTTCCCGCGCACTGCGTTGGGCCGGAATCGGGGCCGGTGAGTTGGCCGGCGCGTGGCAAGCCGGGCTCGATGCCAGCCAGGTGGGGGCGCTGCGACAGACGGCGATGAAGCTCGGTATGGCCTTCCATGCCACGGATCTCGACCAAACCGTGGGTCACGCAGGGGTCGCTGCCGGATGGCTCGCCCTGTCTTGCGCTGCTGCGACACTGACGGACGCAACTGCAAAGCAAGTCGTCATGGCGGGTCAGGGCACCAGCGTTGACTGCGCCGTGATGAGGCGCGATAACCTGGCGCACGGTGTGCCGGACACAGAACCCTCACGAAACGATTGCCATGACCAGACGCTATGACATTTTGCGGGGTGACGCCACGTCGTCCAGTGGAACTGTGCTGGGTGGAGACGCCAGCGACACGCTTGGTGGCCGCGAGCAAGCCTACGAAGGCGATCCTGTCTGGTGCCCGCAATGCAAGACGGTAGGGCGCATCGCATGTCAGGGGCCACGCCACTCGATGCGGAACGCGAGCGGCAGGGAGGCGGCATTGAGCGACGATATTTGCGCGTGTGGCTGTTCGCCGAGTCCCCTGCTCATTGCGTCCCAGTTCGACTCGTACACGGACGTATGACAGACGAGTGATCGCAGTTCGTCCTGAATCGTCCACAAGCCGCCCCTTCTCGCCTTTGACTTTCTATCGATGAAGAAGCTGCGAATTGATGTCCTGTCCATTCTCCTGATCGCACTGCTTGTCGGTGGTGCGATTCTTGTTTGGGGCAAGGATCTTGGCATTGAAACGGCCGAGCGCCGGAGTGAATGGCTATCCGGCGTGGCATTTGCCGCGTTGTTGCTGGCGATCGTCGTGTCATTCCAATATGGGGTCCGTTGGATGGAAGCGATTCGCCATGTCCGGGATTGGCTGAACACCCGCCAATCTAGTATGGCGGATACAACCCAGGCGGCCCTGGCGCCAAAGCGCCCGGCACCGCCAAGCCTTGCGCCGTCGCTGGCCACGTTGCGTGATGCGCTGCGCCACAAGTACGGGCTGCGCTGGCGTTATCGCCAGCCTTGGTTGCTGCTGGTGGATGCCGATGCGGATGCTCGCGCGACTGTCGCCGCGCTGCTGCCAGAACTGAAGGCACGGGGCTGGCTTATCACGCCTGATGCGGTGCTGGTGCTGGCTCAGTACGACAAGGATGGTCAGCCAGATATCGCGTGGCTCAGGCAATTCCGCCGACTGCGGCGTTGGCGGCCGCTCGATGCCCTCGCCATGCTGTTCGACGGGCATACGCCAGAGGCACTGCAGGGCAGGCAGGCGCAAATCCTTTCTGCCTGGCGGCTACGTATTGCCGATGTCCTGCGCTGGTCCGCGCCGATATTCGCGATGCAGGCGGGGCAGACGATTGCGCTGCCTTCTGCCGAGGTGCCGCTTGTCGGTTGCGAGATTCCCGAGCCCGCCAACGCTTCGGATGTCGAAGTCGCGTTGCATGCGCTGCGGCATCGACTGGCTTGCTGTAGTCTGAATGGATGGCCGATGGATGTGTGCACGCGCCATCTCGGCCGATTGTCCCAGGATCTGGGCGGCCAGTTCGGCAAGCTGATTGCCATGTCAGCCGCTGTGGCCGGCCATGCAAGGCAGCGGATGGGCGTGCGTGGCATCGTGTTCGTGCCTGTGCCCGACAAAAGCCGCAGCGTCGGTACTGCGGCGGATTTGTCGGTGTGGCAACACATTGCCGAGGTGGCGCAACGCAGGCCGGGGCGCCGCGCCGTCTGGCATCCATTGACGGTCGGAGCCGGTCTCGTATTGGCAGGCATCGGGATATGGACGGCCGGCATGATGTTCTCAAGCCTGCAGACAGACACCGACATCCGGGTTGCGCGCCAGGCGGTGCGTGACATGGAATCCGCGTCCGATGCGGCCACGCGACTGAACGCGCTGGATGTTATGCAGCAGCAGATTGCGCGATACGCGTACCGCGCCAGCCACCATGCGCCTGTCTTGATGCGCTTCGGCATGAATCGCGACGCCGATGTCCTGGCCGCCCTGATGCAGCCGTATGCCAGGGCCAGCCGTGAAATCCTGATCCGGCCTGTGGTGCGGGATCTCGAAGCGTCGCTGGCCGACCTGTCCCAATTGCCGACGTCGGGCCTGAGCGATGAAACGAGCAAATGGGCGCTGGCGGGCCACGACACGCTCAAGGCCTATCTGATGCTGGCGCATCCGGACCGGGTCGATCCGGCTTTCCTGGCCGGACAACTTGCGCGGCATTGGTCCACCGATGCGCGTATCGGTCCGGCGCTCAAGCAAGACTATGGCGAACGATTCTCCAGATTCTTCGTCGAGCATCTGAAGGCGAATCCCGAGTGGCGCATCGCGGCAAGTGCCGAACTGATCCATGGGGCACGTCAGACGCTGCTGTCTGTCATGGGCGAGCGCAACGCCGTCGATACCATCTATCGGAACATGATCGAGGGCGTTGGCAACAAGTATCCGGATCAGACGCTGGCGTCGCTGGCGGCGGGAACCGACACGCGTGGGCTGGTGCGGAGCGACGGCGTGGTGCCTGGCGTCTTTACGCGACAGGCCTTCGAGGGCTATGTGGTCGGCGCCATGGAGACGGCCGCCAGCCAACAGGACGTGGCGGGCGATTGGACGCTTGCGGTGGGGCAGCCGTTGCCCATTGGCAAGGGCCCCGATGGGGCGCCCGCAGAGATCCACAAGGCGCTGGCAGACCGCTATTTTGCCGACTACGCCGAGCATTGGCAGCAGTTCATGAACGGGCTGCAATGGGAGCCGGCCCGGACGCTGCCCGGCGTGGCCGATCAGCTGAAGCTGATGGCCGACGCGCGCCAGTCGCCGGTCATGGCGTTGATCCGTGCGCTGGAGTACCACGGCGGCGCCGGTACGCGAAGAGCGTCACTGTCGGACACACTGGTCAACAAGACCCGGGAAATCCTGGCCGGCAACGATCCGGCTCCCGCGAGTTTGGGGCCCGATCCGGAGGGTCCCTTGCACGCTGCATTCGGCCCCGTGATGCGCCTTGTGGACCCGTCCCGGAATGCCGGTAGCGGCGAGTTGAGCCTGCAGCGGTTCATGGACCGTGTGACGGCGGTTCGACTCCATTTGCAGCAGATGGCCATGGCCAGCGATGCCGAGGCGCAGGCGCGCCAGATGGCACAGGCCTTGTTTCAAGGCAAGACCTCGGAACTGGCCGACACACAAGCCTATGCGCAGCGGATGGCGGCCAGTCTCGGCGCCCAATGGGCCGGCATGGGCAACGCGCTGTTTGTGCGGCCGATTGCCCAGGCCAGCCAGGCTATCGTCCAGCCGGCGCAGGCGAGCCTGAATGAAAGCTGGCGGTTGGGTGTCGCCACGGCATGGACGCGCTCGTTCGCGGGGCGCTATCCGTTCTTCGACACGGAAAACGATGCGTCGCTGCCGGAGCTGGCGCGCTTTCTGCGGCCGCAGGGTGGGCTGATCCACACATTCTTGTCGACCCAGCTTGCCGGGGTGCTGGAACTGCGGGGCGATGAATGGGTTCCGACCACGACAGGTGGGCAGTCGCTCGCATTCGATCCGGAGTTTCTGCGGCGTATCAACACGTTGCAGCGCATCGCCACTCACATGCTTGCACAAGGGGAACCTCGCTACCGCTTCCATCTCAAGCCGATCCCGACGCCGGGCCTGACCGATACGCTACTGATCGTCGACAACCGGGCGCTGCGTTACTTCAATCAGAAGGAAGCCTGGATGTCCATGCACTGGCCATCCGGCAATCTGAGGAGCCAGGCACCCGCTTGCAGTGGCAGACCGAGACGGCTGGAACGAGCAAGAATCATGAGTTTGCCGGCGCCTGGGGTTTCGTGCGGATGTTGGAGCGGGCGAGCGTCACGCCCGTCGATAGCGCAACTTTCCAGTTGAGCTGGCAGGCGGTTGCGGACGCTCAGGCGTCGCCCGTGTCGCCGGCTCCGACCGCGCGTTCGGTGGCCGAAACCGGCCTACGCAGTGACGGAGCCGGTAACAATGAAAGCCTGAACGCCCGCATGCCGCGTGTGGCGGCGCCAGCGGCAATGACTGATCCGATTCGCTACCTGCTGCGTTCGGAAGTTGGCCATGGACCGCTGGAAATGCTGTGGCTGCGCAACTTCGTATTGCCTGCGCGCATCTTCAAGGATCGGGCGCCGGCGGTGGCGGGAACGCCAGCGTCCCGTGCGTAGCGGCCGTCATGCAGCCGTCAGGCTGCAGCGTCCCCCGTCGGCACATCCCGCTGCGGGTGGCCGTCGTACGTCCACAGGAACTGACGGGGGATCGGGCCCTTGTTGCGGCCCCCCTGCTGAGTCTGTTCCCAGGCGTGCGACAGGATGCCCACTGAGCGCGACAGGCAGAACAGGCCGCGTGCCAGCGGTGCAGGGAACCCCAGTTCCGCGTAGATGACGGCGGTGGCGCCGTCGATGTTCATCGGGATCGCCTTGTCGCGGCCTTCGCCCAGCTTCTTTTCCACGGCACGTGCGATGGCGGCATAGCGGCCCGACACTACGCCCGCGTCGGCGGCCTGGTCCACCAGCGCCAGCAGGCGCGGGGCGCGCGGGTCCAGGGGGTGGAAGCGGTGGCCGAAGCCCGACACGAACTTGCCGTGCAGGTCGCGGTAGTTTGCCAGGCCAGCGGCCACGGCGTCGTCGAAAGGTACACCTTCGTCGAAGCGCCGCGCGATGTCCTGGTACAGCTCCACGGCCTGCTCGCCGGCGCCGCCATGCACGTCGCCCAGGACGTTGACGGCTGACGCCATCGCGTTGTTCAGCCCCACGCCGCAGGTGGCGGCCATGCGGGCGATGGCGATGCTGGGTGCCTGCGGACCATGGTCGACGGCAGCCATCAGGGCCGCGTCAAGCAATTCGCCCTGGCGCTTCTCGGGCAGTTCGCCGCGCAGCATCAGCCAGATCATCTGGGCAAACGACACATTGCCGATCAGCTGCTCGATCGGGTAGCCGCTGTAGCGGATCTCGCCGGGCTTCATGTCGATGATCTTCGTGCGCCACCAGTCCTGCGAGGCCTGCCGGCCCGCGTCCATCGGAAATGCTTCGCTCATAGTGCGCGCTCCTGTTTCAAGGTGGCGATGTCATCGGCCGCGTAGCCGAGTTCGCCAAGAATGTCGTCGGTATGCTGGCCCAGTTGCGGCGGCGGGGTATCCACCGACGGTGCCGTGCCATTGACCTTGAAGCCCGTGCGGACCAGGCGGATGTCGCGGCCCACGCCGGGCACGTTGGCAAAGTCGCCGATCATGCCGCGATCTCGTACCTGCGGATGCGCGAGCACGTCCGGCACCTTCAGGACGGGGCCGGCGGGAACGCCGGCCTCGTTCAGCAACTGCCACCATTCCGTGGCGGGCTTCTTCGCCAGCTCGGCTTCGAGTTCGGCGGTTAGCGCGGCGCGATTGGCCAGGCGCGACTGGCGCTCGGCAAAACGCGGGTCGCCGGCCAGGTCGGGACGGCCCACCACGCGGCACACGGCCTCGAACTGTTCCTGCTTGTTGGCCGCGATATTGAGCGGGCCGTCGCCGGTGCGGAACGTGCCCGAAGGGCTGGCAGTCATGTTCTCGTTGCCCATCGGCACCGGGTCCTTGCCGGCAACCAGGTGGTTCGACACCACCCAGCCCATGGTGGCCATGGTCGCTTCGAGCATCGACACGTCGAGGAAATAGCCCTCGGTGCGGTCGCGGTCGGCCAGCGACGCCGCAATCGCGAACGCGGCCGTCATGCCGCCGATGGTGTCGGAAACCGGATAGCCCACGCGAAGCGGCGCGCTGTCCTTGTCGCCGGTGATGCTCATCACGCCTGACATGCCCTGGATGATCTGGTCGTAGGCCGGCAGGTCGGACAGCGGGCCGTCCTGGCCGAAGCCCGAGATCGCGCAATAGATCAGGCGGGGATTCACCAGCTTCAGCTCGTCGTAGCCCAGGCCAAGCCGGGTCATCACGCCGGGGCGGAAGTTCTCCACGACCACGTCGGCGCTCTGTACCAGCTTGCGGAAGACTTCCTTGCCGCGTGCGTGCTTGAGGTTGATCGTGATCGATCGCTTGCCGGGGTTCTGTGCCAGGAACGACACCCCCATCAGGTTACGGTTAAGTTCGGCGTCGGCGCCCAACTGGCGCGCCAGGTCGCCAGTACCCGGCGTTTCCACCTTGATGACCTCGGCGCCCATATGGGCCAGCTGGTGGCAGCAGAAGGGCCCGGCCAGCACGTTGGTGAGGTCGAGCACGCGGATATTGCGAAGCGGCTTGTACATACAGTCCTGCCAGGAAATGGTTAGTCGGCGCGGATCAATCGACGCGAGCGCCCGATTCCTTGACGATCGCGCCCCAGCGCGTGTTCTCGCTCTTGATGAAGGTGGCCAGTTCCGCCGCCGTGCCGCCGCGCGGCTCGCTGCCTTCGTCATGCAGCTTGGCGATCGTGTCCTTGTCCTTCAGCGCCTTGTTGACTTCGGCGTTGAGCTTGGCCACCACGTCGGCCGGCGTGCCGGCGGGTGCCACCAGTGCCTTCCAGTCCTCGGCCTGGAACCCGGCATAACCTTGTTCCGCCACGGTCGGCACGTTGGGCAGCAGCGCCACGCGCTTGGCCGACGTCACCGCCAGCGCGCGCAGCTTGCCGGCCTTGATCATCGGCATGGCGATGGGCGGCGTGGCGAAGTAGAAATCGGTCTGGCCGCCCATCAGGTCGGTCAGCGCGGGCGATGCACCCTTGTACGGCACGTGTAGCGCCTTGATACCGGCGCGGCGCTGGAACATCTCGCCGGTCAGGTGGCCCACGGTGCCGGTGCCGGCCGATGCCATCGACAGCTGCTTGGTCTTGGCGGCGTTCACCAGATCGGCCAGCGTCTTGTACGGCGCGTCCTGACGCACGATCAGCACCACCGGCTGCGCGGCAACCAGCGCGACGGGTGTGAAGTCCTTCACCGCGTCATAGGGCATCTTGGGGTACAGCGTCGGGTTGATCGCCAGGTTGGCGGTCTGGCCCATGCCGATGGTGTAGCCGTCGTTCTTCGCCTTGGCCACGAGGTCCAGGCCAATATTGCCGCCCGCGCCGGCACGGTTTTCTACCACCACGGTCCATTTGGTGGCCACGCCCACCTTGTTGAACACCAGGCGCGACAGCACGTCAGTGCCGCCCGCCGGCGGGAACGGCACCACCAGGCGGATGGGTTGCGCAGGGTAGGCATCGGCGGCCATGACGGGGGCGGCCAGCAGCGCCGGGGCGGCGGCAATGGCCAGCAACGTGTAGGCAAACTTGCGGCGCAAGGGCAGACGGGTCATGCTTGTCTCCATTTTCTTGTGTTCTATTGTACAGAACAACGATCTTAAAGAAGGAATGATCGTGAGAATAGGAGCGATGGGGAGGGCTGTCAAGCGGACGCTTCGCGGTAGCTGCTTTAGCCGGCCTGAAAGCGAAGTGCGCGGATTTCGTTGTTTGCCGATCGAACTTTGGTCGGAGTCTCGGTAGCCTTTCGAGCCTTGTGCCGGATTCGTATCACGGCGCTCACCTTGAAGGGCTATCCAATCATGCAACGTCCGATCCCGCCGTCACCCAGCCGTCTTGAAATTTCCAGAAGCCGACGCATCCTGATGCTCTCTATGCTGTCTTCGCTTGGCGTGTCGGGCTGTACCGGTGCGATGTTGTCCGATGCGGTCCGACTGGAACGCAGGGGCGAGTACAAGGAGGGTATCGACCAGGTCATGTTGACCGTCGATGGCAAGAAGCTCGCAGTGATCGCGCCCACATACCACTACATCCTGGACGTGCAGCCGGAATTCTCCGACCTTCTGCGTTCACCACTGCATCGGAAGCTCAGTGCTCGGTTTTCTACGTTCGATATTCTTCCAGGCGGCATCGCGTCCGGCACCGTCTGGCTGACGCTGAACGATCCTGACGATCAGGAGTATGCCAAGGCGCTGTCGCTTGGATTCAAGGGGCCAAAGACGGAGGCCAGTAAGGGTTACAAAATTTCGGGCGAACGTTATCTTGCGCGCGACTTCAAATTGCCGGCCAATCTCACGCCGCTGAACGAATCCTACGAAATCACGGTTGTGGAATGGTCCCGAGGAGCCAAGCAGGCAAAGATTCTTCTGACGCCGCTGACTGTGGCAGCTGACGGTGTCATTCTCCTGGCCGCGATTCCGCTAGGGTTGCTGTGGTATTTCTCGGGCGCGAAGATGAGTCTCATGTGAGTGGCGCGCAAGGGGGCCTTCTATGCGCCGCCTAACGATGTGACCGCTTAGCTCGGCGACCTCGGGGAACAGGCCCGAAACGCCGCCTCAAACAGCCACGGGAGCCGGCAGCGCAAAGCCAGCGCCAAGAGCACGACGCGCCCCCGCCAACGCCTTCTTCGCAATCGAAGCGTCGCGTCCCAGCCGCAGCAGGCCGCCGAGCTGGTGCGGTGCCTTGAGCAGTCCGAGGATGACTGCCCCGACGTCGGTACTGCCGTCTTCGGCCATGCCGGCGAATGCCAGCGGCGGCACGGCGCGGTCGGCGGGGTCGATCACCACGCGCAGCGCGGCGAACGGGATGCCCAGCGTCTGGGCGGCGCGTGCGGCGATATGCGATTCCATGTCGACGGCAAGGGCGCCGTGCGAATTATGGAGCGCGGCCTTGTCCGCCACGGTCAGCACGGGCGTGTCTGAGCCGGCCAGCAGGCCGCTTTCGGCGTGGGGCAGGGCACGTCGCAACGCGGCAGTCCAGTAGGGCGCCGTGCTGTACGACGTCTGACCGTTGCGCACGGCCGTGGCGACGATGACGGCGCCCGGCGGCAACGTGGGATCGAGTCCGCCGGCTACGCCGAAGCTGATGACGCCGGCGCAGCCCTGCATCAGTCGGATGTCCAGCGCACGCGCCAGCATCACGCCGCGCTGGCCGTACAGCGTCTGCACATCGGGGCCGGCCGCGATGCGGGCTTCAAAATCCATCCCGCAGACCACCAGTACCGGCGATTGCGGGGACGCCGTGGCGCTCACAGGCCCCAGGCCACGGCGTGGTTGCCGTCGCGTAGCAGGTTGCGGAAGCGCGCCAGCGCCCAGAGCGGGAAGAAGCGGGAATAGCCGTGGTAACGCAGATAGAACACGCGCGGGAAGCCTACCGCCGTGAAGTACGGCTCGTCCCACAAGCCGTGGCTGGCCTGGGTGCGCAGCAGGAATTCCACGCCGCGCGCCACGGCCGGGTGATCGCCGGCACCGGCAGCCATCATGCCCAGCATGGCCCATGCGGTCTGCGATGCGGTGCTGGGTGCCTTCTCGTAGCCGTGGTATTCGAGCTTGTAGCTGTCACCCGATTCGCCCCAGCCGCCATCGGCGTTCTGGATCGACGCCAGCCACTGCGCGGCGCGCTGCATCTCGGGCGCGCCGGCGCCGATGCCGGCCGCGTTGAGGCCGCACAGCGCGCTCCACGTGCCGTAGATATAGTTGGTGCCCCAGCGGCCAAACCAGCTGCCGTCCGCCTCCTGCTCGTCGAGCACGTAGCGCAGCGCGCGTGCCGCCGGTTCGCTATTGGCCGGCATCTGGCCCAACTGGCACAGCATGGCCAGGCAGCGCGCCGACACATCGGCGGTGGGCGGGTCCAGCAGCGCGCCGTGATCGGCGAACGGGATGTTGTTCAGGTAGAGATGGGTGTTCTCGGGCTCGAACGCGCCCCAGCCGCCGTTGCTGCTTTGCATGCCGATGACCCACTCGCAGGCGCGCGCGATGGCGGGCGTGTAGCGGTTCGAGCAGTCGCCGCGCTCGGCGCGGTCCATCGCGGCGGCCACCACGGCCGTGTCGTCCACGTCGGGGTAATGCGCATTGTTGTACTGGAAGGCCCAGCCGCCGGGCCGGACGTTCGGGCGCCGCACGGTCCAGTCGCCGCGCAATTCCAGTTCCTGCAGCGGCACCAGCCAGTCCAGCCCGCGCGATGCCGCGGCAATGGCGCGCGGCTCGCCCACTTCCAGCAGGGCGTGGGCCGCCAGCGAGGTGTCCCAAACCGGCGACAGGCACGGCTGGCAGTAGGCTTCGTCGTCGCGCACCACCAGCAGCTTGTCGATGGACTTGCGGGCAATGGCCCGGTCGGGATCGTCGGGTGGCACGCCCAGTACGTCGAACATCAGCACCGAGTTGACCATCGCCGGGAAGATCGCACCCAGGCCGTCCTCGCCGTTCAGGCGCTCGACGGTAAAGGCACGGGCGCGCTCGATGGCGCGCTGGCGCATGCTGCGGGGAAATAGCGGTTCGGCCACGCGTACCACGGCATCCAGCGCGCGGAACACGCCCACCCACAACGGGCTTTGGTGCGGCGCGCGGCGCGGCAGGCGCGCTGCCTGGCACGGCCGCACGAACAGTTCATCGATGCCGATGTTGCGTGGGTTGCGCGCCTGCGGCCGCAGGCTATTCAGCACCAGCAGTGGCACGATGACCGTGCGCGCCCAGTACGAGACCTTCGACAGATGGAACGGAAACCATTCGGGCAGCAGCATGATTTCCACGGGCATCATCGGCACGGCCTGCCACGGCAACACGCCGTACAGCGCCAGCAGCGTGCGCGTGAAGACGTTGCTTTCCTCGGCGCCGCCCATCGCGTGGATGCGGCCGCGTGCCCGGCGCATATGCTCGGCCTCGGGGTCGTCGCCGGCCATCTTCAGGGCGAAGTACGCCTTGACGCTGGCGCTGACGTCGGAGCTGCCCGCGTGGAACAGCGGCCAGCCGCCGTCGGCATTCTGGATGCGGCGCAGGTAGCTGGCGATCTTGCCTTCCAGTGCCAGGTCGGGCGTCTCGCCCAGGAAGTGCACCATCAGGATGTACTCGGCCGGGATGGTGGCATCGGCTTCGAGTTCGTAGACCCAGTGGCCGTCGCCCTGCTGCTGCGCCAGCAGCGCATCGACGGCATGCGCGATGCCGTCGTCGAGCGGGTCGGGCAGGGACGCCTCGGTGGAGCGCCGGTTCAGCGCGCCGTCATGAGGGCGGGTGATCGTTGCAGCCTGGTTCATCAATTCGGGGGCACTTCTCTCATGGCGATGCGGCGGCCGCGGCCGCGTGCATCACATCGGCAGAAAACATCGGGTCATGCAATGGCATGCCGCAGCACGATCCAGGCAAGCTTGGCCTTGTTGACGCGCACCCGCGTGCGCGGGGCCAGCCAGCCACGGGCCAGCAGGCGCGTCAGGATCTCGTGATAGACCTCGTACATGATGCGCGGCGAACGCACCACGCGCGACGGGCAGCGTGCCATGATGGCGGCCGATGCGTCGTAATGGGCCTGGGCGTCGCGGGCAATGCCACGGCAGACCACATCGATCGACGGATGATCGATCACTGCGCGTGGCGTGCCGGCCGGAATGCCGGCGGCGGCCAGCGCCTCGGCAGGCAGGTAGAGCCGGCCGATTTCGGCGTCTTCGTCCAGGTCGCGCAGGATGTTGGTCAGCTGCAGCGCGCGGCCCAGGTGATGGGCCAGCTCGATGCCCGGTTGTTCGTCCAGGCCGAACACGCGTACCGCCAGGCGGCCAACCGCGCTGGCGACGCGGTCGCAATACAGGTCCAGCGTGGCCGCGTCGGGCGCCACGATCGTGCTGACGACATCCATGATCATGCCGTCGATGACGGCGTGGAAGTCCTGCTGCTGCAGGTTGAATTCCTTGATCTGCTCGTCGAGCGAGCGCAGCGCGGCGGGCGCGTTGCCCGCGTAGCAGGCCGCGATGTCCGCGCGCCAGTCTTCCAGTGCTGCCAGGCGGTCGGCGTGCTGGGTATCGCCATCGGCGATGTCGTCCACGGCGCGGCAGAACGCGTAGATCTCGAACATGGCCTGCCGCTGCGAGGGCGGCAGGATCCGCATGGCGGTATGGAACGAGCTACCGGAAGACACGGCGGGTCCGGCGAGCGGAGCGCCAGGCGTTGCGATTTCAGTACCGGCCACAGGTTTCCTCGGCACGCTAAATATCAGGCGTCTATGGGAAGCCGCCCGGTTTCGGGGTTTTCAGGGTCGGGCGATTATAGCAACATCACCGATTGGGGGTATTTGTGGTGCTTGGGTCGCTTTTGGCGGGGTATCGGGCGTATGGCACGCCACGTGACGGCGTGGCTGTCGTCTGGTCGATCACCTTCTCCACGTCGGGAATTTCACGCATTGCGGCCACGAACGCCGCGCGGTCGAAATCCTTTCCCACGCAGCCCTGCACGGTCAGCCAACGGCCGCGCACCATGATCCAGAGCGAGCTGTTTTGCCAGGCGGGCAGCGTGCGGCGCAGGTCCTGCAGGCGCCGTTGCAGCGTTTCGGCGATTTCGGCGTCGTACTGGTACGCGTTGGCCAGCCGGCAGCGGCCTTCCGCATAGCAGTGGTTGCCTTCCTCGATGCGGTGGTGTGCCTCGCGTTTCCATTCGTCCTCGGAAACCCGTGGCCCGGTTGGTTCGGGACAACCCGAAACGGCACTTGAAACGCGTACGAACGGATCATTGCCATAGTTGCGCAGCGTTTGAGCATGCACGATTTTTGTCGCGACTATAAATAGGACGACAAACCAAATCGCGACCATCCATGCCATTCGTTTATTAATCGACCAGCCGGTCGAAACGTCAGCAAGGCAATACATTATCGGTCGGCATAAAAGCAGAAAGCCCCGCCGAAGCGGGGCTTCCCAGGCCAGATAATTGGCCCGGCGATTCAGACTTAGATGGCCTGGATCTTCGTGGCCTGCTCGCCCTTCTGGCCCATGGCCTTCACGTAGCGGACCTTCTGGCCTTCCTTCAGCGACTTGAAGCCATTGCCTTCAATCGCCGAGAAATGCGCGAACAGGTCGTTGCCGCCTGCGTCCGGGGTGATGAAGCCAAAGCCCTTGGCGTCGTTGAACCACTTAACGGTACCGGTTTCCATATATCTATCCAACCTTGAATTTCAAATGAGCGTGATTGCCCGACCAAGCATGTTGCCCACAACGAACCGGAGCAATAACGCTACAGGCCGGTGCACATGCGAGCAGCCATTCTGACGGTTTTTTTTCGCGTGTCAATCAGACTATGCCCCTAACGGTATTTCGGCATGCGAACAGCAGATATTAGAGATTTCTAGATCATTTGGGGGTTTGTCTGACATCAGACTGACTCGCCTGGCGGTATGACACGCATTTCCGTATCTGTGGTACCGACAGTTCGTACGCAGCCGTAACCCTGGCGGCACCACGCTGCCATATATGCCACAAAACCGTTCCGCCAACGCTACTCCATATGGACTATGGCTACCAATGGATGATGCCGCGACAATGCCCGTCATACCAAAAACCGGCAGCCGCAACGATGCGCGCGAGCCGGAGAAATCGCGGCGCACCAGGCGCCGGATCCGTGAACGGGGAATCAGATGTCACCACATAGCTAGCCAGGGTCCTTGGCACACGGGCGTTTCAGCGCCCGCCGCCGGCATGATGCCGGCCGTCTTCCTGCCGCATTTTCCTGCCCGTATTTCGTCCATGCAGGTTCATGCCATGCCAGAACCGGGCAGGGTGACACGCGCCTGTGTCCACCATATGTCACGGCGGCTTCGGCACAATTTTTGACAATCTCGGTCCGGCGAATGGCCTAGCATCCGACCTGCCCGTGAATTAGTAAAAACACTAGTTCAGACCGGCGACCGGCATAATGCGGGGCGCGCGCGGCCAGAATGCGGATGGGGCGGAAGCGCGGCGACGACCACGCGCCATACCAACAAAGAAAAAGCGGACAACAACGAGTGAAGCCATTGCAGCGTTTAATCCGGGGACTTTTCCATGAAGTTGGCAGCGATGCGCCACGCCGCGCCGTGGGGCGCGTTTGCCGGCATGCGATGCTGGCCGTGGCCGTCGTGGCATCGGCCGGTGCCGTGATGCTGGGCGCGCTGACGCCATCGGCAGATGCCCTGGCCCGGGTGGCCGGGCCGGCCCAGGCCCCCGTGGCGCCCCAGGGCGCCCGGGCAGCCAGCACGGCGGCCGCGCCGAACGTTGCCTTCCACTACGGCAGCAAGCCGCCCGTCGATCTGCTGCAGGCATTCGACGTGGCCGTGGTCGAGCCCGACAGCGGTTTCGATCCGCGCCAGGCCAAGACCCCGAACACCGCATGGTTTTCCTACGTGAGCCTGGGCGAGGTGCTGCCCAGCCGCGCGTACTTCAAGGACATCCCCAAGTCATGGCTCACCGGCAGCAATGACGCCTGGAATGCCCGGGTGGTTGACCAGGCCGCCGATGGCTGGCCCGCCTTTTACGTCGACAAGGTAATCACCCCGCTGTGGGACCGCGGCTACCGCGGCTTCTTCATCGACACGATGGACTCGTACCACCTGGTGGCCCGGACCGACGCCGAGCGCGCCAGGCAGGAAGCGGGCATGGTGCGCGTGATCCAGGCCATCAAGGCCCGCTATCCGGATGCGAAGCTGCTGTTCAACCGCGGCTTCGAAATCCTGCCGCAGGTGCATGCGCTGGCCTATGGCGTGGTGTTCGAATCGCTGTTCCGGGGCTGGAACCAGGCGCAGGGTGCCTATACCGAAGTCAGCCAGCAGGACCGCGACTGGCTGCTGAACCAGGCCCGCATCATTCGTGACCAGTACAAGCTGCCGGTCATCTCGATCGACTATTGCGCCCCGGCCGACCGCACGTGCCAGCGCGATGCCGCGCGCCGTATCCGCGCGCTCGGCATCACGCCGTACGTGACCGATTCCGGCCTGCAGACGGTGGGCGTGGGGCAGATCGAGGTGCTGCCGCGCCGCGTGCTGGTGCTGCAGGAAAGCCAGCCGGGCGTGTCGATCGACAACAGCGAAGGCGTGCGCTTCGTGTCGATGCCGCTGAACTACCTCGGCTATCGCGTCGAGTTTGCCGAGACGCGCGATGCGCTGCCGGAGATCACCCCCGACCGCTATGCCGGTGTGGTCGTCTGGTCCAACGGCTACTTCACGCGCAACGCGGCCCGCTATCAGGCGTGGCTTGAAAAGCTGAGCGCGCAGGGCGTGCCGGTGGCATTCATGAACGGCTTCGGCATGCCCGCAAACAGCCCGCTGCTGCGCAGCCTGGGATTGAAGGCGGTGAAGGGGCGCGTATCGAGTCCGGTGCAGATCGTGTCGCAGGACAGGATGATGGGCTTCGAACAGCCCGTGGCGCCCGATGCCACCGAGGCGGTTGCCGTGCAGGTGCAGGACGGCGCTGCCAGCACGCGCTCGCTGCTGCGCCTGCGCGCCGGTTCGCTGACCTACGATGCCGCAGCCATCACGAAGTGGGGCGGCTATGTGACCGGCCCCTATGCCGTCCGCCAGAACTACGCGATCCGCCAGAACTCCTCCAGCGACCAGGATCGCTGGATCGTGCAGCCGCTGGATTTCCTGCGCGAGGCCCTTCGCCTGCGTCCGATGCCGGTGCCCGACACCACCACCGAGAGCGGGCGCCGCCTGCTGACCATCCATATCGATGGCGACGGGTTCGCCTCGAAGGCCGAGATCCCTGGCGGCGGTTTCTCCGGCGAGGTATTGTTCCGGGAAATCTTCGACCGCTATCGCCTGCCGATGACGATGTCGGTGATCGAGGGCGAGGTCGGCAAGTCGGGCATGTACCCGAAGCTGACCGCCGAGCTGGAACCAATCGCGCGCAAGATCTTCGCGCAGCCGTATGTCGAGGTGGCCAGCCACACCTATTCGCACCCGTTCGAGTGGGGCCGCACGGTGCCCGGTCAGCAGAGCGACGCGCGTGTCACCGAGGGCGACGAGGAATTCCACCTGGCCATCCCCGGCTACAAGATGGACCTGAACCGCGAGATCGGCGGCTCCATCGACTACATCAACAAGGTGCTGTCGCCGAACAAGCCGGTGAAGATGCTGCTGTGGCCCGGCGACTGCCAGGCGCCGCCGGAAGCCATCAAGCTGACCGATGCCGCCGGCGTGCTGAACATGAACGGCGGCGACACGCTGATCACGCGCAGCAACCCCACCTGGACCGCCATCGCGCCGCTGGGCATCCACAAGGCCGACAACACGTTCCAGGTATTCGCGACCAACCAGAACGAGAACGTCTACACGAACCTGTGGCGCGGCCCGTACTACGGCTTCGAGCGTGTGATCGAGACTTACGAGATGACCGAGAAGCCGTATCGCTTCAAGGCCGTGAACATCTACTACCACAGCTACGCGGGCACCAAGGTGGCATCGCTGAAGGCGCTGCGCACGGTGTACGACTACGTGCTGACGCAGAACCTGTTGCCGATGCACTCGACGGACTACGTGCTCAAGGTGCTCGACTGGCAGGACATGGCGGTGGCACGCGAACTCGGTGACGGCGCCAATGGCGCCCCGGCCGGCGGCGCGTGGGTGGTGCGTGGCGACGGCAACCTGCGCAACCTGCGCTGGGTCGGCGACGGCGTGCCCGACGTGGCCACGGCTCAGGGCGTGACCGGCTCGTCGTCCGCGCCGGGCGGCGGCGTGTATGTGCACCTGGATGGCGGCAACGCGCGCTTCAGCTTTGTGCCGGCCGCCACGCATGCGGTGCCCGAACTGCCCGAGGCCAACGGCCTGGTGCGTGACTGGCACCGCGACGGCGGTATCACCCGCTTTGCTTTCTCCGGCTACTACAAGCCGTTCTTCCGGCTTGCCAATGCCGGCCAGTGCAGCGTCACCATCGATGGCAAGCCCGCTCGCGGCGTGCGCGAGAGCAACACGCTGCGTTTCGATACTCCTGCGGTGAATGATCCGATCCATGTCCAGCAACAAGTCGAAGTCCGCTGCGGCGCCTGAGCGCGAGCGGCTGTTGCCGCCGGCGCTGGTTCTGACCTTTACCGCGATGGTGGGGGTGGGCCTGGCGCTGATGTTTCCGCGCGAGACGCTGCGCGAGCGCCTGCTAGGCCAGGGCCGTACGGTTGACGGCCTGACGGTGGCCTATCTCGAAGCGTGGTCGCGCGTGGCCCCCAACGACACGAGCTTCATGAGCGTGCTGGCCGAACAGTACGCGCGCAGCGGCCGTCTGGACGACGCCGAGAAGATGCTCGAACGCATGATGGCGGTTCAGGGTCAGGACATGACCGGGCATATCCTGCGCACGCGTATCGAGATCACGCAGCAGCGCGCCTATGCGGCGCAGCCCGAATCGCCGGAGCGTGCCGAGCGCCTGGCGCTGATGAAGGACCTGCTCAAGCAGGCCACCGCCGACGGCGCGATGCGCCGCTGGTCGCTGGCCGACCTGCAGACGCTGGCCACGCAATCGCGCCAGATCGGCGATGCCGACGCCGCCAGCGTGCTGTTCCGCACGCTGGGCAAGCGCGATCCGGCCAATCTCGATTTCTACAACCGGCAACTGGCCAGCATCGCGCTGGCCGGCGGCAACTATCGCGATTCCGCGCAGGCGTTGTTCGACGCGCAGGCGCGCAGCAAGAACCTGTACGAGCAGCGCACGCTGTTCCTGCAGGCGCTGCAGACGCTGCAGGCAGGCAACCTGCTGGACGAGGCGCTGGCGGAAGCCGAGCGTCGCGGCGGCAAGCTGCTCGAAGACCCCGACGTACTGCGCTACCTGACGAAGCTGGCGCTGGCCGCCAACAAGCCGGACGTGGCCGCGAAGTACGTCGAGCGGCTGCTGAAGCTGACGGCCAACAAGCCATCGGGCGCCGCGCAAATCGCGCTGGCGGCGCTGCGCAGCGATGCCGCACATGCTGAAGTCCGTCGCGTGTCCGACACCGAGCCGTGGCTGGCCCGTGGCCATGTCTTCCTGGACGGCCCGCGCGGCGTCGCCATGCGCGACCGGATGGGCGATTTCGGCGTGCGACGCGTTCACGCGCAGGCTGCGTCGGCACCGATGCTGGCCCAGGCCATGCCGAAGCCGGGTCCGGGGAATCCGACGCAGGCCGAGGCCCAGGCCGCAGCCAAGGGTGAAGTGGCCGCAGCCGTGGCGGCCGGCAAGGCTTTCAACGCCGACGACTACGATCTGGCCTACCGCGTGTTCCTGGCGGCAGGCAAGCTCGACCAGGCCCAGGACGTCGCCCAGACGGCGGTGCGCAAGCTGCCGAACGAGTCGGTCTGGCGCGAGCGGCTGGCGCAGGTATCCGAATGGAACCGCCAGCCGACGATCGCGCTGCAGAGCTGGCTCGAATACGCGCAGGCGACCAACGACGAGCGCGCCTGGAACAACGTGATGCGCCTGGCGCCGGGCCTCAACGACGATCGCGCCTACCTGGCTGCGCTGCGTCACCGTGCCACGGGCGGCGACCTGAAGACCATCGACGAGGTGGTGGCTGCCTACGAGCGGCTGGGCGAGCCGGAAGCCGGCATGGCCTTTCTGGACACGCTGGCAAACGGCCCGAACGGTCGCCAGGCGATGGAGCGCAATGCCGATCTGGCCGAGCGCGCGGGCAAGGACGATCGCGCCTTCGAACTCTATGGCCAGCTCGAAAAACGCTTTGGCGCCCGGCCGCGATACGCGGTCAAGCGCGCCAACATCCTCTTTGTGCGGGGCCGCCTGAACGAGGCGATGGATGCGCTGCTGCCGGCGCGCAGGCCGGCGGGTCCGCAGGACCTGCTTTACTGGCGCACATACACCGAGCTGGCCCGTCTGACGCAACGCGACGATCTGCTCAAGGACGGCTATCGCCAGATGATGTTCGCCATGGCCGAGACCCGTGACGACCACTGCATGCAGTTTCCGCCGGGTGCCGCCCGCAACGACTGCATTGCCGAAGTGCGCGACACGGTGGAAGCGGACTATTCGAACCTGATTGCGTACTACGACCGCTCGCCCATCGACGCGGGCCGGATCGCCGAAGCCAGCTGGCGCAAGAACGGCAAGTTCGACCAGTTCCAGCTCGCGGTGTACTACTACACCCGCGCGCACGCCTGGCGCCGTATCGACCAGCTGCTTGCGGACCTGACGCCCGAGCAGCGCAGCGAAGCCGAATCGTCGGCCGTGTTCCTGATGCGCCGCGCCGAATACTGGCGCCTGACCGGCAACCGCGACCGTGCGCTGGCCGACCTGCGCCGTGCCGCCGGGCAGCCCGACGCGGACAGCGAGACTTTCGGCGCGCTGCTGTGGGCGCTCGTCGACAGCGGCACCGACAGCGAAGTGCGCGCCGTGATGCAGCGACTGAAGCCCAGTGCCGAGCAGGACCCGGGCCTGTGGGGCGCGTATGCCGCCGGTGCCATGCGCTTCCAGGACGGCTATACCGCGCTGCACTACCTGCGCAAGATGCAGCAGGGCAAGAACGCCGATCCGCTCTGGCTGGGCCTGACCGCCGACGCGTACGAAGCCATCGGCCAGACATCGACGGCCTGGCGTATCCGCAGGCAGGCGTGGATCGACCTGCACCATGCGTGGGCGGCGGGCGGCCAGCACTGGGCCAACGCATCGGCAAGCGACGATGAAGACGGCGACGCGGAAGACGACGCACTGGATGGTCCGGCACGGGGCGACCTGCGCCGCCAGACGGTGGCGCTCGGGCAGATCTTCGCTTCCGGCGATGTGTCGCGCAGCCTCGTCATCGAGATGCTGCGCCGCGACCGTGCCGAAGTGGCCGCGCGCCGCGCCGCGCCGGGCGATGCGAAGTCGCCGTCGCAGCTGGGCAATGTGCCGGGCCTGCCGGCGCTGGACGCGGTGCCGCCGGCCGCGCTGACCGAGGCGCAGCGCCGTCGCCAGAGCCAGATCTCGGCGGCCAGCCGCGAGGTGGCGCTGGCCTGGGCGATGTCGTCCGAATCGAACGATCTGGCGCGGGCGTGGCTGGCCCGGCAGTATGCCGACCGGATGCAGCGGCCCGCGTATGCCGAGATTTCCATCGCGCTGGACAGCAACGACATGGACCAGCTCGACCGGATCATGGAGCGCCAGGCCGGCCGCGTGCCGGTGGCGAACCAGATCGAGGCCAACCGCCAGCTGGACCGGCTGTCGACCGCGCAGACCCAGGCGTTCGAGACGCAGGAACTGGCCCGTACCGACGACACGCTGCAGCAGACGCTGGAAGATGCGCTGCTGTTCAACGCCCAGGCCATCGAGCCGCGCGTCACGTTCCAGCGCCAGAAGCCGCTCGAATACTACGAGTACAGCCTGGCGGGCGGCGCGCGCCTGTGGGATGGCTATGCGGTGAACCTGCGCGGCGTGTTCCGCGACCAGCGCAGCGCCGACCGCACGCAGCTGGACAACGTGCCGGCATCTGACCGCCGTGCCGAACTGGCGTTGAGCTATCGCGACAGCCAGAAGAACTGGCTGCTCGGGATCGGCCGCCGCGACGGCCTGGAGAGCTTCACCACGGCCCGCCTGACCGGCAACTGGAACCAGGAAGGGCGCATCCAGTACACGGGCACGGTGGGCTACAACCAGCAGGCCGACGAATCGGCACAGCTGCGCGTGGGAGGCATGAAGGACGTGGTGGAACTGGGTGCCACGTGGCGCCTGGGCCTGCGCGAATTCATCAGCGGCCGGGCCCAGTACAACCACTTCTACGGCCAGGACCGTACCGCGCTGGGCCATGGCATGGTCTTCGACGTCGAGGCCGGCTATCGCATCCGCACGCAGTATCCGGACTATACGGTGCGTATCGTCGGCACGCGTGGCATCTACAGCGCCAATGGCGGCACGCTGTCGCCGACCATGCAGCGGCTGCTGCCGGCCGGTGACGACGAGGCCACGCCGGCGTTCTACATGCCGCAAAGCTTCACGCAGGCCGGCGTGCTGTTCGGCTTCGGCACCGACCTGATCGACGACTACACGCGCAAGTGGCGGCCGTTCATGGAAGCCGGTGCGCTGTATGACACGCGCGCGGGGCACAACTTCCGCGGGCAGGTGGGTGTGGCCGGATCGGTGTTCGGCAACGACCATCTGTCGCTGTATGTCTCGCACGACACCGCGGCCCGTACCACGGGGACGCCGCTGACCGAAGTTGGCCTGCGTTATCGCTGGCTGTATTGATGAACATTTGACTGGATTTCAAGGTAACGAGGGGGATCGAAGATGAACAAGACCAATACCCGCACGGGTCGCCTGATGGCATGGGCCGCGGCCATCGGTGCCGCACTGTGGCTGGCCGGCTGCGCCGTGACCGACGTGGGCCGCGCGCCACAGATGGCCGCTGGCGACACCGTGGCCGTCCTGCCGATCGTGAACTACACCGAAACGCCGCAGGCCGGCCTGCGCGCCGAAGCCATCGCCGAGTCGCTGCTGAAGACGGGCGGCGTGGCCAACCTGAAGCGTTATCCGGCCGCGCTGAACCCCGAAACGCTGTTCGAGCCGGCCGAGCGCGAGTCGGTGAACAAGGCGCTGGAATGGGCGCGCGGCGAACGGGCGCGCTACGCGCTGACGGGCGCCGTGCAGGAATGGCGCTACAAGGTGGGTGTCGATGGCGAACCGGCCGTGGGCATCTCGCTGCAACTGATCGACGTGTCGAGCGGCCAGGTGGTGTGGTCGGCCACGGGCAGCAGCGCCGGCTGGAGTCGCGAATCGCTGTCGGGCGTGGCCCAGAAGCTGCTGCGCCGCCTGCTGGCGCCGCTGATGCAGGGTTGAGTGGAACCGGGTAGACAAAAGGACGGGTGACAAGCGTGGCTAACACCGCCGATAACAAGCGTCAGGCGACCCGCCAGGGCCAGGGCATCGGCCTGGGCGGGCGCTATGCGCGCTGGCTGGCGCCCGCGGGAGGCGGGGCGGCCGCCGTGCTGGAGATGATCGTCGTGATGGCGCTGGCCATGGCCGTCACCTGGGCGATCCTCCCGCAAAACCCGCTGCTGCTGGGTCTGGGCTTTCCGTGGGCATGGCTGCTGCCGGTGATCCTGGCGCTGCGCTATGGCACGCTGGTGGGCGTAGGTGCCGTGCTGATGCTGCTGGGCGGCTGGTTCTTCTTTGACGCCATGGGCAACCACGGCGAAGCGTTCCCGCGCATGTTCTTTCTGGGCGGCCTGCTGCTGGTGCTGGTGGCCGGCCAGTTCGGCGACGTGTGGAACACACGCCTGGCGCGCGCCCGCGCCGTGAACCGCTACCTGGACGAGCGGCTCTCCGCGCTGACCAAGAACCACTACCTGCTGCGCATTTCGCACGCCCGGCTGGAGAACGACCTGCTGGCCCGACCGACCACGCTGCGCGACACGCTGTCGCAGCTGCGTGCCGTGACCATGCAGGACGCCGCGCGCGGCAGCAAGGTCGAACTGCTGGCCGGCGCGCAGCCGATGCTGCAGGTGGTGGCACAGGCTTGCCAGATCGAAGGTGCCGCGCTGTTCGCTTGCGTGGGCGAAAACGTCGTGCCCGGGGCGGTTGCCGCCATCGGTCCCGACTTTGCACTGGATGTCAGCGACCCGCTGGTGCGCCACTGCCTCGAGACGCGCGAACTCGCGCATCTGCGCACCACGGGCCTGCAGCAGGACGCCGAAACACGCTATGTGGCCGTGGCGCCCGTGCTGGCCGGTTCGGACCGCCTGATCGGCGTGCTGGTTGTGGAGCGCATGCCGTTCCTGTCGCTAACGTATGAAAACCTGCAACTGCTGATGGTGCTGATGGGCTACTACGCCGACGGCGTGGAGCATGCCCAGGCCACGCACGGCATCCAGGAACTGGCCCCGGCCATTCCGTACGCGTTCGCGCTGGACTATGCGCGCCTGTCGCGTCTGCGCCGCGAGACCGGCATCCAGAGTTCCGTGGTGGCGCTGGTGTTCGACCTGGACGAAGCGCGCGACGCGCTGTTCGAGCAGGTGGTGCGCAGCCGCCGGGCGCTGGACGTGGCCTGGCCGGCGCGCGGTGTACATCAGCGTGCCATGCTGACGCTGATGCCGCTGTCGGACAGCCAGGCGGTGTCGGCCTACCTGGTGCGCATCGAAGACATGCTGCGCGCGCAGTTCGGTACCGATTTTGCCAGTGCGCATATCGGCGTGTACACGCTGCCGGTGCCGGCCGCCGGCGCGGAAGAGGCGCTGGTGCGCCTGCTGCACCGCTGCCATCTGGACGGCAAGGACGGCACCGCCACGCCGGCTGTCAGCGCCGGTGTCACACCCGGACCGGGCGCGGCCCCGTCGGCCGGACAGACGCAGGCGGGCTGACGCATGGGCAAGCTGACCATCGGCGGCACCGCCTCGCAGATCGCGGCACTGTACCTGCTGTTTCACGGCGGCACCGGGCTGCCGTTGCTGCTGTCGTTCCTGGGGCTGCAGGCGGTTGCCGCCGGGCTGCTCGGCCTGGCGGTGTGGCGTCTGCTGCCGCGGCGCTTTCGTACGCCATTCGGGTGGAGCTACGCCTACATGACGGCGTTCTGCTTCTTCGTGCCGCTCGGCGGCACGCTGGTTTGCCTGGGCAGCCTGCTGTTCTCGAAGCTGTTCCCGCATCGGCGCGACAGCGCCGGCATTGCCTCGGTGGCACTGCCCGAATTCGTGACGCACCTGATCCAGCGTGTGACGCATGGTGGCGGGGCGCGGCTGCGCGCGCAGCTGGGCAACACGCGTGCGCCGCTGCCCGAACGCATGACGGCGCTGGTGGCGATGCAATCGATGCCCACGCGCACGGCCAGCCCCGTGCTGCGCGAACTGCTGGCCGACAGCACCGACGACATCCGCCTGCTGGCCTACGGCATGCTGGACGGCGCAGAGAAGCAGTTGACGCAGAAGATCCTGGCCGAGCTGCCGCGCCTGGAGTCGGCCGACACGCCGCAGGCACGGCTGGAAATCAACAAGCGGCTGGCCGACCTGTACTGGGAACTGATCTACCAGAATCTGGTGCAGGGCGACGTGTACCGCTACACGGCCAGCCAGGTGGAACGCTACGCCAGCGCCGCGCTGCAGATCGACGACAGCAATGCGGCCCTGTGGTACATGCGTGGCCGCCTGGCGCTGACACGTAACGCGCCCGGCGAGGCGCGCGACTTCCTGGGCCGCGCCGAGGCGCTGGGCTTTGCGCGCGAGCGCGTGCTGCCGCTGCTGGCGGAAGCGGCCTACCAGGAACGCGACTACGCCGCGGTGCGCCGCCTGATGGCGGCTTTCGACAGTCCTTCGCCGCTCCCGCTGGTGCGGCCCCTGCTGCGGTACTGGCAATCATGAGCGAAATTCTGGTCAAGGGAACGTCCGCCGACGTCATGCTGCTGCTGGAAGGCACGTTCCCGTATGTAAGCGGGGGCGTGTCGAGCTGGGTCAACCAGATGATCCGCGCATTTCCCGATATCCGGTTCGGCATCGTCTTCATCGGCAGCCGCCGCGAGGACTATGGCGACATGGCCTACCCGCTGCCCGCGAACGTCGTGCATCTGGAAACCCACTTCCTGTACGACTTTCCGCCGCCTCCGCTGGTGCATGGGACGCCTGGCGACGCGAGCGCGTTCGACAAGTCGGACACGCTGCACGAACTGCTGCGCGAGCCGGGCAAGGAAGCCGAGGCTGGGGAGCTGATCCGCGACCTGATGCCGCAGCTGCGCGAGGGCGGGGCGCTGTCCGAGGATGCGTTCCTGTACAGCAAGCGGGCCTGGGACACGATCACGAGCCAGTACCGCCAGTTCTGTACGGACCCGTCGTTCACGGACTACTTCTGGACTATCCGCATCATGCACAAGCCGCTGTGGCAACTGGTGCGGATTGCCGACGGCCTGATCCCGGCCAGGGTCTACCACACGGTGTCCACCGGCTACGCGGGCTTCCTGGGCGCGATGCTGCGCCACCGCAATGGCCGTCCGCTGCTGGTATCGGAGCACGGGATCTACACCAAGGAACGCAAGATCGACCTGTTCCAGAGCCAGTGGATCCGCGACAACCGCAACATCTTCGAACGCGACATTTCCCAGATCAGCTATTTCCGCGAACTCTGGGTGCGCTTCTTCGAAACGCTGGGGCGTGTCTGCTACGAAGCCGGCGACGAGATCACGGCGCTCTACGAGGGCAACCGCCGCCGCCAGGTACTGGATGGCGCGGTGCCCGGGCGCACGCGCAATATCCCGAACGGCATCAACCTGCCGCGCCTTTCCGCGCTGCGCGAGAAGCGCGCGCCGGGCGTGCCGCCGGTGCTGTGCCTGATCGGCCGCGTGGTACCGATCAAGGACATCAAGACCTTTATCCGGGCGATGCTGACCGTGGTGCGCGAGTACCCCGAGGCCGAAGGCTGGATTGCCGGCCCCGAGGACGAGGACCCCGAATACGCGCGCGAATGCCGCAGCCTGGCTGAAAGCCTGGGCCTGGGCGAGAAAGTCAGGTTCCTCGGCTTCCAGAAGATCGACGAACTGCTGCCGAAGGTCGGCGTGCTGGTGCTGAGTTCGATCTCGGAGGCGCTGCCGCTGGTGGTGCTGGAAGGGTTCGCCGCCGGCGTGCCGTGCGTGACCACCGACGTGGGATCGTGCAGCGAACTGGTGTTCGGCCTGCCCGGCGACGACGCCGCGCTGGGCGCCGCAGGCGACGTGGTGCGCATTGCCGATCCGGCCGCGCTGGCCGGCGCCGCGCTGGGCCTGCTTCAGCATCCGGACCGCTGGCACGCGGCGCAGGCCTCGGGCATCGCGCGCGTGGAAAAGTACTACACGCAGGAACAGATGGTGGGCAGCTATCGCACGCTCTACACCGAGTTGATGGCGATGCCGGACAACACGCGCTGCGAGCAGGGTGGCGCCAGCCCCGCGAAGTGCCCGGTGCACCACGGCGCGCGGGCAGGAGGACGCTGAGATGGCCGGTATTGGATTCGAACTTCGCAAGATGCTCCGGCGGGACAGCCTGTCCGGCATGCTCAGCGCGTACGCGTATGCGGGCGTGATCAGCTCGGGCCCGTGGGTGCTGTCGATCCTGGGCATCCTGCTGATCGGCCTGCTGTCGATCGGCTGGGTGATTCCGGGGGCGCTGATCACGCAGTTCCAGGTGTCGGTGACGTACCTGATAGCGTGCAGCCTGATACTGACCGGGCCGATGCAGCTGTCGTTCACCCGCTTCACGTCGGACCGCCTGTTCGAGAAGCGCGCCGACCTGGTACTGTCGAACTATCACGCCGTGGCGCTGCTCTGCACGGCGCTGGCCGGTGCCATCGGCCTGGCCTGCGCCGTCTGGGCGTTTCCGGAACAGTCGGTGCTGTACCGGCTGCAGATGATGGCCGGCTTTGTGATCATGAGCAATATCTGGATCGCTGCCATCTTCCTGTCGGGGATGAAGCAGTACAAGGCCATTGTCTGGACGTTTTTCGTCGGTTACACGATCACCGTGCTGGCGGCGCTGGCGCTGCGTTCGCACGGGCTGGAGGGCCTGCTGGGCGGCTTCGTGTTCGGCCAGCTGTGCCTGCTGGTGGGCATGATCACGCTGATCTACCGCAACTACACGAGCCACCGGTTCATGTCGTTCGAGGTCTTCCAGCGCCGCTTTGCCTACCCGAGCCTGATCGCCATCGGCCTGTTCTACAACCTGGGCATCTGGATCGACAAGTTCATGTTCTGGTACGCGCCGTCCACGGGCCAGCCCGTGATCGGCCCGCTGCATGCGTCGATCATCTATGACATCCCGGTGTTCCTGGCCTACCTCGCCATCATCCCGGGCATGGCCGTGTTCCTGGTGCGGATCGAGACCGACTTCGTGGAGTACTACGACGCCTTCTACAACGCGGTGCGAGGCGGCAGTTCGCTGGAGCACATCGAGGACATGCGCAATACGATGGTGCAGACCATCCGCCTGGGCCTGTACGAGATCGTCAAGGTGCAGGCCATCGCGTCGCTGCTGCTGTTCGTGGTGGGCGGCTGGCTGCTGCGGCTGCTGGGCATCTCGGAGCTGTACCTGCCGCTGCTCTACGTGGACGTGATCGGCGCCAGCCTGCAGGTGGTGCTGCTGGGCGTGCTGAACATCTACTTCTACCTGGACCGCCGCCGCGAGGTGCTGATGCTGACCGGCACGTTCGTGGTGCTGAACTTCGTGCTGACGCGGCTGACGCTGTCGCTGGGGCCGGCCTGGTACGGCTATGGTTTCGCGGTGTCGCTGCTGATCGTCGTGGCGCTGTCGCTGTATCTGCTGGACCGCAAGCTCGACCGGCTCGAGTACGAAACCTACATGCTGCAGTAAGCCGGCTGGCGCCGGGGACACCGCGTGCAGCGTGGGCGTGCCCCGGCTGCTTCCATTCGCAACGGCCCGGCGGTCGGCCACGTTTTCATTACGCCCGCAAGGCAGGACGACGACTTGCGGCGCGCCTGCAACACCCCCGGCGGCGGCTCCCCTCTAATGTAGCCTCGACGCGCCATGGCGCGTTTCGGTAACATGACGCCGCCGTGCCAGACACACAGGCCGCAGTCATCAGAGGGATGTAATGAGAATTGCCTCAGTAGAGGACGATGCCGCCCAGGCCGAACAGATCCGGCAACTGCTGGAAGAGGCGGGCTTCAACTGCACCAGCTTTCCGACTGGCTCCGCCTTCCTGCGCGCGCTGCGCGACCAGGCGTTCGACCTGATCCTGATGGACTGGCAGTTGCCCGATACCAGCGGATACGAACTGGTCATCTGGGTGCGCCAGCACTCGGGCCGCCTGCCGCCCATCCTGTTCCTGACCAGCCGCATCGACGAGGCCGATATCGTGGCGGGCCTGGGCGCAGGCGCCGACGACTATCTGGCCAAGCCGCTGCGTCCGGCCGAGTTCGTGGCGCGCGTACGTGCGCTGCTGCGCCGTGCCTACCCTGACGCCGTGCACGACGACGAACTGATCCGGCAGGGCGACTACGTGGTGGACGCGCGCCGCCGCAGCATTGCGGTGGCGGGGCAGATTGCCGACCTCTCGCCGCGAGAATTCGATCTGGCGCTGTTCCTGTTCCGCAATATCGGCCGGCTGCTGTCGCGCGAGGTGATCGAGCAGGCGGTCTGGGGCCGCGCCATGGATGCCGGCTCCCGCACGCTGGATACCCATGTCTCGCGCCTGCGCATCAAGCTGGCGCTTCGCCCCGAGCACGGGGTACGGCTGACGTCGGTCTATTCGCACGGCTATCGCTTCGAGGCCGCAGGGGCCGCCGATGCGTAGCTGGCGCTGGCTTGGCCGTGCGGTGCTGTGCAGCGGCATGGCGTGCCTGATTCTGCCTGACAGTACCTTGGCGGGCCCGGCCGGCAGTCAGGGCGGCGATTTCCTTTACGACGTGGAGCCGGGCGACACATTGATCGGCCTGGCCGCCCGGTATATGCAGCGCCCCGACGACTGGCGCCTGCTGCAGACGCGCAATCGCGTGGCCGATCCGTACCGTCTGGTGCCGGGGTCGCGCATCCGCATGCCGCTGTCGCGGATTCCGGTGGCGCCAGCCACGGCGCGGGTGGTCTTCGTGCGCGGCCAGGTGCGGGCCGATGGCCGACCCGTGCAGGTGGGCCAGGCGCTGGCAGAGTCATCCCGTGTCGATACCGGCGCCGATGGCGCGATCACGCTGGAACTGCCGGACACCACACGCGTGGCGCTGCCGGCCGATACGTCGATGGCCGTGCGCCGGATGCGGTCGTTCGCGCGCAGCGGACTCACGGACACCGTCATCGGCGTCGATCGCGGCGCAGTCGATTCACGCGTCGCGCCCCGGGGCGGCGGCGTGGGCCGTTACGAAATCCGCACCCCGGTGATGGTGACCGGCGTGCGCGGCACCCGTTACCGCGTGGCCGTGGACCGCACCGGCAGCCGCAGCGAGGTGGCGGAAGGCCTGGTCGGTGTAGGGGCCCTTTCCATGTCACGGGACGTGGCCGCCGGGTTCGGCGTGGGCGTGTCGGCGCGGGGGCAACTAGGCAAGCCGGTGGCGCTGCTGCCGGCGCCCGAGGTGGCAGCCGTGGCCCAGCCTGTGATGTCGCGGTCGCTGGCCGTGCAGTGGCAGGCCGTGGCCGGCGCCGCCAGCTATCGCATTGCCGTGGCACGCGATGCCGCGCTGACCGAATGGGTGTCGGCGGCAGAGGTGGCCGGTCCTGCCGCGACGCTGGACGATTTGCCCGATGGCGAACTGTATGTCGTCGTCAATGCGCTGGCCGCGGACGGGATGACCGGCCACGCCGGCGTCCTGCCGATCACGGTCAGGCGCCATCCGCCCGCGCCGTTTTCGCTGGGCCCGCGCCCCGATGGCGTGGCCTATGGCGGTGACGCGCAATTCCGCTGGGCCGCCGTGCCCGAAGCCTCGGTCTACGAGATCGCCGTGGCAGCCGATGCCGGCTTTACGCGGCAGGCCGATGTCCGGCGCGAAACCGGCGTGGCATCCCGTATGACGCTGCCGACCGGCCAGTGGTGGTGGCGCCTGCGTTCGCTCGACGCGCGCGGCCAGCCCGGACCGTGGAGCGATGCGCAGCGCCTGCGCGTGGAGGCCGCGCTGCCGCTGCCCGCCGCCAGCGACAGCGGCGCCGAACTACTGGTGCGCTGGCCCGCCGACTCCGCGGCCCGGTCCGGCTATGTCGTGCAGATTGCCGGCGACGAGGGTTTCGGTCAGGGTCTGCAGACGCTGCGTGCCACGCGCAATGAGGTGGCCCTGCCGCGTCCCGACGCAGGTACGTACTACGTCAGGGTGGCGCGTGCCGAGGGCGCCGAGGGCGCCGAGGGTGCCGACGTGCCGCCGGCCGCCGCGTTCTCGGCGCCGCAGCACATCGTGTTGCCGGCCATGCTGCGCGATGGGCGCGGCGGCGTGGTGGTGTTGGGAGGCACCGACCGTGGCGTCGAGACGGGTGTCCGCTAGCCGGGCCGCCGCCTTCTTTCATCGTCGCACCCGCGTGGAGTGGGTGCTGCTGCTGGCCGCCGTGGTGGTGGTCACGGCGGTGGTGGCGCGTTTCAACTGGTTCGAGCGTGCCGACCTGGCGCTGCTCGACTTTTCCATCGCCAGCCAGCCCCATGCCGCGCGCAACGACATCGTGCTGGTGGCCATCGACGACGCCAGCATCGGGGCCATCGGCCGCTGGCCGTGGCGCCGCACCGTGCTGGCGTCACTCATCGACCATATTGCGGCCGACAAGCCGCGCGTGATCGGCCTGGACGTGATCCTGTCCGAGCCCGACATCCGCTATCCGGCTGACGATATGGAACTGGCCCAGGCCATCGCCCATGCGCGCAACGTGATCCTGCCGGTAGTGGCGGAAGCCAGTGTGGCCGGCCCCGTCATGCGTCATCCGCTCGAAGCGTTCGCCGCCACCGACGGCCATATCAACATGAGCGTCGATGCCGATGGCGTGGCCCGTTCCGTCTATCTGCGCGAGGGCGATGGCGATTCGCCGCCGGTCTGGCATTTCGCGGCGGCGATGGCAGCGTACGGGCAGCCGTCGCCGCCATCACCGGAGTCGTTCCGCCACGAGCGCGCGCGGCGTGTCGACAGCGCCGGCTGGGTCAGCCAGGACCGCCTGCGGATTCCATTCGTGGGGCCGCCCGGCACCTTCGAGCGCGTGTCGGTGCTGGACGTGCTGTCGGGCCAGTTGGGCGCAGGCTTCTTCCGGGGCAAGTACGTGATCGTGGGCGCGATGGCCACCGGCATTGGCGACGTGTTCGCCACGCCGGTGTCGCGCGACGGGCGCGGCATGAGCGGAGTGGAGATCCTGGCCAACACGCTGCAGGCGCTGCGCGACGGCACGGGCATCGTGCGCGTGCCTGATCTGGCCCGATGGTTCGCCACATTGCTGCCCGTGCTGCTGGCCGCGCTGGCGGCCTGGATGCTGACCCCGCGCGACGCGTTGATCGCAGTGGCCGTGCTGGTGGCCGCCCTGATCGGCGGCAGCATCATGCTCGTGGGCAGCATGCAGCTCTGGTTTGCCCCGGCGGCGGCCGTGTTCGGCTGCCTGCTCGTCTATCCGCTCTGGAGCTGGCGGCGCCAGGAGGCCGCGCTGCGGTTCCTGTCCGAGGAGCTGGCGCGCCTGATGCGCGAGCCCGGCCTGCTGGGCGCGCCGGCCCGCGTCGACCATTCGCTCGATGGCCGCATGCAGGCCGTCTACGACATGACCGCCCGGCTGCGGGACATGCGGCGCTTTCTGTCTGACGGGCTGGAAAGCCTGCCCGAGGCCACCGTCATCTGCAACCTGGATGGTGGCATCCTGGTGGCCAATCGCCGCGCGGTGGCGCTGGTGCCGGTGGTGCTGCAGGGCATCAACGACCTGCCGCAGCCCGCGGGGCTGGGTGACTTGCCGACGCCGGATGCCTATGCCGACGCTTATGCCGATGCCTACGGGGGGCTTGACCGCCCGGGGCTGCCGGATGTCATCGAGACGCTGTTTCCGGTGCCCGGCCCCGGCCTGGCGTACTGGGATGCCCTGTGCGGCGCGCTGGATGCCGACGCGCCCGTGATGTCCTCATCCGATTCGCATGGCGTGGAACTGGCTACCGAGGACGACCGCCGCTACCTGCTGCATGGCGCGCCGCTGCACGGCGAGGCGGGGCGGCCGGCGGGCGTTATCGTCAGCCTGATCGACATCACGACCGTACGCCGCGCCGAACGCCAGCGCGAGCAGACGCTGCATTTCCTTTCGCACGACATGCGCTCGCCGCAGGCGTCGATCCTGGCGCTGATCGACCTTCAGTCGCGCCCCGAGCGGGCGCTGACGCAGGCAGAGTTGCTGGGCCGCATCGGCGAGCATGCCCACCGCACGCTGGCGCTGGCGGACGATTTCATCCGGCTGGCGCAGGCCGAATCGCAAAGCCTGGCGTTTGCCGAGGTGGAGCTGACGGCGCTGGTGCTGGACGCCACCGACGAGCTTTGGGCGCTGGCCAAGACCCGGGGCATCGAGCTGCGGCTCGACCTGGACGGCGACGGCGTAACGCTGCGCGCGGCGCCGGCGCTGCTGGTGCGCGCCATCGCCAATCTGGTCAGCAATGCCATCAAGTTCAGCCCCGACGGCGCGCCGGTGACGGTGGGTCTGCGACGGCTTGGGCCTTACATGGCCATCGAGGTGACCGATCTGGGCCCCGGCATCGCGCCCGAAGCCCAGGCGCGCCTGTTCCGGCCGTTCAGCCGTGTGCATGCGCCGGCCAGCGATGCCCCGTCGGGCAGCGGCCTGGGCCTGGTCTTCGTGAAAACGGTGGCGGAACGCCACGGCGGACGGGTGATGCTGCGCAGCGCGGCGGGGGAGGGTGCCACGTTCTCGATCTGGCTGCCGCTGCGCTCGCGCGCCGGCTGACGCTGGAACGTCCGGCATCTGTCGCGCAGCCGTCGGGCAACGATCGTCTGGACGTGCACGTCCGGATTGCTTGCCGACACAATTGTTGGCAATCCCTTTGGAAAAAATTGCCTACGATCTGTCGGGCCACGGACACCGCATCCGTGGTCTTGCTGCCCACGCCGGGCCCCGGCGTGGGCGTTTTTTTGGCTACTTGGCCATGCCCGGTGCCGGGGCCGGCGTGGCCGGGGTCTCGGGCTTGGGCGATGTGTCGGGCCTGGCTTCGCCTTCCGGCGTCTTGGGCGCTGCCTTGCCCCCCGGTGCGGACGGCGACGATTCCTCGTCCTCGTCATACGTCGGCAGCGTGTCGCCGCCGCCGGTCAGCAGGTACTGGCGGCGCTGCGTGTAGGCGTCGCGCACGAAGGCGTACTTGTCCAGCGCGGCCTGCGACAGCAGGTCGGTGGCGCCCAGCATGTTGGTGCGGGTGTTCACGACGTTGATGCCGAACATCGAATAGCGCCAGGCCGTATCGAAATAGTGTGCCGGGTCCAGGAAGATGCTGCCCGCCACGCCCACGCCATCACGGATCGAACTGGGCCCGAACAGCGGCAGCACCAGGTACGGGCCGGCCGGTACGCCCCAGGTGCCCAGCGTCAGGCCGAAATCCGTGGAATGGCGCGGCATGCCGGCCGCCGTGGCGACGTCGATCAGGCCGCCGATACCCAGCACCGTGTTGACCGCCACGCGCATCATCGTTTCCACCGCTTCCACGGGCCTGCCCTGGAGCACGTTGTTGGCGAAGTTGCCGACGTCCGAGAAGTTGTTGAAGAAGTTGGTGACGGCCAGGCGTGCCGGTTCCGGCGTGACGGCCTTGTAGCCCTTGGCCAGCGGCTGGGCCACGTAGGTGTCGGCCTTGTCGTTGACGGTGAAGACGACCCGGTTCATCGGCTCCAGCGGATCCGCCGGGTTGGCATTGGGGCCCGTGGCGCAGCCGGTGGCCAGCAGGGTCAGCGATGCGGCGGCCAGGGCGGTGGCAAGCCGGGGCGATTCAGGCGCCGCGGCGCGCAGGAGCGAAAGACGGGAGAGCATGTCGAGACAGTCTTTTTCGTTTCTTGTGATGTGGGGACGGCGCACCCGGCAGCGCCGGGACACGTCCGTCCGAACTGCGCCGGTGGGCGCCCCGGGCTACCGCCGGGACTGGCCAGAATCCGACCCTGCTGATTTATCGGCAGATTGTGCCATGGTCGTAGCCACCGTGAGAGGGGGTAGCGACGGCCCGAGCGGTTCCGCACGGCCGTTCAGTTCGCGGCGCGGGCGGCCCATCAGGATCGGCTGGAAGAACACGGCGCCGGCCAGCGTGCAGATCAGCGCCAGCGCCAGCAGCTTGCCCATGCTGGCCGTGCCGGGGTGATGCGAGAGCCAGAGGCTGCCGAAGGCCGTGGCCGTGGTGCCGGCGCTGTACAGCACCGCGTGCGTGAGGCTGGACTGCAGCAGCTTGGTCTTGCCGTGGCGCCAGGCGATCACGTAGTAGATCTTGAACGCCACGCCGATGCCCAGCAGCAGCGGCAGCGCGATGATGTTGGCGAAGTTCAGCGAGATGCCGAATACCACGCACAGCTCCAGCGTGACCAGCCCCGACACCAGCAGCGGGATCAGCGTCCGCAGCACGTCGCCGACGCGTCGCAGGGTGATCCAGAGCAGCACCGTGATCGACAGCACCGCCCAGATGCCGGCGTGGATGAAGGCGGTCATGATGGTATCGGCCGATCCCTTGATGGCGATCGGGCCGCCCGTGGCGTCGGGCTGCACGCGGGCCATCACGGCGATGAACCTGCTGAGCGCCGCCTCGCGGGCGGCTTCGTTCTTCGCGCCGGGCGGCGGCAGTTTCGGGCTCACATTGACCAGCGCCTGGCCATTCGGTGCGAGCCAGTCGCGCGTCAGTTCGGGCGGCAGCGTCTGTTGCGACACCGGTTCGGGCTGCAGCGCGTTCTTCAGCGAGCCCAGTGCCAGGCGCAGCGGCAGCGCCACGGCCAGCTCGGCGCGGTCGCGCACGGCGGGCGTCGCGTCGGCCAGCTGCTTGAGTGCGCGCGACAGGTGTTCGGCCGATTCGGCGCCCGGGCCCGGATGATCGAGCGCGGCCAGCGACAACTGGCGCGACGCATTGCGCAGCGACGCCACGCGCAGCGCATCGGTGGCCGGCGTGGCGGTCGGCTGCGTCAGCACCGGCATCAGGCTCTTGGCCATGCCGGCGATGATGGCCAGCTTGGGCGCCTGATCGTCGGGAATGAAGGTTTTCAGCGTGACCACGCGCGCCACCTCGGGCAGCGCCTTGAGCCTAGTAGCGGTGGCTTCGGCGTCCTTCAGCGTGGGCGCCAGCACCTTGATGTCGTCGGTACCGGCCTGCGGTGCGTCCTTCAGCGCCAGCAGCGTCGACATCGATTCCGAATGCGGATCCTTGAGGTGCAGCGGGTCGAAGTCGAAGCGCAGGTGCGGCAGCAGCGGGGCGCCGCCAATCAGCACGGCCAGCACGCCGACCAGCGTGCCCTTGCGATGGCGCTCGAAAAAGGCGTCGGCCGGGGCCAGCCAGCCGAAGCCCGGCATCTCTTCCTCGGCCCGAGGGGCCAGCACGCGGATCAGCGCCGGCAGCATCGTGAACGTGGTGGCGAACGCGATGAACATACCGACGCCGGCAATCTTCCCCAGTTCTGCCACGCCGCGGTAATCGGTGGGCAGGAAGCAGAAGAAGGCGGCCGCCGTGGCGGCTGCGGCCAGCGTCAAGGGGCCGGCCACATCCCGGGCGGCCAGCGTCAGGGCCTGGTCCAGGTCGCCGTGGTCGTGCCGTTCGGCACGATAGCGCACACCGAACTGGATGCCGAAGTCCACGCCCAGGCCCACGAACAGCACCGCGAAAGCCACCGAGATCATGTTCAGCGCGCCCACCATCATCAGGCCCAGGGCGGCGGTCATGACCAGGCCCGAGATCAGGCTCACCAGCACGGCCGTGATCAGGCGGGCGGAGCGCAGTGCCATCCACAGGATGCCGATCACCACGATCAGCGTCAGCACGCCGTTGAGCACGGCGCCTTCGCTGACCGAGGCGAATTCATCGTCGGCCAGCGGCTGCGGGCCCGTCAGCCGCACCACGGCGTTGTAGCGTTCGGTCAGCTTCAGCTGCGTGGCGGCGGCGCGGATGGCATCGCTGGCGCCCGAGCCGGCCTTGAGGTCGCTGAAGTCCAGCACCGGCGACAACGTGACGAAGCTGAACGCGCGGCCGTCGGCATTGGGTTTCAGGCTGTCGTCGACCAGCCCTGCCCAGGACAGCGCCACAGGCTTGTCAGCCAGCACGCCGTCGATAGTGCGGGCGCTTTCGCCCAGCAGCCGGTCCATGTCGGACAGCTTGATCTGCCCAAGCTGCAGCGGCAGGTTCAGCGTGGTGGTGAGCAGATCGGACAGGCCGCGCAACGTGGGGTCGTGCGCCAGGTTGTTCAGCAGCGGCCGTGCCTGGCCAAGCTTGCCGGCCATGTCCTGGACGCTGGCGGTATCGGCAAACAGCAGGCCGTTGCGTTCAAAGAACGGGCCCGAGCCGGGCTGGCCGACGGCCTTGAAGCGGTTGGGCTGCTGGCGCAGCGCGTCGGCCAGTTCGTTGGCGGCGGCGTCGGCCAGTTCCTTGGCCGGGGCCTGCACGACGGCCAGGATCATCTTGTCGCGCTGCGGAAACGCTTCGCTGATGGCGGCGTCGTTCTTCGCCCAGGGGGCGTCCGATTCCAGCAGGCGGCTGATATCGGTGTTGATGGCGAAATTGCGGGCAACATAGACACCGCTGCCAACGGTGAGCAGCAGGGTAATGCCGATCACGAGCCAGGCGTGAACGGTGGCGAATTTGACGGTGCGAACCAGCAGCGGTCTGATCATGAGTCCTGTATCTTCAGCGCCCGAAGCGGCGGGGGCGCATGGGCGGCACCCGGAGTATAGCGGTTGAAGCGGGGCATTCCGCACCCGCCGCGCCACGCGTGCCTGGCAGCGAGGCAACATCCCGATCCGCTATATACTGGCCCGACTGGCCAACCCGGCCGTATTGCTTCGATGAGTCATGAACCGTTACGGAATCCTTCCCGCCGCCGTCATCGCGCCGATCGCCGCGGTGGTTGTCGTGTCTACCGCGCAGGCACAGGTCAATACCAGCGCTGCGCCGGACAAGCTCGTGCAGTCCGCCGTCGAAGGCGTGATCACGAAGATCAAGTCCGATCCTGAAACCCGCGCCGGCGATCTTGCAAAAATTACCGCCGTCGTCCAGCGCGAATTCCTGCCCTACACCGATTTTGGCCGCACCACGCGGCTGGCGGTCGGCAATGCCTGGAAGCAGGCCACTCCGGAGCAGCAAAAAACGCTCCAGGAACAGTTCACGGCACTGCTGGTGCGCAGCTATGCGGTGTCGCTGTCGCAACTGCGCGAGCAGAGCCCGAAGTTTTCGTACAAGCCCGCCAAGTCTGGCAATAACGCCAATGACGCGGTCGTCGCGACGCGTGTGATGAACAACGGCGACGAAATGCTGATCGACTACCGTCTGCAGAAGGGTGCCGACGGCTGGAAGATCTACGACATCAACATGATGGGCGCGTGGCTGATCGAGGTGTATCGCAAGCAGTTCGCGGATATCGTGGCGCGCGACGGCATCGACGGGCTGATCAAGTACCTGAACAGTCACAACGCGCGCGCGTAACTGGCAGGCGCTGGGCGCCAGCCATAAAAAAACCGGGTCTGGTCGCCCAGTCCCGGTTTTTCTTCAAACGGCCGTCGATCGAGATCGAGCGGCCGTTTTTCATGGTGCTCAGTGAACCTGCGCGGCCTGCACGGCCTCGGCGCGGCTGCCCTGCGCCTTCTTCAGGTTGCCGATCTCGGCCAGCTTGATCTCCACGTGGCGCGAGAACACGTATTCGGCGGGACGCTGCTTGTCCAGCGGGATGTCCGGGGCCATCGGGCCGTCGGTCTTCACGCCGCGCAGGCTCACGCCCAGCGCCTTGAGCGGGTGCGAGAACGTGTCGGCCACGGCCGTCGCCTCGAAACCGCTGTGCACCATGCAGTTGGCGCACTTTTCGTAGTTGCCAACGCCGTAGGCGTCCCAGTCGGTGCCTTCCATCAGTTCCTTGAAGGTCTTCACATAACCTTCGCCGACCAGGTAGCACGGACGCTGCCAGCCGAACACGGTGCGTGCCGGGTTGCCCCACGGCGTGCACTTGTAGGTCTGGTTGCCGGCCAGGAAGTCCAGGAACATCGTCGACTGGCTGAACGCCCACTTCTTGCCGGCGTTGCCGCGCGCCAGGATGTCGCGGAACAGTTGCTTGGTCTTGCCGCGGTGCAGGAAGTGCTGCTGGTCCGGCGCGCGCTCGTAGGCATAGCCCGGCGACACCGTGATGCCGTCCACGCCCATCGCCTTGACCGAGTCGAAGAACTGGGCCACGCGGTCCGGCTTGGCATCGTTGAACAGCGTGCAGTTGATGTTTACGCGGAAGCCACGTTCCTTAGCCATGCGGATGGCTTCGACGCAGCGGTCGTACACGCCTTCCTGGTTCACCGAGTGGTCGTGCATCTCGCGGTCGCCGTCCAGGTGGATCGACCACACGAAATACGGGCTCGGCTGGTACTGGTCAATCTTCTTTTCCAGCAGCAGGGCGTTGGTGCACAGGTAGACGAAACGCTTGCGGGCGATGATGCCACGCACGATTTCCGGCATGTCCTTGTGCAGCAGCGGCTCGCCGCCGGCGATCGACACCACGGGCGCGCCGCATTCGTCGACCGCTTCCAGGCATTCCTGCACCGACAGGCGCTGGTTCAGGATGGGGTCCGGATAGTCGATCTTGCCGCAGCCCGAGCAGGCCAGGTTGCAGCGGAACAGGGGTTCGAGCATCAGGGCCAGCGGATAACGCTTTTGCCCGGACAGATGCTTGCGTGCGATGTAGGCGCCTACGCGGGCGACCTGGAGAAACGGAATGGCCAAGGGGGTGCTTCCTGTCAGGTTCAGTGTGTCGGTTCAGCCGGCCGCCGTCTGGCCGGCAAGCTGGGCGTCACTGATATCAGTTGTTCTTCTGGCCCCTGGGGCCAGCGTTGCATCGGCTAGTTCAGCCGGCAGGCGGAATTCGGCATGTTCCTCGATGCCTTCCATGACCGATACGTTGACCGGACCAAGGCGTCGCAGGGCGGCAATGACGTCTTCCACCATGTCTTCGGGTGCCGAAGCACCCGCGGTAATGCCAACCACGTCTGCGTTGCGGACCCAGGCCGGGTCCAGTTCGCTGCCGTCGGCAATCAGGTAACTCGGCACGCCACTTTCCGTGCCGATTTCGCGCAGCCGGTTCGAATTCGAACTGTTGGTGGCCCCGATCACGAGAATGACATCCACGCGCCCGGATAATTCCCGTACCGCACTTTGCCGATTTTGCGTGGCATAGCAGATATCGCGCGTGCTGGGCCCCACCAGATTGGAAAAACGCCGGTGGAGCGCCGCAATGATATTACGGGTGTCGTCCACGGACAACGTGGTCTGGGTGATATATGCCACAGGTGCGTCGGCCGGCAGGTCCAGCTGCGCCACTTCGGCCTCGTCCTGGACCAGCAGCACCTTGCCCGGGATCTGCCCCATCGTGCCTTCCACCTCGGGGTGGCCAGCGTGGCCGATCAGGATCACATGTCGACCGGCGGCGGCGTACTGGCGGCCCTGGTTATGGACCTTGATCACCAGCGGGCAGGTGGCGTCGATCGCGTGCAACTCGCGGCGCTGTGCCTCGGCGATCACACTGCGCGACACGCCGTGGGCACTGAATATGGTGACCGCATCACCCGGCACCTCATCGAGTTCCTCGACAAAGCGCGCGCCCTTTTTTCGCAACGAGTCCACGACATGCTTGTTGTGGACGATCTCGTGGCGGACATATACGGGGGCGCCGTGCTTGATCAGGGCACGGTCGACGATCTCGATTGCGCGGACTACGCCAGCACAGAAACCTCTAGGTTGGGCAAGGATCACCTGCATGGAGACGGCCCCCCGACCCTCTTGTGAAGATTCGAAGACATCAGTTATTTTGGTATTCCGGCATCACTTTTCCGGTTCACGGTAGGTACTATATACCGGGTCGGATTTTCATGCCGCCGCGTTGGCTGTTGCCAACAGGGTCATTCCGGTGAAAATGCGGCCCTGCGTCTTGGTATAACGGCGGATTCTCGTTCAACGCGTCCGCAACGCCCATAGGGGATTTGAAATTCACAATTGCATTCTCGTGACAGGGGCTTCGGGCTTCCTGGGTTCTTCGGTCATGCGCCAGGCGCTGGAGCGCGGCTTCCAGGTGCGGGTGCTGGTCCGTGCCACCAGCCCGCGTGCGAACCTGGCCGGGCTTCCGGTCGAGATCGTGGAAGGCGACATGCGCGATCCCGCGTCCATGGCGCGCGCCATGGCCGGCGTCCGCTACCTGTTCCATGTGGCGGCCGACTACCGCCTGTGGGCGCCCGATCCCGAGGAAATCGTCCGTTCCAACGTGGACGGCACGGTCACCACGATGAACGCGGCCCGCGATGCCGGCGTCGAGCGCATTGTCTATACGAGCAGCGTGGCCACGCTGCGGGTGGCCGGTGCCACGGGGCCGGTGGACGAGACCGCCGCCATGGCGGGCCACGAGGCCATTGGCGCCTACAAGCGCAGCAAGGTGCTGGCCGAGCGGGAGGTGGAGCGGCTGGTGGCCGAAGGGCTGCCCGCTGTGATCGTCAATCCGTCCACCCCGATCGGCCCCCGTGACGTACGTCCCACACCGACTGGCCGGATCATCGTCGAGGCAGCCACCGGAAAAATCCCGGCATTCGTCGATACCGGCCTGAACCTGGCCCACGTCGACGACGTGGCGAACGGTCATTTCCTGGCGCTGGACAAAGGCCGCATCGGCGAACGCTACATTCTTGGCGGCCAGGACGTGCTGCTGCGCCAGATGCTGGCGGACATCGCCGGCATGGCCGGGCGCAAGCCGCCGACCGTCGAACTGCCGCGCTGGCCGCTGTACCCCATTGCCCGGGTGGCCGAAGCCGTTGCCCAGTTCACGAAAAAGGAGCCGTTCGTCACCGTTGACGGCCTGAAGATGTCGCAATACCGGATGTTCTTCACTTCGGCCAAGGCCGAGCGCGAGCTGGGGTACACGGCTCGCCCGTACCAGGAGGCGCTACGCGATGCGCTGAACTGGTTCCGCGATAACGGCTACCTGAAGTAACCGGACGGGCCCAACGCGGCCCGAAGGCGAGAGTGCTCAGGAACGGACGGGCGCCTGGTTGCGGCCCTTCCACTGGCCACCCCGGCGCAGGTAGAAACGGCGTGCCGAATCGAGCGTGGCACCCAGATAGAACAGCGCCGTCAGCGGCAGCAGCGGTGCCAGCCATGCGGGCTGCCGGTACTCGCGCAGCATTGGCCGGTAGCTGATCGACATCAGGATCCAGGCCAGCCAGGCTGGCCAGGCCGACGCGCCGCCGGCAAGCGCCAGCGCGGGCGGCGCCAGGTAGGTCAGGATCATGCCCAGCGTGGCACCCGCCAGCAGCAGCGGCGAATAGTGCAGCTGCGTATAGGCACTGCGCGCAATCATGTTCCAGAGGCTTTGCCAGTCGTCATACGGGCGCAGCGACACGCTGTCGTCGGCGAGGTCGAGCCGAATGGATCCGCCGGCCTTGATCTTCGCCGCGAGGCTGCAGTCGTCGATCAGCTCACCCCGAATCGCCGCGAACCCGCCGATACGAGCCAGCGCCGACCGGCGCGCCAGCATGCAGCCGCCGGCCGCGCCGGCCACCTTGCTGCGCGGGTCGGCCACGCTTTTGAAGGGGTAGAGTTTGGCGAAGTAGAAGACAAAAGCCGGCACGATCATGCGTTCCCACCACGATTCGCAGCGCAGCCGCACCATCAGCGATGTGAGATCGCGCTGCTCGTGCTCGGCACGGGCAACAAGTTCGCGGACGGTTTGGGGGCCGTGCCAGATATCGGCATCGGTCAGAAACACGAACCCGGCATCGGGCATGCGCAGGTCGGCAGCCGCCAGCCCTTCGGATTGCGCCCAGACCTTGCCGCTCCAGCCGGCCGGCAGGTCGCGGGCGGCGATCACGGCCAGCGCGTCGCCCTTGCCGATGGAAACGGCTGCGGCCCGGGCGATATCGGCCGTGCCGTCGGTGCTGTGGTCGTCTACCACCACCAGTTGGAGCCGGCCAGGATATTGCTGGCTCAGGACCCCGGTTACAGCGCGGGCAATCACGTCGGCTTCGTTGCGGGCCGGAATCACGCCGATCACGGGCGGCCAGTCGGCCGGTTGAGGGGAGGGGGCGGGTTTGCGCACGCGCCAGAATCCGGCGCGGGCGAATACCAGTACGCACCAGACCACCAGGGTCAGCAGGGACAATCCAAACAGCAGCATGGGTCTTATTTGATGAATCGCCGCGCCAGGCGGGCCAGCCTGGGCACGGTGGTTGGCCGGACAAGGCGCGCATCATACCCCGCCATGCGCCGCTCGTTCTCGGCCAGGCACAGATCGATCATGGCGCCGGCCGACAGCGTCTGGCCCAGCGATCCGGCGGCGTTCATCGGAAAGTTGGCATCCTGCGCCGTGCCGTCCGCCTTGACGTCGATGCCCTTGGCCAGGCCAATGCGCTCGCGGATCAGGAACAACCAGACCCGTGCGACCTTGAACGCGAAGGCCGGGCGGCGCCACCACGGCAGACTCGCGCGATACCACGCCACCCAGTTCGCAAAAAACAGGATATGGCGGCCTTCTTCCTGGATCACCGGCTCGAAAGTCTCCACCAGCTCGGCCGGAAAGAAGCCCGAATCCTTGGCTGCCGCAAACAGGCCGAACGCGGCGAAGCTGTCGATGCACTCGCTGTAGCCGGTGACCAGCCAGCCCCATTCGGCGTCGGCGGGCGGCAGGTATTCGGGTTCGGGTGCCAGCGTGATGCCGTATGCCTGTACCAGTTTCGAGAGCACGACCTTGTGGCGGGCCTCCTCGTCGGCATCCATTTCCAGCGCGCTGCGCAGCAGGGCATCCTTCTGGCGGGCGGCAAAGCTGTGCACGCGTACCGAGGCGCGCCCTTCGGTCTGTACGGCGATATCCCAGATCGGCAGCGAGGTCACGCGCCGTAGCGCGTCGGGCGGCAGTTTCGGCCAGTCGATGACCGACGGCTTATACGGGTTGTGGGTCTGCAGCAACATGTTGCAGAACATGCGCAGGTGTTCGGCCGAGCCGATACGCACCGGCCCGTTCAGCGGGTCGGTCCAGTTGCGCATGGCGTGGTCCGCCTGGTCGATGGCCGCGCGGGCCACGGTGGCGGCCACGGCAGCGGCGCGGGCCTCACTGGTTTCCGGGATCGACGTGGCGCGGGTAACGGGCAAGCCGTCTACCTCGCCTTCGATTTCGAATGCTTTCTTCATCGGCGCTCCGGGCAGGGATAGCGGCAGTCATTGTATCCAGCCGGAGCGGTTGGTGCAGGATTGTGTCGAAAAAGACAGTCCAGCCGGCCAGCCAGCTGGCGTGGTCGGTGTGGGGCAGCAAACGGTGCGTGGCGGGCCGGCGCAATACGCGTCAATACGCCGGCCATGGCCAGTCATTGCATGACAGTGCCGCTCAGCGTGCGTGATGCGCGCGGTGCGGCCCCGGTGGTTGGCGATGCCATTCCTGTGCGATGTCGGGGAAGACGTCGCACTCGCCGCGAACGATGTTTTCTATCGTGGCGCAAATCCCCTCGGTGCCGCGTGGCCCCACGCAGACCAGGCTGCGCGGGGTGTCCGAATGGGCCGGAATGGCGTACACGTGCATTCCCTCGCGATACAGGGGATGCTGCGTCAGCCGCTCGTTCAGGATTTCGACAAAGCGGTTGGGGCTAACGGTCGGCTTGTCCATCGCTTTTCTCCCTACGGGTTTCCAGCCTATGGCGGGCACCGGCCGTGTTCAAGGGGTTCAGCGGTGCTTTAAGCGCCTATTGGGTCGCATCGTCACGTAATGTCACGCATATTCGAGCATTGCAACGACCTTCTGGACGGCTAGTGCCGCAGGCCGGTGACTTCGTCCGTCGTGCGGGGGCCGTCGAGCATGCCATTACCGGCGACCCAGCAGGCGGCTTCGGCTTCGGCGTGCGACGGATAGTCGGTTTGTGCCTCAATGGTGCTGTCGCAGTCGGCGCCGCCACATTTTTCCTCGACGACGATGCGCCAGGTGTAGCGTCCTGGCGGGTCTTCCATGACATGCATGACCAGGGTGCGGCGCTGGTCGGACAGGGACATCGGATGGGTCTGCATAACGGTACTCCCTTGATTCTCCACCGGGCAGGTGGCCCCGGTGGACTTTCAACATAGCACCGCGGGGCGGCATTTCCAGCAGGAAATGACGCGGTGCGGCGTCCGCGGCCTATGCTGGGGACATCGGTCCTGATATCGTGTGCGGCCTTGGGTTCCTGGGGGCCATGCCGCGCCCGGGGACGGAAGACCGGACCTCTACCATGCCTGTTTCCACGACCCTTACCGACCGCATTGCCGCGCTGCTGGCGCATTTCGATACCGCCGTCCTGCCGTCCTGGACCGGGCCGGGCTGGAATCCGTCGATGGCGCTCGCGCACGAGGCGCTGGACGCTGTGTCCGGCCAGCCTTTGCCCGACAAGCGTTATCGCGCCATGGCCTGCGCGCGCCAACTCTATGTCTTTGCGACGATGGGCAACCTGACGCACGCCGCCACGCTGTTCAACTCGCTGGTTCGCCATTTTGGCGATGGTGCCGGGGGCTGGATCTACAGCATCGACGCGCAGGGTGCGCCGCTGGATGCTACGCGCGATCTGTATACCTACGCGTTCGTGGTGTTCGCCTGCGCGCATTACTACCGGGCCAGTGGCGAGGCAGCGGCGCTGGACACCATGCAGCGCACCATCGCCGTGATCGAGGCGCGCTTTGCCGACGGCAACGGGCTCTATCACGCGGCATTGGCGCAGAACTTCGGGCCCAACGAAAGCGGTGTGCAGCAGAACCCGATCATGCACCTGACCGAGGCCTACCTGGCGGCGCTGGATATCACCGGCGATGCCTGGATGGCACAGCGGCTGAAGACGCTGGCCGATGCCGTCCACGGCAGGTTTGTCGACCCGGCAGACGGTTGCGTTGCCGAACTGCCGCAGGGCACGCTGGGCAACCGCATCGAGCCCGGTCATCAATTCGAGTGGTATTCGCTGGTCATGACGGCCCCGGCGCTGTTTGCCGATGGGCCGCTGGCCGCATCGCTGCCGCGGGCGTTTGCGTTCGCCCGCAGCCATGGCGTGGCGGATGGCACGTTGGGCGTGTGCGCCGCGCTGGACGGCCGCGGCGCGTTGCAGGACCCCACCGAGCGAATCTGGGCGCAGACCGAATTCGCCCGGGCGTTGATGGTCAAGGCATCGGTCGAACGGGACGCGGCGGCGCTGACCGAACTGGAAACCTGGATCGACCGGTTCCGTGCACGCTTCCTTCATGCGCGCGGCTGGCACGAGTGCCTGGCGCCGGACGGCGCCGTCATCCGGGCCGAAATGCCGTCAACCACGCCGTACCACCTGCTGACGGCCTGGCAGGCGCTGCGCACGCTGCTGCCGCCGGCCTGACCGACCGGCGTTTGGCCCGGCGTTTGGCCCGGCTCGCCGGCCGCCGGGTCAGTCCATGCGTGCCCGCAGGTCGCTCTTGCGGATCAGCTGCAGCAGGGTGTCGGCGGGGCGCGACAGGCGCCGCGCGGCCAGCGTGATGAATTCGACGTCGGGCAACGCCGGCAGGGCATCGACGTTGACGGGCGGCACCAGCCCGCCGCCGGTCAGGTTCTGCGCCCGTACCGTGATGCCAAGGCCACCGCGCGCGGCGGCAATGCAGCCCGAGTGACTGCTGCTGGTACAGACCACGCGCCAGCGCCAGCCCGCCGTGGCCAGGGTGTCGAGCACCACCGATCGTGTGACGCTTGGCTCGTTGACCAGGATCAGTGGCAGCGGCTGGCCTACATCGACCACGGTGCCCGGCCGCGCCAGCCATTCGAGCTGGCCCCGGAACAGCGGCACGCCGCGCCGCTCTCCTTCCCGCCGTTTGCCGATGATCAGGTCCAGCGTGCCGGCCTCGATCCATTCATAGAGCTTGCTGGTCATGCCGATCGTGATTTCCAGTTCCACGTCCGGATGCGTGGCGCGGAAGGCCGCCAGCACGTTGGGCAGCGGCCCCTGCGCCAGGTCTTCGGAACAACCGAGCCGGACGCGACCCTGCAGGCGCGGCGCGCTGAACTGCTGCTCGGCGCGGGCCAGCGATTCCAGGATCAGGCGGGCATGTACCAGCAGGGCCTCGCCATCGGGCGTCAGCGCCAGCGAATGGGTATCGCGCACGAACAGGCGCCGGTTGACGCTCTGTTCCAGCCGGCGGATGTGGTCGCTAACCGACGATTGCGACAGGCCAAGCTGGCGGCCGGCGTCGGTAAAGCTGTGCGCGGTGGCCACCGTGGCGAAGGTACGGATCCAGACGGGATTGAGCATCGGCGCATTGTCATCGGATTTGCCGATGGCAGTCAATAAAGTCAAAGGGGTTCCCGATGGGGTGCCGGGTGCGTACCATGCTTGCACGAGTCCGGGTTTCCCCGGACTGGCAATACAGCTGGATTTCCCCGAATGAATACCGCCTCCGCCCCCGCCGCCCCCCAGGCCTTTTCCCAGAAGGCCATGCTGTGGATCGTCTTCGCCGGCTTTTTCATGCAGACGCTGGACACCACGATCGTCAATACCGCGCTGCCCTCGATGGCGCACAGCCTGGGCGAAAAGCCGCTGGACCTGAAACCCGTGGTGGTGGCCTATACGCTGACCATGGCGATGTTGACCCCGGCATCGGGCTGGCTGGCCGACAAGTTCGGCACGCGCCGCGTCTACTTCAGCGCCATCCTGATCTTCGTGCTGGGTTCGGTGTTCTGCGCCACGGCGCATACGCTCACGCAACTGGTCGTTGCGCGGGTGCTGCAGGGCGTGGGCGGCTCGATGCTGCTGCCCGTCGGCCGGCTGGCCGTGCTGCGCAATATCCCGGGCGAGCAGTACATCGCCGCGCTGGCGTTCGTGTCGATTGCCGGGCAGGTCGGGCCGATCTTCGGGCCGGTGCTGGGCGGCTGGCTGGTCCAGAGCGCGTCGTGGCACTGGATCTTCCTGATCAACGTGCCGGTCGGGCTGGTAGGCCTTTTCGCGGTGCGCCGCTACCTGCCGGCGGGCGAAGCCGGTGTGGCGCCGCCGTTCGACTGGATTGGCTGCGGCCTGTTGTCGCTATGCATGGTCACGTTCTCGCTGGCGCTCGAAAACGGCGCGCATAGCCCGTGGAGTGCCTTGCTGGCTGCCATCAGCATCAGCAGCGCGCTGCTCTATATTCCGCATGCGCGCCGGCATGCCACGCCGCTGTTCCGGCTGGCGCTGTTCCGCGAGCCCAACTTCAGCGTGGGCCTGATCGGCAACCTGGTCTGCCGGATCGGCTCGGGCGCGGTGCCGTTCCTGCTGCCGCTGCTGTTCCAGCTGCAGCTGGGCTATTCGCCGCTGCACTCCGGCATGATGCTGCTGCCGGTGGCCATTGCCGGCACGATCTCCAAACGCTGGATCGTGCCGCTGGTGAACCGCTTTGGCTACGACACGTTCCTGCTGGTCAATACCGTGATCGTCGGCGCATCCATCGCGTCGTTCTCGGCCATCTCGCCGGGCTGGCCGCTGGCCATGTCGATCGTGCAGCTGGCCACGTTCGGCGCTGCCAATTCGATGCAGTTCGCGGCGATGAACAGCGTGACGCTGAAGGGCCTGACCCGCGAGGACGCCGGTAGCGGCAACAGCCTGTTCTCGATGGTCCAGATGCTGGCCATCGGCCAGGGCGTCACCATCGGCGGCGGCCTCGTCAGCCTGTTCTCAGTGAAACTCGGTGTCGCGGCGCCGGCCTACCGGCTGGCCTTCCTGTCGGTGGGCATCATCACGCTGTTCTCCGCCCTGGTGTTCCGCCGGCTCGATGCCGAACGGCTGAATCCCAAAAGCGTGAAACGGGCGGCGGTACAGGCGCCGTAGACAACTGGACCGGGCCTCAGCCTTCGGACGGCGGCCAGCCGTCACGCTGGCTGAGTTCCTTGAACCATTCGTGCATGGTGGAATCCTGCACGGAATATTCACCGCGGGCCGATTTCCATACCAGAGCCGGCGATCGGTCACGCAGGCTTTCCAGCGCCGCCTGGACTTTTTGCGGCGAAACGGTCATGCCGGGGAAGTGCTGGCGGTAGAACGCCAGCGATTCTGCGTCGTAAGGCCGAAACTTGCTGCCGATCGACAGCATCCGTGCCAGCACTGCCTGCTCAAGCGGCTTGAGGCCCAGGTAGTCGGACTTCATCTGTGCCGTGTCCTGTGCCTGCCGTCTGCGGGCGGCGGCAAGTACGCGCAGTTCGAACCGCTCGCCGTTGTCGGCTTCGAGCGGGTTCAACGATTCGCCGATGGCAGCATGGAAGAACTGTGGCCGATATCCGAAAAGCTGAAACGCTTCGAGCAGCGCTGGCTGATCGACTGGCCGCAGCTCGCTGCGTTGCTGCTCGATCAGTGCCGCGACGTGCGCCACATAGCTTTTGCCCAAGGTGGGCATCTCGTGGATGGACGAGCCGTAAAAGGGGGCGCTGGTGGAGTTGACCAGCCGTAACAGTTTGTCGCGGTCCGAGCCGGACATGACAAGCATTAGCGCGATAGCCTCGGGCGTGTTCATCTGATCGCGCGCGGACTTCAGCGCGGCCATGGCGGTTTCGCCAGATTCGCTGGTCAGTGCATGCTGGGCTTCGTCGATCAGCAACGCGATGGGCTTGCCCGTTTTTTTGTGCAGCCCCTGGAGGGCCTGCGGCAACGTCGCGCCGTCGATACTGCCCACCCGGGAGGTGTCGATCTTCAGCGTGCCCGCGATGGTGACGCTTTCCAGGCGCGCCTTGCGGGCAGTGCGGGCCACCACGCCCTGATTCTCGGCCAGTGCGTGCGCGATCCCTTCCGCAATCAGCTCGCCGGGGTCCTTCCGCTAGTCTGACCAGAGATCGACGTAGATCACCAGTACGTCTGCCTTTTCAAGAGCCGGGCGCAAGTCGTACTGCAAGAACATCGATTTTCCGGTGCGTCGGGGTGCCGCGAGAAACAGCCCGTTCTGCGCGTCGCCAAATACCGCAAGGCCCTGCAACTGGGCGGCGAGCTCCGAGGCAAGCTCCGGTCTGCTGAAGTAGCGCATCCGTTTATCTTGAATTATCCAGAGTTGGATAATTTATTGAGGCGGGGATAAAAGTCAATAATTCACGCCTCGACCGCATCGAAAGTGATGTTAAATCGACATCAATCCGCCACGCCATGCTCCCGCAGCATCCGTTCGCATTCGTCCAGCATGTCGTGGGCGAAGGCTGACTGGTAGTTCGGGTCCAGGGCTTCCATCATCTCGTGTGATGCGTACAGCCCGGCTTCGCGGGACAGCGTGGCGGCCAGTTGGCGGGCCAGCTGGTCGCTCAGGTCAGACAACAGGCGCCGCTCGGACAGCGCCAGCTGCAGCTTCGAGCGCGACAGCCAGTTGCCGGCCAGCGTGGCGCCCTGGGCCTCGGTCATCCATTGGCCGTGTTCGTAAAACGCGGATAGCCGTTCGGCCATCAGCGCAAACATCAGCGCCTTGCGGGTGTTGAAATCGATGCGGGGCGGCGGCGAGGCAGGGATCATTGGCGAAAATTCTGAATGGCGGGGCGCGTGATGGTAACGCAACCGGTCACGCATCCGGCCGCGCAATCTCCAGACTGGCCTGTCAGCCCAAGCGCGCCTGCAGCCATGTGCCGATATCGGCGATTTCTTCCAGGCAGACCGAATGGGGCATGTTGCCGTACGCATGCCACGTCACGGGCTGGCCGCGTTCGGTGAGGAAATCGCGGGCGCGGGTGCCCAGGGTCAGGGGCACCACATCGTCGGCGGTGCCATGGGCGGCGAAGATCGGCGTGTTGGCGTTGGCCGGCGTGGCTTCGGCGGCGATCAGTTCGGGCGACGGAATGTAGGTGGACAGCGCGATCACGCCGGCCAGTGCCTGCGGGTGGGTCAGGGCCGTGGTGTAGGCAATGGCGCCGCCTTGCGAGAATCCGGCCAGCACGATGTTCGCGGCCGGAATGCCGCGCCCGTTTTCGCGGTCGATCAGGGCACGGATGGCGTCGCGCGACTGTTCGATGCCCGCCACGTCGGCCTTGCGGCCGGCTTCGTCGAGCGAATAGATGTCGTACCACGCGGGCATGACGTAGCCGCCATTGCAGGTGACCGGAATGGCCGGGGCATGCGGAAAGACAAAGCGCACGGCCAGCGTATCGGGCAGGCCCAGCTCGGGCACCACGGGCACGAAGTCGCTGCCGTCCGCGCCAAGCCCATGCATCCAGATCACGGCGTGGGTCGGATTCGGTGCGGTGTCGATTTCAATGGCGGGCAGCAAGCTCATGGCCGTTCCTGTGGATGCGGGAAAGCGGCCAGTATCGCACGGGCGCCGGGGCGTCCGTGCGACGGCTTGTCAGGCTTCCAGGCGGGGTCAGGCGGCCGTGGGAACGATCGGGATCGTGGCCAGGCCAGGGGTGCTGCGTGCCGGGGCGGCCTGCAGTTGGGGTGCTTCAGGCGGAGCCGACGCAAAGCGCCGGTCAGCCACGCCTTCCACGCCAGTGGCGTGTACCTCTTCGAGGAAGGCGATCATGTTGCGGTAGTAATCGACTTGCATCTGCGCTTCAAGCAGGCGACGTTCTGCCTGGAAAAGCGTCAGCCTCATGTCTTGCAGTTCCTTCTCGGCGATTTTCTCTGGCGTCGGCGGACTGAACAAGTTTGCAAGCGAACGCATGGCAGTTACCTCCCGGGGCTGTCGTACGGCTGGTGAGTCGTTTCGGTTGTGTGCGCGCCATGCGGTCAAATATAGACGATCCGGCGCAAGGTACACGATGGGTCACCATGGACCATGTGGGCTCCCCCACAAGAATGATTGCCGTCACCCCGATGGTGGGGTAGATTTACCGCCCATCAGCCGGGAACCGCCTTGGGGCACGTCCCGGCTTTGTCTTTTTTACATCGGACCTTGCAGCGAACTTGCCGATTGTGGCGAAAGCTGCCGTTTGAAAGCGTTATCGGCGCTCGGCATGGCTAAAATCTGTCGTCGGTAAAAAAACCACATACCGTTAATCGCCTGCAACAGCACGGCGCCAAGCGATGCCGTGCCGAGGTCGGATACGTCACAGCAATGACGGGCAGGCCTGCCTGGCGGTTAGAATGCCGCGCCGGCGTCCCTTTTTTGCGCTGCTCCCTCACGCCCCTCTCCACGCCTCAGTCCGATTCCGACGTGTCCGCGATTCCTGCCGCCTGCCGGCGCCTGCTGCCATACCTTATTGGCCTGTGCCTGATCCTGCCAGTGCTGGCATGGGGCGCGCCGGTGCGCGTGCTGGTGGTGGCCTCGCAAACGCACCTGCTGCCGGCCGCCGCAGAGGCCTTCCGTGCCGTGCATGGCAACGCCGTCGCCGACTTCACCTTCACGACGACCGCACCTGATGCCGGCACCCTCGCGCAGGCGGACGTCATCCAGACGTGGTTCGTGCCGGCGGCAGTACTGCGCCAGATGGCGCCCGGCGTGCGGCGGGCGCAGGCGCGGGGTGCGCTGGTGTCGGCCGCGCCGGGCGACGTGGCCGAAGCCGCCTGGCGCATCCACACCGATGCCACGCTGAATGCCGCCGTCCAACCCTATTGGGACGCGGGCGGTGCCGACAATCTGGCTGCGGCGCTTGCGGCAGCTGTCGCTGCGCGCCAGCGCGCCGCCGGTGTGACGCCGATCGCCGTGCCGCCGGTGAAGCCCGCGCCGGCCTCCGGCATCTACCACCCGCGCGCACCGCAGCCGTTCGCGTCGCTGGCCGCATACCTGCACTGGTATCGGTCGACGGGGCATGTGCGCGACGATGCACCGCTGGTCGGCATTTCGTTCTATGCCACGAACTACCGCCAGCGCGACCTGGCGCACGTCGATACATTGGTCGATGCGCTGGAACGGCAGGGCATCGGCGCCGTGCCGGTGTTCGGGTGGCCGGTGTCGAGTCTCGATGCCTTGCTGACGCAGGACGGCACGACGCCGTTGCGCGCGCTGCTGGCCCTGAACCTGACCATCCCGCGCGCCGAAGACAAGGACTGGCTGGCGCGTCACGGCCTGCATACCATCAACCTGATTGCCACGCGCGACAGCGCCGCGGCCTGGCATGGCGACGTGCGCGGCATTGCCGGCGAGCGGCTGCCGCTGCTGCTGGGCGCGCCCGAACGCAGCGGCGCCACCGAGCCGGTGCTGTTCGCCACGCAGGAAGACCGCGACGGCGCGAAGGCGAGCGCCGCCGTGCCCGAGCGCGTGGACGCGGTGGTCGCGCGCGTGCGGCGCTGGATCGCGCTGCAGGACAAGCCGGCCGCCCGCAAGCATGTCGCAGTGCTGTACTACAACAATCCACCGGGACGCGGCAACATTGGCGCCAGCTATCTGGCGACGCTGCCCACGCTCGCGCAGATCCTGCGGCAGTTGCATGCCGCCGGCTACGACACCGGTCGCGACGTGCCCGACACCGCCACGCTGACCGCACTGCTGGAGGCCAACGGCCGCAATGTGGAGACCTGGTCGCCCGGCGAGCTGGACCGCATGGTGCGCGCCGGCCACGTCAAGCTGGTGCCGCTGGCGCAATACCGCCGCTGGTTCGATGCCTTGCCGGCGACGTTCCGTGATTCGGTGCTGCGCGCCTGGGGACCGCCCGAACGCAATCCGTTGATGCGCGCGCGAGATGCCAGCGGCGCGCCGGCCTTCGTGGTGCCGGGGCTGTTCTTCGGCAATGTGTTCGTCGGCCCGCAACCGCTGCGTTCCACCTTCGACAGGGCGATGGACGCCGCGCACGACACCATCACCCCCCCGCCGCATTCGTATGTGGCGGCCTACCTGTGGTACCGCCATGCGTTTGGCGCCGACGCCGTCGTGCATGTCGGGCGTCATGGCACGCTGGAATGGCTACCCGGCAAGCAGGTGGGACAGTCTGGCGACGATGCGTCCGAAGTCCTGCTGGGCGACCTGCCGAATGCCTATATCTATATCCAGGATGGCGGGGGCGAGGCCATCCAGGCCCGGCGCCGCAGTGCGGCGGTACTGGTGAGCCATCTGGCGCCGCTGCTGGCTGCCGCCGGACAGCCGCCGGTGCTGGCATCGCTGGACGAAGCCATCGAACAGGCCGATGCCACGCGAGACAGCGCGCCCGATCTGTCGGCGCAGTACCGGCAGCAGGCGCTCGAACAGATCCGGACACTGAAGCTGGACCGGCAACTGGCGCTGGACGCGAGCGCACCGTGGGACACCATCGAGCCGGTCGTGCATGCCTTCCTGCACAAGGTGGAGGCCGAGCCGATGCCGCTGGGCATCCACGTGCTGGGTCAGATGCCACCGCCCGCCGATCAGGCCGACGCGCTGGCGATGATGCTGGGCGCCCGCACCGGGTCCGATCCGGCGCGTTTGCACGCCTGGGCCGCCGATCTGGTGGCCGGCCGCCAACCGGCCTTGGGCGAGGATGTCGGCGACGATGCGCGCCGTGCACTGGAGGCAGGCCGGCAATGGCTGGCGGATTTGCGTGCATCGCCGCAGGCCGAGCTTGATGGGCTGATCACAGTGCTGGCGGGCCGCTATCTGCCCAGCGGGCCATTGGGCGATCCCGTGCGCGTGACCGACAGTCTGCCAACGGGCCGCAACCTGCACGCTTTCGACGGCGCCCGGATTCCCACGCGCGCCGCCTGGGCGCTGGGCAAGGCGATGGCGGGGCAGACGCTGGAACGCTTCCGCCGCGAACATGGCAATTGGCCGGAAACGGTGTCGATGGTGCTCTGGTATGGCGAGACCGAACGCCATCAGGGCGCAATGGAAGCCGAGGCGCTGTTCCTGATGGGCGTGGAGCCGGTGTGGAATGCGCGCGGCAATGTCGAGGACGTGCGGCTGATTGCCGATGCCGATCTGGGCCGGCCGCGCGTGAACGTGCTGCTGACCACGTCCGGCATCTACCGCGACGGGTTTGGCGACAAGATCGCCCTGCTGGACAAGGCCGCCCGACTGGCCGCCGCTGCCGGGAATAATGCAATTAGCCGCCATGATCGGGACGTCGCCGCGGAGTTGGCCCGGCAGGGCGTGGGGCCGGAAGAGGCCGGCAGGTTGGCGCGGGCCCGCGTATTCGCGGCCAGGCCGGGCAACTACGCGATCGGCGTGCAGCAGATGGTGGAGCAAAGCCGCGACGCCCAGGGGCCGCCCGATGTCCTGGCCCGCCAGTACCTGCGCTACATGAACTTTGCGTATTCGGCCGACGGCTGGGGCGAATCGGCGCCCGCTGCGCTGGCCAGCCATCTTAAATCGAACCAGGCGGTACTGTTCTCGCGCACCAGCACGCTATACGGGGCGCTGGACAACGACGATACCTACCAGTACGCCGGCGGGCTGACGGCCGCCACGCGGGCTGTCAGTGGCGCGGCACCCCCGCTGTGGCTGCACAATCTGCGCCGGGAGGGGCAGACCCAGACCGTCGATGCGCGCACATGGCTGGCCACCGAGTTGAACGCGCGCCAGTGGAATCCGAAGTGGATTGCCGCGATGCAGCGGTCGGGCTACGCGGGGGCTCGCGAGATGTACAAGGAAGTGGAGCACCTGTACGGCTTCCAGGCGACGGTGCCCGAGCAGATGCCGGGCGCATTCTGGCAGCAGACCTACGACGTCTATGTGGCCGACAAGCTCGGCATGGGCATGGACGCGTTCTTCCGCGCAGCCAATCCGCATGCGCGGCAGGGCATCCTGGCGCGCCTGCTGGAAGTGGATCGTCAGGGCAGCTACCGCTTCACCGATGCCGAGCGCCGCGAACTGCTGCGCCAGTACGCGGAAAGCGTGCAACGCGATGGGCTGTCATGCACGGCCAATACCTGCGGCAACCCGGTGTTGATGGCCCATGTCGCACGCCAGGGCAAGGCCGCGCGTATCGACATGAAGGCGCTGGGCCGTGAACTGGCCGATGCGGTGGTTGGGCCGGCGGGGCAGGGCGCAAAGGCGCGGCCTTCGCCCTCGCAGACGAAGGCCGCGCCGGTGCATCCGGTGCCTGCGGCCGCTGCCGTGCCTGCCGCGCCGGCCATCGCGCAGGCGGACACGGAACGCGTGACCGGCCAGCGGCTGGCGCCACAGGCCGTACCGGCGTCGGCCGCCCCCGCCGAACGCGGGCGCCACGTGGCGCTTGCGCTGATGCTGGCGGCGCTGACGATCGGCGCCGGTGCCATTGCCGCGTGGCGCAGAGGCAGGCGTTAGCGGCCGCCGATGCGTACCAAGTCGCGACCCGTCGTGGATTGCATCGCCCGCGCGGCAGCGGGACATCCCGTCCTCACATGCAAATAGACAGCCCCTTCCGATCTCCGTATCCTGATCGCCTTCGCAAATTCCGCCCGAGCCTCCATGCAAACCTCCAAGATTCCGGCCACCATCGTCACGGGCTTCCTTGGCAGCGGCAAGACCACGCTGCTGCGCCATATTCTCGATAACGCCAACGGCCGCCGCATCGCGGTGATCGTCAACGAATTTGGCGAACTGGGCATCGACGGCGAGATCCTCAAGGGGTGCGGTATCGGCTGCGACGACGCGGGCGAGCCCACCGGCCAGCTTTACGAACTGGCCAACGGCTGCCTGTGCTGCACGGTGCAGGAGGAATTCTTCCCCGTGATGGAGCAGCTGCTGGAGCGCCGCGACCAGATCGACCACGTGCTGATCGAAACGTCGGGCCTGGCGCTGCCCAAGCCGCTGGTGCAGGCCTTCCACTGGCCCACCATCCGCAATGCCTTCACGGTGGATTCGGTGGTCACCGTGGTCGATGGGCCTGCCGCGGCGGCCGGCCAGTTCGCCGCCAATCCGGTGGCCGTGGACGCGCAGCGCCGCGCCGATCCGAACCTCGACCATGAGTCGCCGCTGCATGAACTGTTCGAAGACCAGCTGGCCAGCGCGGACCTGGTGATCCTGAACAAGACCGACCTGATGGACGCCGCGCAGATCGCCAGCGTGGAAGCCCTGGTTCGGCCCGAGATCCCGGCCGAGGTCAAGATCGTGCCGGCGCAGGCTGGCACGCTCGACGTGGGCATGCTGCTGGGCCTGCAGCGCGCGTCGGAAGACACGATTCACCTGCGCCCCGACCATCATGGCAGCGCCGACGACCCCGAGCACGCCGATCACCATCACGACGAGTTCGAATCGGTGGTGGTCCGGGCCGGCACGGTGGACCGCGATGCGCTGGTGGCCGCGCTGCAGAAGCTGGTGGCCGAGCACACGATCTATCGCGTGAAGGGCTTTGCCACGCTGCCGGGCAAGGCCATGCGGCTGGTGCTGCATGGTGTGGGGCAGCGTTTCGACAGCTATTTCGATCGCGCGTGGCGTGCCGGCGAGCCCCAGGGCACGCGCGTGGTGCTGATCGGCCAGGAACTCGACGGCGCCGTGCTGCAGGCATCGCTGGATGCCGCGCTGGCGCGCTGACCGCTGACACAGTCGAAAGCGACCCAGGCGATGCATCTGCTGTCCACCCGGCCCGGCGGCTTTGTCGAAGACAGCGCCGTGGTGCTGCGCATTGCGCAGACGCCGGGCGACATCGTCATCCTGAGCGCGGCCGACACCACGCTGTCGCTGCTGGCCGCCGCCGTGCCCAGGCTGGGCGCCGACTACCCGAGCGTGCGGCTGGCCAACCAGATGTACCTGCGCCAGCCGGCGTCGCTCGATCTCTATATCGACGACGTCCTGCAGCACGCGCGGGTGGTGGTGGTGGACCACCTGGGCGGGGCCAGTGACTGGGCCTACGGGCTGGAGCGGCTGCCCGAACTGGCGCGCGCCCGTGGGCAGTTGCTGGTGATGTTCTCGGGCGACCTGGAAGAAGACGACAACATCGGGCGGCTTGGCAGCGCGCCACCGGCGCTGTCGCACCAGCTCTGGCGCTATCTGCGCGAGGGCGGGGCGGCCAATGCCGAGCAGTTCTTCCGCTGCCTGGGCCAGCATGCCTATGGCCACACGGTGCCGGTGCTTCCGGCACAGGTGCTGCCGCAGGCCGCGCTTTACCATCGCGATCATGGCGTGGCCACGGTGCACGACTGGCAGCGCGAATGGGCGGCGCGCGGGCTCGATGGCGCGCCCGTGGTGGCGCTGCTGTTCTACCAGTCGCACCTGCAGGCCGGCAATACCGATGTGTTCGACGCGATGGCCGAGGCGCTGCTCGACGCAGGCCTGTGTCCGCTGCCGCTGGCCGTCAGTTCGCTCAAGGAGCCGATCTGCCGCGAGGTGCTGCAGCGGCTGTGCGACGCCCACGGCGTCTCGCTGGTGCTCAATACCACGGCGTTCTCGGTGGCGTCGCTCGACACGGCGGGCGAAGCCGATAGTCCGCTGGCCAACGACGCCCCGGTGCTGCAGGTGATCCTGAGTGGCGGCAATCGCGAGGACTGGCTGGCCGACAGCCAGGGCCTGGGCACGCGCGACGTGGCCATGCACGTGGCGATGCCCGAGGTGGACGGCCGCATCATCACGCGCGCGGTGAGCTTCAAGGGGCTGGCGTACCGGTGCCCGCATACCGAGGTCGATGTGGTGCGCTATCGGCCCGACGCCGGACGCGTGGGTTTCGTGGCCGAACTGGCGCGCCGCTGGTGCCGGCTGCGCACGCTGCCGGCCGCCGAAAAGCGCCTGGCGCTGATCCTTGCCAACTACCCGGCCAGCGAAGGGCGCATCGGCAATGGTGTCGGGCTCGACACGCCGGCGTCGGTGGTGCAGATCCTGGCCATGCTGAAGGACGCCGGCTATACCGTGGGACCGCTGCCCGCCGATGGCGATGCGTTGATGCAGGGCCTGACGCGCGGCGTGACCAACGATCTGGCGCAGCATGCGTGGCGGCCCGCGTTCCAGAGCGTGGCGATGGCCGACTACCGCGGGTGGCTCGCGCAACTGCCGCAGGCCAACCAGGACGCCATCACCGCCCGCTGGGGCAGCCCGGACGCCGATCCGATGGTGCGCGATGGCCGCTTCATGATCGCCGGCGTGCGCACCGGCAACGTGTTCGTCGGTATCCAGCCCGCCCGGGCGTATGGCGTGGACGACTACGCCAGCTATCACGATGCCGAACTGGTGCCGCCGCACGGCTACCTGGCGTTCTATTTCTGGCTGCGGCACACCTTCGGCATCGATGCCGTGGTGCATGTCGGCAAGCATGGCAACCTGGAATGGCTGCCGGGCAAGAGCGTGGCGCTGTCGGATGCCTGCTGGCCCGACGCGATCCTGGGCCCGCTGCCGCACCTGTATCCGTTTATCGTCAACGACCCCGGCGAGGGCGCGCAGGCCAAACGGCGTGCCCAGGCCGTGATCATCGATCACCTGATGCCGCCGCTCACGCGCGCGGAGAACTACGGGCCGCTGCAGGACCTGGAGCGCCAGGTGGACGAATACTACGAGGCGTTGACCGTGGACCCGCGCCGCGCGAAGCTGCTGCGCCGCGAGATCCTGAAATCGATCGTCGGCCAGCAGTTGCACCGCGAACTGGGTATCGACGCCCCGTCCAGTGGCGACGAGGAAGACGCGCTGCTGAACCGTACCGATGCCTGGCTGTGCGAACTGAAGGAGTCCCAGATCCGGGACGGCCTGCATGTGTTCGGCCAGTCGCCGCAGGGTCGCCAGCGCCGCGATACGCTGGCCGCGCTGGCGCGCTTTCCGGTGGGCGATGGGCTCGACGGGCGGGGCAGCCTGCTGGGTGCGCTGGCGCAAGACCTGTCGCTGGGCGATGGCTTCGATCCGCTCGACGCGGACTGGGCCGCGCCCTGGACCGGACCCCGCCCCGAGGCGCTGGCCGCCGTGGATGACGCGCCGTGGCGCCATCATGGCGATACGCGCGAGCGGCTGGAAGTGCTGGCATTGCGCCTGCTGGACGAAGACGCGCCGGCCGGGCCGCAATCGGCCGCCGTGCTGGCACGCCTGCGCGAACACGTGGCGCCGCGTCTGGATGCTTGCGGCCCGCAGGAGCTGCTGCAACTGGAGCGCGGGCTGCGGGGATGCTTCGTGCCCGCCGGGCCCAGCGGCGCGCCATCGCGCGGCCGCCCCGACGTGCTGCCCACCGGGCGCAACTTCTATTCGGTCGACACGCGCGCCGTGCCCACGCGCACGGCCTGGACGCTGGGCCTGCGCGCGGCCGACCAGCTGATCGAGCGGCACCTGCAGGAGCACGGCGAGTACCCGCGTGCCGTGGGGCTGTCGGTCTGGGGCACGGCCACCATGCGCACGGGCGGCGACGATATCGCGCAGGCCATGGCGTTGCTGGGGGTTCGGCCCAAATGGGCGCATGGCAGCCATCGCGTGGTCGATTTCGAGATCCTGCCGATGGCCATCTTCGACCGCCCGCGCGTGGACGTGACGCTGCGGGTGTCCGGCTTCTTCCGCGATGCATTTGCCAACCTGGTGGCGATCTTCGATGCCGCCGTGCGGGCGGTGGCGGCGCTGGACGAACCCGAGGACGTCAACCCGATCCGCGCCCGCGTGCTGGCCGAACAGCATGCGCTGGCGCAGCAGGGCATGGACGCCGACGCCGCGCTGGAACGCGCCAGCTGGCGCGTATTCGGCGCGCGGCCGGGCGACTATGGCACGGGCCTGCAGGCCCTGATCGACGGGCGGCGCTGGCAGACCGATGGCGACCTGGCCCATGCCTACCTGCACGCCGGCGGTTACGCCTACGGCCAGCAGGCCGATGGCGTCGAGGCCCGCGACACGTTTGCCACCCGGCTGGCAGAGATCGACGTGGTGCTGCAGAACCAGGACAACCGCGAGCACGACATCCTGGACGCCAACGACTACTACCAGTTCCAGGGCGGCATGGTGGCAGCCGTGCGCCACCTGGGCGGCGCGCAGCCGGCCATCTATCACGGCGACCACGCCAACCCGGCGGCCCCGCGCGTGCGGACGCTGGGCGAGGAGATCGCGCGCGTGATCCGCACGCGCGTGGTCAATCCGAAGTGGATCGATGGCGTAAAGCGGCACGGCTACAAGGGTGCGTTCGAAATGGCGGCCACGGTGGACTACCTGTTCGGCTACGACGCCACGACCCGCGTGGTGGGCGATCACCAGTACGCGCTGGTGGCCGATGCCTACGTGCACGACGATGCCACGCGCGATTTCCTGGCACGGCACAATCCGCGCGCCCTGCAGGGCATATGTGAGCGCCTGCTGGAAGCCATGGAGCGCGGACTTTGGCAGGAACCGGGCGACCAGCGCGAGCGCATCGCCCATCATCTGCTCGACAACGAACAGCGTCTGGAAGGGATGCAATGACCCACACCGCCCATGGCGCGACCCTGCGCCCGATCTTTCCGTTCAGCGCCCTGGTGGGGCAGGAAGCCCTGCAACAGGCACTGCTGCTGGCCGCCGTTGACCCCGGCATCGGCGGCGTGCTGGTCACGGGGCCGCGCGGCACCGCCAAGTCCACGGCGGCGAGGGCGCTGGCCGAATTGCTGCCCACGGGCCAGTTCGTGACGCTGCCGCTGGGCGCCAGCGAAGAGCAGCTGACCGGCACGCTGGACCTGGGCCACGTGCTGCAGCAGGGCGAGGTGCGGTTCCAGCCCGGCCTGCTGGCACGGGCGCACGACGGCGTGCTGTACGTCGACGAGGTGAACCTGCTGCCCGATCCGCTGGTGGACCAGTTGCTCGACGTGGCGGCCAGCGGCGTCAACGTGGTGGAGCGCGATGGCGTCTCGCACCAGCATCCGGCGCGTTTCGTGCTGGTCGGCACGATGAATCCCGAGGAGGGCGAACTGCGGCCGCAACTGCTGGACCGCTTCGGGCTGGCGCTGGCCCTGTCGAACTACGAGGACCCGGCCGCGCGCCAGGCGATCGTGCGCGCCCGGCTGGCGTTCGATACCGATCCCGATGCCTTCCGCGCCAGGGTGGCGCAGCGCCAGCAGGTGCTGGCCAGCCAGGTCGTGCGCGCCCGCGCGGCGCTTGGCGCGCTGCCATTCGGCGACGCCGTGCATGACCGCGTCAGCGCGCTGTGCCTGGCGGCTGCCGTGGACGGCGTGCGCGCGGACCTGGTGATGCTCCGGGCGGCTCGCGCACTGGCCGCATGGCAGGGCGCGGCGGACATCGGCACCACCCATGTGGACGCCGTGGCCGAGCTGGTGCTCCATCACCGCCGCCATGCCGGTGCCCCGCCGCAATCGGGCCGCGCGCCGGCCCCGACTCCGGAGCCGCAGGCCGGTGCGGCCGCCGACCCCTGGGGCGCGTTGCCGCCGCCGCAAGCTGCTGGCATGGCCGAGGTCAAGCCGCTGAAGCCGTTCGGGACGCTACCGCCAAAAAAAGCCTGAGCCACCGGCGGCCGTCCGGCGCCGCCCGGACCGGCGGTCATCGGTGGCAATCCATCCGTCCGTCATCGCCACGGCCAACCGCGCACGGTGGCACGCCCGGTGCGCGTATTCACTGGCCGCGTACGCTGGCCGCCAAGCGCCGCGCGATGCTGGATGCCGCGCACCTGCGCTTCCGGCGCACCGATGCGCGCGCCGGGGTGCTGCACTGTTTCGTGCTCGACTGTTCCGGCTCGATGGCCCACGGCGAGCCGCTGGCCGTGGCCAAGGGCGTGCTGGCGCGGCTGGTCGAGCGGGCCTATCAGGCGCGGGCCGATGTGGCGCTGGTCTGCTTTGCGGGGCAGCACGCGGAAGTGCGGCTGGCGCCGGCACGCGCCCGTCCGTGGAATGACGACTGGATCCCGCCGATTGCGGGCGGTGGCGGCACGCCACTGTCGCTGGGAACGGCGCGGGCCGACCAGTTGCTGGCGTGGCAGGCCCGCCGCCGGCCTGTCCAGCAACGGTGGCTGTGGCTGCTGACCGATGGCCGCAGCACCGAATCCCCGGCGCCTCCGGCCTGGGCCGACCACGTGGTTGTGGTCGATGTCGAGCGGCAGGCGCTGCCGCTGGGGCGCTGCCGGCAACTGGCGCAAGCCTGGGGCGCCGATCTCCAGACTGCCGCTTCGCTGCAGATCCGGCCCTAAAGTTTTGTCCCGGATCGGCCGTTAGTCCATCGATAGCCCCGGATAACTTGGGGGAATCATCGAGGAGCGGAACCGATCATGGCCTGGGACAACTTGAGTATGCGCACCCGGTTGGGTGCGGCATTTGGCGTCATCGTGCTGCTGGTGGCGGCCATGCTGGTGCTGGCGCTGGGCCAGGTGGCCGATGGCACCACGCGCAGCTGGCTGTGGACGCTGGCCATTGTCGTGCTGGTCTTCAGCGTGATCTGCTGGTTCCGGCTGGCCAGCGCGATCGAGGCGCCGCTCAGGGAAGCCGAATTCATCGCCGAAACTGTCGCCGCGGGTGACCTGAGCAAGGATTTCGAGACCGAGCGCGGCGGCGACTTCGGCCGGCTGCTGGGCGGCCTCGGCGAGATGGAGGACATGCTCACCGAGCTGGTGACGCGCATCAAGGGTGCCAGTGATTCGATCTCGTCGGCCTCGCAGCAGATCGCGGCGGGCAATACGGATCTGTCGCAGCGTACCGAGGAGCAGGCGGCCACGCTGGAGGAAACCGCGTCGAGCATGGGCGAACTGACCGCCATGGTGAAGCAGAACACCGAACGCGCGCGCACGGCCAACGGTCTGGCGGCGTCCGCGTCGGGCATCGCCGAACGCGGCGGCTCCATCGTCAGCAACGTGGTGCAGACGATGGACGCGATCAGCGCCAGTTCGCGCAAAGTGACCGACATCATCGCCGTGATCGAAGGCATTGCATTCCAGACCAACATCCTGGCGCTGAACGCGGCGGTGGAAGCGGCGCGCGCCGGCGAGCAGGGCCGTGGCTTCGCCGTGGTGGCGGGCGAGGTGCGCACGCTGGCGCAGCGCAGCGCGGCGGCGGCCAAGGAAATCAATGTGCTGATCAGCGATTCGGCGCGCCAGGTGGAAAATGGCTCGGCGCTGGTCGGCCAGGCCGGGCAGACCATGGAGGAAATCGTCCAGGCCGTGCGGCGTGTGACCCAGATCCTGGGCGAGATCGCCGTGGCGTCGGAGCATCAGAGCGAAGGCATCGAACAGGTGAATGTGGCTGTCACGCAGATGGATGACGTGACGCAGCAGAACGCCGCGCTGGTGGAGCAGGCCGCTGCCGCATCGGCGGCACTGGCCGAACAGGCCCAGGAACTGCAGAAGGTGGTGGGCGAGTTCAAGCTGTAGCCGCCGGCCAGGCAGGGCCGGCGGCGCCTCGGGCTCAATTGTCCTGGAGCGGGCCGCCCTGGAGCCACGCAATGACGGGCGCCCAGAACGTCTTCATGAAGGGCGTCTCGATGGCGGCGTTGTGCGGCAGGTCTTCAAAGACTACCAGCCGGCTCGGGCCATGTGCCGCGCGGGCCAGGTGCTCGGCCTGGCGGAACGGGATGGTCTCGTCGTGGCGGCTGTGAATCAGCATCACGGGCAGTTTCGACACCCGCAGCCGGGCGATGTTGTCCCACGGGTTCGGCAGCGCCCAGGCCAGCCAGCGTGGGACCAGCCCGGTGGCCACGGCCGCCGCCCGGGCCGAGCAGAAGCCCGCGCCGATCACCAGCCCGTCGGGCAATGGTCGCAGATCGTTCAGTACATCGAGCAGCACGCCGCTGCCCAGCGAATATCCCATGACATAGTGCCGCGCCGCGAGAGGGGTGACAGCGCGGAACTGTGCGAAGGCGGCCAGTGCATCTTCACGGAGGTGGCTCACGCTTGGCGTGCCGGTGCTGGTGCCGTATCCGCTGTAATCGAACACGAACGAGCTGATGCCTCCCGCGTGCAGCAACGCCTGCACGGGCGCCCAGTCGGCCAGGCATTCCTCGTCGCCATGGAAGACCGCCAACGCCGGCGCGGCTGGATTGGCGGCCGCCACCCAGGAGGCATGCAGCGTCCGATCGCCGCTCTCGAACGTGAATTGCCGCGACGTCACGCCCAGGTCATCGGGCTGCAGCGTGCCGACCTGGCCGGGCACGAACGCCTCGCGTTCGATGGCGCGGTACAGCAGCAGGCGGCCGACGCCCGCCATTACGGCCAGGCCCGCCAGGCCAAGTGCGCCCGCAAACCATCGCCGGTAGTTGAGAGGAGCGGATCGCGCGGTCGGGACGGGCGGCATATGACGATGAGAAAAGGCGGGCAGGTGTGATAACCCTAGCACTTGTGATGCCAATGGGAAGCGGGTGTGGTGGAATCGGTGGCTTCGGATGCCACCCAAATCCCTAAAATTCAATGGGATAGCTGCTGAATTAACGCCTTCAATCGTGGCGATAGAAACGTTTTTAACCCTGACTCCGAATTTCTTCTTGCTTATCTATCTACAGGTAGATAGTATTCAGCCCATGGACAGCGACGCAGCGCCCAGACCGAAAGGCAAGACGGCAAGGCAACGCGAAACGGTCCAAGCAACACCAGGCAGTTTCAGTAACCGGAGGCGGTCTTTTTTTAGCCCTGGTCCTCTATCTAGCAGTAGATAGCAGATGCAGTGAGGACCAAAAAGAAGGCCGCTGAAATTGCAGCACAGACCCATTGCCGTGCGATCGACCAACGAACCAGATCGCCGGGCATAGCAAGGAGAGCACCATGAACGCCAAGACCATCCTGACCGCCGCCACCCTCGCAGCCGCTTTCGTGACGGGCGCCGCCCAGGCCGCGCAACCGAGCGGCGAAGCCTACGGTTATACGTATCGTGTGAACGACCAACGCAGCGCCTTCACCGACGGTGCGCGCATCGGTAACCGCGATGCCTTTACCGACGGTGCCCGCATCGGTAACCGCGACGCCTTTACCGACGGTGCCCGCGTAACCAACCGCGATGGCCTGGTGGCCAGCATCCGCAAGCGCGATGTCCACACCGATGGCGCCCGCATCACAAACCGCGACGGCTTTACCGACGGTGCCCGCACGGCCGATCCGTACCTGGACGGTGCGCGCTTCGTCGCCGGCCTGGACACGAAGGGCGTTTCCGCCAGCCCGGCCCGCAAGGTGGATCCGTACCTGGACGGCGCCCGCGGCAATGGCCCGCGCAACCCGTACTTCGACGGTGCCCGCTCGGCCGACGTCTATACCGACGGCGCCCTGGCCTGATCGAGGCTGACACCCCGAATCTCGCCATGATCTGGCGATAACCCGACGCAGACGGCGCCCCACAAGGGTGTCCGTCTGCTTTTTTGCAGGCGAACTACCATGGAAGCGATCCGACGCGACGCCCTGGTGTTGGGCGGATGGCTGGCGCTCTGCGCCGTCAGTGGTGCAGCCATCACAGTGGTGGTGCAGGCGCTGGCCTGAACCGCCCGACGGTTGACTCCGGGAAAATCCCGGTTGAGTATCTATCTTCGTGTAGATAAAGTTCCAGCCATGAAAACGCAACCTGTCCGCGAGCAACTGCTCGAACATACGCTGGTCCTGATCCGCAGCCGCGGTTTCAATGGATTCAGCTATCGCGACCTGGCCGAGCTGGTGGGGGTCAAGACTTCCAGCATTCACTACTACTTTCCGTCGAAGGACGATCTGGTCCTGGAGGCGGTGAAGGAGTACAGCCGGCGCATTTCCGAGCGGCTGGCCGGCATCGATTCGAGCCTGCCGGTGCTGGAACAGGCGCGTCAGTATCTGGACCCGCTGCGCCAGACCTGCGGCTCGGGGCAGATCTGCCTGGCCGGCATGCTGTCGACCGAAATCCTTAGTCTGCCCGAGTCGGTGCACCATGTGCTCAAGGAGTTCTATCACATCAACGAAGGGTGGCTGACCAAGCTGCTGGAGCGCGGCCAGCGCGAACGCGAGACGCCGTATCCGGTGCCGCCCGCGATGCTCGCCCAGGTGATCTATGGTTCACTGCAAAGCGGCCTGATCGCCGCGCGTCTGTTTGGCACCCACGAACGTCTGGATGCCGCCGCCGAGACCTTGCTGGGCGCGCTGTGCAACCAGCGGGCAAAGGCGTTGCTGGACTCCCAGGTGACCTGCGGATCGTTGTAAGCGCCTGCCTGGGATTGCCGAATGGAAAACCGCCCGATGGCATAACGCCACCGGGCGGTTTTTTTATGGCCCGGCGACACCCGCCCTTCAGGCAGGGCTGGCAGCGCGGGCATCGGTACCCATCAGTAGTCCCACTGCACCGGCACGAACCGGAAGCCGTTGCCGTTCTTCGCAATATGGCCGATGGACGGGAAGGCGATATGCGCGGCGGCCAGCATGGCGCCCGTTTCGGCGGCCTCGTTGAGCAGCGCGATGCGCACGTCCGTCGCCACTTCAGGCTCGTGCTCGAAGCCGTTTTGCCATTCCGGGTGATCGAAGCCGACTTCGAAAATCGCGTCGCCCACGAACGTCAGTTTTTCGCCATTCGATGCGACGTCCACCACGCAGTGCCCCGGTGTGTGCCCGCCCGTGACGCGCGCCGTTACGCCTGCCGCAACGTGAACGGTCTGGTCGAACTGCACGATGTGCTCGCTGTAGAGCTCGACGAACCGGGCGGCCGCCTTGCGCAGCGCGGGAGGTACCGTTTCCGGCATCACGGTCTTGCTGAAGTCGGGGTTCTTCCAGAACTCGACTTCGGCGGCGGCCACGTGGATGCGCACGTCCGGGCGCAGCCTGGCCTTTACGCCATCGACGTTCAGGCCGCCCACGTGATCCATATGCATGTGCGTGATGACGATGTCGGTGATCGCAGCCAGGTCGATGCCGGCCGTTTCCAGGCGCATGACCGACCGGCCGGCGCGCGTGAAGTACTCGAAGCCATCGCCCACGCCCGAGTCGATCAGGATCAGGCGGTCGCCGCTGCGAACCAGCGCGATATTCAGCGCCCAGTCGAACATGTCGCGCTGCAGAAAGCGGCCATCAAACCATTCGTTGCGGTCCGCCGCGCTCACATTGGTGGACATGGTGGAAGTCGGCAGCGGCAGAATGCCGTCGCTGATCAGCACCACATCGACATCCCCCACGCGCACGGCATAGCGCGAAGGCACGAGTTCGCCGGAACCATCCCTGCCAAGGTTGGCAATCACCGGCTGCACGTTGCGGATTGTTTCGCTCATTTCATTCGTCCTGTCAATTGAGTGGGTAGGCCGCTCAGGGCGGCACGCGCGATCCGCTTCACCGGGCGGACATCCTCCTCGACCGTCGCACGGCTTGTGCAACCATCGTTGCGACGGATTCTAGGTAGCGCGGACGAATGGCAGTAGGGTCGCGAAAGCCTTCAGTATGTTGATCGCTCGACAACAATCTGTGGCAAGGCCCGTGCTGCAGGTTCTCAACTGGCGGCTGTTCCCCCGCGGCGCAGGACGGTATGCGTGGCGTTTTCCGTCGCCACGAATTCCACACATTCATATCCAAGGGCCCGCAGGTCGATCCCTTGGAACAGCGGTTCTCCCCGGCCGAGCAGGACCGGCGCGATGGCAATGTGCAGTTCGTCGATGAGACCCTGGCGGAGATATTGCCGGATGGTATCCGCGCCCCCGCCGATCCGCACGTCCTTGCCGGCAGCCGCCTCGCGTGCGCGGTCGAGCGCTTCCTGAATGCCACCTGTGACGAAATGGAACGTCGTGCCGCCTTCCATTGCGATGGCGGGACGCGGGTGGTGCGTCAGGACAAAGGCTGGAACGTGATACGGCGGATTGTCTCCCCACCAGCCTTTCCAGCTTGTGTCCGGCCATTCGCCGCGAATGGGTCCGAACATGTTTCGCCCGAGAATCCAGGCGCCGACATTCTGAAAGCCCCGGGCCGCGAAATCATCGTCAATACCGGTGGTGCCGCCGTCCTTGCCGAACAGGGTTTGCTGGAACGTGCGCGTGGGAAGCAGCCACTGGTGAAGATCCGTGCCGCCCAGGCCGAGCGGATTGTCGATGTCCTGGTCCGGGCCCGCGCCGTAACCGTCGAGCGAGATGGTGAAGCCTTCAACGCGAATGCGTGTCATGGTTGTCTCCGTTTTTGGTGCTCGACGGCTAATGTACCGGATACCGAAAACGGATTGGCAACCTGAAGGCAGCGAGTGAGCGGCGCGCACAACCCTTTCGGATAACGTGTCGCTGCGGAGCAAAGAAAAACGCCAACCCGTGATGGGTTGGCGTTTCGGCCATGGCTCCAGAAAATCAGAACTGGTTCATGGTGTTGTCCTTGCCGGCCGCCTTCAGGGCGGCTTCGCCGCTGAAGTATTCCTTGTGATCGTCGCCGATGTCCGAGCCGGACATGTTCTGGTGCTTGACGCAGGCGATACCCTGGCGGATCTCCTTGCGCTGCACGCCGGCGACGTAGCCCAGCATGCCCTGGTCGCCGAAGTATTCCTTGGCCAGGTTGTCGGTCGACAGCGCGGCGGTGTGGTACGTCGGCAGCGTGATCAGGTGGTGGAAGATGCCGGCTTCACGCGAGGCATCGGCCTGGAACGTGCGGATCTTCTCGTCGGCAAGCTGGGCCAGTTCGGAATCGTCGTACTCCGCGCTCATGAGTTGGCCGCGCTCGTAGGCCGACACGTCCTTGCCCGCGGCCTTCATCGCGTCGTAGGCCTGCTGGCGGAAGTTCAGCGTCCAGTTGAACGACGGGCTGTTGTTGTACACCAGCTTGGCGTTCGGGATGACCTTGCGGATCTCGCGGACCATGCCGGCGATCTGCTCGATATGCGGCTTTTCGGTTTCGATCCACAGCAGGTCGGCGCCGTTCTGCAGCGACGTGATGCTGTCCAGCACGCAGCGCGCTTCGCCCGTGCCGGCGCGGAACTGGAA